>Ga0256404_1001299_pt1 | contig 61683 bp, 34 predicted proteins | sample RumenRJG_01DNA_FD_185990 | JGI IMG/M metagenome (GOLD analysis project Ga0256404, IMG submission 185990) | Bovine rumen microbial communities from Lethbridge, Alberta, Canada - RJG_01 | ecosystem: Host-associated > Mammals > Digestive system > Stomach > Rumen | place: Canada: Alberta | collected...
GTGTTTTATTCTTTCGACTGGCAGGTCTACTTGAATTCTACACAATCGGAGTGTTAATTTCAATACTCACCGGTTAACCTTATTTGTACTCCCACGACTATCGTGGGGTTTTTGTTATACAAAAACGCCTCTCCGTATATAGTCGTTACGAAGAGGCGTTAAAATTATTAAATTCAGGCGTTTTTAGTTAAATCAGTAGCAATTTTTTAAGACGGTCAATATATCGCCCTTTTCCATCGTTTTATATCCGCCGCCTTTATCGGAAGACTCCGCTATCTTTTCGAGCATATCTTCGGTTGCTCCGAGTTCTCTCAACGTAGTGGGCATCCCCAATTCTTTGACTAAATTTTCCAGTTCGGCTATTCCGGCGAGAGCGGTTTCTTCGTCGGTAAGTTTATCTTCCGCTCCGAATACGTTTTTAGCAAAACGGACGAATTTATCGAGTCCGTATTTATAGATATAGCGATAATATGCCAAGGATATTACGGCAAGACCTTCACCGTGCGGGCAATCGGTATAAGCTCCGAGCTGATGTTCTATCGCGTGGACTTCCCAGTCTTGTTCTTTCGACACCGCTATTATTTTGTTCAAAGCCATAGTAGACGCCCACATTATATTAGCTCGCGCGTTATAATCGAGCGGATTTACGACGGCTTTTCTTACGTTGTTTATTACCGCTCTCAGAAGTCCTTCGATAAGGTAGTCGCATACGTTGTCGTCGTCGCCGTTAAAATACTGTTCCATAAGATGAGACATAATATCGAACACTCCGCTCAACATTTGTCTCTTCGGCACGGTATAAGTAAATTCCGGGTTAAGAATAGAGAATTGCGGATTCACGAAAGACGGGAATACCCTTCCGCATTTCAACTTCTTGTCCTCGTTCGTTATCACCGAACCGCTGTTCATTTCCGAACCGGTACCCGTCATCGTAAGGACGGAAGCCACGGGAACCACTCTTTCGGTCACGTCTTCGAAGTTTATCCAAAATCTTTCCCACGGATCGCCTTTTGCGTAAGCCGCCACCGAAATAGCCTTACTGCAATCTATTACGGAACCGCCTCCCACCGCTAAAATAAGGTCGATGTCGTTCTCTCTTACGAGCCTTGCCCCCTCTTGTACCTGCGAGTATCTCGGATTAGGGTTAATCCCCGAAAGTTCGGTCACGTTCTTTCCGCTTTCGGCAAGAATTTGCATTACCTTATCGTATATGCCCGTTCTTTTAATAGCGCTCTTGCCGTAAATGAGCAAAACTTTTTTGCCGTATTTTTTTAATTCGGGCGCGAGATAATCCATTGCGGACTTACCGAAATGTATTCTCGTCGTGTTTTCATACGAAAAATCCAACATAGTTCCTCCTTAATTTTCCTCCGACGGTTTTATTTTTTCTTTTTCTTTTTGTGACATTGACTGCAATAGGCGCAATCGCCGCAGTCTCCGCCGCAACTTTTTCCTTTAACTTTATTTACGATTACCGCTACGAGCGCCGCCGCCACGATTACCGAAACTATTACTACCGCCACTATTGTAGGTGTGTTCATAAAAATAAATTTCTCCTTATTGAATAGTTTTATTCCTTCTCTACGAAGTACGCTCTTTTAATTTTCTGCTCCTTTAAGGGTCTGTCGTTATAATCGGTTCTTTCCGCGGCGATTTTGTCTACCGCGTCCATTCCTTCGACTACTTTACCGAACGCGGCGTATTGTCCGTCAAGAAATTTTGCGTCGGCGTGACAGATGAAGAACTGACTCGAAGCGGAATCGGGATGTTGCGCTCTCGCCATCGATATTACTCCCCTTTCGTGCGATATGGGGTTCTTTACTCCGTTATAAAGGAACTCGCCCTTTATTCTTTCTTTACTTCCTCCCGTTCCGTTTCCGAGAGGGTCTCCGCCCTGTATCATAAATCCGCTTATTACTCTATGGAATATAAGTCCATCGTAGAAGTGTTCGGTAACAAGTTTGACAAAGTTCTTTACCGTAATCGGCGCGCTCTTTTCGTCGAGTTCAACAACTATACTTCCGCCGTCTTCCATTTCGAATTTAACTAAATTCGTTTGTCTGTTCGTTTCTTTATACATATTATCTCCTATTTATTATCGTTATTTTGCGTTTCGTCGGTGGTCGCCGCTATTGCGGGTTGAGTTCCTACGTCGGATTGTTTTTTACGTCTGAAAATATTTTTGAAGTAGCACTTATCGTAAACCTTTTCGGTGACGAGTAATATGGACGGCAATACGAACAGCACTATCGCCATCGAAAACGCCGTGCCTATCGCAAGCAAAGAACCCATCTTCGCCACCACGCCGGAACTGAGCAATGCGAGAGCCGCACCCGTCACGGTAAGAATGGTTCCCGACGTGATTATCGTGGGAAAAACCATATTCTCCGCGTCGGTCATTGCGTCGACGCTGTTCGCATAGCCCGACTTTATCGTGTTATAACGGTTGGTTAATACTATGGCGTAGTCTATCGTCGCACCCATTTGTATGGTATTTATTATAAGGTATCCTATAAAACTCAACGAAGAACCGGCTAAAAACGGTATTACGAAATTGAGCCATATTCCGCCCTGTATCGCGACGATAAGCAGTAACGGTAAAATAACGTTTCTGAACGTTACGAGAAGAATGAGCAGCACCGCGAATATGGTAACGAGCGACACGATAAGATTATCTCTCGGGAAGTATTGCGCCATGTCGTAACAAACCACGCTTTCTCCCGTGACGTAAAACTCGCCGTAATAATTGCCTATATTTTCTTTCATCGTCTTAATAAAGGCAAACGTCTCGTCGCTCTCTATTCCCGACGTTAGGTTAAACGTGAGACGGGAATAATTATCGCTTTGCAAATTACTTTTTGCATACACGAGCTGTCCGAGCAGATCCTTATATCCCATCACGGCGAGAATAGCCGAATAATTTTCGTCGTCGTAAATATAACACATAAGGTCGAGGAGGGTAAGCGTTTGTTTTCCGCCGTCCGGATAGGTAGCGGCAAGCGCTTTGTCGTAACATTCGCCGGCGAGCGAAGGCACGTCTATAAGGCTGCTCCCGCCGCCTGCGGAAGTTATAGCCGAATTAAGCATATTTATAAACTCGTCTTTGGTAAATTCGTCGGTAAGATACACTCCGTCCGCTACTTTTATCGTCGAAAGCGCGTTGTTACTGTCCACTGAATCGAAGCTCGTCACGTATTCGGCAAGTTCTCTCTCCTTTTCATAATCTCCTTTCGGCACGATTACCACGAAAGTGTTAATCTTTCCGAAACCGCATTCTTCGACCGCTTCGTTGTTCTTCACTATGATAGAACCGCCGTTCATATTAAACGCGTACTTGTTAAAGAACTGTCCCGTGCCGGCGAGCGCGATAATCACTATAAATAACGGTACGATAACGTAGCGAGCCCCGACAACTTTCCCGAATAAGGATTTTACGTTGGGAACGAAAGACTTATGTACGGTTTTTTCCAAAGGTTTTGCGAACACTACAAGCAACGCAGGCATAAGGAAAACCACCGACACGAGGGAACAAACTATACTCTTGGCTAACGAAATACCTATCTCTCTGCCTATCGGCAAAGCCATAAAGATAAGCGAAGACAAGCCGGCTATCGTGGTAAGTGAGGAAGAAAATATCTCCGTAATCCCCTTGCTCATAGCCTGAATCACCGCTTCGTTTTTATCGTTAAGCAAGGCTTTTTCTTCCATATATCTATGCAATAAAATTACAGAGTAATCAATGGACAAAGCTAATTGCAGAACCATCGAAACGAGATTGCTTATATACGAAATTCCGCCGACAAAGTTGAAAATAAAATTAGAACCCACGTTCAACGCTATCGACACGACGAAGGTAATGAGCATAGGAACGAGTTCGAAATAGGTTTTGCTCGTAAATAAAAGCATCGCGAAAATGACCGCTACGATGACAAGAGCGAGTTTTAAGATACTCTGTTCGGTTTCAAGTTTCGTATAGTACGACGAAGCCGACTGCCCGGTAAAAAAGGCGGTGTAGCCGTTGTCGCCGAGGTATTTTATAGTGCGTTTCATCGTCGCAAAACACCCGTCCGTACTGTCGTAATCTTTAAGAGACAACGTGTACATGGCGTTGCCGTCGACGTAATTTTGCATTTCGACGTATACTACGGTATCGACGCCTTCGATTTTTCCTAATTCCGCGGCGAGATTAGTCGCGTCGGTTTTTGACACGTCTTTGACGACGACGTAAGTGGAACCCTTATCGTCGAATTCTTTTTTAAGAACAGTCATTCCGATATTCGCGTCGCTGTCCGTCGGGAGATAGACCGACAAATCGTAAAGAACGTCGGTATAAAAAATCAATACGCACCCGGCTATTGTCAACGCGGAAAACACAGCGATGAACGCCCATCTGAACTTAACCAAAAACTCGCAAAAACGTCTTTTCATTGTCCCTACCACCGCTAAAAATTATGGATTACTGACTCTTATGCGTTTCGTTAATCACTTTAATAATATTATATTATAAAACTTAAAATTGTCCATATTTTTCCGCGGATTATAAGATAAAAAATATTTTTTTGCGAAAAGAGCAGATTCGTTTGACACCTTTGACCGGTTGTGCTATTATTTGCCTTACGGATAGAGGTGCGGATTAAAAAAGTATTCCGATTTACGTTCGGGTCGGACGCGGAAAAAAGGTTAATCTGCCGAAGCGATAGACTTTGACCTACGGTTTATACGCTGGGACGCAGCGAAATACGTTGCGGACTGTCACAAGAAATTGTGGAGCGCTATCATTACCGTATTTTGCAAATATTATTTTGTTTTCATTCGCGGTAACGGTTTTGCTCCGTTACCGCGTTTTTTTTGTGTTCCCCTATTCGGTCGAATATTTCGCGAAACTTTAATTAAACGGTTTCGCTTGTATAAAGGAGAACAAAAGATATGTTTACTTCACTACTGTCCGCCGGCGAATTTTTCGTAGGCACGTTCTGGGCGTTCGTCCCGGCGATTATCGCGATAGTCCTTGCTCTTATCACCAAACAGGTTTATTTAAGTCTGTTCGCGGGAATTTTCGTCGGAGCCATGTTCTTATCGAACGGAGAACCTCTCGCCGCTTTCCAGCACATTTTCGAAACGATGGCGGAACAGCTCGGTGGTAACGGCGGCATACTCGTCTTTCTCGTCGTGCTCGGAATTTTTGCCGTGCTTATGGTAAAATCGGGCGGCAGCAAGGCTTACGGCGAATGGGCGACTCACAAAATACACACGAAACAGGGCGCGCAATTAGCCACGGTGGCGTTCGGATGTCTTATATTCGTGGACGACTATTTCAACTGCCTTACCGTCGGCAGCGTAATGCGTCCGATTACCGATAAATTCAAAGTTTCCAGAGCGAAACTCGCTTATATTATCGACTCTACGGCGGCTCCCGTATGTATAATCGCCCCCATTTCTTCCTGGGCGGCGGCTGTGTCCGGGTACGGCGAAGGCGGAATAATGGCGTTTATCAAGACTATTCCTTTTAATATCTACGCGATTTACACTATCGTAATGATGGTCGTGTTCGCTCTTCTTAAACTCGACTTTTTCAAAATGAAACGTAACGAGAAAGCCGCCGAAAACGGCGATCTCCACGCGGGCGAAACCGATTTGCCGACCGAAGACATAAAGACCGATCGCGATGTAAAAGGCAAGGTGGCAAATCTTATCGTTCCGATAGCCATACTTATAGCGTGCTGCGTCGGCGCGATGATATATAACGGTTGGTCCGGGCTACGCACTCTTACTTCGGAAGAACTCGTCGAACAACTCGGAAAAAGCTCTTACAACGTTCTCGATATGTTTTCTCAATGCGACTCGTCGATAGCTCTCGCTATGGGTTCTGTCATCGCGCTCATAATAACGATGGCTTATTACGGTATAGCAAAAGTGATGAAATTCAAAGAAATAATGGGTAGCATAACCGAAGGCTTTAAGTCGATGGTTCCCGCCATTCTCATACTTACTTTCGCGTGGACTCTGTGCGCTATGATGGGAGCTAAAGGCGAAGGACTCGTAGACGGAGTAAAGGTTCTTGACGGAACACTTAACGCAAAAGCCTTCATTCAGTCTGTCGTAAACGCCGACAGCATGGTCTTAGGTATAATTCCTTTCGTATTCTTTGCCCTCGCATGCTTTATCTCTTTTGCGACGGGAACGAGTTGGGGTACGTTCGGTACTCTTCTCCCCATAGCGATAGTAGTCATGCCCGAAGCGAACGCCGGATTATATTACCTTACTTTGAGCGCGGTACTTGCAGGCGCGGTATACGGCGACCACGTAAGCCCCATTTCCGACACTACGATTATGGCTTCTTCCGGCTCGCAATGTAATCATATCGACCACGTAAGAACGCAGTTCCCGTACGCAACGATTGTTGCGATAATCTCCGCTCTTACCTATCTTGTAGGTGGTTTCAGCGCGATAAAAGTACGTTCTTACGGCGGAACGGTAGGAATAGCCTTGGGAATAGCCACCGTCCTTATGGCGGCAGTAATAATTACCCTTTACTACCTCGACCGTTCGGGCAAACTCGATAAAATCGAAGCGGCGTTTCGTCGCGACAAAAAGGTAATGCCCATTGCCGAAAATTCTTCCGTAGCGGCTACCGTCGAAGAGGATAATAACGATTAGTAAACTTTGCTATAAAAAATCATTCTGAAAAGAAAGCGGCGAATTTTTATTCGTCGCTTTCTTGTTATAAGGCTATTCGGAAGCTATCGTTTTCCGTTCCTTAATCAAACCCTGAAAACGGCAAAATTTATAAAAAAACGTTTGCGTTTTCGCTTGACAAAGATTTTGTCCGTCGCTATATTATGGGTGAATAAAGAGTAGACGTTATATGTTTGCTCTTTTTTAATTAAAAACAGGTAAAACGAGGTAGTTATGAGCGATTGTAAGAAAAGAGCTTTTTTCGCCGGGATTAAAGATTTTTTCAAACCCATAGACCTTACGCAAGGCACTATATGGAAAGTTATCGTAAAATTTGCAGTCCCTATAATAATATCCTATCTTTTGCAGCAGCTTTACGTCCTGAGCGACGCCGCCATTTGCGGTCAAACCCTCTCGGCGGACGAAGTGGCGGGCGTCAACGACACCCTTCCCCTCGTATTCATTTTTATGCAGTTCGCGTTCGGTTGTACCGCCGGTTTCTGCGTGGTACTGTCGCACAAATTCGGCTCTCGCGACGAAGCGGGTATGCGTAAATCTTTCGCCACGCAGATAATATTAGGTTTAATAATAACTGTTATTTTAACTGTCTCGTCAATCCTTTGCATAAAGCCTATGCTCGCATGGGTGAACGTGACTCCGCAAAATCCCGCCGTATTTAACGCGGCTTACACTTACTGTTTCGTAATCTTCGCGGGGACGATAGCGCAACTTCTCTACAACCTAATTATAAGCGTACTACGGAGTATCGGCGACTCTTTCACTCCCCTCGTATTCCTCATTATTTCCACCGCTATGAACATCGTCCTCGACTTACTGTTCATAAAAGTCTTTCATTGGGGAGTTGCCGGAGCGGCGGGAGCTACTATTCTGACGCAGTTTCTTTGCACGATAGCGTGCTTTGTTTACACTTTCGTAAAGTATAAAAATCTTCGTCCGCGTAAGGAAGATTTCAAAATATCCCTTAAAGATATTTGGGCGCACGTCCGCCAAGGCGTGCCTCTCGGACTGCAATTCTCCGTACTCTCGATAGGTATAATAGTAATGCTCGCGGAAACGGTAAAATTCGACATTTTGCCCGACGGAGTTATGGTCGCCGGCAACCCTGCTCAAAACGGAGCGGGCGCGGCGAACAAACTCATCGAATTCGCAATGGCTCCCCTCTCGGCGTTAGGCACGGCTCTTGTAAGCTACAACGCCCAAAACCTCGGCGCAGGGGATACCGAACGTGTCAAAAAGGGAACTAATCAGGCACTTATCATATCATTGATACTCTACGTGATTTGCGCGGGGGCGGGGCTGCTTCTCACTATCGGCGGCGCTTATCAAAAAATATTTTTAAGCGCGGAAAAAATATCCGAAAGGTCGCTGTTTTTCGGCAATACATTACTCTACGTAGACCTCCCTTTATTCTTTATTCTCGGAATACTTTTCGTCTTACGCAATGCGGTGCAAGGTATAGAAAAATCTATATGGACTTTGCTTGCGGGCGGAGGAGAACTAGTGGCGAGAGTGCTTATCTGTTCTTTCCTCCCCGTCTTGGTAAACGGCGGCGCGACCAACGCTCTCGCCTCCGACGCGTCTTACGTAGCGTTGTGTTTCGGCGACCCCGGCGCGTGGGTGTTCGCGGTTCTAATGTTGCTGTATCCTTATATAAGACATATCCTTAAAAAGGATTATCGGTATATTTACGGCAAAACAAATCGTCCGCAACACGCCGAAATCGAAAGTTAATAGTTTTTTCGGATTAAAAAATACGCGACGAATAAATTGTCGTCGCGTATTTTTTTGATTATGCGTTTTTTTATAATTCTATCGTTTCCATATCGTCGGGGATAATAATGTTTCCGTCGAAATACTTCTTCCCTTCTTCGATATAAAGGGCTTTCCTCTTGCCGTAGTTTTTATCTTCCGTGTGATATAAAATAACGTTCTTTACGTTCAGTTTTCGAGCTAATTCGCAAGCGTCTTTCACCGTGGAATGGTTCTTTTCGTAAGGCTTGAAAATATCGGCTTCGGAATGTAGGCAAAACGCCTCGTGCATAAAGTATTTACAGTTTTCGGCGTAAGGTCTTTCCTTTTCGCAATACGGTTCGTCGCCGCAACAAACGAGTTTTTCTCCGTCGTCCGACTCCATACAAAAGCCGTATTGTTTCGCTTTGGTCGATTCGATATCGAAAAAGGTGATTTTTCGTCCGATTATTTCTTTCGTTTCGCCGTCGTTTACGACGATAAGCTGCACTCTGTCGCCGATAAGTTCGGTTTGTTTCTTCTGTAAAAGCATATCGGCAAGCCGATTTATGAGACTTATGACTTCGTCGTGTCCGTAAATACGCAATTCTCCGTCGTAATCCCCTTTTTTCATCTTCTGACAGATTATCCTCAACAGCCATACCACGCCCAAAATATGGTCGATATGCTTGTGCGTAACGAATATATCGTGAATTTCTTTAAGGTCTATACCCGCATATTTTAGTCTTCGTAAAACTTCGTTGCCGCCGCCTCCGTCCACTAAAAAACGTTTTTTCTTATCTGTTATTACGAAACAGGTGTTGTAATACTCCGTGACCAAAGCGTTGCCCGTGCCTAAAAAAGTAACTTTCATAGCTTTTCTCTCCGTTTGTTCCCGAGTTTTCTTTTACCAGGGTATAGGCGTAAGCGCCAGCCCTAAAATTACGCCCGATAAATAAAGCACCGCCAGAATAAACAAGTTTTCTTTCAGATTTTTGCTCTTTCTGAAAAGTAACGCCAAAGCTATGCCTGCGTTTACGCTCAAACCCGTCACGCACGAGCCGAACGATATTCCGCCCAAAATATAAAGCTGCGATACGATTACCGAAGCGGCGCAGTTAGGGATAAGTCCGATAAGTCCGGCAACGAAAGGCTGATACCAACCGCTTTCCGCTAAAAACAGCGTTATTTTCTCTTGCCCGACGTAATAGATTAACGTGCCAAAGGCAAAGTTTATTATAAGGATATAAACAAAGACTTTTATCGAGTGGATAAGCGGATGACCTACGTAGTCTTTGAATATTTCTTTCTTGTCGCGGCGTTTTCCGTCGTCTTTTTTCAGTTCGTGATGGCAGCAGCCTATCTCTTCTTCCTCTTCTTCGTGAGAGTCTTCGTGCCGAGCCGCCTTTTCGCGTTCTTCTTCGTCTTTCGCGCGGAAAATTTCTTCGTTACGTTTACGGAAGATTACGTCGAACAAATATCCTATGAACAATGCGTAAATTACCTTAACGGCGAGCATGGGAAAAAGTTTCCACGCCGTAGCCGGATTGCTTATAAGTATAGGTATAGCCTCGTCGCTCGTCGCTATAAACACGGCTAAAAGAGTGCCTACGGTGATATTTTTCGATAAATACAGATTAGTCGCCATTACCGAAAAGCCGCATTGCGGGATAAGTCCCATCCCTACCCCGATAAGCGGCGCGTATTTGCCGCGCAAAAGCCTTTTCGCTTTCGCGGCAAACATGAGTTTCTTTTCGATTATTTCGATTAACACGTAAACCACGAACAGAAACGGCAAAACTTTTGCCGAATCTATAAGAGCCTCGATTATTACTTCCGTCAAAATACGAATAATTCCTTTATATTAAGTTTGCTGTTCTCTACGGTAATTCCTACGTATCTGCTGTCAGGCAGGAACTTGGAATCCACTTTTGAGCTGTACTGATTTCCCGTTTCCGTATCGCGGTTAACTCTGCCGGTGTTCGTAAGGAAGGCGTTAAGGTTGTTGTTTACGGGTACGAAACAGCCGTCGGCTATCTCCGTCCCGTCAACGGTAAGCAGTATCTTGTAGCACTCGATGACGCTTCCTTCCACACTGCCGTTTTGTGTTACGACTTCGTCGGTAATAGATATTACTATCGTATGCTCCGCTCCGTCAAGCAAATTCACGTTGCTTACTTTATTGCCCGTATGCCAACGCATTTTGTACTTGTAGAAGAACATATAAATACCGTTTTGCGTTACTCTGAGCATAGCTCCTCTTTCGCCCGTAGGTTCTCCGTCCTTCGAGATGACGCCGTCGTCGGCTCCGTAAGCGGTGAAATAAGGCGTGTTGTTGGCGAACATCACCGAGAATCCGGTGCCGCTTTCCGCAGAGAAACGTAAGTAAGTGTTCTTCGTCGCGGTGGCGAGAGCCATTCCGTAAGAGTCGGCTAAGATTACGTTTTGACCGCTTATTTCCGCTTCGTCCGCGGGGGTTCCCGTCCCGGTATCGTCGCCTGCGGTAAGATACATAAGGCTAAGGGCGTTTTGCCTTGCTTCCGACGACAGGAATTCGTAAATTTTTATTACGCCTTTATACGCATAGAAACCTACGTAACCGCCGTTTGCGGTAGTGCCGGGCGCGCCTATTATTTCTTTTACGCCCGATTCGCCTATACTCGGAGTGTCGACGAAGTTTCTTCTTATCTTCGCATACAGCAATTCTTCGCCGTTCCTTAACAGTCTTACTATTATTACGCCGCTTGCGTAGTCGTATCTCGCTTCGATTATATTTTTGATACCGACTAAGTTTACCGTTCCTATTACTTTCGTCCATACGGTAGAACCGTTGCTTAACTTGACCGACGCGACGTAGTTTCCGTCCGAACCTTTCACAAAGTCGAGAGAAAGTCCGCTGTCCTTGCCTACGTCGGATATTCCGCTATTGCTTACTTTGAGGATAAAGCTGATATTCCCCCTAGCGTCGGTATTTGCGTAGTCGAACACTACTTTGGAATAGGATATAGCCGTCTGTCTGTCCATACTGTACACGCCTATCCCTTCCGACGCGTCAAACACGGCGGGTTTGTCGGAACTTATTTCGTAAACGGTTCCGTTCTGGTAGTCTTCGAATACGGAAGTGGACGCGGTAGTATCGAGAATACATACGTAGAACGACACGCTGTATACTTCTCTGTCCATTACCGCAAGACTGAGCGTCACCCTGTAAAGTCCTGCGTCCTTAGAGGTAATATCGGAACAAAATCTGCCGGTTATTGCGTCGGTGTATACGAAAGAATAAGTTACGTTCCCGGCGTATCCGTCGACGCTGTTAATGGTTTTTGCGTAAATAATCTCTTCGACGGAATTAAGCGAACCGCCTTTTTCAACGTAAATAACGGAACCGTTATCGACGGGCCATATTCTTACGTCGCGGACGCTGCCGTCGTTATCCATTCTTATACCCATTGTCTTTAACGTAAATCCGCCGATAAACGCGGTACATTCGTTGATGACGAAACCGGTTTTCCCAGGAGTGGAGAAGTCTACGTAATTATCATATGAATAATTCTTAACGTACTCGTAATAAGTTTCTCCGCTTCCGGAAGTCATTTCCTCGACGGTTTCTATAAGCGTTCTTTCCCCGCCCTTTACGTCTATCTGATACGAAAATCTGTCGTCGAGAGTAAACGCTACTCTGTAATTACGGGCGGTGACGGTGGTGGTTTTTACGTCGCTGTTTTTCGTGACGGTCTTGTTCGCATAGTCCAAATATCCGACTTTATCGAGATAAACGCCGAGTTTATGACGTCTTCCGTCGAAAACGTTGATGTCCGAAAGAATACTTCTCACGCTTTCCGTACCGTCCGCTTTCGTCACGACGTAGGAATCCAACGTAGCTTCGCTTAATACGCTTCCGCTCGAAACTTCTATAATTTTTACGTAGTAACAGAATTCCGAACCGCCCTTGAAACCGAGTACCACGCGGGTAAGAGCGTTCTCGTAAAGTACGGTTTCGTAAGTATATACTAAACTATCCTTAACGCCGAGTATAAATTCCGAATAGATATAATCGAAATTACCCGAATAAGCGGCAGTCGAACCTTTATCCGTGAGATAGTAAGTAGCGTTAATATTCTTCGTATCGCCGAACGGGCTTGCCGTATCGGTTCCGCTCACGTTGTAGACGAAGTCGGATTCTGCTTTGGTCTTTACCGTTTCGTCCTCCGTGCCGTAAACTCTCACGATAAATTCGCCCGACTCTACGCTCGATATGACTTCGCCGCCGAAGAAACTTTCCGTAAAGACGAGTTTAAGTTTAAGTTCGTCGCCTATCTTAACCGAAGCGGGTTCGTCTCCTACGAACTGAACGCTCCAAGTCGCTCTGTGGTCGATATACGAATAATAATTCGCGTCCACGCCTTTTTTCAAATCGACGTATACGTCGCTGCCGTCGGATATTATGCCGTCGTAAGCCACTCTCACGAACATACTGAGGTTGTTCTTAATTTCGTTCTTGTAGTCGCTCTCCGCTCCGACAAGGCTTATCGCGCTGTACGGCAATTCGCCGCCTTCGCCGCTGATACCTATATTCCTTACTACGGGATAATACGTTACCGTCATTTCTTCGCAGGAATAAATATAGTTCAAAGAACTGTACCAAGTATCCGTAAGTTTCATTTTACATTTTCCCGCGGCGAGCGTGGCAGAACCGTTCTGCGTTATGGAATAATTTACTCTCGAAGCGTAATTGTCGGGAGCCGAACCGCCCGTCCAGGTAAGGTCGAGCAAGTCCTTTATCGTAAGATTGCCGTTCGGGTCGTAGCCAATAATTTCTTCGGGGTTGGTTATTTCAAAGTAGTAATCGAGTCGACCGCTACCCGATTCGGAATAGGTAAGTTTATCTTTTTCGCCCGCGAGAATACTTATGTATCCTTCGGTGTTGTATTCAGTACCCGTTCTGCTACGCAGTCTTAAATTGAGGACGCGCTTTGCTATGCTGTACCCGAACTCCCCTAAAATAACGTTGTAATTTTCGAGAGAATTAAGGTCGGCGTTTTCCATAACGTAGGAATTAAGGTTCCCGTACGATATGTTTGCGGTAGCGAAATATGTCTTCATCGTATCCACAAACTTATTTACGTCCACCATAGAAGTCTTAATTTGCGTTTCGGCTTGTCTTTGCTTAGCGTTCTCTTCGCTGTAATTATAATCGGACTGCAATTCCGACAGCACGGGGAAACCTCTGAACACGAACCTATAGTCTGCGTCGGTAAGAGTCTGTCCGTACTTCATCGTGATTTCGCCGCCGCCCACGGCTTCTACCGTGACGGTAAGGTTTACTTTATTTATCTGCAACGCGACGTAGTAGTAATCGTCGCGAGCCGCCGCAGGCTTAACTTCGTTTACTACGACGGTATAGTTGTTGTACCCGGCGAGTACGTCGTTTACTTCCGTCTTCAACGCCGACATATAATAGCCTTTGTCGGCAAAGCCGCCTACGGACGACGCTATATTGCTGACCGAAGAAGTTTCGCTGAACTTTTTAAGAATATTCGCGACGAATGCGTCTTCGAGAGCCTTATTGACGTTGCCGTCGATGTAGTAATCTATTACGACGGAAGAGGGGTCGAAGTAATTACGGTAAGCGTTGTTCACGACGATTTCTTTCGGAGTTATTGTAAAATCGAGTCCCGTAATAGTCACGTTAAAGTTCTTCGCCGAATAGAAGTTAAGATACGCTTTATATGCGCCCGCGTCTATAATTTCTCCGCTGTCAAAGTAATGGACCGTGCCGTCCTCGTCCGCAAGACCGTATCTTGCGGCAAGCGGTATTACTATCTTGTTATTGTCGTAATCGCCTTCGTCGAAACTTATCCAGTCGTTTATGCTTATCTCTTCTGCGGTCTTTCCTATCGCGTTAGCAAACGCCGCTTTATCGATAAAATCGAATATCTTTTCGGTAGCGTTGCTTTCGCCGTAAACCTTTTCGGGTTTGTTTCCGAAAGACGTAAGCAGTTTAAGCGATATTTCCACGTCGAGTTTTCTTATCGAGAACAGTATATCCTTGTTGAGTACGTTAAAGTTCTCGTTAGCGGCGGATACCCCTCCGACGTCTATAGAGAAATACTCTCCCGCGTTAAGTATACTTGCGTTCGAGCCGTTTACGGCAAGGTTTTCTCTCGAAAAACCGAGTTCAGTCAACGTCTCGTCGGCAATTCTTACGCCGTTTGCGTCGCAAACGTAATACTTCGACGCGTCGGTAAGGTTAATCTCTTCGCTCGCCGCTTCCTTCGACAGCGCGGCAGCCGAATAGGTACGATAATGGACGTAGTAACGTTTCGTTATTCCGTTTATGGTAAAGTTACTATAATCCGAATCGGGCATATTAAGGTAAATATCTTTCGGCAAAATTCTGAACGCGCCGTCGCAACCGTTCTTATCGGTACTATCGTTACTTATAGTGTAATAATAGTTCCAGCTAAGCAGCTGATTTCCGCCGGCGTCCACGCTTTCCGCCGCAATCTTACTTCCGTCGGGAAGTTTGAAATACGGTTTGAAGTCGTACGCATAGTAACCTATCGGGTTCTTTGCCGAAGCGTCGTAAACGCTCCACGAGTCGGAAGTATTCTTCTTGAAATACTTCACGTCAAGGTCGATATGCACGTCGTCTTTTATCGCGGACACGGTAGTCACTCTCAAATCCGCAAGCTCAACCGACGGAGCGAGCGTATCGTACTGTTTCGTAAGATAATAGCCGCTGCCCTTGTTGTTTAACGTGACTTCGACGTAATTTCTGTTAATGTAATAATATGTTTCGTCGAGTTTGAAATAATAGTTGTCGGTTTTGTCGGAAGAAGCGGACATTATGTATCTGCCTGCCGAAGTAAGGTCGTCCGCAGTGATAAGCGTACGAAGATTTTCGGGAACGTATTCCATATCTCTTACGAAGGTGAACTTAATATCGTCTCCCGTTATTTTGTCGCTGCCGACCGCTCCGTCGATAACCAACTGCGCCGTGTTCGTTATTGCGGGGGCTTCGCCGTCGTAAACTTTACTGTTTACTTCCGCCATATTGAGGACGTCGATTTGTTTCGGGGTAATGACGTACTTATATTCGTAATCTTCGTAAGTACCCGCCGCGTTTTTCTTGACGAAACGAACGGAATAGTTTACGTATTCGGCGTTTATGCTCCATCTGAAATCGTAGGTACCTGCGTTGACGGGAGTTTTTTCCACGCCGTTGTCGAGATAGTACGGTTCTATTCTCAAATTGTTGGGAGGGGTCGTAAGAGTGGTTTCGTTTACTATTGCTTGGGTTTGGGTGGAGAAATAAGCTCCGTCCGCTCCGCCTTCTACCCACACGTTGTCCATAACTCTCGTATCGGCTCTGCCTGTGTAATTTCCTTTTACCGAGTACACTCCGTTATAGTCCTCCGCTGTGGTGAGCGTAACTTCCAACATAACGGTGTTTATCGTAAATTCGCAAACGTAACTTGCCGAAGCCTCGCTTCTTATATAGTTGTAGTTACCTAAATCGGTGACTGTTATTTTATAATCGCCCGCTTCCCTTACGAATTCGCCCTTGACGAAACCGTCCGTGCCGTAATATTTTACGGAAACTTCATACGTCGCGCTCAGTACGTCGCCCGGGCAAACGGTAGGCGCGGATATAGCCACGCCTTTTGCGTTGGCTCCGTGTTTGTCGTAAACCTTGCCCGTGTAGTCGAAACTCTCGTTAAGCGGGTTGACTTCGACGACTATCGGCGTAACTTCGTATTCGAAAGTATCGTTATAAATCTCTCTTCTCTCCTCGGCAATTCCGAAAAGAACGTATCTCGATACGGCGAGATTATTTTCTTCCGAAAGGCTGCCCGTAACGAAATTACGGCTGACGCCGTTAGCGAAATAGTCGTAAGCTACCGTTCCGTCGTAACCGTCCGTAGTGACGTATCCGAGTCCCGAACGGGCGAGAGTTTTGTTAGTAAATCCGAAAGTAATCGCATTCCGCAATTCGGCTTTCTCGACGTCGGGCAGCGATTTGCCGCCGAAATCGAAACTTACGTCGGGAACTATCGAGGATTTTCTTGCGTAAACTTCGGATTTTGCGAAGTCGAAAGTAAATTCCGCGGGAGTAACTATTATGTACGCCTTATTCGCTTCTTCTTCTCTTACCTCGTCTTTGAGGGTTTCGTAAGCGGTTCCGACATAAGTTTTTTCGACGTATTCGGCAAAATCGCCCTTAATCGTAAAGTTGTAATTCGGATTTTCGGCAAAAGTCCTGTCGGCTAACGTAATTTCGTATTTCCCGACGGCGTTGCCGGACGGTTTTTTGAACGTGATTACGGGAGCGACGGCTTTTTCGGCGTTATACCTATCGTTGAAACTGACTTCATATAACGCGACGCATTCGCTGTATCCTTCTCCGGCAGACGCGCCGTCCGCTACGTCGAAGTAAGTAACCGCGCCGGACTTGACCGATACTGACGCTTCCATCGGTAAAACGGTAAAAGAAAGGTCGTTTACAGTCGTTTCGTAATTGTCTGCGATGCCGCTTATTATCTTTATTTTGACGATATAATTCCCTGCCGAGCAAGTCTGGTCGGGCGCAAAGTCGGTAATTTTAACTTCGGGATTTGCGGCGGAATAAACTTCTATAGTGATTTTATTTTCGGCAAATGCTTTTGCATAATCGATTAACTCCGCAAAAATCGAGACGAAAGTTTCTTCAAAAGCAAGTTCCTGTCCGTCGGACAAGGAGAATAAATACTCTTGTCTTGCGTACTCTCCTTCGTAATTTTCGCCGTATTTTCTGAAATCGGGAGCTTGCGTCGCGTCGAGAGTGACTTTCTTGCGGGTTATTGTGAAATCTGCCCCTTCGTATTCCGCCACTTCGTAGTTTTTGATATATCCGTCCGCGCCGCGTAATATTGCGTACGTTCCTACGTTTTCCGACGACGCGTCGCTTCTTTGCAACGTGTAGGAAGCTATACTGTCTACGTAGCTTTCTTCCCCGTTTTTATAAAGAGTAATCGCTCCGTCGCAACCGTCGTAATAACCGCCTATAAGAATATCGTACCCGGAAGTGGCGGCGTTATATTCGTACGCTCTGTAACGGAAACGCATATCCCTCTCGCCGTAAACTTTCGTGTGTGTTTCCGCGGCTATCTTTATCTTCTTCGCGGCTACCGTCAGCGTGGCGGGAACGAACGACTTGACTTCGTAGTTATCCGACAGGCTTTGGTCGATGGCGGGAACTAATTTATACGTTCCCGCGGGAATAGCGTTGACGAACGCGGTCGAGAACTTCTCGAAAGTATAACTTCTGCCCGCCGCGTCTACTATCGAGAACTTGATAGTGACGATTTCGTCCTGCGTTTCGCCGTAAACCAACGGATTACCGTCGGGATAACTCTCCGCTCCGCCGTTATTTATATACTTGGACGCGTTCCATCCGAAAGTGAATTCGCTTCTGCTTTCGCCGAAAGTTATTTCTGCGTCCTCCGCTATAACAGCGATGTTTTTCGGAACGATGTCTATCTTTACGGAATCGTTAAGATACGGGTTGTTGGCGGCGTCGCCGACAAATTCGATGACCATGGTGTAATTGCCTACCGCCGTGGGCCATTCGGTGAACTTAACGTTGTTTTCGTTAAGGTAATAAACGCTGAATAAAGAACCGGCGCCGTTCTCGAAAGTGCTGCCGTTAATAAGTTCTACGGGACTGCCGTTAAAGGTTCTGTACCCTATCACGGAGAAATCGGGACGAGCGTCCTTTCCCGTGCCGTATTCGAAACTGAATTTCGGGTTGGATTCGGTAGTTCCGAAATCGGTAACGAGATTATGTCTGTCTTTTACGGTGACTTCGTAAGTAGTCTGCACTTTTTTGCCCGTTTTGTCTTCGAACGTAACGTAAATGGTAGCCGTTCTGTCGCTGCCGGCGTTGATTTCGCTCGGGTCGAATTCCTGCGAATTTATTTCTATAAGATTACTGTCGAGTCTCAAAACTTCGCTGTAACCGTTGTCGTACTCGACCATTACCGTACCGCCTTCGTAAGACAAAGCGGTTTCGTTTTCTACGTAGACGACTTTCGGATAAGATTGCATTGTGACGCTTACGGCTTTCTTACGAGTAATGGTGACCATGACGGTCTGCGCTTTCGACTCGTCGCCGTTGTAGACAATAGTATGCGTTTGCGTGACGCTGTCGTTGTCGCCGAAATCGACTTTTGTCGGGTCGAAAGAACAAGTAACGTTACTTAAACTTATCGCCTGTTCGTACACGGGGCTGTATTCCGTACCGTCGTTTCTTACGAAATGAGCTTTAATCGTGAACGCGTCGGCGGGAATGTTCATTCCTTCCTTCACCGTGACGGTATCGGGACTTACTATAAGGTCTTTGAAAATCTTTTCTTTGACGGACACGACGAACTTGCACTGCAATCCGAGATAGTTTATAGCGACGGATTGTTCTCCCGCGACGTTTTTGTCGTAACCCTCCACCGTATAATCGTTTTCTGAAAGGTCGGCTATCCTTACGGTATCCGCGTCGGGAACGTTAAGATATTCGACTTTTATAAACGCGCCTGCCGGGAAAACGAAATATTCGCGTTCAAAGGCGTAAACGGTGTAAGAAGTTTCTCCCTCTATCCCGAAAGAAATTTTCTTTATTACGTCCTTGTAACAGTTCACCGAGAATTCGCATTCCGCGCTTTCGTCGGTCACGGTATCGGTAACTATTACTTTTATAACCTGTTTTTTATTGAGTTTTCCGTCCTCCAAAGTCGTGTCGAGAACGCTTATCTTGACGAAAAGTTTTCTTGCTATCGCTTCGGTCGTCTCGTAGAGGGTATATTCTCCGTCGGTCGACAGATACGAAATATTGTCGGCGTTAAGGATATATTCCGTACCGTTGTTATACGTTACGGATACCTGTATCCCCGTTAGGTCGAGTTCCGTTTCTCCTGCGACGTAAACCGTCTTCGCTGGCTCGGTCTTTACCGTAAGGACGGATATCCTTCTTGCTATTACGGTGACTTTTGCGTCGAGAGTGAACTTCTCATCGTACTTTACTTTGACCGTTCTTTCGCCGAGCGTATAATCGAGTCTGTCGTAATCGAGCATTGCGGCGACGATATTTACGGTTTCGCTGTCGCCGTTTTGTCTTACTACAAGCAACTTCGCTTCCGTCGGAATACTTATTGCGAGACCTTCCGTCACCTGTCCGAAATCGGAAAATCCGCCGAAAAAGTTCACGCTAACGACGTCGTTGGTGACGGTGACGGGGATTTCCGCAAAGTAACCGTGCGAAAAGTCGCCGTAATACGCTCTCGTAACCACCCTGCCCGTAGCCGTATATTCGGTATTTTCAAAGGTCCATTCCGCCCCCGAAAAATCGGTAAAGGTATCGGTCGTTCCGTCGGCGTACTTAACGTAAACGGCAAGACCGTCCGAAACGAAACTTTCTCCCAAAACGTAATTCGATTTGACTTCGCCCGTTTCCGCGGACAAGGAAGAAACTTCTTTAATTACGATAACATCGTACCCGAACGTAACGGTACCGGGGTATTTCGCGTCGGTATATACGAAAGTTACTCTGATATTTCTCCCCGCGGTCCGCGTATAGTCCGAAACGGGGTTCTCCGTCATGTCGGCGGTGAGCGTAACCGTCTTTTCCGAGCCGTCGTTATATCTTATCGTGACGCTTCCGTCGCTTAAAGCGAGCGTTTCGCCCGTTTTATATACCTTTCTCGAAGGAGCAACGAAACTTTTTATTTCGGAAACGAACTTTTCGGCGACTTCGATTTCCACGACTTTGCTTATATACTCAACGCCGTCGCTAAGGTAATATCTTAATTCGTAACTGCGTTTTCCCGCCGTTCCCGTAGAAAAGTCGTACTCGTCCGCGAGCATATCGACAGTAACGTTCGACACGGTGGCTCCGCCTTCGAACGCCTTAAAATTGCCGTTGGTCATGCGTATTCTGCACTGCCACTCGGTGACGTCTATATCCTTGCCGTCGCGGTAATAAATTCTGTCGCCGACGTCGATAATCAATTCTTTTTCGACGGGTTCCACAACCTTGACGTCCTGCGTAATAGACAGACCGTCGCACGTGATTTTTATTCCGTAAGTTCCGTTTTTGGTAATATCGAATTCCTGCCAGTCGACGGTAACTCTTTCGTCGGTCAACGAAACGATTTCTTCCACGCCGTTGTTATAAGTCATTTTTATAGCCGCGTCCGAAAGGTCTACTCCGCCCGCGTTATCTCTCGGTTGATTTTTGACGGGAGCGACCGATTCTATCTTTTTCGCTTTAACGGCTTCTACCGTAACGATAAATTCGGTGGTGAAACCTTTGTATCCGACGGTAACGTAAACTATCGTGCCTGCCGTCGTAAACGTATCGGTAAGTTCTCCGTTAATCTTTACGAAAAAATTATCTTTGTCGAAATATTCGCCGCCTTTAAGCACGTCTATCCATTCGGAAGTATTGTTGTTGTACGAAACGAAAAGTTTCGCTCCGACGAAATCTATCTTTTCGCCCACGACGTAGTTTACTTTGGTCGGGGCTTCGATCCCGACGGAGAAAATGGACTTCGGCTCCACTTCGATTTCGCACAAGGCGGTGGCTCCGCCGTACGTCACTATAAGCTGACGAAAACCGGGCTGCGTCGCGTCGAAATTGCTTATCATATCTTCGGTCACGGGTAAAGTTTCCGAAAAACCGTTGGTGTACAAAACGGTAATGGACATACCGTCCACGCTTAAAGATTGTCCCTGAACGTAAGTCTTTTTGTAATCGCCGTCGACTACCGTTATTTTTTCGATAGGAGCGTTAGAGACGGTGACTTTTAGGTAAGCGGAAGCTGCGCCGTATCTTACCGTCAGAATCTGTTCCCCTATTTTCTGACTGTCGAAATCGGAAATCATCGAAGAATCGAGAGCCACCGTAGAAACGGAACCGTTCTCGCGGTAAACTGTTATTGCAGCATTATTGAAGTCGAACGCGTCGCCGCGATAATACGAAGTCACGGGCATCGTAGTCACGACGATACTCTCTATCGGCGATTCTCCTTCGGCGCAGGCGCTCAGACACAAGCACCCTGCCAATAATAAAATTGCTGTAATAAATATCAGTCTTTTCTTCATTTATTCCTCCGCCCGAAAAAGGGCATAGTTGTGGCATAGTAATATTTATTAAATTATATCATACATTTATAGCAATTACAAGATATATTATTTATAAAAAACGATTACAAAAAAGCGAACCGTAAGCCCGCTTCTCTTCGTATTAAAAGCAAATACGTTTCTTCTTCCTCTTCTCGGCAATAAGCGTTTTGTAATACGCCTTATCCTCGGCGGAAATGCGATAACTTTCTCTCGCTTTTTGCAAACTTTTGATATACGTAAAATCATTGATTTTTTCGGAATTTTCGAGAAATAGCAAAGTTTCGTTTTTATAGCGGATAAGAGCCGTCGCGCAAAACCACGCCACCGCCATATCGACGTAATATCTTCCGTACTCTAATCCGTCGAACAGCTTAAATATCTCGGCTATATACTCGTCCGACATAAACGAAAACAAAATTATTATTCCGCATCTCGCTTGAAACTCGTCTTTCTCTTTCGCCTGTCGTAAAGCGAACGAAAATAGTTCGTTTCTATCCTTTTTCGGACAATAAACTTTGGATAATACGCAGTCTACGTGCGCCCAATTGTCGATATTTTTCGCCCAATTTTTAATTTCGATAAGTTTTTCGGATAAAGCGGTATTTTTATTTTTGACTACGACAAGCCCTTGCAAAAGGGTAATTTCGTAGATTTTATCGGAGGGATAATCGAAGAGTTTACTATCGCAGTTTAATAGATATTTGGTCAGTTCGGCTATTTGTTTAGCCGTAAGACCGTAAATTTTCATTGCGGTTTTTATGATTTTTGCGTCAAATTCGGCTTTCTTTTCGCTTCCGTTTTTTGCTAAAAAATCGCAAAATTCTATATAATTTGCCTCCCTCAATTCCACGCCGTTTACGATAAATTCCATTTTAATATTTTCTTCTGAAAATAGCGAAAAGCAAGACCGCAAGCACCGCCACGCCCACTATAGACACGCAAATTGCGACAATGACCACCGTATTAGCTCCTTCTATCGGAGTGAGCAAAACGAACTCGCCGAGGTCTGTCGTGGTAAACGATACGTAGCCGTCGGAGTAAGAGGCGTTAATGAATTCGTACGAACCGTCGTTGTCGAAGTGGATAATCCTATAATATTTCTTATCCGCGTATTTGGACGGAACTTTTATGCGGACGTTAATCTGATCCGTAATTTCGGCGTATTCTCCGTCGAGATACATATTTATCACGTAAGCGTCGATTTGTTCATACTCTTCGAATACCCTGTTGTTACCGAAATACTTCTCTATTTTTTCGTTGATGGCGGCGTATTTCGGGTTGGCTTTGTTTATCCCCACGTCGAAGAATTCCAACGTATAATACGGGCTGAAACTACCGCGCAATATAAGGGCGGTTTCTCCGCCGTTTTCATACGTCCGCTCGGTGTCGGGATTAGGATTTATGACTATCGTCGCTCCGACGTAAACGAACTCGTAAACCGAACTCTGCGCAAGCTCCGGCACAAGCAAAAAGCCCGTGGTGGGGAGCTTAGGTTCTCTTTGAATGATAGCGGGAGCGTCGAGAGAATTTACGTCGTCGCCCTCGACGAAGCCGTCGTAAACTACCGACGTACGGTATGCTTCTCCCTCGTTTACCTCGCAATAGCTTTCTCCGTTTATTTTTGTGGAAACGTAGAGTTTCTTTTTCGACACGGTAAGATTAGCCGTAGCGGTATAATTTTCTCCGCCGATATTCACCGTAATTGCACGCGAATACGTGTCGGGCAAGCGTATTTCGGCTGTGTTTTCAAAAGTCATGTTATTTCTTTCCACCGTTACCTTTTCGCCGTCAAGCGTAAAAGTAAGAGCGTCGAAAAGGGGATTTTTTACTTCGGTTTCTCCGCCGAAAGAACTGAATTTCCCGTCGCCGGTAATAAAGTTTTTGCCGCAATATTCGACTTTTTCCGTTTGTTCTACCGTAAGGACTGAACTTGCGTCGGCGGTAGCTCTATACGACAACCCGCAAAATACAGCCGCCGCCATTAAGATAAACAATATCGGTATTCCGATTAAACAAATCGCCTTTCTACGCATTATTCCCTCACTTTAACTATAATCAACGCCACCGCAATAAGCACTACTCCCACGCCTATGCCGACGTACAAAAGCCAATCGTATTTTTTATCGGTCTTAATAACCGCGGTATCGGCAGAGGCAAGCAAAGCGAACGCTTCGAGCTTGTCGGTCGAGAACACGAGATAATCGCCTTCTCTCGCGGCTTCGATAAGTTCTACCGTGCCTTCGTTGGATATTCTCGCAACGTAATATTTGTTTTCGGCTTCGGCGTTCGCCGGGAAAGCGTCGAAATAATATTTAGCCTTAATCTTGATTACCATCGAGTCGTTGCCGTAGGCTACCACGCTGCCGTTACTTAATTTGAGATAGTACACGTCGAACACGGAATAGTCTTTAAGACTTCCATCGGTAAGACGAGCCGATTCGAATACGGTGACGTACTGGTTATACTCTATGGTGTCGGCGGTACGCACGATTAAACTAACGTTGCTGTCGAAAGAACCCTCTATAAGAACTTCTCCCGTCGTCGCAAACTTACTGTTGCTGACCGATTTATTGAGCAATTTCTGATTTACGTTTAGAATACCGTGTTTATATTCTATATTATAGTTCTGCGATGCTCCGCCGTAAGGCGTCATTCTGTACACGCCTGCGTTTACGGGTTGTCCGTCGATTTTTTCACCGTTAGTTACCGAATAATAATTTATCGCGGGCATCGCGGTAAATACCGCGTTCAGGCTTTCGGAATTGACCGCGCCCGTTACGTCGAAAGACGGAGTAATAGACGCGCCTTCGGTTACGGTATAGTCTTTTATTTTCACGGTGACGGTGACTTTCGTTATTTCGAACGGCACTTTGTAATCGTCTACTATATCGAAGTTTTTCATACTGTTATTTATCGACACGAGATAGCGACCTACGTTTACGGGATACTTGTCGCTCAGCCTTTCCTCGCCGTAATTATAAGTGTGGCTCGTTCCGTCTGCGTCTACGTAATCAAAAATCAAATCAGGTCGATAAATCTTACCGTTGTAATCAAAATACACGTCTACGGATACTTCTTTGCCCGTATACGGGTACCCGGAATGCATATTAAACGTAGCTCTCGTTTCTCTGCGTTTTATCGTGAAAGCGGTTTCGCCGCGTTTTGCGTCGAAGTTCGCGTTACCGCCGAATTCGGCTACCGCCGTATATTCTCCCGCGTCGGCGACTCTGATGTCGGAGACGTAGTTTCCGTCGCCGTCGTAATAGTTTACCGTAAGGTCGGACGAGAAGCGAGAATTTTTGAAGTCTTTCATGGCTTTCGCCGTAAGACCGCCGTCTACCGCTCCGTATACCTGTACTATGTCGCCGCCGAACACTATGTCGACTTCCGCTTTATGAATAATAAGTTCTACACTCTTCTGCGAAGAAACGTAGTTGGTGTCGGTAACGGTAAGCTGAACCTGATAGGTCTCCGCAAGTGAAGGAGCTTCGGTCGAATTATAGTGAATGGCGTCGCAGATATAGACTAACGTATGATTTACTTTTTCGTAAGTTCCGTCGGTCAGAAGCACGCCCCTTACCATCGCTTCTACGGGGTGTTTTTCCGAGTCGTAAGTCACTTCGTGACGGATACTAATCAAATTCTTGTGTTCCTTATCGCTGTAAAAACGTATATCCGCCGTCGCGGGAACTATCTGACCTTTGAGAATGATTTTGTTATCCGCAAAGGATAAGATATAGTTGTCGTTGCTGATACTGTTTTCCGCGGTTAAGACTGCGGTTACGTCGATAAGCGAATTCTTGCCGTTTTCGTCGAGAACGTTTATTCTGCCGAACTTACTTTGAGCCAAGTCGAAATTAAGGCTCACGTCGTCGCCGTCCACGATACCCGATTCCGCCACGCCGTTGACTTTGGTGAAAACGTAATTGTTGTTCTTTATGAGTCCTTCGGCGACTTTATCCGTAGCGTCGTAAGTTTTTTGTATTATTTCGCCCGCTTCCACGGCTACGGGGCGTCGTTTTATTATAAGGTTTGGATAATGATCGGTTCCGTCGACGTCGTAAGACACTACTATTTCATAGTTTCTCGCTATACCGAACTTGCCCTCTCCGTCTATCGCTATCCTTATTTTATATTCGCCTGCGTCGATGGGCGTAACGACTTCCGTCATATCGGAGTTAAGAATTTCGTAATACGGATGCACGAGTCCTAATTCCGCAATACCGTCTGCGGTGGCTTCGGAATATTCCGATATGTGTTTAATATAGAAGTCGTTCTTGTACTTGGGATATTCGGCGTCTTCCCCTACGAAGCCCGTGTAGTTAATCTTATAGACAGGATAACTTAAAGTCTTGTCGTAAGTTTTGCTTACGTCAATATAAGCATTCGTTACGGGGTCTTTATCGGTAATTACGCTTACGGTAAGTTTGTTCTTAACCACTTTAAGGTAATAATACTTTTCGGGAATCGCTTTATAGTTCTGACTTGCGTTGACGCTTATGGCGAAAACGTATTCCCCTACGTCTTTGCATACGTCGTAAGGAACGATATCGTCATCGGTAATATTATTCTTATCGGCGCCTGCGAACATTCCGACGAACCTTGTCTTAATTCCGTCTGTACCGATATTTTCTTCAAATTCGTTCATCGGTTCGACGCCTGCCATTCTCAACACGCCGGGGGTTATTTCTCTGCCGTCGTACACGCAATAGTCGTAATAGAAATACCTGTTTATTGCGGTTCGTATAGCCTTATCGGGGTCGTTTATATAATCTTCGTTAAAATCGGCGTATTCGAGAATTTTACGCGAAACGCCCGTATCTGTATCGTATTTGTAAATTTTATCGAAAGAATACGCAAGGTTTCCGTCGAATTCGCTTCCCGCATACTCGAAACTATTCGAGCCGTACACTACTATACTGCTGTCCGCAGGTAAAATCCTTATAGTCTTGGTCGCCGAATGGTCGAGATAATAGTTGCCGGGGGCGACTCCGCCTACCGTACCGATAAAGCATTGCGAGTTGACGGCGGCGTCTTCGGGCGTTTCCGTCCAATCTATGGTTATTCCCTCGACTTGCGAAGTGATACTTTGGTCATTGCCTTCCTCTCTCACCCAACCCGTAATAAGGAGTTTCGCTTTCTTTTCCAACTCTGCGTTAGGCGTCTTGTAAATCTTGTAAGGAACGTATTCTTTATACTGCGGGTCGAAGTCCGCTTCGTCGAATTCTATGTAGACTTTAAGGTCTTTCTTTTCGATTACGAAAGTATATTCCCTTTCAAAACTTACGAAGTTTCGGTTATAATTTACGCTTTCTTCGCTATTTACGTAATATTTAATTTTGTATTCGCCCACGTTGAGCAGACTCTTCCTGCCGCTTACATCATAGTTCACGCCTGCGATTTTTCTTGTTATATCTGCCGCTGCGGTTACGTCCGACGGTAAAGACTTTTTGTACTTATACAAGTCGTTTGCGTACAGAATTCCGTCTATCGCGGTGATAACGTTGATTTCGCCGTTATTCATATTCTTATTTATGAACGTAAGGTCGTAGCCGAACGCGACGGGGTTTACGTCGCTCTCCTCGTCGTATCCGCTATATATCATCGTATAAATACCGTTGACGTAACTTATCGCTTCCGACTTGGTCACTTTGAAGGTGTAATCGGAAGACTTTTCTATGGTAAGTTCTATCGTGAAGGTACAGTTGTAAGCGTCGCCGTAAGTAAAATCCGCGCTTGCCGAATCGAAGAAGATATTGTCCGTGTTCGTTATTACCGCTCTTACGGTAAGCGTGTACTTACCCGCGTCTATCGCCTTTTCCGACAGAGCGTTATCGGCTACGTTAAGGATTTCGGAAATAGTCGCGCTACCCCATACGGATTCGGCGGTAATGCTGCTTCCGTCCGCCCCTATTCCTACGAAGTAGTCGTTAAAATTGTTGAGTTTGTAACCGTTTTCGTCGCCGTCGTACTCAACGGTATCTATCTTTACGCCCTCTTTAAGACCTATCTTAATTTTATTCAGCGTAAGCCTTACTTCGTATCTTTCTTCGCTTGCGGCGTAGTTGTCGGCGTCGTTGCCGTCGGGTTTTGCATATACTTTAAGTATATATTCTCCCGATTCTATTACTTCCGTCAGCGTTTCGTCTTCGTCCGTATTCTTTACGGGTGTTTCGCCGATAGTCGGAGTGTACCCGATAACGTACATACCTAATTTACCGGGTCCGCCCGATATTGCGTAATCTATTACGGCTTGCTGTCCGGTATAATCTTTGGTCTGCACCGCGTCTACCGACAGAGTTAGCGGTTTTCTCCTTACGTACAAAACGGCGTCGATATACTTAAACACGTAATTGTGTTTAGCCGCACCCGAAGTCTTGACTCTGCCGTCCTGCCCCGCTTTATCCACGCCGCCTTTAAGTTCCACAATTGCGGTGGCGTTACGTTGATCGTGGTCGTTTATATCTATCTCGTCACCGCCGACGAAACCGCAATACATTATGAAATTGCCGCCGTCGAGATTAGTCGGGTCGTACGCGTAAACGGTATTCTTCCCCGCGAAATCTTTATCTACGGGATTGCCTTCGCTGTCTATGTACGCTTCGTGCGCCGTTATGTCGGTAATGTATTTATAATCGTTGTATTCCACTTCGGGGTCGCCGTAAAGTCTGTGCGCATAGGTAAGATAAACCACGACTTCTTTTGCCGTGACCTTAAACGTAAACGTAGCGGTATACGGCTTATAGTTTATCGTAGCGGGGATATTCAACGTCATAGAGTATTCGCCCGAGAGTAAAAGTTTCTGCACGTCGTCGTCGGCAAAAACGTGATTATGCGAAGTATCGGTACAGTCGGTGACGAATCTGTCTACGTGAAGGAAGGTAGCGTAGTCGGTGAGCTGAGTGACCTCGGGATGTCCCGTTATATCCACTTTATACCTATACACGTCGTCGATATGTGACTTCTTATCGTAAATCACGCTGTAATTGTCGTCTTCTCTTATTCTAATCTGGTTGGTAAGTTCGCACTTTTCGATAACGAGTCGGGCGTAGTTATCCTTTTTCATAACCGTTTTGTAGTTGGTAAACGTATAGCCCTGTTCCACTTCGAGACGGTAACTTTGCCCTTCGACGGAGCTTATCGTATCGACGTTTATATAGACGTCCTTTTCGGAATCGTACCAACTCAAAAGTTCGTACGCGTTAAGGGCTATTTCTCTGTAGTCGCCCGCGTTGCCCGAATTTTTCAAAATCATAAAGTTGCTTCTCAGCGTATCGCCGTAAGCGAAACCTTCGCCGTCTTCGAGTTCTTCGTTAAGGAAGCCACTTATTCTGAGTTTTACGAACGTGCTGTCGCCGTAATAGTTGTTCAATTCGCTTTCCGAACAGAAACCGAACCGTTCGGTTCCGCTCACGCCGTTCCAAACGTAATAGTAGTAATACCCGTCGGGAATACCCGTGCCGGTGACGGCTACGTACATGTCGGTAGCGTATCTTCTTTTATACACTACGTCGTCGCCGCCGACGAACTCAACGGTCAGAGGTAACGGAACAATTTTGCCGTTGTCGATATCGTCGTAGCCGGTACCGTTTACCTTGTTCGACGGGTTTATCAAATAGCTGTTAATGGTGGAAGTAATCTGCGAACCGACGGCGGAAGAACCTTCTTTCTTCTGCAAATAGAAGTTATAGACTATCGGAACTTTGTCGCCCGCGCCGGGATACGCGTAATTTATATCGGACACGAACTCTATTATCGAATTGTCTTCGTCGACTATTCCTGCCGCGGAAACGGAAGATGAGAGAATGGTTTTCGTTCCGTCGTAGTTCTTATCGAGAATTATATCGTTTATGTTTATCGTAATTTCTTTTTGTCTTACGTCCAACATCTGCAAGGAAGAGAACGTTATTCTGAAAGCGTTGGTCCCCGCATAGGACGGAACGTCCAAAAAGCCGTCTCTTACGGAAAGGCTTTTCGACGAGTTGTCGGTAGCATACACTACGGTCGCGGTATAAACGACGTAATATCTGCCCGTATACAGACGGTTATTGTACGCGGTGTATTTATTCCCGTCCTTATCGGTGAAGATTGCGTTACTTGCGGAATTGTTCATTATCGCGGTGACGGGAGTAAGATACAGAGTATTAAGACGCCCCGAAGGGGAAGTCGGTTCTCCTATCACTATCTGCCAATCGGAATGTTCTTTTATCGTAAATATGCCGCTGTTATTCGCGGTCTCGGTAGCTCCGTCCATTACTATATACTCGACGAAGTTAAAATCGGTCGGTCGCATGTACGTACCGTAAACAATCGAATCGGGAAATCTTTCTTTACCGTCGATTTCGGGTCCGTTGGAAAACTTAACGCTGAGTTCGTTGGGCGTTATCGCGTAACGCGCGCCCAAATTGTAACCGTTCGTAGTCAGCGCGCACTGAACTCCGCCCGCCAAAGGTACGACCGTGTAATTCTGCGTAACGTAATACCAAGCGTTTTCATTCACTATATCGGACACTTCGATAAAGCCTATCTGCAAGAATACCGTTTTGTTTTCGCCTATGGAAGCGTCGTTAAACTTCGTCCCGTCGAAAGTAAACAGTTCTTTCCCGCTCACGGCGGCAGCGTCTATCGGAAGTCCGCCCATCTCTCCCCACACGGAAGAGCTCATAAGTACGTTCGTGAACAATTTGTCTGCGACGTTTGTCGTATCGTACGTTTTGCTGTTTTTGACCGATATACCCGTTTGATTTATGACGTCTACGCTCAAAGTACGCTTTTCTATCGTGATTTCCTGCGAAAACTCCAAGCCGCCCGTTTTTACGACGACGGGTTCGAAAATATCATATTCAAACGATGAGGAGCTTCCGATTTTTATTAAATAATTGCCTGCGTTACGGACGATTTGTCCCGCGGGTACTTTTTCGTACGTCACGATTTCGCCGATATAGTTCTTTTTATACCATTGCACGCAAAGATAATCTTTTAACGCGGCAAGGTTCGTGCCGGAACTCGTGGCGTATTCGCTGCCGAAACCGTTACCGACGGAAGAGACGAAAGACCTGTTGTCGGCGGAGAAATAAAACTTGTCTTCCGACGCGGTGATATTGCCGTCTTTGTGAATAGAAACTATACTCGACACGTTTTCGCCCGTATACGTTCTTATATCCTTGCTCAAACCGAAATTATCTCCGTAAGGTCTGAGCTGTTCGGAGTTAAGAATAATTTCCGACGTGAATACGAAATTGTACTTATCCATATCCACCGTAATCGTTTCGTCTTTAACGGGTACGCCCGACACGTTAAATTCGGCGTAAGTCGTAAAGGTATCGAAATGATACCTTACTTGCGCCGAAGTCATTTTGTATACGCCCGCTTCTTTCAACTCGTAAATATCTACGGAAACGTTCTCGCCTCTATAATTTTTACCCACCATCGTTGCCGATTCGAGTATCGCATAGTTAGCACTCGTAGTAGCGTCGGCTTTCGTTTTCGCGACGAGCTTAACGTCTATACGGTTCGTATATCCCTTTTCATGTATAGTCCCTCTTGCCTCGTCCACCATATCAATTCTACGCTGAAAAGCCAAAATGTTGTACCCGTTATTATCTAAAAGCGTATTTACCCAATAATTTTCGGAAGAGGGATCGTTGGCGTCGATATTGATTTTATACATATTGACCTCATTCGGCGCCTCGCCGGCTTTCATTTCATAATATTGCGTAAAATAAGCCGAACCGTCTTTGTCCACGTAAGTAGTCACGACTTCGTCCTTATCAGTGCCCGGCAAGTGAGTGATCGTCCCCGCAGCAAACGCGTCGTATGAAGTCTTGGTATGGGCAACGCCGAATAAAGTCGCCGCGACGACAACCGCCGCCGTAAGCAATACGCAACAAACCGCGAAACTCAACCTCATAACGTTATTCTTTTTCATACGACCTCCGAAGACATAAATATCTAATCAAGTATATTATATTATAATATACGCGTGTAGTCAACAGCGAATTTTTTCAGAACGTCATAAAAATAGCGCTTTACGTTTTCCGAAGAGGGAAGTTTTAATTTAGACGACAGCAAATCGTCCTAACGAAAAAACCGCCGATTCGGTTAAAAATCGACGGTTCGTTTTTTATTATTTTTATTAAAAAACTTATTTGCGTTTTTTTGCGGGTCTTTTCGATTTTTGAGAAGTAGCCGCGTAAACGGGAGTCACTATTTTTTCGGCAAGATATTGAACGTAGTTTGCCGTCATAAGTCCGTAAACCGCGCCGCCGAACACGAGCAATAACGCCGCGAAAATAATACTGACAAATCCGCTCGTCACCGCGGCTATCACGAACGGAGCGGCTACGGCTATCAGAAGGAACAGATTTTGCAAAGGCATAGAAACGGTAAAAATTGCGGCGTTTCTCATTTTATCCGCGAAATTCATGTCGTATATGACTATCGTAGGTAACAGTAAAAGCACGAACATAAGTCCGAATACGGCTATAATCGAAGCGAGGATAATAAGAATCCATTCGCCCGCGCCTGCGGTTCCCGCCCAAAATCTCGACAGGAAGAATACGTATATATTACCTACGCCGCCTATAATTACTCCGGCTATAAGAGTAGCTATAAGGGTCTGCCACCAATACTTTTTTATACCTCTGAAAAATTCGACTATTACTCTCGGAACGTCGTTTCCGTAGGAATCTTTTTTCGTCACGAACGAGTCGTTCCAAATAAATTTCACGCATAAATGCATCATTCCGGAAAGCCCTATCCCTGCGATAAATACGCCTATTCCCGCAAAAAGGAATGCCCAATAATACACGGAAAGCATTTGAATTTTTACCGCGAGAACGTCGGAGGCGTTGCTTAACCCTATCCCTACGCCCGAAAGGAAGTATGGGGTCTCCGTAACTCCTTTAAGCCAATATCCTAACTTTTCGGGTCCGAGTACGGATAACGTGACGAACACCGCAAGAAGCGGTAACAACGTAACTATAAACAGCAAATTCGCCAACAGCAACTGTCCGTTGTGAGCGCCGAATACGCTGCCGAAATACTTAAACCTACCGGTTACCGGAGCGGATACGCCGCCGTCTTCTCTTGCTTCCGGCACAAATTTAAGATGTTTAAGCAGTCCCAAACTCGCGCTTTTTTCTTGTTTAGCCATTATTTAACCTCGCTATATAGTATAACATTTTAATATTTTATCATATCGTTCGGAAAAAGGCAACTTCCCCTTTCCGAGCGTCTCTTACCCGTCGCTTTACGCTTAAACTTCGCAAAAAGCCGACGAGCCTTAGCCGCTCAATTTACTTTTTACCTGTTATCTACGCTCCTTCATCATCGCTCTCATTCTTTCCGCGTGGTCGAGAACCGACTTTCTTATACGCAGGCTCTTGGGCGTGACTTCGAGTTCTTCGTCGTTTTCCAAAAACTCGATACATTCTTCCAAACTGAACTTTCTCGGCGTCTCTAACCGTAACGCTTCGTCGCTGCCCGCCGCGCGCATATTCGTGACGTGTTTTTTCTTGCACACGTTTACCGGAATATCTTCCGACTTCGGAGAATAACCGACTACCATTCCCGCGTATACGGGCGTGCCCGGTTCTATAAAAAGCGTGCCTCTTCCCTGCGCGTTATAAAGTCCGTAAGTTACTGCTTCTCCCGTTTCCCACGCGACCAAAGCTCCGTACGGGCGGCGTGGCATCTGCCCTTTCGCCGGCTCGTATCCGCTGAATACGCTGTTCATTATACCTTCGCCGCGGGTCTGCGTCATAAAGTCGCTTCTGTATCCCAAAAGTCCTCTTGCGGGAATCTTGAATTCGAGTTTTATACGCGTGCCTTGCGGGTGCATATCGATAAGTTCTCCCTGTCTTTTCCCCATTTCTTCCATTACCGAACCTACGCATTCGCTCGGAACGTCGATGACGAGATTTTCCATAGGTTCGCACAGAACGCCGTCTATCGTCTTGTATATTACTCTCGGCGTGGACACCTGAAATTCGTATCCTTCCCTACGCATGTTTTCTATGAGTATAGAAAGGTGAATTTCTCCTCTTCCGCTTACCAAAAATTCGTCGGTGGACTTACCTTCTTCCACCCTCAAAGACACGTCTTTAAGGAGTTCTTTCATAAGTCTCGCTCTTAAATTACGGCTGGTGACGAACTTGCCTTCCTTCCCGGCGAACGGGCTGTCGTTTACCGAGAAAATCATCTGCAAGGTAGGTTCGCTGATTTTGACGAACGGAAGGGGTTCTACGCAGTTCGTCGAGCAAACCGTTTCGCCTATCGTTATTTTTTCTATTCCGCTGAAACTTACTATATCGCCGACCATAGCCTGTTCGACTGTAGTTTTGTTAAGTCCCGAAAATTGATAAATATTCGTGATTTTACCTTTATACTTTTCGTCGCTGTGGGCGTTGCAAATAACTACTTCCTGATTTTGCTTCATTACGCCGCGTTCTATTCTTCCTATTGCGATACGACCGACGTAATCGTTGTAGTCGATAGCGGATACCAAGGCTTGCAACTCGCCCTTTTCGTCTCCTTCGGGCGGGTCGATGTGTTTTATTATGGTTTCAAACAAAGGTTGCAGATTAGTTCCCGGTACGTCGGGGCTGTAAGAAGCCGTTCCCGCTCTGCCGCTGCAATAAATAACGGGGCTGTCGAGCTGACTGTCGTCGGCGTCAAGGTCCATGAGAAGTTCGTACACTTCGTCCAAAACTTCGTGACAACGGGCGTCGGGTTTGTCGATTTTGTTTATACATATTATTATCTTGTGTCCCATTTCGAGAGCTTTTTGCAAGACGAAACGAGTCTGCGGCATAGGTCCTTCGTACGCGTCTACCAAAAGTACGACGCCGTTAATCATTTTAAGAACTCTTTCCACCTCTCCGCTGAAATCGGCGTGTCCGGGGGTGTCGACTATGTTAATCTTTATTCCGTTGTACACAGCGGAAGTGTTCTTCGCGAGAATGGTAATTCCGCGTTCTCTTTCGATGTCGTTATTGTCCATTACGCAGTCGGGAACGTATTGATTATCGCGGAAAACTCCGCCCTGTTTCAACATACCGTCCACGAGAGTGGTCTTGCCGTGGTCGACGTGAGCTATAATAGCAATGTTTCTTAAATCGTTTCTTATCATATTTTATTCCTTCATTCAGTTTCTTTTTTCATTTGTTTATAATGATTTTATACGGTCGTAAATTTCTTTCGTTATCGTAACGGTAGCTTCATTATAATCGCTTTCCACGTACGCCTTGTTAAGATACGCCTCTCTGTCGGTCTCCGACGCGGAAAACTTAGGTCTTGCGGTGGCTTTGACTCTGACGGAAAACGTAAAATCTTCCCACGGGGTGATGCCTTCTTCGTATATACTGTGTACGTACGCTTTTATAATAGCCGCCAAAGATTCCGACTCGGTACCGGACGACGCGGTAAAACCTATCGTGACGTAATCCCCGTCGAAACCGTAATCGTAAGAATAGACCGAAACGGGGGTTCTCGTCCCGTAAAAGTCGTAATATACTTCCGTCCAGCTTGCTTTGCAGTTTTCCGTCGAGAACACTACTTTCGTAGGAGTTTTGAGTTTTAACGCTGGTATATCTATCGACGCCCATTCGGAAAAACTCTTGTCGTCGGCTTTTACTCTCACGCTCAATATTCCCGTCTGTCTTTCTATTGTGGCGACGTTGTTTTCGGTCGTGAGTTTTCTTATATTGCCCTCTTCGACTTTGCCGTAGCAAAACTCGACGGTATATTTTTTGGTACCCCTTATCTTATTCCAGGTTACCGTAACCGAATAATCGCTCAATCTGTCGAATCGAGCGAACGAAATCGTCGGAACCGCGTCTTTGTTCATTAAAGCGAGCGGAACCGCAACGGATACCGTCACCGCCGCGACCAACGCCACGGCGGCGACTATTATCCATATTATTTGTTTTTTAGAAAGTTTTTTTTGTTTCTTTTCGGTCAAATTACACTCTCACTTTTTTGAGTTTGGCAAAACGGGGAAGTCCGTCTTCGAGCGGAGCTTTGCAATCGCCCTGAATAAGGGGCAACGCGTAGTCTATAAATTCCTGCGTCATTCCGCTGTTGTCGGGTTTTATCCAACCGAGCGGAACGGTCTTTTCGGTGTTTGCCGCCATTTCGATATCCATAAGTTCGTACTTGACGGAATATTCTTTGCCGGGTTGTCTGACGAAAACGACCATTTTATCGGTTTCTCCTTCGCAAGCGTACTTAACGGCGTACTTACCGGCGTTGAAGGCTTCTTCCACGTCGACTTTACTTGCAAGGTGCGCCGCGCAACGCTGCATAAGGCTGAATTCGATGGCTCTTACTTTGCCGCCGATTTTTTCCTTAACGAGGTTGGCTAAGGTAGCCGCCACGCCGCCGAGCTGGGTGTGACCGAAGCTGTCTTTCGCGGCGTTTTCGGAAGCGATGGCTTCCACTACGTATCTTCCGTCGGCGGTCTTAATGCCTTCGCTCAAAGCCACGATACATTTACCGTTATGCTTGTCGGCTACTTCCTTGACGCTCGTAAGGAACTTATCTATATCGAAAGCCTTTTCGGGCAGATATATAAGGTCGGGTCCGTATCCTTTATATGAAGCCAACGTGCTCGCCGCGGTGAGCCAACCTGCGTTACGTCCCATAATTTCCACGATTGTTATTTGTCCTTTGTTATAAACGGTAGCGTCGAGATAAAGTTCCATCATAGTGGTAGCGACGTATTTAGCCGCGGAACCGTATCCGGGGCAATGGTCGGTACCGTAAAGATCGTTGTCGATAGTCTTGGGTACGCCGATAATGTTACATTCGTATCCGCTCTTCAAAAGATATTTGCTAATCTTGTTGCAAGTGTCCATACTGTCGTTACCGCCGTTGTAGAAGAAGTATCTTACGTTGTATTTTTTGAACACTTCGAGGATACGCTTATAATCGGTCTCGTCTTCTTCCACCGATTTAAGTTTGTATCTTACCGAACCCAAAGCGGAACTCGGCGTGTTTTTAAGCAAAAGAAGTTCTTTTTCGTCTTCTTTGTTAATTTCGTAAAAGTTTTCGTCAAGCACGCCCTTTATTCCGTTAGCCGCGCCGTAAACCTTAGTGACGTTCTTCTGCGCCAACGCTTCGATGAACACGCCCGCCGCGCTGGAATTTATTACCGACGTAGGACCGCCGGATTGTCCGAACATACAAGCACCAACCAAATTTTTCATTATTATCGTTACCTCCGAATGAATTTTTATTATTTACCCAAAATCGTCGCCACTTTGTAAAGGTCGGCGTCGAAACGGCGTGGAATAGCCAACGCTTCTTCCACCGGCAAATCAATGATTTTGTTATCCTTTATTCCTACCACTCTGCCGCCGCAATCGGGTTGCTTTAACAGTTCGACCGCTCTTACGCCGCAACGCGCCGCCAGAATTCTGTCGGACATGGAAGGAGCTCCTCCTCTTTGGATATAACCGAGTTTTACGGTTCTTATCTGAATATCGTCGTTGAGATTTTCGAGAAGTTTTTCTTTGAGTTCGAGGCAGGGGCATACGCCTTCGGCAAGAATAATTATTACCGAGCTTTTGCCTTTTATCTTATCCTGTCTTATGGTCTTGCAGATAGCGTCTATATCTATCGGCATTTCGGGTACGAGAATGATTTCCGCTCCGCCCGCAAGTCCCGAATATACCGCTATATCGCCGCATTTTCTGCCCATAACTTCTATTATGCAGGCTCTGTTGTGAGCGGTCATCGTGTCGCGGATATTATTGACCGCGCCGAGTACGGTGTTGACCGCGGTATCGAACCCCAACGTATAGTCGGTGTACGCGAGGTCGTTGTCGATAGTGCCGGGGATACCGACGCAAGGCACGCCGAAATCGTTATAGAGAGCGTTCATCCCTCTGAAAGAGCCGTCGCCGCCGATAACCACGAGACCTTCTATTCCGTACGCCTGCAAAACGTCGTAAGCTTTCTGTCTGTATTCTTTTTCCAAAAACTGCGGGCAACGGGCGGTTCTCAAAATCGTGCCGCCTTTCTGAACGGTATCGGAAACCGAGCGTCTGCTCATAGCGAACAAATCGCCTTTTATAAGTCCGTCGTAACCTTCTTCTATGCCGTAAACTTCTATATTTTCGTTGATAGCGTACCTTACGACCGCTCTTATCGCCGCATTCATGCCGGGAGCGTCGCCGCCGCTTGTTAAAACGCCTATTCTTCTCATATCGTCAAAACTCCTTAATACTTTTACAAAGTATTTTCATAAACATTAAGAGTATATCAAAAACACTGTATAATTGCAAATATTTTAGAGTGTACTTATCGCATTTTTTATGAAAAAACCGACCGCGGTCGGCGGTCGGTTTACGAAAATTTCCGTTAGTTATTCTCTTACCGTTCCGTTTCCGTGGACTACGTACTTGACGGAAGTAAGCTCTTTCAGTCCGATAGGACCTCTGACGTGCAGTTTTTGCGTGGATATTCCCATTTCCGCGCCCAAACCGAACTCGTATCCGTCGGTAAAGCGTGTGCTTGCGTTGACGTAGACCGCTCCGCTGTCTACTTCGGTGCAGAATAATTCCGCAGCCTTATCGTCGTTCGTCATTATAGCGTCGCTGTGGTGAGTGCCGTACTTATTGACATGGTCGATAGCTTCCCTTTCGTCGGCTACGACTTTAACTTTCATTATCAAATCTTCGTATTCGGTGAAAAATTCGTTTTCGTCTATTATTTTCGTATCGGCGAAAATTCCTTTCACTTCTTCCGTACCCCTGATTTCGACGCCTTTTGCTTGCAGAGCCGAAAGAATTTCGGGTAAACAACGAGCTATTTCTCTGTCTATAAGCAAGGTTTCCGCGGCGTTACAAACCGACGGACGGGAAGTTTTCGCGTTGAGAACGACTTTTTTCGCCATCTCTATATCGGCGGTTTTTTCTATATAAACGTGGCAATTCCCGCCGCTCGAAGCAATAACGGGCATTGTGGCTTTGGCGAGGACGAATTTTTTTAATTTTTCGCCCCCTCTCGGAATGATGACGTCGATACTGTCTGAGCAGCCGAGCATCGTTTCCGTAAGCGCTCTGTCCGTGCCGTCTATAAAACCGACTATTCTGTCGTCAAGTCCGACTTCCTTAAAGGCGTCCCGCATTATTTCGACGAGTTTTCTATTTGTTCTTATCGCTTCTTTTCCGCCTTTCAGGACTACGCCGTTGCCGCTCTTTATGCAGAGTACTGCGGCGTCGACGGTAACGTTGGGACGCGATTCGTATATTATACCGACGACCCCCAAAGGAGCGTGAACCTTTTTTATTTCCAGTCCGCTTCTTACGGTATAGCTTTCTTCCACCGTGCCTACGTAGTCGGGAGCGGCTATCACGTCGTCTATTCCGTCGAGCATGGTTTTCAGCCGTTTCTCGTTAAGGGATAGTCTATCCAAAAACGCTTCGCAAAGTCCTCCCGCCGCGGCTACGTTGCAGTCTTCGGCATTGCATAGAAAAATCTCTTCCTTGCGGGAGAGAATTTTTTCTTTGATTTCAGCCAAAACGGCGTTTTTCAATTCGGTCGATACGCCCGCGAAACGAAAACTCGCTTCCTTGACGTCGCGACAAAGTTTTTCTACGTCAAACATATAAAGTTATTCTTCTTCCTCTTCTTCGGGAAGGTCCGCGTTGTGATAAACGTTCTGCACGTCGTCAAGGTCTTCGAGCATTCCGATAAGTTTTTCGATGGCGGGAATGGCGTCGGGGGCGGGGGTAACGTAATTGTCGGGGAAAAATCCCGTTTCGAAACTTACTATACCGCAACCCGCTTTTTCGAGAGCTTCTCTGACAGCTCCCGTATCCTGCGGTTTCGTGTAGACTTCGTAAACGTCTTCATCGGTGACTACGTCGTCGCCGCCTGCTTCCAAAACGAGCATCATTATATCGTCTTCTGACATATCGCCTTTGTCGACGACTATAAGTCCTTTTTTGTTGAAAAGGTAGCTTACGCAACCGTTACTGCCCAAAGCTCCGCCGCATTTATCGAAAGCGTGTCTTACGTCGCCGGCGGTACGGTTCTTATTGTCGGTGAGGGCTTCGACTATTACGGCGACGCCGCCCGAAGCGTATCCTTCGTACTGCATATCTTCGTAGTTGACGGAGTTGAGTTCTCCGCTGGCTTTCTTTATGGAACGCATTATGGTATCGTTCGGCATATTGCTGGCTTTTGCTTTCGATATTACGTCTCTGAGACGGGAGTTGCTGTTAGGATCGGGTCCTCCCGACTTGACGGCAACCGCAAGTTCGCGTCCGAGCTTGGTAAAAACGCTCCCGCGAGCCGCGTCCGCTTTGCCTTTTTTGTTCTTTATATTAGCCCACTTACTGTGTCCGCTCATGTTGTTGTCTCCTTATTTTTATTTTTACAATAAATACATCGCTATCCCTGCGGATACGGCGGCGTTAAGACTTTCGACGCCGTCTTTCGCCATAGGGATATTCACTTTTACGTCGCATCTAACCTTTACGCAGTCGGGAATACCGTGCGCTTCGTTACCGACGGCGATTACCGTTTTGCCCACTTGTTTGTAGTCGTAGATACAAATACCGTCCATATCTAACGCAACGAGCGTATAACCGTTTATTAAAGAAAACGCTTTTTCGTAGTCGGCAATTACTATATTCGTCTTGACTATTCCGCCCATACTCGCTCGCACCGATTTCGGCGAAAACGGGTCTGCGGTATCCACGCATATTACCGTTTTTATTCCTCTTGCGCACGCCGTTCTTATAATCGTACCGACGTTACCGGCGTCGGATAAGCCGCAAAGCATAATCGCTTTATCGCCGCTTATTTCCGTGCTTTCGGAGATTTTTATCGTGGCGATTACGCCCGACGGGGTCTTGGTATCGGCTACCGTATCGAATACGGCGTCCTTGACCGCTATCGTCTTTTCCGACGGGAAAAGACGGCTCAATTCGTCGAAACGGCTTTCTTTTATATACACTTCGTTAAGGACGCTTTCGTCAAGGTCTTTTATCATAGTCACGCCCTCGGCTACGTATTCGCCGTATAAATACCTGTTCTTCCTGTCTTTATACAGAGAACGCAATCTTTTAATTCTGTCGTTGGACGCGCTTGTTATTACCATTTATTCCTTATATTAAAGCGAATTGTTTATTGTCGTAATTAAAAGAAAAAACGCCTGCGTTTTTCAACGAAGGCGTTATTTTTACTACTTTTGAAGAGCTTCTTTCGCCTTCGAGCATACTCCGGCAAACGCTTCCGCATCGTTTACGGCGAGGTCAGCCAAAACTTTACGGTTGAGGTCTATACCCGCTACTTTAAGACCGTGCATAAGGCGGGAATAGGAAAGGTCGTTCATTCTTGCCGCCGCGTTTATACGAGCAATCCAAAGCTGACGGAAGTCTCTCTTTTTGAGCTTTCTTCCGACGTACGCGTATTGCATACTCTTCATTACGGCTTGTCTTGCTACTCTGTAAAGTTTGCTCTTCGCGCCAAAGTAACCTTTGGCTCTTCTCATTATTTTTCTTCTTTTCTTAACTGCATTTACTGCTCTTTTGATTCTCATTTTCTACCTCCTATTTCTGCCCGATTATCATATTGGATATGGTCTTTGCCTGAGTAGCGTCAACGTATCCGCCTTTACGGAGGTTTCTCGTTCTCTTGGTGGGTTTCTTGTTAAGTATATGGTTCTTGTTCTGTTTAGCTCTTTTGAGCTTTCCGCTTGCGGTAAATCTAAAACGTTTTTTTGCGCCGCTGTGAGTTTTCATTTTGGGCATAATCCAAATTCTCCTTGTATGTTTATTTTTTCAAAGGACTGAGCATCATGGTGACGGCTCTGCCCTCCGTTGTAGGCTTTTTGTCGATGGCGGCTACGTCCTTAACGAGTTCGTAAAATCCGTTAAGCACTTCCACGCTTATTTCGGGGTGAGAAAGCTGTCTCCCGTACATTTTCAGCGTGACTTTAACTTTGTTGCCGTCCTCCAAGAAAGATCTTGCGTGTTTAGCTTTGGTGTTTATATCACCTACGTCAATGGTCTGCGAAAGTCTGATTTCCTTTACTTCAATGACTTTCTGGGCTTTTTTCGATTCCTTGTCCTTTTTTATCATATCGAAACGATACTTTCCGTAGTTCATTATCTTGCACACGGGCGGTTTCGCCGCGGGAGAAATGTTGACAAGGTCAAGATTGCGGAAGTCGGCTATGCGCTGAGCTTCCGATTTGCTCATTATACCGAGCTGGGTTCCGTTCTCGTCTATAAGACGTACTTCCTTATCGGTAATACTTCCGTTGATGGCTAAATCCTTAAAAATAAGTCCTTCCCTCCAAATAAAAAAGATGTGCGTAAATACACATCTTTTTCTTAAAATATCTTATTTAAGAAACCGCTTATCCTACGGATGCCGGTGAGACGCATATCTACTTCCTTGATATAATATCAATTATACGCTTTTTTGTCAACCGCTTTCCGCTATTTTTTCGGATAAGAATTATATTTTCGTAAACTTCCCTTTGCGGTTCGGGAATTTACGGAATATTATTTTTCGGGAACGGAGGGTACGCCGCTTCTGTATTCGTACTTCGTCATATCTCTGCCGTCTATCGCGACGCTGCCGCTCGTGGGAGCGTTGAATCCGCTTCCCGCGGTAAAGTATACGTCTTTATATTTTTCGGCGAGATTGTTGCTTTCTTCGTAACCTTCCGTTCTGCCGTAAGTCGCTTCGGTAATAAGATTAAGTTCTTCGTTATATACGGATATTTTGAGGGCTCCGTTTTCCAACGTCCCGAACACGTACACGAACTTATCGGTTCTGCCCGCTTCGAAAAATCTTACTCCCACTTTGCCGTTTTCGTCGACGTAGGAAGTGGAATTCATATTGCTGTACGCGTTCTCTACTTCATAACGGTCGGGTCTTCCCTGATTAAGGAAAGTCGCATTTACAGTAGACGCCGCTCCTTCTTTCAAGGTCAGAACGGAGTTGTTATAAACGGAGTTTACCACGGAAGCGAAAGCCGTATCGCAGATTTCTCTCGTGATGCCGCTGCCGTTCATTTTGAATTCCGCCGAGTCGCAGGAAGAATCGGAAAGTTTTGCGTCTCTCAATACGCCGCCCACGCCGCCTACCGTCGCGCTTCTGTATTCGACGTCGGCTTTCATCGTCTCTACCTTGCCGCCGCTTATTTCGGAGGCGTTGCACGCAAACGCGAATATACCGCCCACGCTCATGGACTGTGCGTTGGAGTAATGCGTGGAATTAACTATAATATTTTTAGTCGTATCGTCCGCCACTACGCAATTATCGGCGAGCGCAACCACTCCCGCAACGGCGCTTTTTACGTGTACGCCCGTCTTTACGTTTATATCCGTAACGACGGAATTTTTTATATTTCCGTTATATCCCGCGGCAGCTATTCCGCCGACGTAAACGCTCTTACCGTATATATTGCATTTGCCGGCGAAAGAAGAATCGGTAATTTGACCGCCTTTTATTACGCCGCATACGCCGCCGACGAAAATCTGCGAAGCCGCCGCCGCGTCGTAACTTCTGTCTCCGGATACTATATATCTTTCTTCAACCGTACCTTCGGCGATTTCTTCGGGTTCGGCGTTATCCTTATTATACAAGTACGCGCGCGTATATTCGTTGTTGAAATCGACGGCTGAAGTCACGTTTTTGAAAGTCGCGTTGCCGTTGCTGTACGCGTTCACGCCGCCTACGTAAAGAGTGACGTCGTTGCCGTACACGCTGCCCTGTCTTTCGCCCTTATCGTCGTAAGCGTTGGATTTTTTGTAAGTGTTATTGAAATTCACGGTTCCGTCTACGGAAATATTTTCATAAACGCTTTCTCCGGCGCTGTATGCGACGAGTCCGGAAACGTAGCAATAGCCGTCGTCGGCGTAGTAATTGAAGTCAATATTCCTGACCGACAAATTTTTGAAAGTAGCCGATTTTGCGTATCCGAACAAAGCGAGCGTCGAGAAAGACGCCGTGTTTTCCACACCTTTATCCTTGCCGAGACGGTCGATAATAGGCGTGCCGTCCGAATTCCAACCGTTAAACTTAACGTTTGTAATGCTCTTGCCGTTGCCGTCGAACGTGCCGTAAAACGCCTTGTCAATGGTTTCGCCTATCGGCGTCCATGCTTCTATCGCCCCTAAGTCGATGTCGTTATCGAGGACGAAAGTGAAGTTCTTGTAAGATTCGCCGAGATACTCTTTGACGTTTACCAAATCTTCCACGGTGGAAATACGTTTGGTTTCCGCAGGATAAATAGTTATCTCTTCGTTGTTTTTATCCTTACAAGCCGTCGCAGTAAAAGCAAGGACTACCACGATAAAGACGGCAAGGATTACTTTAATCGATTTTTTCATATATTATTCTCCGACGTGAAAAGCGGAATCTACGAACTTTGCGAAATCGAGGTAAACTTCGTCTTTATTTGTTTCGTTAAGGATTTCGTGTCTTGCTCCGGGATAAACTTTGAATTCGGGTTTAAGTCCGAGACCGAGATAGAAATTGTTAAGTTTGGTCGCCAAAACGGAACGATTGCTGACGGGGTCGTCGCTTCCTACCGCTATCATAAGTTTGAAATCGGGAGAAATGGTCTTTGCGTCCGCTCCGTACATTTTCATTACGCCGCGGAAGAAGCTAAGGTAGTATCCGATGCAAAGAACGTATCCGCAATCGGGATCGGCTTCGTATTTAGCCACCTGTTCTTTATCTCTCGAAAGCCACGCGAATTCCTGTCCCTGATCGGCAAAAGGTTTGTTATAATTACCGAAACTCAATTTATTGATAAGTTTGCCGGGTTTGTCTTCTCCTACGAAAAACGCCTGAATACTTGCGATAAGTTTGCCCGAAGCCAAAAGCGCGTTCTTCATGTGTGCGGTTCCGCTTAATATAGCTCCTTCCAACTTGTCGCTGTGAAGTTCTATAAACCTTTGCGAAAGGAAGCTGCCGTAGCTGTGACCGATAAGAACAACGCCCTTATTGTAAGTGGTCTTCAAATAATCGCATAAGGTGTTCATATCTTCGAGAGTCTGATTCCAACTATCGCCGTAAGTCATGCCGTTTTGTCCGTTTATCGCGCCTCTTCTGTGTCCTCTGTGGTCGTCTGCGGCTACGATATATCCTCTTGCGTTAAGAAATCTTGCAAATTCGTCGTAACGGTCGGGATGTTCTGCCATACCGTGCGCAATCTGCACGCATCCGATCGGATTTTCGACTTCGTCCCAAAGGTCTATACCTATATCGGTATCGTCAAACGCTTTCAAATAGAATTGTTTCATAGCAAAGAATCTCCATTTACATTAAAATATAATATATTATATCATCATATTAAATACATTTCAACCCCTTTTTGCCGAATGTTTTTGTCGAAAATCTTATCCTGTTGTATCAAAACGAAATATTTGAAAATAACATATAACGTAAGGAAGCGAGGTGTTTATCAAAACGGTAATTTTAACGGGCGGCGGCACGGCGGGACACGTCATTCCCTCTCTCGCTCTTCTGCCCGAACTGAAAAAACGAAACGTAAACGCTGTTTTTATCGGCGGCGACGGTATGGAAAAAGATTTGGTTCCGGCAAGCGGAATCCCTTTTCACTCGGTAAGCGTAGTTAAATTCGATAGAAAAAATCCCTTTAACAACCTTAAAATTCCCGCAAAGCTCATAAAAGGAACGGTGGAAGCGGAAGAAATTTTCGGTTTCGTAAAGCCCGACGTCGTGTTCGCGAAAGGCGGCTACGCCTCTCTTCCCGCTTGTTTCGCCGCAAAAAAACTTTCCGTCCCGGTAGTCGTACACGAAAGCGACTATTCTTTCGGTTTAGCCAACAGGATTATAAAAAAATTCGCCGCGGCAACTCTTACTTCTTTCCCGGAAACGGGCGGAAAATACGTGGGAAATCCCGTACGCAGAGAAATTCTTTGCGGAAACAAATACCGAGCGAAAACTATTTATCCCGTAAATCCGAATAAAAAAACCGTGCTTATATTCGGCGGCAGTTCGGGCGCGACGAAAATCAACGAAACGGTTTACGCCGGGCTTGACGAGTTGACGAAAAAATACAATATTATTCATATTGCCGGCAAAAACGGCGATTTTACGAAAAAAAGTAAAGATTATTTTCAAATCCACTACGCTTCGGATATAGCCGACCTCTTCGCTCTTTGCGACGCTGCCGTATCGAGAGGGGGAGCGAACGCCTTGTCCGAACTTGCCGCGCTCAACAAACCCTCCGTAATAATCCCTCTGCCGAAAGGAACTTCGCGAGGCGACCAGTTGGACAACGCAAAGTCGTATAAAAAACGAGGATACTTTGAAATTCTTCCGCAAAACGAACTTACCGCGGACTCCTTGCTCGCCGCCATAAGCAACGCGAAAATAAACGATAATCCGACTTCTTACGCCGCCGACGCCATTAAACTTATCGTCGACGAAATAGAAAAGTACTGTTAGACGGAGATTCTGTCTAATCGTTCGAGAATTAGGGATTGCGTGTCGAAAACGGGTTAATTTTGTTTTTATTTGACTACTTTTGCGGCTGAAATAACCTTTTTTTAGAAAAGTCGTATCATCGTTTATGAGGTGATACTATGAAAAACTTTGTAAAAAAACACACGGTCGGGATACTCGCCGTAATTCTACTTACGGCAATAGTAGTCTTGTCGGTAGCCGCTTTCGCTCCGAAAAAAGACGAAACTCTGACCGACGACAGATTAGAGGACACGTCGAAAGTCACTCCGATAATTCCCGACGAAAAAAACGAAATACCTTTATATACGCAAACCTTGCCGAAAAGTTCTTCTCCGTCGGAAAAATATCTCTTCGAACAGACCGTCTGCGGCAACGGCAATATACGCCTTGCGGCGGCGTTGCAAACGGTATCCGCCACTTACATAATAGCGGAAACCGACTGTAAGTCCGGCGACGTAGCTTCCGATAAAAAGACGGTGGGAATAGTAAAAACCGATTCTCTCGGTAATATCGAAAAGTCGATTTGTATCCAAAACAATAGGAATTTTTCTTACGTCGCGTCAAACATAACTAACGACGGTATTGTGATAATTGTTGCCGACGATACCAAATCGTATTTATTCGTGACTGTAACTGACTACAATCTGAACGAAACGACGACCGAAGCCGTCCCCTATGCGGAGAACGCGAAAATATTCCCGCTCAACGATTGCTATCTCGTATTCCTCGACAACGGACAAGAAACTTTCGTATTAAAATCTTCTAAAGACGGCTTTGATTTTTCCTCGTTCTCTCTCGGCGAAATCGTCGACGTGTTCGATTACGGAAACTATTTCAAAATATTTTATAACGCAACCGACGGATACGGAATAAGCGATTTATCGAAAACCGATTTTACCGTAAATAAAACTATATTTGTATCATCGGCTACGCTTAACTGTATTATTCCCTTCGTTGAAAACGGCAAACAAATTTATCTCGCAGCCGAAAGCGACAACGGATTATATATACGAAAATTTTATTCCGACCTTTCGCCTTCCTCTTCCGACCGTAAAAAGATAGGTTCGGCTACTTTGCTCGGACACGGCGCGGACAATACGAATATGTATCTGTGCCTGACGGGCGGAATAAACGGAATCGTTACGGTAAGGACGAACCTTACTCTGTCATATTCCTTAAATAAAACAACCGCCGTAATATCGAAAATCTACGACAGAGCCTTCGATAATAACACGTTCACCCTTCTCGTCTCCGACGGCGACGGGAAATCAGTCACTATTAAAATAAGCGAAAACGGTTCGGAAACTTCTTACTACGACTCAACCGACAACGCCGCGTTGTTGGCGTATCCGAACGGCACTTTCGGGATAGCGTATAATTCCTCGTTCTACGACTATTCCGCAATAAAAATAATAGGTCTCGGATAAAACGACGGAAAGAACCTCCTTTTTACTCTGATTTCCGTTTTTTCGACGGGCGACAGGATTTTCTTGCCGCCCGTCGTTTTGTCCGCTATGCTATAGAGACTACGTCGCTTGAAAGGTATACCGATATATGTTATAATGCGATTATAACTAATTAAAAGACGTTTTTACGACGATAAAAAGACAAAAAGGGTAGATAATGAACAAATTAGCAAAAATAGTCAGAATAATAACCATACCTACTTTACTTTTCTTCGCGACGCTGTTTATAATGTTTTACACGAATCGCGATTGTTTTCCTACCGCCGCGGAATTGTGGGTTCCTATTTGCTTTATAGGTTGCTTCCCCCTGCTTGCTTACGCCTTGGCGTTTGTTCTTAAACTTTGCAAGAAAGTCGAGGGCGACAAATATCGCAAGACGCAACGAACTTTAGCTTTTATATTCAGCGTAATAGGATACGCCGTAGCTTTCGTATTGAGCCTGACTTTGAAATTAAATCGTGTAATCACTATACTGACCTCGTCGTATTTTTTCAGCGTAATATTTTTGTCCTGCTTCAATTTGTGTAAATTAAAAGCCAGCGGCCACGCTTGCGGGAGCACAGGACCTATACTGTTTTTGTGCTATTTCGTCAATCTTATCTACATAATACCGTGCGTTATCGTTTTTGCACTCTCCTTCTGGTCGTCGCTTTATCTGAAACGTCATACCGTGACGCAACTCGTATTCGGGGCTTTGAGCGCCGTCATCGCTTTTATTCTCGCATTGCTTTTATTCCGAGCAGGCTCGACGATTTGAACTTGCGTATAAAATGTTCTCAAAATTTACGCGTCGTTTTTACGACGCGTTTTTCATTGTCTTATCTTTTGCGTTAGCAAATACGTTACGCTTATACGTCGAGTTATACTTTACCCGAACATAAAAAAAGAACGGATTTACCGTTCGTATGAAACTTTGTGGTGCCGTTGACCGGGGTCGAACCGGTACGATATTGCTATCGAGGGATTTTAAGTCCCTTGCGTCTGCCTATTCCGCCACAACGGCAAAATTGGAGGCGCCATCCAGATTCGGACTGGAGAATAGAGGTGTTGCAGACCTTTGCCTTACCACTTGGCTATGGCGCCATATCCACTCTGGAGTTTAGTAAAAGTTGGAGCGGGAGACGGGATTCGGACCCGCGACATTTGCCTTGGCAAGGCAACGCTCTACCACTGAGCCACTCCCGCAAACTTTCATATTTCCGCAAAGTACGTTGCCGTTGCTTTGCTTTAATATAATACCAAACTACTCATGGAATTGCAAGAGATTTACGATAGTTTTTCAAAAATTTTTTTGTTCCGTCGCAATCTCTTTCATTCGTACATAATATTGCCGTCGGCGTCGATGAAAATCACGTTTTCTATTTTCATTGCGACGGCGAATTTAGTAAAACTCTCCTTTTCGGCTTTGTACACTACCGTGACTTTGAGACCTTCGTCTATAAGTCCGTTCTTTAATCTATATGCCGCTCTAAGGGCGTTTATTCCGTCGGCTACTCCTATCGCCACGTCGAAATCGGTTTCTTTTTCTCTGAGTTCCGGCTTTATCGAAAGGATATAATCGGGATACAGTCTCAAACTAACCACCCTTTTTATGCTTCCGTCGGCGAAATAATCGTGTCTGCCGCCGTCTATTATTTTATTACCTGCGGCGTCGCAGAGTAAGAAAGTGACGCCGTTGTCATAAAAACTACCCGCATAACCGAGATCGAAAGTCACGTTGTCGGTATATCCGTATTCTCCGAGTATCTTCGATAGTTCGAAAAGGGATATCAGTCCGTCTACGCTTTGTTTGTTGGTTATTTTCTCGGCGGCTGTACCTATAACGCTCACGCCGCCCTTTACCGCGGCTATTTCCTGCAATAGTTTTATTGCGGAATAATCTTCCTCGGAATAAATATTCCCCGATAGATACCTTTTTATATCGGATTTCGTTACGGTTCTTTTAAGACAGCTTTCCGCTACTCCGTGCAATACTTTGGTGTTCCCCAAGCGTATCTCGCCGACGGGAATACCGAGTTTTTCCATTATTTTTACCCCTACGGTAATGAGTTCGGCTTCCGCTTCCACTCCGCCTACGCCCGCTAAAAGCGCGGCGAAAGTAAGTTCGTTCCTGTTCTCGCCGAAAAATTTATAACTTTCGCAACAGCCGTAAACTCTGCCGTATTCACTTTCCGCCGACTGTAAAAGAGCCGTCACGGCGTCTTCCGCAAGACACAACACGCTTCCGTCGCTGTCGATAAACTTTATTCTGTCGTCGAATCCGTCTCGCGGAAAACTCGATTTTGCGTCGTACGCGACGGCCGGGTATCCCTCTCTGAATCCCGACGGGATAAGAACGGAATTTATTTTCTCTATAAGTTTTTTTCTGTCGTTGACGATTTTTACGTCGCGTTTTACAAAGCCTCTCGGTAATGTCATTTTACTCCTCCTATATGGTTTCTTCGCCCACGAGGTACGCTGCGTAGGCTTCCCACGTCGCCGAATAACTGCTCATAGACGACGCTTTAATATGGATACGCATACCTTCGATTATTTCAAAAGGTCTGTCGTCTCTTCCTATGCTCACTGCAATTTCGCCCTTGACGAATATATCTTTAAGTTTTACGCAACCTTCAAACGCTTTATTGCCGAGTTTTTTCAATCCCGACGGTAAGGTTATTCTTTCGAGAGAGGAACAACCTTTGAAAGCTCCCTCGGCAAGACTCAGCCCGTCGCAATCGCCCGTGAATACGATTTCTTTTAAGGACGTACAGTTTTCGAAAGCTCCGCTTTCTATAGTCTTTACGCTTGCGGGAAAGACTATTTTTTCAAGGTTGGTACAGCCCTTGAACGCGTCTTTTCCGATTACGCTCACGTTTGAACCAGTCGCAAAGTAAACTTCGGTAAGCTCCGTATGTCCTTCGAATGCTCCCGCTCTGCGATATTTGCCGTTCACCTTATCTTCTACATACTCCTCGCCGTTTCTCGAATGAGTGCCGTTTATTTCATCGCGTATCCAACCGCTTCCTATTGCAGTGATTTCTCCGCCACCTTGCGATTGGATAACGACTATTTTGTTGTCTTTTTCTCCGACGTAAAGTTCGATTACTTTACCGTCGCCGCTCGTTGCGGTCTGGAAAGAATCTCCGTTGCTACCGACGGAATTGTCTATACATTTAGCGTACAACGTTATATCAGCGGTAAGGATATAAGGATAAGTAACGGCGTCGGTCAACCCTTCGTCGAAGTACCAACCCACGAAAATGTAGCTTCTGTCCTCGTAAGTTTTGGTCGACACCTGCTTTTCTTCGTACAGAGCGTACAAACTTTCTTCCGCTATAGGCTCGCCTTCTTCTTCTTTGATTATATATGTAACTTTATATTCGGCGATTACTTTCACAAGGTCGTACTGAACGTACCAACCTTCGTCGAGTCTGTATATATCCCTCAAATCTTCGGAGGGAATAATTATATTCTTTGCGGTAAGTTTCGACCTCTCTTTCATTACGGGCGGAGTCGCGTTTAATATGGTAATCGTCCATTCGGGGAAGGTCGCGTTATCTACGTTGGCGAACGCGCCGTCTTCTATGGAAAGAACGTTACTGCCGATTGCGACGTCGAATACCGCGCTGCCGTCGAAAGCTCCTTTGTTGATTACCTGCACTTCGTCGGGTATGTAGACGCGTTTTGCCGTCGTTCCGTTATATTTCACGAGAGTGTTGGATATTATTATGAACTCTTCGCCGTTTCTTACCTTATCGTTATACCACTGCGTACCCGTCATTACGTCGTCGCCCACGAAATTTATCGACGAGGGGAAGTTGATTTCGGAAAGACCGGTACATCCGAAGAAGGCTCTCGAATTCACGTTCCTTATCGAGCTGTTTTCGCCGAAAGTAACTTTCTTTATTCTCGAATTACCTTCGAACGCGGCGTTATATATGGTAGTCACGTTGTCGGGGATAGTGATATAAGTATCGTATCCTTCGTACCCTATGAGAATGTTTCCGAGGACGACGAACCCGTCTTCGCCCGTAGTATAACCTACGTCTTTAAGGGCGTTGTCGCCGATGGAGGAAAGGGTGTTTTCATTGACGTAAAACTTGACAAGAGAAGAACAGCCGTAAAACCCGTAATCGCCTATACTCTCCAAAACTCCGCCGCTGTTGTTGAAATAGGACAGAGAGGAGCAGTTGTAGAAAGCGTATTCGCCGATACTGACGAGAGCGCTGTTGCCGCCGAAACTCACTTCGAAGAGCGAAGAACAGCCGCTGAAAGCGTACGCGCTTACGGAAGTAAGTTTGCTTCCCTTAGCGAAAGTCACTTTGTTAAGACCGCTGTTTTCAAAGGCGTGCGCGCTTAACGTCGTGGTTTCCGAAGGTATCTCTATGGATTTGAGCATACTGCATTCGGCAAAAGCGTATTCGCCGATATAAACAAGGTTTCTCGCCAAAGTAAGGTCTATTTGATAAAGGAATTTCGCGTTATAGAACGCTCTGTCCTGAATATACGTCACGCCGCTTCCGCCCGCGTAAAGGACTACTTCTTCGACGTAAGAATTTTCGAACGCGCTTTCGCCGATATTCGTCACGCTCTGCGGAATATAAACTCTTCTTAACGCGGTATTGTCCGCGAAAGCTCTTTCTCCTATGCTTATTATGCCGTTATAGATATGTAACGAAGTCGAAGCCGCGTTACCGTTATACTTATATAAAATACCGTTGATTACTACGCACGGGTCGACGTGGGAACCGAGCCACAACGTACCGTCGAACGCGTCGTAAGCTATGCTCGACAGGTTTTCGCAAACTTCGAAATTCACTTCCGACAAAACCGTACATCCCTTGAACGCCTTATAGCCTATCGACAAAAGGTTCTCGGAGAGGACTACCGTTTTTAACTTCGTACAGCCGTAGAATACGTCGTCGTCGAGTTCCGTAACGGTATCCGGCAAAACTGCTTTAACGATATAATCGTTATCCTTAAACGCGCCTTTGGCTATCTTTTTCACGTTGTCGGGGATACTGATTACGGAAGATTTGCCTTTATATTTTATCAAGAAGTCGTCTATAATAACGAAATCGCCGTTGTAATTATCGTACCATGCGGTACCTTCGAACGCGTCTTCGCCTATCTTTATAAGGTTAGACGACCACGAGCCGTCAAAGTTCCTCGTGCGCGGCAGTTCGACGTTTATTATATTTTTGTTGTTTCTGAACGCTCCGTCGTCGATTATCTGAACGGCTTTACCCATATACGTATCGGGAATAATCACGTACTTGTCGCTGCCTTCGTATCCCGTCACGGCGTAAGTCCCGTCTTCGGTAAGACGATAAACTATACCCGTGGAACTTGTGCTTACGCCTATCCACTTGGCGTACACGGTCTTGTCTCCGGTAAGTTTCATCGGAAATTCCGCAGGCGAAGCGAACTCTTCGTCGTTAAACCAACCGGCAAAACGTAAACGGGAAGTGTTGTCGACTTTGTGCGCGTTGACTATGACTACGCCTCTCGACTGAAAACTGTCCGTAGCGTCTATTCTGTAAGTAAGGGTAAACAGCTCCGTATCGTTATATACGACTTTGACTTCGTCGTCGAAAGCGTCGGCGGCTACGTTAAGCCCTGCGTCGTCTTTAATGGTCGAGAAACTTACGAGAGCGAGTTTTTTGCAGGAATTGAACGCTTTCGACGCTACTTTGCGAATCGACGACGGGAATTTAATTTCCCGAATACCGTCGCAGAATTGGAAGGCTTTGCCGTCGACGGTTTTTATTTTATTGCCCGCGAAACTTATGCTCGTGATTTCGCCGTGGTTGACGAAAGCGTCCGCCGCGATAAATTCTACGTTCTCCGGAATTGTGACCTCGGCGGTGAACCCGGTAAACTTAACAAGCACGCAACCTACGGTAAGGAATTCCACGTCGGTTCTTTTTATGAAAGGAGTGTTTTCGAATACCGCTTTGCCGAAATATTTTACGTCGGTCATATTGGCTCCGCCCCTTACGAAATTGAGCGAGGGGCAGTCTGCGAAAGCGTAATCGCCCACGGACGTCAACGTGTCGTTAACGGTGACGTCGGTCACGTTCGCCATATTCGAGAAAGCTCTTACTCCTATCTCTTTAAGGTCGGACGGCAAATAAATCTTCGTGGCGAAGTCGTCGCCGTAGAAAGCGTAATCGGCTATTGCCGTAACGGATACGTTGCCGAGAGTGGACGGGATATACAGGTCTTCCGTCACCTGACGGGAACCGAGTATCCTTATTCCGTCTTTCGATACGGAAGAGCCGTTATCCGCGGTTTCGGTATAGGAATAAACTTCGTAAATAAAATCGTTTTCGAAGTCGCGGATTTGCGTCCAGGTATTCTTGTCGCAAACCTTCAATTTATCTCGGAATATACTTTCGAGCGCCACTCTGCAATCGTTACTTAACTTAGCGGCGTTAGCTATTATTTCGGGTCCGAAGTCTTCGGACACGAAGTCTCCGAACGTGCCGCGACTTATAGTCACCGACTCCGCGTCGATAAACACTTTTCTTAACGTGGGGCAGTCGAAAGCTTTTTCTTCCATGACGGTATTCTCACCGCTTATTACCACCGAGTTTATTCTTACGTATCCGAACGCTCCCGATTTAATGCGATTGCAACTTTGCGGCAAACTTATCTGCGGACTGAACGTGCTGCCGTAACCTGCCGCCGCGTCCGCTCCGTACAAAGCGGGATAGAGATACAAGGTAGTAAGCGCGGCGTCGTATAACGCCCCTTCGTATACGGTAAAGTGACCGTTATTAAGAGCGGTGACTCCCCTTAACGACTTGCAACCGTAAAACACCGAAGAACCGAGACTCGTAAGAGAACTCGGTAAAGCTAGGCCGCCGACTCCCGCCGCTCCGTAGAAAGCTTTATCTTTGATTTCCGTCAGCACGAATGCGTCGTCGAAACCTATTCTACTTAATTTCCCGTCGGAAGAAGTAACGGCAAACGCCCCTTCTCCTATGCTTACGACCGATTTCGTAATATCTATTTCGGTGAGATTTTTACATTCGGCGAAAGCGTAATCTCCTATGTCGACGAGATTATCGTTAAGTTTTATTGAAGTAAGGTTTTTCGCTCCGTGGAAAGCGTACGGTCTTACTTCCGTCACGCTGCCGAGAAGAGCGAAATTCTCGTCCGCCTTTCCTGCGGGATAAGCGTACAATACGGTCTTATCCTTGCCGTAAAGAACGTTATCTTCGGTAACAAACCTTTCGTTGTCGTCGCCGACGGCGAATTCTTTTATGTTTTTCCCGGCGAAAGCTCCGTCCCTTATTCCGACTACTTCTTTAATCTCGCCGTTAAAGGATACTTCTTTCGGAATAACGACTACCGTTTCTTCTCCGTCGAAACCGATTACTTCCACTCCGTCGACCGTTTCGGCGTATTTAAGACCTTTATTGCCTTCGTTTATGCTTATGTATATGGCTTCGAAAGTCACTTCCGTGTGAATAGTGTACGGAAAATCGATTTTCTTGCCGTTTACTCTCCATTCGACGAACTTATATCCGTCGCGGGAAGGTTCGGGCGGGTTCTTTATCTCGCTGCCCACGTCGTAAGACACGTTGTGGGAGCTATAAGCCGTGCCGAAACGCATATATCTGAAAGTAGCCTGCACTTGATCGACGTCGTAAATCGCGTAAAATTTAAGTCCTTCGGAATTTACGTTCTTCATAGCGTCGATATTTTCCCATCTGCCGTTGCTGTAACCTTGCTTTACGGGAATTTCGGGAACGTAGTCGTACGCGTTGCCTCCGCGAGGAACGTTCGTTTCCGCGATAAGCTCTTCTTCTCCGTTTATTTTCGTATAATAACCTACTTTATACGCGTTTGCGGCGTAGACCGCTTCCAACGTAAGGTCTTTCTGCACGTTGTCGAAAGTGGACATACTTCCGGTATCCCTGTCGCGCCAACCGATAAAGGAATACCCTTCTTTCGTCGGCAAGGCGGGCTGAACCGCTCTTCCGCCGGGAGCCACGTTCTGCGGGTCGCCGAGACGATTGCCGTCGGAGTCGAGGAACACGACTTTATACGTGCCGGCTTGAGAGTCTCTCAACGTGAGTTGAAAATTTATCGTATATTTTCTGTAAATAAGGGTAATGCTGTGAGTGCCTGCCACGCTCAACTTAGCTTTGTCTTCCGCCTTGACCATACTTAAAGTAGCGGGCATCTGAACCGTTTCTCCCGTGACCGTCGAACCGAGTTCGTCAACGGTATCGAGATACTTTACGTTGAGAATAACTTTGGAAATATCGAAATCGGATACGGTAAATCCGTCGGCTATGCTCGCTTCGTCCACCGTAATAGATTCTATTTTCGAATAGTCTATCTTATCGGTCGACGTACAGCCGAGGGCCGTAACGGCTACGCACGCGGCGATGATTGCTATAAGTAAAATCTTCTTAAACTTGTTCATATTATTATCTCCGAAGTATTTCACGCGCAGGCGAAAATAATTATATATATAATTATAGCAAAAAAAGATAATAAAATCAATAGGTAAGTTAAAATTAAAAATCTACTCTTTTTCGAATTTCCTTTGCCGCGACTTTTTTCGGCGGCGATTAACTATCCTAACGTAACGTCGGAAAGGGAAAATTCGCGAATAACGTCGTTAATTCTGTCCTTAAAACGCTCTTTGTCGACGCTTTCGGCACACGCGGAAGCGATTTTTAGGGTTTTTGCGGTGACGTATTTCAAAGAACTCGCCCCCGCTTGTTCCAACCCGAACATCTCTCCGCCCCCTCTTAAAGCGAAATCTTCTTCGGCTATTTTGAACCCGTCGTCGTTAGCCGTAAGCACGTTAAGCCTGTCGCATTCCTTATCGCTGGTAAGAAAACAGTAGCTTTGGTCGCCGTTCCTGCCCACTCTTCCCCGCAACTGATGCAACGCCGCCAAACCGAACTTATCGGCGTCGGTAATTATGATAATAGTCGCGTCGGGTACGTCCACGCCTACTTCTACCACGGTGGTCGCCACAAGCACCCTGTATATTCCGTCGCGGAACTTTTCCATAACGACGGACTTTTCGTCGGCTTTCATCTTGCCGTGCATAAGTCCTATTTTTTCTTTCGGAACGTAATGAGAAATTTCTTTGTACAGTTCTTCGCAGGATTCGCTCTCTATCCCTTCCGCGTCGAAAATTTTAGGAGCTATGACGTACGTTTTCGTTTCCTCACAGCGTTTGGCTACGTATCCGAACATATCGGCTCGTTTTTTGGGCGGAACTATCGAAGTCTTAATATTGCCCTTTACTCTTCGGTCTATCGTAATGAATTCCGCTTCGCCGTACGCCGCAATATACATCGTCCTCGGAATGGGGGTCGCGCTTAACGTAAGAACGTCGGCGGAAGAACCTTTTTCCACGAGGGAATTTCTTTGAGCCACGCCGAAACGGTGCTGTTCGTCGGCTATCGCCAACGCTAAGTCGGCAAATTTAAGTTTGTCCGAAAAAACGGCGTGCGTGCCGATAACGAGGTCGAGTTTGCCGTCGGACGCCGCCGAATAAATCTTCCTTTTTTCCGCAACGGGCGTACTGCCTAAAATAAGCCCTACGCTAATCCCCGTATCCGCAAACGCTTTGACGAAAAAACTATAATGCTGTTTCGCGAGAATTTCCGTAGGCGCGGCTATCGCCGCCTGATAACCGTTCCTTATTACGAAAAAGCAAGCCATCGCCGCAACGAGAGTTTTTCCGCTGCCGACGTCGCCGCATAATACGGTGTTCATACGCTCTTCTTTTTTCAGATTTTTTACGATTTTTGTAACGGCGGAACTCTGCGAATCGGTGGGTAAAAACGGTAGGTTTTTCAACATTTCGTCAAAATTTACCGCTTTGTCGTAACGCCTGTTTTTTATGGTTTTGCCCTTTTCTTTTGCGTAAGAAAAAGCCGCTATTCTTTCGGTAAGTTTTTCCGTAGCTATCCGCTTATACGCTTCTTTTACGTCTTTGCTTTGCGGACAATGGATAGCAAAATAAGCGTCTTTAATGTGCATAAGTCCGAATTTTCGTTCGTTTTCGCCGTTAATTATGCTGTCGGGAACAAATTTTAACGCGTCTTTCATTATGTTGCGGAAAGAGCCTTGCGGAATTATTCCTTTGGTCGGATATATGGGGCAAATACCCGTAAAACGGTCGTGTTCTTCCGATTTACAGAAGTTCGGATTTGCCATTTCGAGATTAAAATTACGAATTTTTATTTTGCCGAAAAAAGCGTATTCTTTGCCGATTTCGAGTCGCTTGGAAACGTAGTTCTGATTAAACCAGACGAGTCTTATAAAAATATTGCCGGACTTTGCGGTTGCGTTAAAAATTTGTAAAGAATTTTTCTTCCACGGTTGCGATTTGTCGGTGATTACTCCGTCGAACAAACAATAAGACCCGTCTTCGGCGTCCGATAGCGGCACGCTCGCCGACAGGTCTATATATTGTTTAGGGAAAAAATCAAGCAATTCTTCCGCCGAGTTTATCGACAGAGATTTAAGTTTCGCTTCGACGGCGTCCGCGACGCCTTTAATGCTCGTAAGCGGAGTTTTGCTCATTCCTTATTCCACGCTGATGAGATAGAAATAATGAGCTTGTCCGCCGTTAAGCACAACTACGTCGGCGTCGGGATATTCGGAAGCGAGTGCTTCCGACAAAACGTTCGCGTCTTCTTCTTTTACGTCTTCGCCGTAATAAAGAGTGATTAGGCAGATACTGTCCTTGTCGTGTCTGCGTAAAGCTTGTTTTACCACGTCGTTAATATCGTCGCCTTTCGCGACTATCCCGTCTTCGAGGGCTATTATATCGCCGTATTTGAGTACGAAACCGTCTATCTCGGTATCTCTGACGGCGTGCGTCACCTGTATTGCGGATATTCCGCCGTATGCGCTCGTCATCGAATCCACAAGCTCGTCCTTTTCCGCTTCGGGGTCGTAAGACATAGCCGCGGCAATACCTTGTTGCACGTTAACGGTAGCCACGACTACCAATTCGCACTCTACCATATCTTTCGCTTGCTCGCAAGCAAGGACTATGTTCTTATTGTTCGGAAGGACGAAAACGGTGTCCGCGTTAATATCGTTGACCAACGACACGATGTTTTCGACGCTGGGGTTCATCGTCTGTCCGCCTTCGAGAACTTCGTCCGCTCCGAGTTCTTTGAACATCGCGCGGAAACCTTCTCCGCTGCAAATGGAAAGAAGTCCGTTCTTTTTGCGTTTTACCTTTTTCGCTTTCTGCAATTGTCTGTTTTGTTCGAGCATATTCTCGATTTTCGGCAGATTAAGTTCTCCTAATTTCAACGCGTATCCGAGCGCTTTGTCGGGATTGTTCGTATGGACGTGAACTTTAACTGCCTCTAAATCGCCCACTACAAGCACGCAGTCCCCTATCGTCTGCAACTGGTCGCGCAATTTATCGATATCGGCGGTCGTGACGTGTTTTTTCAGATTGAATATAAAGAATTCCGTACAGTAAGCGAACTTTATGTTTTCAAGGTCGTGTACGTCGCTTTCGAAAGAAACCGTCTTGCTTTCGGTAGCCACGGCTACAGGTTTAAGCTCAACAGGCTTCATTTCAATACCGGCAAGCACGTTATACATTCCGGTAAGGATATACATAAGTCCCTGCCCGCCGCTGTCGACGACTCCGGCTTTCGCTAAGATAGGAAGAAGTTTCGGCGTGTCCTGCAACGCTTCTTCTCCCCGTTTCAATATTTTAGTGAAAAACTGTTCGAAATCCGCGGTTCTTGCGGAAACTTTGACGGCGTGTTCTCCTATTATTCTTATGACGGTAAGGATAGTGCCTTCTTTCGGCACGGTGACCGCTTTATACGCCTTATTAGCGCCGTTTAAGAGAGCTTTGGCGAATACCTTAGTGGTAATCGTTTTCGCCTCGATAAACGTTTCGCTCATTCCTTTGAAAATCTGGCTTAAAATAACGCCGCTATTGCCTCTCGCGCCTTTAAGCGCTCCTTTTGCGAACGCAGCCGCGGTATCCTTGAATTCGCTCGGATTCTGCGCGTCCAATTCCCGCACGGTGGAATCCATCGTAAGTCCCATGTTCGTACCGGTATCTCCGTCGGGCACGGGAAAAACGTTAAGGCTGTCCACGTAATCTTTGTTAAGAGCGAGATTTTGTCGTCCGCCTTTTATCATCGCAATAAGTTGCGAATTATCTATTAAATTCATTATTCCTCTCGATATTTACAGCTTCAATCCCAATACGTGGACGTCGACGGATTTGACTCTCATTCCCGTGAACTGTTCTACGTTATAGGCGACGGCGGATTTAAGCGATTCCACCACGGCTTCGACGTTTACGCCGTCCGTGACGAGAATAAAAAGTTCGATAAAGATACGATTGTCCATAGTGACGAGTTTTACCCCTTTCGCTATGGGTTCTTTACCGAAAAGAATAAGGATATTATCGCTCAACCTGCGCGACACTAATTCTGCCACGCCGGGTACTTCTTTCGCAATTTTCGCCACGACCATAGCCACAGCGTCGTCCGCTATGGTAATGTCACCGTAAATATTCGTCGTGTGCAGAGCCATATATATATTCCTCTAAATCCGCTTTTTAAGAAGCATTTTTGTTATTAGTAGTCCGATACGTCCGCAGTAATTTACGGTATGACGTAACTTGACATTTTAATCATATTATAATTTTGAAAAAAAGGCAAGCAGTTTCAAAAAAATCAAGCAAAACAATTGCCAAAGTAAAAATTTAATTGTATAATTGATAAGTCTTAATTTAGGAGGTGTGCCATGAGCAGAGTTTGTAGCATATGCGGCAAAGGTCAAATGAGCGGAAATAAAGTCAGCCACAGCAATAGAAAAACGAGAAGAAGCTGGGGCGCTAACGTACATAAAGTTAAAGTCGTAGACGCCAACGGTTCTTTAAGCAGTCAATATATTTGCACCCGTTGTTTAAGAAACGCTAAAAAAGAAGCGTAATCTTATTAAGTTTGATTTTGAAGAAACTGTTTCTTCCCGAAGCAGTTTCTTTTTATGCTATTCAGATTTTTTACTAACCTACTAAAATGCAAAAAAAACCGCCCATACGAGCGGTTTTTTATTATTATCGTTTCCGATCCTCTATTTAGCCTGTTTTGCTCTGTAATCCTTTATAGCCTCGGCTATCGCTTCTTCTGCAAGTACGGAGCAGTGAATCTTTTGCGGAGGAAGTCCTTCGAGAGTTTCCACGACGTCGGAGTTTTTTATTTTGAGAGCGTCTTCCAAAGACTTGCCCTTAATCATTTCGCAAGCCGTATCGGAACTTGCGATTGCCGCCGCGCAACCGAAGGTCTTAAACTTTGCGTCCACTATCTTGTCGTCTTCTATTTTAAGGAAAACCTGCATTATATCGCCGCAACTTGCGTTGCCGACGGTGCCTACTCCGCTGGCGTTTTCGATTTCGCCGACGTTTTTCGGATGTGCAAACGTTTCCAATACTTTTGCGTTATACATATTTGTCTTCTCCTTTTATCTCTATGAAAAGCGGCGACCAGGAGCGAAGCCTTGCTACCGTTTCTTTAAGTTTTTCTATAGTGTAATCTATTTCTTCTTTCGTCGTATCCTTGCCGAGACTGAAACGAATGGAGCTGTGCGCTTCTTCCATCTTCGCTCCGAGCGACAGTATGACGTAAGACGGTTCGAGACTGCCCGAACTGCACGCTGAACCCGAGCTTACCGCTATTCCGTTGAGGTCAAGGTTCATAAGGATGCTTTCCCCTTCGATAAAATCGAAACTGAAATTAGCGTTGTTGACGAGTCTGTGTTCCGTTCCGCCGTTAAGTTTGCAATACGGTATTTCTTTCGACACGCGGTCGATAAAGTAATCTCTGAGATACTTCATGTGAGAGTTGTTCTTTTCCATATCGCGATAGCTTATTTCGAGAGCCTTAGCCATACCGATTATTCCCGGTGTGTTTGTAGTCCCCGCTCTCATACCGCTTTCCTGATGACCGCCGACAATGAGTCTTTCGAGCCTTACGCCTTTCCTTAAATACAGAAGTCCTATTCCTTTCGGTCCGTGGAACTTGTGCGCCGACATGCTGAGCATATCTATATTCATCTTCTTGACGTCGATTTTTACGCTTCCTGCGGCTTGTACGGCGTCGGTATGGAAAAGTATACCTTCTTCCATGCAAAACGCCCCTATCTCTTCGATAGG
>Ga0256404_1001300_pt1 | contig 61665 bp, 68 predicted proteins | sample RumenRJG_01DNA_FD_185990 | JGI IMG/M metagenome (GOLD analysis project Ga0256404, IMG submission 185990) | Bovine rumen microbial communities from Lethbridge, Alberta, Canada - RJG_01 | ecosystem: Host-associated > Mammals > Digestive system > Stomach > Rumen | place: Canada: Alberta | collected...
CACCAGCCAGCTCCACTTCTTGCACCAGCTGTCAGCCATTTTCAGACAGGGAAAAAGCAATGCCATCTCTCCGCCCTTGATGATCGTGACGATGAAGATCGCAAGAGGGTGGAAGTTCCTCAGCCAGTAATTGAAGAACAGGTAGAACATGAACCCGTAGAAGAAGCCATAGAAGGGTGTGGCCGCCGGGCGGGTGCGATGGATGACGACAAATACCGGAATCAGCGCGACAAATGCGAGAAAACCGAATCCACTCTTCGAGAGAAAGCCTGGGAACGCCAGGGAAAGAACGAAAGAGCTGGCTAATAACAACAGAACCTCAGAACAATATGTTCCAAGGTTCCGCTGTCTCTTTCCGTTGTCCGATTGCTGAACCACGTTCAGTTCTCCTCGTGGTTCCGAAGATTCCAGACGTAGTCCTTCAGCTCTTTTCCGGGACGGAAAATCGCCACGCCATGCGTCGAGACCGAGACAATCTCGCCAGTTTTCGGATTGCGGGCTTTCTCTCTTCCCTTGCGGGTACGGACCTCGAAGGTGCCAAATCCCCTGAGCTCTATGACCTGGTCGTTTTTCAGGCCTTTCTTCACTTCCTCAAAGAACTCGTCAATGATCAGATGGATGTCATTGCGGTTGAAACCATGAGTCTCGTGAAGATTCTCAATAATGGTAGCTTTGGTAAGCTTATTGGAATCTGCCATGTCCTACGCTCCTCAACCGTTAATTCGCAGCCTGAGCGGGAGCAGCTTCCTTCGGTGCGCCAGCAACCAGCTTGTTGTAGTGGCGAGTAAGGCGGGACTTCTTACGGTCAGCGGTGTTGCGCTTCAGGGCATTCTTGCCGACAGCGGAATCGAGCAGCTTCACGGCAAGCGCCAGCTTGGTGGCAGCCAGTTCCTTGTCGCCTGCCGCGACAGCGGCGCTGAAGCCCTTGCAGGCGGTGCGGACAGCACTCTTGGTCTCACGATTTCTCTCTCTGCGCACAATGTTCTGGCGTGCTCTCTTCTCTGCAGACCGATTTCTCATCCTAGATCCTCCAACACTGGAAAAACCAATGTATTTCTATTTGGTAGTATTCTTTATTTGTAATCAGCAAATTAACTGACGGCTTAACAACATAGCACAGACTATAAAATGGGTCAATACAATGCTTTATTGAATTTTTATTCTTTCCCGAAGAGCTCGTCCATATACTCTTGGGAAATCTCCCACCGTTTCGTCTCTTCCTTATAGATGCAGGCGCTCGCAGGCAGGGTCAACACCCGTCCCTCGGTTCCGCACAAGGTCAACTGTTTGGAAAGGATGTTCACTTCGGACACCTTCATCAGTTCGTCCCCCACCCTCAGCCTGCTTCCCTCCTGCGGGTACTTGGCCTTTTCCTCGGCGTAGAAGTCGTACTCAAAGGCCAGGCAGCAGAGCAGGCGTCCGCAGGGACCGGATATCTTCATCGAGTTGAGCGAAAGGTTCTGCTCCTTCGCCATCTTGATCGAGACCGGGTTGAGCTTGTCCGTCATGGCATGGCAGCAGAAATCACGGCCGCAGATGGCCAGCCCGCCCAACACCCGGCTCTCGTCACGGACGCCAATCTGGCGCAGCTCGATGCGGATGCGGAAGACACTGACCAGGTCCTTGACCAGCTCACGGAAGTCGACACGGACGTCGGCGGTGAAGAAAAAGAGGATTTTCGGCTCGCCCAGCAGGAAATGGGCGGTGACCAGTTTCATGTCCAGCTTGTGGAGGGCGATCTTCTCGCGGCAAATCCGCATAGCCTCCTCTTCCTTGCCTGACAGTTCCTGGTAGCGGGCCAAGTCGCTCGGCGTGGCAAGACGGACAATCCACAGGGCATCCCCTGCAAGCTTCACCTTTTCCGGATCCCTCTGGTCGATGCACATCTCGCACTCGGAGCACGCGTCGACGTCGGGATCCTCGTTCCAAATGATATCGTCCACCACCGGATTTCCGTCCGGCCCAACCTCGCCACTGGCCGCCAAAGGCTGGTCGTCGACCATCTCGACCGGCTCCTCGGCATCGCCGTCATCGTAGCCGGCGCGGCAGCGTGCACAGGCACCCCGGATCTCGGTCGATCCGGCCTGATAGGGTTTTCCCATCTGCGAAGCGTCAGCAACGACGATGCCCAGGTCCAAGCCATAGCGTGTCGGCATGACGACACTGATGCCCGGGTAGAGCATGCTGTCCCATGCGCAGACGGAGAGCTCGTTGCTGGAAGGATTTTTCACCAGATAGATGTAACCGCTATCCGGGTGATTGGTATGTGTCTGTCCGTCATCAGGACGATACTGTTCTTTTCTCATATGAGAGAAACCTAGCACGACAAGGTCGATTTGTCAAACCCGCTTTATGTAAGTGTTTTTCCAGATGAAAGTTAGCATGTTTGACCAAGCCATTTGGAGCATGATATATTTTGCATCAATCATGAAGCAACCGTACATCCGGCCCTTCCTGGTGGGAAGCGCCGTACTGCAAGGCAACCTGTTTCTCGCCCCCATGGCGGGATATACCGATATTCCCTTCCGTTCGCTGTGCATCAAGCATGGGGCGGACCTCACCTATACCGAGATGGTCAGTGCCGAGGGGCTCTACCGCGACAGCGAAAAGACCGAAGAGCTGATGGAGCGGGCATCCAACGAGCGGAACTACGCGGTGCAGCTCTTCATGGGGAGTCTCGACCCAATCGAGAAAGCGGTGGAAAAGACCATTCCTTACCATCCGGTGATGATCGACATCAACGCAGGCTGTCCGGTTCCCAAGGTAACCCGTACCGGAAGCGGCTCGGCGCTGATGAAGGACCCGGAGCTGGCCAGACAGATAGTCAAGCGGATCACCGAACTGACCGACATCCCCGTCTCCATCAAGTTCCGTCTCGGCTGGGACAATCAGTCGGTCAACTTTCTGGAGTTTGCCGACGCAGTGGCCATTGGGGGAGCCAGCGCCATGACGCTCCATACCAGGACCCGTACCGAGGGGTACGCCCCCTTCGCCCACCAAGAACGGCTGAAGGAGCTCTGCGACTTCCGGGCAAGGCACTGGCCCCAGGTGCGAGTCATCGCCAGCGGCGACCTCTTCACGGCTGCGGACGTCGTCAAGGTACTGAGGACGTACGAGGTCGATGCGGTCATGGTGGCCCGTGGAGCGATCGGCAACCCCTTCATCTTCGAGGACGCCAAGGCGCTGGGCGAGGGGAAGGAACCGATGCCCTTGTCCACCGAGCGCCGCATCCAGGCGCTGATGGAGCATCTGGACGCCACCATCGAGAAATACGGAGAGCGGAGCGCCTGCCACCAGATGCGCAAATGCGCCTCCTTTTACCTGCGTGGGATGCAGGGGGTGCGTGAGGCGAAACAGGCATTCAACACCACCGAGACGAGAGCGGATTATGCATATATTTGCGCAAGGTTGACGAGCATAAATTGATGGTGGTACGTTTGAGGCGAGGGTACGTATGAGAGTATTAGTCCTAGGATCTGGAGCCAAAGACCATGCTTTGGCATGGTGGCTTTCCCGCAGTCATTTCATTGAGGATCTGTATGTCGCACCGGGCAACTATGGCACCGAAGCGCTCGCCATCAATCTTGACATCAATCCTGAGGACTTTGGGCAAGTCTATCAGGCCTGCCTTGACCACCACATCGACTTTGTCTTCATCGGCACCGAAAAGCCATTGTTCAGCGCGATGGTGGACAAGCTCACGGAGAAGGGCATCGAATGCTTCGGTTGCCCGAGCAAATCGCTGAAGCTGGAGGGAGACAGGGACTTTGCCCGAGCTTTCACCGACCGCCACAACATCCCCACACCGAGCCACAAGCTGTTCAGCGACGCCAAGACGATGGAAGCCTTCCTGCTGCGCCACCAGGGAGAACGCCTGGTCATCAAGAGCAAGGGGCCGGCTCCGAGCAGGATGATGATCGATACGACTGACACCCAGCAGCTGATCGCCTTCGGCAAAGAACTGCTCAAGCGAGGCGACATCCTGGTAGAGGAGCACCTTCGCGGCCTTTCCCTCTCCGTCACCGCACTGGTGGACAACAAGGGATATCTGCTGCTTCCCTTCTCCAGCGATTACTCCAAGACCCAGCACGAGGAGGGCATCCCCACCGGTGGCATGGGTGCCATCTGCCCGGTCCCCATCAGCGACGAGTTGAGCCAGGAGCTGGTCAATCGGATCATCAACCCGACCATCTACGGCATGGGTGTCGAAAAGCTCACCTACCATGGGGTACTCACTTTCAGCGTAATCCTTTCCAAGGACGGTCCGATCCTGGTCGACTATCACGTACGTTTCAACGATCCCTCAGCCCAGGCGATCATTCCGCTGATCAAGAGCGACGCCCTGGACATCATGTACGCGATGGAGCACGACAACCTGGGGAGCTACCAGCTGAGTGTCTCAACCCAAAGCACCGTCGCTATCGTCATCGCCAGCAAGGGCTATCCGCAAGCTCCCGAAATCGGCAAGGTGCTCGATCCGCTTCCTGCCTACATGCAGCTCAACTCCTTCAAGGATGAGCCACAGGTCTTCTTCGGTGCCGTCGAGAGACATGATGGACAGCCGATTACCGTCGGTGGCAGGCCGGTGACCATCGTCGGCAAAGGCGAGAACATCAACATGGCCAACAAGAACGCCTACGCGAAGATCAACAAGATCCACTTCGAGGGATCCTGGTACCGCCAGGACATCGGCGAACGCTTTTTAGAGAACTGAGGGGAAACCTCCAGGCTTTACCGGAGCCCTTGATGTGCCTGTCACATCAGGGGTTTTGTCTTTCTGAAACCCATAGAGACAAGGAAAGAGCCGCCCTGGCAACCAGGGCGGCTCTTTTCGTTGGAACGGAAGCATCAATGCTGGCGACGAAACTCGTAAAGCAGGATACCGGTGGCGACCGACACGTTGAGCGAGTCGATATGCCCGCGCATCGGGATCGATACAATCTCGTCGCAGAGCTTGCGGGAAAGTTCGCGGATGCCACTTCCCTCGCTACCCATGATGATGGCAGTCCTCTGGGGGAACTTGGTCTCGTAGCTGTTCGTGCCGGACATGTCCGCGCCATAGATCCAGAATCCGGCAGCCTTCAGTTCCTTCACCTCGCGGCTCAGGTTGGTGACCACCGCCATCGGCACATATTGGGCGGCGCCGGAAGAAATCTTGGTGACCGTCTCGTTGGCCTGGGCGCTGCGCCTTTCGGGGACGACCACCAAGTCGACTCCGAACTGGTCGGCACTGCGGAGAATCGCCCCCAGGTTGTGCGGATCAGTGATCTCGTCGAGCAGAAGCACCAAGGCCCCCTGGCCCTCCTCCAGCTTGGAAAGGAACTCGCTGACCGTGGTGACGATCAGCCGGCCTCCGCCCCGACGGGCACCGCCAAAGTCAAGCACAACACCCCGGTGCTCCACACCGGGCATCATGCGGTCCATTTCCTGGGGGGAAAGTTTCTTGATGGCGATCTTTCCGGTCAGCATCGCCAGTCTCTCGAGGTCGGAGTAACTTTTTCCGACTCCGCGGGAAACATAGAGCGTCGAGCCCATCGGGGCCAGTTTGATACCCTCTTCAATCGCGTGCTTGCCGTAAATCTTCTCGCCCATCTCGTTTCTCCTCTTATTCGTTGATATCACCCTCATAGGGGACCGGCTGCGGCCTGTCATTCTCGCCCATAGCCTCAGACAGCTGCTTCATCAGACTGCGGGCCTTCAGACCAAGATGCTTCGGGGTATCCACCTGGATGCGCAGGTACAAATCGCCACGATCGGTACTGTTGAGCTTGGGGGCGCCTTGTCCACGGACTCTCAGCAGCTTCCCGCTCTGCGTCCCGCCCGGGATGGACACTTTGAGCTCCTTGCCATCCACACTGGTGATGATGATGTCGGAGCCAAGCGCTGCCTGGGTGAAGCTGATCGGCACCTGCAAGTAGAGGTCCGCGCCCTGCCGGACGAAATACTTGTCCGGCCTGACTGTGATGAAAACCACCAAATCACCGCTCGGACCACCGTTGGCCCCAGCGTCTCCCATACCTCGCAACGTGACCCTGTTGCCGTTATCCACGCCAGCAGGAATGGTGACCCTCAGCTTGGTCTGCTTGCGCTTCAAGCCGGAGCCATGGCAGTCCTGGCAAGGATGGTCGATCACCTGGCCTCTGCCGCCACAGGTGGGGCAGGTCGTCGCCACGGTGAAGAATCCACTGTTCCTACGTACCTGGCCGCTTCCTCCGCAAGTGGGGCAGGTCTTTGTTCCGGTGCCGTCAGCAGAACCGGAACCATGGCAGGTGTCGCAGACCACCTGATGGATATACGAGACATCCACCTTGGTGCCAAACAGCGCATCCTTGAAGTCCAGCGTCACGTCATAGCGCAGGCTCGATCCCTGGCTGGGTCCGCCACTACGGCGTGCGCCACCCTGGCCACCCATGCCGCCTCCGAAAAAGGAACTGAAAATGTCCTCGAATCCGCCACGACCTCCGAAGATATCGGAGAAATCCTGGTAGACATGGGAATAGTCGTGACCCATGCCTCCAGCTCCGTCGATACCGGCAAAGCCGTACTGGTCGTAGGCCGCGCGCTTCTTCTCGTCGCTGAGGACTTCGTATGCCTCGGTGGCTTCCTTGAAACGGGCCTCGGCGTCCTTGTCGCCCGGATGGGTATCCGGGTGATTGGCCAAAGCCAGCTTGTGATATGCTTTCTTGATCTGCTCTGGAGTCGCGTCCTTGGCGACACCAAGCACCTCATAATAATCTCGTTTCGTCTCTGCCATAGGAAAGTCCTCAAACACACATCATGTCGGCTTTTTCGGGGCCGACATGATGTGATGATATTGCATTGTAGCAAAAAGCCGGAATCAGTTCACGACCTCATAGCCGGCGTCATCAGGACCTGTACCCTGATGGGTCGTCGGACCACTGGCCGCACCGCCCTGAGCCCCGCCGTTTGCAGGACCACCCTGGGCTCCGCCGTTCTGATTGTTGGCACCTGCGTGCTTGTAAATCTCCTCGGCGAGCTTGTAGGAGGCTTCCTGCAGAGCCTGGGTTTTGGCCTTCAGCTCTTCGGTAGAGGCGGCGCTGTTGGAGAGCGTGCTCTTCAAGTCGGCAATCGCCTTCTCAATCTTGGCCTTGTCGTCAGCGGAGATCTTGTCGCCGTAGCTCTTCAGCGACTTCTCGGTGCTGTACATCATGGTCTCGGCGTTGTTGCGGGCGTCCACCTTCTCCTTGGCCTTCTTGTCCTCGTCGGCGTGGTCCTTGGCTTCCTTCACCATGCGGTCGATCTCCTCGTCGGAAAGTCCGGAAGAGCTCTCGATCTTGATATGGGCTTCCTTGCCCGTACCGGTGTCCTTGGCGGACACATGGACGATGCCATTGGCATCGATATCGAAGGAAACCTCAATCTGCGGAACTCCACGCGGAGCAGCCGGAATCTGGTCCAAGGTAAAGGTGCCGAGGACCCTGTTCTGGGCAGCCATCTCACGTTCGCCCTGCAGGACCTTGATGCCGACCTCGGTCTGGCCATCAGCCGCAGTAGTGAAAATCTGGCTCTTGTGAGTCGGAATCGTGGTGTTGCGAGGAATCATCTTGGTGCACACGCCGCCGAGGGTCTCGATGCCCAGAGAAAGCGGAGTGACATCAAGCAGGACGACGTCCTTGACGGTTCCGCCAAGAATACCACCCTGAATGGCGGCGCCCATGGCGACTACCTCATCCGGGTTGACACCCTTCATCGGCTCCTTGCCGCCGAACATCTCCTTGACTGCTTCCTGGACCGCGGGGATACGGGTCGTGCCACCAACAAGAATGACCTCGTCGATATCGTGGATCGTCAGGCCAGCATCACGCAACGCATTGGTGACCGGACCACGGCTACGCTCGACCAAGTCGGCGGTCATGGCCTCGAAGTGGGCCCGGGAAAGATCCATCTGCAGGTTCAACGGGCGGTTGTCCTTGTTGGCGATGAAAGGCAGGCTGATGGTGTAGTTCATCGTGCTGGAAAGAGCGATCTTCGCCTTCTCCGCCTCTTCCTTCATCCTCTGCAGGGCCATGGTATCGTTCTTCAGGTTGATGCCATACTGCGCCTTGAACTCCTCGTTCATCCAATCGATGATCTTCGCATCGAAGTCATCACCGCCAAGGTGGGTATCACCGTTGGTGCTCTTGACTTCGAAAACGCCGTCTCCGAGCTCCAGGATGGAGACATCGAAGGTACCGCCGCCGAAGTCATAGACGGCAATCTTCTCTTCCTTGTTGGTCTTGTCCAAGCCGTAGGCCAGAGCGCTGGCGGTAGGCTCGTTGACGATACGCTTCACATCAAGGCCGGCGATCTTTCCTGCGTCCTTGGTGGCTTGGCGCTGGGCATCGTTGAAATAGGCAGGGACCGTGATGACCGCCTCGGTCACCGGCTCCTTCAGATAGGCCTCCGCAGCTGCCTTCATCTTCTGAAGGATGGCGGCGGAAATCTGCTCCGGAGAGTATTCCTTGCCTTGGGCGACGACACGGACATAGCCCTGAGCGTCGCTGGTCACCTTATACGGCAATCTGCCCAGCTCCTGCTGGACATCAGCGTCCTGATACTTGTGGCCCATGAAACGCTTGATTGAATAAATCGTGTTCTCGGCGTTCGTGACCATCTGGTTCTTGGCCGGCTGGCCGACGAGCTGCTCGCCCTTGTCGGTGAAAGCCACGATGGACGGCGTCGTGCGGGCGCCATCGCTGTTGATGATGACGTGAGGTTCGTTACCCTCCATCACCGCGACACAACTGTTGGTCGTGCCAAGGTCAATACCAATAATCTTTCCCATATCTGTATCTCCTCAAATTCCCGATAATTTCAAAAGTTTTCCTGTTCCTTATCGGAACGTCTGTAACATACTCACGCTTGGCGCAATCGTCAATTGGAAGGTTGGCTGACCACCACTTTCGCGGGACGGATCACCTTGTCGCCAAGCAGGTATCCGGATTGATAGGTCATCGTGACCGTCTTGTCCTTGTACTTGTCGTCCTTGACCATCTGCAGCGCCTCGTGCCGGGACGGGTCGAACGGTTTGCCATCAGTCTCCATTTTCTTCAGGCCGAACTGGCCGGCAAGGTGCTGGTACATCTTGTCGTTGATCATCTGCACACCCTCGAGCATTTTCTCGAAGTCCTTGGACTGGTCCTCCTTGCCTGCCTGCAGGGCGCGTTCGAAGTCATCAAGGGTCGGAAGCAGGTCTTTCAGGATCTTCTCCTTGGCTCTCTCGATCTCCATCGCGGTGTTGCTCTGCATGCGCTTCATGTCAGAGGCCATCGTGGAGGCATAGCGCTGCATGCTGGCGTATTTGTCCTGCCAATCCTGCACCTTGTCGTTGAGCTGGCTGATTGTCTGTGCATCGTGCAGGCTCTTCTGGTCGGCCGCCGAAAGCTGGGCCTGGAGCAACGCCACCTGCGCCTGAAGCGCGGCAATCTGCTCCTGAGGAGTCGGTTCCTTCTTGACTTCTTGGGAATCCTTCTGCTTCTCAGCGGGTTCAGCCTGAGCCTCCGGCTTTTTCGTGGCCTCCTGCTGTGCGCTCGCTTTCTCAGCTTCCTTCCCGGAGTCCTCGTGGTTGTTCACGTTGATTTTCATACTTTTCCCTCACGAACAAAAAAATACTGCGTACCCCCGCAGGGATACGCATGAAACATACTCATGGACAATTGCCATCGTCAAGGGAGCCCGGCTCAATCGTCCAGGCTAATCGACTCATCGTCCCCGACGGGGATGTACTGCTTGGGCTTTTTCTCAGGCTCAGACTTGACCTCACGTGTCTCCAGATCGGCCAGGGAGGAAATAATCTCACGCTCTGCGCTCCGCTGCGGCTCTTCAAGATCCACCATATCGTCGAGCACTGGTTCTTCTTCAGGGTCCACTTCCCCTTCTGCCTCGACTACCTTTTCCTGGGTGGTGTATTCAGAAGATGCTTTTTCACCAGCGTCCTGTTCTTCTGGCTCCTTTCCCGTTTTGGACTCCGGCTCTGTCTCGAGCAGATCGTCAAGAACAGGATCTTCCTCTGGAACCGCCTCTGCCTCAGGTTCGTCGGCGGCAAGCGCCTCGGCGGGAATGGTGAAGTCCAACGGGGGTTCGGTCCCTGTGCCGGCTGGGGCTGAGGCATTGGACTCTGCAAGAGAAGCGGATTGCTCCTCTGCTTTGGGAAGCTCGAAACCTAGGTCGGAATCAGTTTCCTTTCCGGATGCCGGCTGCTCGTTGAAGGCACTGGAAGGAATCGGTTTGAAATCGAACACCGGCTCTTGGTCATCAGGGTTTTCGGGAGCCTGGGCGGGAACCGAGGCGACATCGTCGGCCATATGTTCGGCCCGCTCCTCCATTTCCCTGACAATCTCTGCCTTCTCGGTCTTCAGCCGCTCAAGCTCGCCGTGCAGGGCGTCGGTCTCTGCCTGCAACTCGTCGATCGACTGCTCCATCTGTTGCTTGTGGCTCTCCTGGGTGGCGTTGAGCGCCTCGTTGTTGGTGAGCTGGTGGGTGTACTCTGCCAACTTCTTGCTGACCTCCTCGAGCCGCTGGGCGCTGTTGGCGTCCAATGTGGCGGCGATATCCTTTGCGGAGGCGAGGCGGCCATCCAGCTCGTTGATGAAGACCTGGCTGGTGGAGACCATGGTATGGAAGGAGGCGTCAATCTGCTCGATGGTCTGCTTGAAGACCGTCTCCATCTTCTCTGCACAACTGATGGTGAAGTTGGACATATCCTTGTCCACCTGGCCGACGGTCTCGAAGCGTAGCCGTTTGAAGTCGTCCTCGCTCTTCTGCAAGGATTCCTTCATCTGTTGCTCGAACTCGCCGAACTTCTTCCCCTGCTCCTCTACCGCCTGGAGTGCGTCCTGCTTTTGCTTCTCCAAAGCCTCGGTGTAGCTGTCGATGGAACTCTTGGTCTTTTCCATCAGTTCCTCGACCTGCTTCTGGAAACCGGTCAGCTTCTCCTCACTTGCGGCAAGCAGGCTCTTGACCGCCGCCTCGTTCTCCTCCCGCATCGTCTTCAGGGCGGTCTCGCCCTCTGTCCGCATCGTCTCGATGGCGGTTTTCTCCTTGGCGGTATCCTCCTGGAACCGGGCGATGGTCTGGCGGATCTGCTCCACCTCGGCGATATCGCCACGGATTTCCTGGATGCGTGCTTCGGCCTGGTCGGTGATCGAGGCGAGCTGGCCCATCACCTGCCGGTAGTTGGCCAATGTCGCCTGAAGCTTCGCCAAATCCTGGCTACGGTTCTGGATATCGAGAATCTTCCCGTCCATATCCCCCATCACGTTCTGGGCCTGGACGATTTTCTGGTTGACAATCTCGATCGCATGCTGGGAATTCTCACGCAGACGGTAGTTCTCCTTCTCGCTGGCGGCCCCAAGCCTTTTCAATTGTTCCTGGATCCGCATCATCTTCTTGCGGTCATTGGCGGCGCCAAAGAGCAGGAGACTGATTACAAAATTAACGGCAAACAACACAAATGCGAAAACATAAAACGTCAAGGCAAGAACCCCCTTTAGAGAGCAGCAAGTTCCGAATACGATGTTACCACATACTCCGCTTCGGGGAACAGGTGGCGCTTCTTCCTGCCCGAGGTGATCAGGCAGGAATGCAAGCCCGCCCCACGCGCGCCCAACACATCCTTGCGGTAGCTGTCTCCCACATATAAAACCTCTTGAGGCTCAAGATTGATACAAGAAACCAGTTTCGAAAATACCCGGGGATCGGGTTTCAGGTAACCGATGTCCTCGCTGGAGAGAGCGACATCCACCACGTCGTCCACCCCGAGGGCCTTGAGTTTCCCTTCCAACGGGAAATCGCTCAGAACGGCAATCGTATAGCCTCGTTCCTTGAGCGCATGCAGCGTCCCGCGCATTCCCCTGCGCTCGGGAACTGCCTGGTACAGCCGTCTCCAGCTGGCATAGAACACGACATCCACCAGTTTTCCCATCCGGTCGACCGACCGTCGGGTGGCCTTGCGATGGAGAGAGCCGAGCATCAGCCGGGAAAGCCGGTCCAGGTATCCTGCCCGGTTCTCCGGGACGGTAGGCCGGCTGGCCTGCTCGATCCGGTAGGCCCTCCTGGCACGGTTGTAGGCCCAGGCGAGCAACGGCGCCTTCACCCCGGCCAGGAACATACGCCAATAGTAGCTCCGTTGGGGATAGAGGGTACCATCGACATCAAAAGCGACTGCCTTGATCTCAGCGTCCATGCTTCTTCTGCAGGTGCTGCTGCATCTGCCCGGCATTCTTCTGGATCTTGCTCTGCCGCTTCAACGCCTTGCCATAGGACGCCTTGTTTCCCGGCTTGACCGGACGAGCCTTGGCTTTTGCCCTTCCTCCGCTTCTGGCCTTCACCGCCTTTTCGGCCGCATGCTTCTTGATTGCCGTCAGACTGACCACCTGTTTCGGCTTGTCGTGCAACGACGGATTACGGCGTCGCTCGCGCAGGTCGATCTCCACCGGCACCATCGTGAAGCCGAGGTCCTTGCGGATGCAGTTCTTCAGGTACTGGAGGTACGCTGGAGGAAAATCCTTCGTGTGGTTGACGAAGAAGAGGAACTTGACCGGTGCGGCGCTGATCTGGGTGCCATAATAGACCTTGTAATGGCCCAGCTCGCCTCGTGGCGGCTGGTATTTCTCGCCCCATCGGGCGACTGCGGCATTCAGGACCGAAGTGTCGACGCGCTTCTGCATCTCGCAGTGGACTTCCCAGACAGTATCCAGCAGTTTGCCGATGTTCTCGCCATTCTTGGCGCTGATGGCGACAAGGGGAGCGAAGCCAAGGACCGGAAAGAGGAAACGCGTACGGTCCTCGATGGCCTGCAGCTGGTTCTTCACGGTCAACAGGTCGATCTTGTTCAGCACCAGGACGATTCCGACACCACGGCGAGTCACCAGACCGGCGATTTTCTTGTCCTGGTCGGTCACGCCCTCGAGGGAGTCGATCATCAACACCACCACATCGGCCTCGTCGATGCTCTTGATGGCGCGGTTGACCGAGTAGTATTCGACATCGTCCTCCACCTTCCCCTTGCGGCGGATACCGGCGGTATCCATGACGGAGAACTCGGTTCCCTTGTAGGTGAAGGTGCCACGCACCACGTCACGGGTGGTGCCGGCGATATCACTGACCAAAGACAGGTCGCTGCCGACCAGCAGGTTGGTCAGGGTGCTCTTGCCCGTGTTGGGCTTGCCCAGGATGGCCAAGCGCAGCTGCGGAGCGCTTTCCGGGGCGTTCTCCACCGTCGTCAGGTTGAGGATCCCCATCAGGGTATCCTCAAGGTCCTCGATGCCGCGGCCGTGGGCGGAAGAAATGCCGACCACCCGCTGGTACCCATAGCCATAGAAGTCCCAGACCAGGTCATTGCGCTTCTCGTCATCAACCTTGTTGACCACCAGGACGACTTTGTCGGTGTAGGGACGCAGCGTCTGCATCAACTCGTCGTCCTCGGCGGTCATGCCGGTACAGTCGACCATGAAGAGGATCGCGTCGGCCTTGTCGAGCAGGCCGAGGGAGCGCTTGGCAACCAGCGAATCCATCTCCTCCTGGTCCACCTTGACGCCGCCAGAGTCGACGAGGGTGACCGGGTGGTTGCCCAAAAGCCAGCGTTCGCTGATCGTGTCACGGGTCACGCCGGCAACCGGGCTGGTGATGGCGCGCCTCTTGCCGAGCAATCGGTTGAACAGCGTGCTTTTTCCCACGTTCGGACGCCCGATGATGGCAACGGTGGGAATCGTCTTGGTATCTTCCATTTCCATTATTTCATCCATTTGCTTTATTCCTTGAAGGAGATTGAATAATCTCATGAAGGAACGAAAAAGGCAACACCTATCTGGCCTGATGGTCCTTCATCCAGATTTCCATCGTGTGGCTCACGGCATCGGCGCTCTCCAGCGTCATGACCCGGTCTTTCAGTTCCTTCGCCTCCTGCCAGCTGACGGAGCGCAGCACACTGCGAACCTCCAGCACCTTCTGGGGGTCCATGGAGAACTCGTCCAGCCCGAGACCGGCAAGCAGTACCGAGCAGCGGGGGTCGCCTGCCATCTCTCCGCACATGCCGCAAGGGATGTGGGCGGCATGGGCCGCCGCGATGACCATGCGGATCGAACGGAGCACCGCCGGATGGAAGGGCTGGTAGAGATAGGAGATTTTCTCGTTCCCGCGGTCAACGGCCAAGGTGTACTGGATCAGGTCGTTGGTACCGATCGAGAAAAAGTCGACACGCTTGGCAAGCAGGTCGGCGCAAAGCGCGGCGCTTGGCACTTCGATCATCGTCCCGACCTGGACATCCTTGTCGTAGGGAATGCCTGCGGCGGCAAGCGAACGCTTGGCTTCCTCCAGCACATCAAGCACCGAGTCCAGCTCTCCGACACCGCTGATCATCGGGAACATGATCCTGAGCTTCCCATAGACGGAAGCCCGGAGCAGGGCCCGAAGCTGGGTCAGGAAGATATCCCTGCGGGACAGACAGAAGCGGACAGCACGCCAGCCAAGAATCGGGTTCTGCTCGTCGATGCCCAGTCCGGGAACCACCTTGTCCCCGCCAACGTCGAACGTACGGATGGTCACCGGCTTGGGCGCCATCTTCTCGATGATGGTGCGGTAGTCGTTGAACTGCACCTCCTCGCTGACATTTTCCCCTTGATTGATGATCAGGTACTCGGAACGGAACAGGCCCACTCCGTCGCAGCCCACCTCATGGATGTGGTCCACCTCCTCGATCATCTCGATGTTGGCCATCAGATGCAGCATCCGGCCGTCCTTCATGACGGTCGTCTCCCTGGCGAGTTTCTCCAGCTCGCGGTCGTGGAGCCGCAGCCGTTGGAAATCGTAATGGAATTTTTCCAACGTATCTTGGTCGGGGTCGACCACCACGCTGCCGGCGAATCCGTTGACCACCACCTGGCTGGCCGGCCTGACATGGCTGGAAAGGTCGCCGAGACCGATGACCGAGGGGATACGGAGGGAGCGGGTAAGGATGGCCACGTGGCTGGTGGGGCCGCCGGAATCGAGGGCGATGCCCTTCACATGGGTCTTGTCCATCAGGAAGAGCTCGCTCGGCATCAGCCGGTCGCTGACCAGGATCACGTCATGGTCCAGATGGTCCAGGCTCCCGCGGTTCCTGCCTTCAAGGCACTCGATCACCTGGAAAGAGACGTCTCGCAAATCATCGCAGCGCTCTTTCAGGCTCGCGTCTCCGCTCTGGTCGAGCATGCTGACCATCTGCTCCGCCACCGACTCGACCGCCCAAGGGGCACAGACCAGATCCTGGGTGATGCGGTCCTCCACCTGGCTCTTGAAGGCCGGATCCTCCAACATCATCACGTGGGTATCGATGATGCTCTGGCTGGTCTTGTCACCCTTGCCTTCCCGCAGCAGGGCGATGGCGGCATCGACCGCCTGATGGAACCGCCGGATCTCGCCGGGCACCTGCTCCGAAGTGATGGAATCGTGGGCTACCGAGACCGGATGGTGGAGGTAAAGATAGGCCTCGCCCCGCACAAGACCGTATGCTGTACCGATGCCTTTTCGTTGAATCATGGTATAGTCATGGTATCGCAGATAAAAAAAGGGCTCAACGCTTTTCCTGCCGTTCCGAGGAAAAACCTGTCCCAAACACGATGCCACTGGAAAGGCTGTGGCTGGTCGGGTACACTCAGGCTATGCGCCATCTTCCGAAACACCCCTATCTGGCCGCATGGCTCTGCTGGCTGGTCCTCTCCGGCCTGCTGGTCCTGGGATGCCTGCCCAAAATCCGGGATGCCTTCCGGAGAAGCGGAGTACGGGAACTCTTGGCCTCACGCTCCGTCGAACAAGTGGCAAGCGACCACCGGCAGGTCACTGTCTCATTCCTCGACAGCGCGCTGAGGGAGGTCAGTTTCCGGCAATGGCAGAAGCGGCTTGGGGGTGACCAATACCACGACACATTGGAGAACCTGATCGCAGGCCCGGACTTGGCAAGCGTCAAGAAAGGAGCCGCCAGCTTTATCTCCCCCCGTACCGAGCTGATCGGCTGCACCCTCTCCAGCCGCACGCTCTTTGTCGACCTTTCCCGTCAGTTCCTCGATTCTCCCGACCTGGACAAAGCAAAGGAACAGCTGGAAGCGACCATGCAGGCTTTCGAGGCTGTCGACAGGGTGCAGATTCTGGTCGAGGGGCAGCCCCTCTCAGAGCTTCGCCAGAAATGATGGCTCATCCAAAGCCCCATCCAGGGCTAGGAGCGCCAGGTACTCGGTATTTCCCTTCCGGCCGGTAATGGGACTCTTGACAATATCCCGAACAGCAATATGCTCATCAGAAAGTTGCCGGTAGACAGCCAACAGGACATCGCGCAGCAATTGCGGATCCGTGACTACGCCGTGGAAACCCGGCTGGCCTTTGGGCAACTCGAATTGCGGCTTGATCAGGCTGACCAGCCAGCTGTTGCCGCACAACGAGAGGATGTGGCCCGCAGCCCCGCTGATCGAACGGAAGGAAAGGTCGCAAACCGCCGCCTGGGGTGCCGGGTCCAGGACATCGAGAGTCATGATGTTCTGCTGCTCATGTACCTTGACCCGTCCATCCTGCCGGAGCTTCCAGGATAGTTGGTTGGTCCCGACGTCGACCGAGTGGACCAGACTGGCTCCGTGCTGCAGCAGGCAGTCGGTGAAGCCACCGGTAGAGGATCCGGCATCCAGCATGCACATGCCTGCGACATCCAGGTGGAAGGCTTTCAAGGCGTGCTCCAGCTTGTAGCCGCCGCGGGAGACGTATTTCTCAAAGGTGAAGGAAAGCGGGACGTCCTCGGGAAACTTCATCCTCGGATCGGCACAGACCTCTCCTCCAGCCAACACATTCCGGCAGATGATGTAAGCGCCAAGTTTCTCCCTCCCGATGTCCGGGTAATGCAAGGAAAGGAGATCGATCAGCGCGCGCTTCCTCATGCCTGGATCCGCCTGATGGAAAGCGCCTGCCCGGTTGCCACGTCGATAGTGACCAGCACCCCGTTGATCTCCGCATCGCCGTCCTTGATCGGGTTGCGCAGCGGCATCTGGCTGAGCTGTTTCTGGATGGCGATTTCCGGCACACTGCCGATGACGCTGTCCTTCGGACCGGTAAAGCCCAAGTCGGTTTGGTAGGCGGTGCCATGAGGAAGGATCTTGGCGTCGGCTGTGGCCACATGGGTGTGGGTCCCGACCACGACGCTCACCTTGCCGTCCAAGTAGAAACCCAACGCTTCCTTCTCGTCGGTAGCCTCGGCATGGAAGTCGACCAGCACGACAGGGGTCTGGCGCCTCGCCTGCTGGGCCAGCTTCAAGCCGACACGGAACGGATCATCGGTCTGGGGCATCTCGATGCGTCCCTGCAGGTTGATGACAGCCACCGGGCCACAAGGGGTGGATACGACGCACATGCCGTGGCCAGGCGCACCATCAGGGTAGTTTGCCGGCCGGAGCAGGCGGTTCTCGCTGTCCAGGACAGGACGCAGATCCTCCTGCTGCCAGATGTGATTGCCACTGGTGATTACGTCGACCCCCAGGGCAAAAAGCTGGTTCATCTGTCCCACCGACAGTCCGAATCCGTCAGCGGCGTTCTCGCCGTTGACCACCACCACATCAGCCTTGGTTTCCTTCTTCAGGGCTCCCAAGGACACAAAAAGCGCCCGGAGGCCGGGTTGTCCGCAGACATCCCCCAGCATCAGGGCGTTCAATGACTTTTTCTCAGCCATGGTTACCTTGCGTATTCGACAACGCGGGTCTCGCGGATGATCGTCACCTTGATACGGCCGGGATAGCGAAGCTCAGCCTCGATCCTCTCGGCGATCTTGCGGGCGATATCCTTTGCCTGCTCGTCATTCACCTTCTCGTTGTTGACCATGATGCGGAGTTCCCTGCCCGCCTGGATGGCGAATGCGTTGTCCACACCGTCAAAGCCCTTGGCAATCTTTTCCAAAGACTCGAGACGCTTGATGTAGTTGTCGATTGTCTCGCGTCTCGCTCCAGGACGGGAAGCGCTGATCGCGTCGGCGATCTGCACGATCACCGCCTCTACCGTCTCAGGCTCCACATCGTTATGGTGCGCGAGAATGGCATTGACCACCTTCGGGTCCTCGCCCAGCCGCTTGGCCAGGTCGGCACCCAATTCGGCATGGTTCTGGTCGCTTTCGCTCTCGATGCCCTTGCCGATATCGTGCAACAGGCCCGCGCGCATAGCCAGCTGGCTGTCGGCGCCCACCTCTTTGGCGATCATGCCGGCGAGGATGGCGACTTCCTTGCTGTGATTCAGCACGCTTTGTCCGTAACTGGTACGGAAATACAGCCTGCCAAGGGCCCTGATGGCCTCCTGGCTCATGTTGCCGATGCCAAGGTCGAATACCACGGTCTCGCCTTGGTCCATGACGACACGGGCGATTTCCTTGGTGACCTTGGTGACGACCTCCTCGATGCGGGCCGGATGGATGCGGCCATCCTGCACCAGGCGCTCAAGGGAGACGCGGGCGATCTCGCGGCGCACCGGATCAAAGCAGGAAATGACGACTGCCTCAGGAGTATCGTCAATGATGATATCCACTCCGGTCAGCGTCTCAAGGGTCCTGATGTTGCGTCCCTCTCGGCCGATGATGCGTCCCTTCATCTCGTCGCTGGGCAGGCTGACGGAGGAGACGGTGGTGTCACCGGTCACCTCGGAGGCAAGCCGCTGGATGGAAGAGACGATGATGTCCCTGGCTTTCTTGTCGGCAGTCAGCTGCGCCTCGGCCTCGATCTTATTGATCTCCACCTGGGCGTCATGGCGGGCGGCATCCTGCATCTGCGCCATGATTGCGTTTTTCGCCTCGTCGGCGGTCATGCTGGCAATCCGCTCCAGCTCGCTGGTAAGCGAATCCTCACGGTCGGAGAGAGCCTTCTCCCGATCGTTGAGCGCGTTCTCGCGGTCTCCCAGTTGTTTCTTGGTATTCTCGACCTCGCCTTGCTTTTTCTCGAGTGCCTCTTCCTTGTCCTGCAGGCGGCGTTCCGTCCTCTGCAGTTCATTCTGGCGCTCTCGCGCTTCACGTTCCTGCTGGCGCTGTTCGTCCAGCAGTTGTTTGCGCGTCTCAAGAACGAGTTCGTTTTTCTTTGCTTCCGCTTCTTTTACAGCCTCAGCATCCAGACGGGCAGCCTTCTGCTCGATGGAGGTGAGTTTAAATTTCGCATACAGCCAACGGGCGCTCCAGCCCAGAGCAATACCAACTACAGCAACCAGGAGAGTAATAACATACGACATATACTACCCCCTAAATTGTAATAAAAAATATTCTAGGGGTGCCTTGCCCGATTGTCAAGGACAGGCGGGGAAGCATGAAAAAAACCGCCCCCGAAGGAGCGGTCTTGGTCAGAGCACTGACCTCTTGCATTCGCAACACGGAAATCCGGGTCTTATTTGTCCCCGCCGCCAGCCTTGCCGCCGGCCATCGTCTTGCGGACGCCTGCTGCCTTGGCAGAGCCCTTCGCAGCAGCGACTTTCGAAGAACGAGCGTGCTTCTTCACGTCCTTGTTCTCCTTCTCAGCCTTCGGAGCGGCCTTCTTCTCGGAAGCCTTCGCTTCCTTCTCTTCAGCCTGCTTCTCGGCCTTCTTCTCGTGCTCGGCGGTCTTCTCGACCAGCTCGAGGATGCACATCTCAGCCGCGTCGCCAACACGGAAACCGGTCTTCAGGATTCTGGTGTAACCACCCTTTCTCTCCTTGAAGAGGGGTCCGATCTCGTTGAACAACTTGGCGACAACACCTTCCTCATAGATATAGGCGGCCGCGACTCTGCGGTTGTGGACGTTGTCCTCTTTTGCACGAGTAATGAGCTTCTCGGCCTTCTTGCGGACCTCGAGAGCCTTCGGTTTGGTGGTCTCAATCCGTTCATACTTGAACAGAGAGGTGACCATGGAACGCAGGAGGGCCTTGCGCTCAGCGGAGCGTCTGTCCAGCGCGTTGAAACCAATCTTATGCTTCATTGCTATTATCCTCTTTATTCTCGGCTGCGCCGTTAACCCTCATGGCGGTCTTCAGCACACTGTAATCAGTCATTCCGAGACTCAGGTTCCACTCTTTGAGCTTCTCCTTAATCTCCTGGAGGCTCTTCTTACCGAAATTCCTCGTCTTGGCCATCTCTTCCTCGGTCTTCTTGGTCAGATCGCCAATGGTTCTGATATTGGCGTTCTTCAGACAGTTGGACGAACGAACGGTGAGTTCCAAATCCTCCACAGGGGTGTTCAGAATCTTGCGGACTCTCGCTTCCTCCTCATCAATCTCGTCGTTGCTGTTGATCAGCGACTCATCGAAATTGATGAAAATCTGGAAATGGTCCTTCGCGATTTTGGCCGCTTCCGCCAAGGCATTCTGGGGAGCGATGGTGCCATCGGTCCAAATCTCCAGCGTCAGCTTATCGTAATCGTTACGATAGCCAACACGGGTCGGCTCGATGTGGTACTTCACCAGTTTGACGGGAGAGAAGACGCCGTCGACAGGGATGACACCAGCCTCGTCCTCAACATATTTCTTGTTGATTTCAGCCGGCACGTACCCTCTGCCAAGGTCGATCTGTACTTCCATCTCGAGGTTGCAGTCATCCATCATGGTAAAGACCACCAAATCCTTGTTGGTAATCTCAACCCGGTCACGCTCAAAGTCTGCACCGGTTACGACTCCGGGGCCTTTGCACTCGATCAAGAGGGTGGTACCCTCCACATCTTCGGGCATCCTGATCTGCAGCTTCTTCAGAGCGGCGGTGATGTCCATGATATCCTCACGGACACCAGGAATCTGCTCGTACTCGCTGACGATCATCTTGGCATTGCCATCTTTGTCGTAACTGGTGAACTTCACGGCAGTGACCGCATATCCCTGGATAGAGGAAAGGAGCACTCTGCGGAGCGTGTTACCAATGGTAGTTCCAAAGCCTCTCTCAAACGGATAGGCGATGAATTTGCCATAGTTCGTTTCTACTGCGCTATGCTCGAAAGTAATCCCCTTGGGTTTCTTGAAACCCTTAAGCAGGTTTTTGCGTGCCATGAACTACTCCTTACTTGGAATACAACTCGACGATCAGCTGCTCGTTGATCTTCTCGAGCTCAGTAACTTCACTTCTTCTCGGGACGGCGTTGAAGGTTCCTTTCATCGCATCCGGATCCAGCGACAGCCAGGGGCAGACACCGCTCTTGCCAAACTCTTCGAGGTTCTGCTTGATCAGCGTCAGCTTCTGCGCACGCGGGGTCAGGGTGATCACGTCACCCGGCTTCACGGAGTAGGAAGGAATATTGACCCGTCTTCCATTGACCATCACGTGGCCATGGTTCACCAGCTGGGCAGCCTGGTTGCGGCTGGCGGCGAAGTGGAGACGGAACACGACATTGTCCAAGCGGCACTCGAGCAGGCTGATAAGCGTCTCACCGGTGATTCCGGGGCGGCGGGCAGCTTCCTCAAAGGTTCTCTTGAACTGCTTCTCGAGCATGCAATAGGTCTTCTTCAGCTTCTGCTTCTCAGCCAGCTGGAGTCCATAGGTTGTCGGCTTCTTCGCACGGGCTCTCGGATCGCGGCCAGGAAGACCGGCATTCTTGAGATCGTTCAGCGGGCACTTGCCAGAGCGGCAACGGTCACCCTTGAGAAACAGCTTGCAGCGCTCAGCTCTGCAAACCCTGCATTTTGGTCCAGTATATCTTGCCATTTTCTTACCTGCTCCTCATCAGACTCTTCTGCTCTTGCGAGGTCTGCAACCATTGTGGGGAATCGGGGTGCAGTCACTGATGGTGCGAACCTTCAGGCCAAGCACACCAAGAGAACGGATGGCGCTCTCACGGCCGACACCGGGTCCCTTCACAAAGACATTCACTTCCTGCAGACCGGAGTCCAGAGCGGCCTTGGCGGCCTTCTCCATCGTGGTCTGAGCGGCATACGGAGTAGACTTCTTGGCACCGCGGAAACCAAGTCCACCGGCACTTGCCCAAGAAATAGCGTTGCCCTGCAAATCCGTAATGGTGATGATGGTATTGTTGAAAGTAGCCTGGATGTAGACGTTGCCTTCGTATACCGTCTTCTTAACTTTGCGTTTTACGTTAGCCATTTCTTACCTGCTCCTTACTTCTTCTTCGCTGCAACGGTCTTCTTCTTACCCTTGCGAGTTCTTGCGTTGGTTCTGGTTCTCTGACCGCGAACCGGAAGACCCTTTCTGTGGCGAAGGCCGCGGTAGCAGCCAATGTCCATAAGGCGCTTGATATTCAACGCGACTTCCGTGCGAAGTCTGCCTTCAACTTTATAGTTCTCGTCGATGACCTTTCTGACGACAGCCAGCTGGTCAACGGTCAAGGTGTTGATATTTGCATCCGGGTCGACACCAGCCTTGGCGCAGATATCCATAGCGGTCTTGTTTCCAATGCCATAGACATACGTCAACGCGATCTTGGTCGCCTTGTTCGGTACATCAACACCAGCAATTCTTGCCATTTATGGCCTCCTACATTCAATGGTGGGTTGGAAAATCAACCCTTCTGCCTCTGCTTGTGCTTCGGGTTCTCGCAGATGATTCTGACAACACCATGGCGGCGGATAACCTTGCACTTGTCACAGATCGGCTTCACACTTGCTCTCACTTTCATGATAAAGCTCCTTCAGCCTTAAAGACTTCTGTTCTTGCCCACCGTGAAACCATCATAGTGGTGCATTTGCATCAATCCCTCAATCTGACGCATGGTGTCGAGGTCGACGCCGACCATAATGATCAGCGAAGTGCCACCGAACAGCATGGCGACCTGCGGGGGAAAGCTAAACAACTTCTGTACCAAGGTCGGAATCAGGGCGATGAAAGCCAAGAAGAGGGAACCCGGCAGCACGATACGGTTGAGCACCTTGGTGAGGTACTCCTCCATCTTCTCGCTGCGGACACCCGGGATAGACCCTCCGTTCTCACGGATCTGTTTGGCCATCTCAACGGGATTCATCGAGATCTGGGTATAGAAGAATGCGAATGCGATAATCAGCAGGGTGTAGATAATCAGATAGGGGGCTCCCTGGGGATTCAGCCATTCGGCAAACCGTGCCATCCACCGGACACGAGTTCCGAGGGACGAAGCGATCTGCAACGGAAACGAAAGCAAAGCACTCGCGAAGATGACCGGGATGACGTTCGACGGATTGAGTTTCAGCGGGATGTAGGTGTTCTGGGCACCATACATCCTGCGTCCGACAATACGGCGGGCGTAGTTCACGGGAATCTTGCGGACACCCTGCTCTTCATACACAACCAAAGCGATGACGACAAGGAACATCAACGCGACGATCACCACGGACAGGGGGTTCAACGTCCCGGCGCTGACGCCGTGGGCAATCTGGACGCACCCGTCAGGGATACGCGCGACAATGCCAGCGAAGATCAGCAGGCTGATGCCGTTGCCGATACCCCACTGGGTGATCTTGTCGCCCAGCCACACCAGGAACATGCTTCCTGTCGTGACAGTCAACATTGCGATAAGGGTAAACTGTACAATCCCCAAGGTCAACAGGTTGGGAATCGAACGAGCGTAAATTGTGACCACAAACGACTGAATCAGACAGACAACAATGGTACCATACCGGGTAATCTGCTGAATCTTCTTGTTTCCGGCCGGGTCTTGCGCCAACTTCTTCAGCGAGGGGACGACCAGCAACATCAGCTGCAGGATGATCTGCATGCTGATATAGGGCATGACCCCAAGCATGAACAGGGAGAAATTCTCGAACGCGCCACCAGAGAAAAAGTTCAAGTATTCGGTAAGGCCGAAACTCGAACTATTGCTCTGAGCCAGAAAATATGTGGTCAGGACATTCGGATCGATACCCGGAATAGGAATGACCGCCCCGACCCTGCTGACAATCAGCAGGCCCAGGGTGATCAGAACTTTCCGACGCAGATCCTTAATTCTGAACATATCAACCAAGGAGTTTGCCATAAAGCCCTTCTCTTTGCTCCAACTTACCGAACTTCACCACCAGCGGCTTTGATCTTCTCGCCGGCAGCGGCGGAGACCTTCAGGCCCTCGATGACGAGTTTCTTGCTCAAGTCACCATCCGCAAGGATTTTGGCCTGGGCTTTGGCACCGGACAGGATGCCCTTCTCTCTGAGAGTGGCGTCGCTCACGGTTTCACCATCAGCGAAGCTCGCTTCCAGGACGGTAAGGGAAACAGGAAGATATGTTACCTTAAATTTGGAATTTGAGAAACCCCTTCTTGCCAAACGGCGATACAAGGGCATCTGTCCACCTTCGAATCCCGGCTTGACTCCACCGCCAGAACGGGAGTTCTGACCGTTGTTGCCCCTTCCGCAAGTCCTTCCCTTGCTGGAAGCGCCACGACCGACGATGGTCTTCTTGGTATTTGCGCCCTTTGGCGCAACAATCTGTGCCATGTTACATCTCCTCGACTTTTACAAGATGAGCGACAACACGGATCATGCCACGAACCGACGGAGTGTCGTCCGCGATGACGGTGCTACTGATCTTGCCCAGGCCAAGAGCCTTGGCGTTCTTGACCTGGCTGGGCAGGCAGCGGTTCAAGCTTCTCACCAGAGTGATTTTCAGTTTCTTTGCTTCTGCCATACCATTACCCCCACATCTCGGCAAGGGACTTCTTGCCTCTGGCCTTGGCGACAGCCTTGGCGTCCATCATGTGCTCGATGGCGTCAAAGGTCGCCTTGACAGAGTTGATCGGGTTGCGAGAACCGAGGGACTTGCTCACGACATCGTTGATGCCAGCGGCATCGCAGATGAAGCGGACAGCGCCACCGGCCTTGATGCCCGTACCGGCAACTGCCGGGCGGAGAAGCACACGCGCGCTCTTGTAGGCGCCGACGATCTCGTGAGGGATCTTCGGGGTATCGTTCTTCATCGGAACGGTAACCAGGTGTGCTCTTGCTCTGGAAGAAGCCTTGCGGATTGCCTCAGTCACATCGTTGGACTTGCCGAAGCCGTAGCCCACGTGACCTTTCTTATCACCGACAACGACCAAGGCGGCGAAGGAGGCATGCTTGCCACCTTTGACAACCTTGCTGACGCGGTTCAGCCGAACGAGATGCTCAACAAATCCATCGTCCTTGTTGTGGTCTCTTTCTCTTTCATTGTTAGCCACAGTACTACCCCTTAGAACTTGACACCGGCCTTGCGGGCGCCATCGGCGATGCTCTTCACGATGCCATGATACATGTAACCGTTACGATCGAACACCACAGTGTTGATATTCTTCTCGAGCATGCGCTTGCCGGCAATCTCGCCAAGCTTCGCGGCATTCTCGACATTGTTCCTCACGCCCTTCAGATCACCCTCGACAGTGCTGGCGGAGACCAAGGTCTTGCCGTTGACGTCGTCGATGACCTGGACGTACATGTGCAGATTGCTGCGGAACACAGTCATACGCGGACGATCCGGAGTGCCACTCAGATGCTTTCTGATGTGGAGCTTGCGGCGTTCGTGCTTTCTCTGCTTATCGATAATTCTGTTCATAACGCTAGCCTACCATCATTTCTTCGCGGCAGCGGTCTTACCAGCCTTGCGGCGGATGACCTCCTGCTCGTACTTGATACCCTTGCCCTTATACGGCTCAGGTCCACGCAGACTTCTGATGTCCGCCGCAACCTGTCCCACCTTCTGCTTGTCGATGGAGGAGACGGTAACCTTGTTCGGGTTATCGACCTTCAGCTCGACGCCTTCCGGGCAGACAAACTCGATCTGGGTTGCGTAGCCGAGAGTGAACAGGATGTTCTTGCCCTTGGCCTCGGCGCGGTAACCGACACCGTTGATCGTCAGGCTCTTGGAATATCCCGTGGTGACACCGACGACCGCGTTGTTGATCAGCTGGCGGTACAGACCGTGCAAACTTCTGTTACGAATCGAATCGTCCTTGCGGCTTACCTCGACCTTCCCGTCCTTGACCTCGACAGTGATGTCGGGATTCACGGTGACAGCGGTCTTGCCCTTCGGGCCCTCGACAGTGACCGACGTACCGGCCACGGAAACCTTGACGCCCTGCGGGAGAACGATAGGCAATCTTCCAATTCTGGACATGTTCTACCTCCTCCTTACCAAACCTTGCAGATCAGCTCGCCACCGATCTTGGACTCCGCGGCCTTCTTTCCGGTGATGACACCCTCGGAAGTCGAGACCACCAGGACACCATAGCCATTGTACACGCGGGGCATGTCGCGATACCCAGTGTACATGCGGCGGCCCGGAGTGGACATGCGCTCGATGCCATGAATGACAGGAGCCTGATTCTCATCGTACTTCAAGTAGACGCGGACGAACGGGAAGTTGTCCTTGGTCACCTTCTTGAAGTTCTTCACGAAACCCTCATTCTTCAAGATCTTGATGATCTGAAGCTTCATCTTCGAAGTAGAGATGTCTACCTTATCGTGCTTCGCCAGACTAGCGTTTCTAATCTTGGTGAGCATATCTGCTACTGGATCACTTACTGCCATAGTAGTCTCTCCTTACCAACTAGATTTAGTAACGCCAGGAATCTGGCCTTCGCTCGCCAGCTTGCGGAAGCAAATTCTGCACATATCAAACTGACGCATATATCCACGAGGACGACCGCAAATTCTGCAACGATGATAGCTTCTGGTGCTGAACTTCGGATCTCTCTTCGATTTGATAATCAACGATTTCTTTGCCATGATCTCTAACCCTTACTTACCGGCTTTCTTTGCGAAAGGCATGCCGAGCTTTGCAAGCAGGTCATAGCCCTCTTCGTCGGTCCTGGCAGTGGTGACGAACGCAATGTTCATACCGCTAATCCGCTCAATCTTGTCGAAGTCGATTTCCGGGAAAATAATCTGCTCGGTAATGCCGAGGGAGTAATTTCCTCTTCCGTCGAAAGCGTTGGGATTGACGCCTCTGAAGTCCTTCACACGCGGAAGAGCGATACAGATCAGTCTCTCCAGGAAGAACCACATATTGTCTCCACGAAGCGTGACCATGGCGCCAATCTCCTGGCCCTCGCGGACCTTGAAGTTGGCGATGGACTTTCTCGCCTTGGTCTTGACAACGTGCTGACCGGTGATCGTCTCCAGCTCCTTGACGGCGGTCTCGAGCAGTTTCTTGTTCTCGACGGCATCACCGCAACCGATGCTGACCACGATCTTCTCAAGACGGGGTACTTGCATGACGGAGGTGTAGCCGTGCTCCTTGAACAGGGCAGGCGCGACCTCTTCCAGATACTTCCTCTTAAAGTTCGGGACAAACTTTTCAACAGGTGCAGTCTCAGCTTTCTCAGCCTTCTTCGGAGCTGCCGCCTTTTCTTTCTTGTCTTCTGCCATCAGAGTGTTTCCCCAGTCTTTTTGGCGAAACGGACCTTGTTGCCCTTCTCGTCAAACTTGTATCCGATGCGAGTCGTCTTGCCGTCTTTGGTGACATAAGCGACATTTGCCACAGAAATCGGAGCCTCGATCTCCACGAAGCCACCCTTGTCCTGCGGGTTTTTCTTTTTCACGGTCTTCTTGACCATGTTGACACCCTGGACCAGAACTTTCGAGTTCTTGGCATCAGTGGAAAGGATACGGCCGGTCTTGCCCTTGTCCTTGCCAGAGATGACTTTTACGGTGTCATTTTTCTTCAGTCTCATAGCTGATCTCCTACAACACTTCCGGCGCGAGGGACACGATCTTCATGTAACCATTGCGAAGTTCCCTTGCAACGGGTCCGAAAATGCGCTTGCCGCGCGGGTTATTGTTGGCGTCGATGATGACGCATGCGTTATCATCGAACCTGATATAGGTACCGTCAGGTCTGCGGTATTCCTTCCTCGTACGGACAATCACGGCCTTGAGCACGTCGCCGCGCTTGATGGCGCCATTGGGGAGTGCGTCCTTGACGGCGACCACGATGATATCGCCGACACTGGCGACATATCTGTGGCTTCCACCGAGGACCTTGATGCACTGGACCCGCTTGGCTCCACTATTGTCCGCGACATTCAAATAGCTCTGCATCTGGATCATAATGTCTCTCCTGCCCTACTTACCGAGCACGCTCGACAATCTGAACGAGACGCCAGCAAACATCCTTGCTCAGATGGCGGCACTGTTCGATACGGACGGTGTCACCTTCCTTGGCCTCGTTTTTCTCATCGTGAGCCTTCACCTTCTTGGTGCTGGTCACATACTTCTTGTACAGGGGGTGCAGCATCTTGGTGGAGATGGCGACGGTGATCGTCTTGTCCATCTTATCGCTGACAACCTGTCCGACAAAGGTCTTGTTCCAAGCTTTTTCCATCTCTCACTCCCTTATTTGGCAGCCTTACGGATGCCAAGCTCGTACTCGCGGATCAGCGTGTTGACACGAGCGATACTTCTGCGAGTCGTGCGCAAGGCGAGCGGGTTGTCCAAATGGCCAAGCACTCTCCCCATTCTCAGGTCAAGCAGCTGCTTGTGAAGCTCTTCCTTCTTTGCCTTCAACTCGTCCAGGGTCAAATCGTTAAACGAATTCTTCATAACTCTCACTCCGCCTCGCGTCTCTCGACGAACTTGGTATGGATCGGAAGCTTGGACGCTGCCAGCGTCATTGCCTCGACAGCGACGTCTTTCGAAACACCGCCCATCTCAAACATGATGGTGCCGGTCTTCACGACTGCAACCCAGCCTTCCGGGGCACCTTTGCCGTTTCCCTGTCTGGTTTCGGCAGGCTTCTTGGTATACGGCATGTCGGGATAGATCCGGATCCAAATCTTGCCACCGCGCTTGATGCTGCGGGACAAGGCGATACGGGCTGCCTCGATCTGACGGTTCGTGATCCAGAGCGGCTCGGTAGCCATCAGGCCAAACTCACCAAAAGCCAGCGTGTTGCCGACATGGGCGACGCCCTTGCGGTCTCCGCGCTGCTTCTTTCTCCATTCAACTCTCTTCGGACTCAGCATGGCTTAGCTCCTTGCATCGGCGGTCTCGCCCTCGGCCTTCATCGGGCTCTTGGCGACCGTACCGGCATCGTTCTTCTGGACATGGTCATAGATCTCGCCATTGAACACCCAAACCTTGACGCCAATGCAGCCGAAGGAGGTGTTGGCAGTGGTGAAACCGTAGTCGATGTCGCTGCGGAGGGTGTGGAGAGGCACGCGGCCTTCCTTCATCCACTCGCTGCGGGAAATCTCGGCACCACCGATACGTCCAGAAAGTCTGACCTTGATACCCTGGGCACCGCTTTGCAACGCCTTGCTGATCGCGGTCTTCATCGCTCTGCGGTAAGAACCACGGGCGACAAGCTGGCGGGCGATGTTGGCAGAGATGAGCTGCGCATCAGCCTCGGGTTTCTTGATCTCCTTGATCTTGATGGCCACCTTCTGATTGGACAGCTTCTGCAGTCTCTGGCCAAGCTTCTCGACGTTGGCACCCTTGCTGCCGATGATGATTCCAGGTCTGCTGGTGGTGATCATGATCGTGATGCGCTGAGGCTGTCTGACAATCTCGACGTCAGAAATCTCAGCACCCTGTACCTCAGGACAAGCAAGCAGCTCTTTGCGCAGCTTCAAGTCCTCATGCAGCGTGTCTGCATACTGTTTGCGATCTACAAACCACTTGGACTTCCAGGTCTTGTTGATACCCAATCTCAGTCCAATAGGATTAACTTTCTGGCCCATTTATTTCCTCACACTAGCTTTTTCGTCGACAGTGACGGTAATGTGCGACATCCTGCGCAGAAGAATATCTCTTCTTCCATGGGATCTGGGCCATACTCTCTTGAGTCTGGGACCATCGTCAATCTTCAGCTCAGCAACCACCAGATCTTCCTCATCCAATCTGTTGTTCACATTCACTGCGTTCGCGCCAGCGCTCTTCAATACCTTCAGAATCAGGCGTGCGCCCTTCTGAGGCATCGCCTCGAGGATAGCGACAGCCTCGGGGTACGGTTTCCGTCTCACCAGGTCAGCGACGGGGCGGACCTTGGAAGGAGAAACCAGCAAGAACTTGGCAACAGCGGTATAACCTTTTTTATCTGCCATAATGCTCTACTTCCTTATTTGGCGACAGCCTTGTCACCCAGGGAGTGACCGCGGAACACTCTGGTCGGGGCAAACTCACCGAGCTTGTGTCCGACGAGGTTCTCGGTAACGAAAACCGGCACCCAAGTCTTTCCGTTGTAAACGGAGATGGTGATGCCTACCATGTCAGGGATGATCATAGAAGCTCTGGAGTACGTCTTGATCATCGATTTCTGATTGGCCTTCTTAGCCTCTTCAACCCGCTTCAAGAGTTTCTTCTCGACAAACGGGCCTTTCTTGATAGATCTGCTCACGATTTACTCCTTACTTCGATCTCTTCTTCACAATGAAGGCATTCGACGGTTTCTTCTTCGAACGAGTAGTACCACCCTTGGCAGGCTTACCCCACGGAGAGACAGGATTGCGTCCCGTACCGGTCTTGCCCTCACCACCACCATGCGGATGGTCGATCGGGTTCATGGCAATACCACGGACGGCCGGTCTGCGGCCCAGGTGACGGCTTGCGCCCGCCTTGCCGAGATTGACGTTCATGTGGTCGAAGTTGCCGAGCTGGCCGATGGTCGCATAACACTCGCCGAAGACCATCCTCATCTCGCTGGAGGGCAGTCTCAGGGTCACGTAGGAACCTTCCTTGGCGACAATCGTCGCACCAAGTCCGGCAGCACGGACCAGCTGGCCGCCACGGCCGAGCGTGAGCTCAACGTTGTGGACCATCAGGCCAAGCGGGATGTTCTTCAAGGGAAGCGCATTGCCCACGGTCAGTGGAGCGTTCTCGCCACTCATGACCTTCTGTCCGACCTTCAGGCCTTCCGGGGCGATCATGTATCTCTTCTCACCATCGGTGTAGAAGACAAGGGCGATGTTGGCGGAGCGGTTCGGATCGTACTCGATCGTCTTGACCGTTCCCTCAACGCCGTGCTTGTCGCGCCTGAAGTCAATCACACGATACTTGCGCTTGACTCCACCGCCTCTGCGACGGACGCTAATGTGACCGAAGCTGTCGCGTCCTGCAGTCCTGTGCAGGTAGCTGGTCAGGGACTTCTCAGGCTTCTTCGCAGTAATCTCGTCGAAAACCAGCGTGGTCTTCTGGCGAAGGCCCGGAGTGTTCGGTTTATAAGTTCTCAGTGCCATACCTATTCTCCTCAAACTCCCTCAATGGCCTGGATCTGTTCGCCCTTGGCCAAGGTCACGATTGCCTTTTTCCAATCACCAGTATTGCCGAGAGCGTAACCGCCCCTGCCTCTGGAATATTTCGGCTTGCCTTTGACAATCATCGTATTGCACTTCACCGGGGTCACCTTGAACAGTTCCTTGACGGCATCCATGATCTGGAACTTGCTCGCATCCATATGGACGCGGAACGTGTACTTTTTAGTCTCCCCTTCGCGCGCAAAATTGCTCTTCTCACTCAAAATCGGGGCAATGATAATCTGATCTGCTCTCATTTTGCGGCCTCTTTGGTTTCACCGAAAAAATTGTTCAGGTTCTTTGCGCCGGTTTCCATGACAACAATCTTTCTGCTGTACAGCAGCTCATGTGCGCTCAGCCTGTTGTAGGACTGGACGTGGACATACGGAATGTTGCGCGCGGCACGGCGAACCATCGCATCGTCACCTTTCAGGATCAGCAGGGTGCGGGTCTCGTCAGGATTGAACGTCTTAAGGATCTTCACCATGTCTTTGGTCTTGCCGGACTCGACGGTGAAATCCTCGACGACAACCAAACGGTTCTCCTGTACGCCAAGCGTCAAAAGACTCTTCACGGCAAGATGCTTCATCTTTCTCGGGAGCACCCAGCCATACTCACGCGGCTTCGGCCCGAAGATCGTACCACCACCAACCAGAATCGGGGACTTCTTGTCACCCTGACGGGCGTTGCCGGTTCCCTTCTGCTTGTACGGTTTCGTATTGCTGTAGTTCACCTCAGCACGGGTCTTCGTGCAAGCAGTTCCCACTCTGCGATTCGCGAGTTCGTTATTGATGGCGTAATAAATCGTACCGTTGCTGACCTTGTGGTTGAACACATCATCGTTCAACTCGACAGTCCTCAGCTCTTTTCCATCAGTAGAAAATACTTTCGTTTCCATATCTTACGCCCTTACTTCTTCACTGCTTTCTTCACGATGACGACGCTGTGGGTCGGGCCAGGGATTGCGCCCTTGACCATCAAGACCTGCAAGTCCTCGTCAATCTTGACGACTTTCAGGTTCTGCACAGTGACATTCTCGTTGCCCATGTGTCCAGCCATGCGATGGCCCTTGAACGTGCGCGCAGGAGTGGAAGACATAGCCGTGCCACCAAGATCACGGTGGAACTTGGAACCGTGGGTATCGCGACCGCCACTGAAACCGTAGCGTCTCATACCACCAGCGAAACCTTTACCTTTCGAAGTTCCAGAAACATCAACATACGTTGTATCTTTGAAAACATCGACACCCAGAACCTCACCGACCTTCACTTCTTTCTCGTAGTCGCGGAACTCAACAACAACTCTCTTGGGTTCGCAAACATTTTTGAACTGGCCAGCATACGGCTTGGTGACGGTGCTCTTTTTCTTGTCAATGGAACCGAGGACAGCGGCTTTGTAACCATTCTTCTCGTCGGTGCGTTCACCAACGACGACGTTGTCCTCAATTTTGATAACAGTAACGGGTGTGAGCCTGCCTTGCGCGTCAAACACCTGCGTCATACCAACTTTTTTGCCGATAAGCCCTAACATCTCTTACCTCAACTCTTACTGTTTAATCTCAACATCAACACCGGCAGGGAGCTCAAGCTTCATGAGGGCATCCATGACTTTTGATGTCGGATCCAAAATGTCGATCAACCTCTTGTGGGTTCTCATCTCGAACTGCTCGCGAGACTTCTTGTTGACAAAAGGCGATCTCAGAACTGTATATTTCTGGATACGAGTCGGAAGTGGAACAGGACCGGAAACAGTAGCACCGGCCTTCACTACGGTGTCGACGATCGACTTGGCGCTCTTCTCGACGAGCTCGACATCAAAGCCTCTCAGTCTGACACGAATTCTTTCTTTAGCCATTTGAAAAATCCTCCAAAAAACGGGTCTTGCCGGCGCTCATGTGAATGCCGGCAAGACATTCACTCACAAAAATCAGTCGTCGATCTCGGTGACCTGGCCAGAAGCGACCGTCTTGCCACCCTCACGGATTGCGAAGCGGAGGCCCTTGTCCATAGCGATCTTGTGAATCAGCTCGACCTTGATGGAGGTGTGGTCACCCGGCTTCACCATCTGGACACCATCCGGCAGGATGACCGTACCAGTGATATCAGTGGTGCGGAAATAGAACTGCGGGCGATAGCCAGTGAAGAACGGAGAGTGTCTTCCACCCTCATCGGCGGTCAGGACGTACAGAGCACCGATGAACTTGCTGTGCGGGGTGATCGAACCCGGCTTGGCGATGACCTGGCCGCGAACGACATCCTTCTTGTCGACACCGCGGAGCAGGCAGCCGACGTTGTCACCGGCCTCACCAGTATCCAGGGTCTTGTTGAACATCTCGACGCCAGTGACAACCGTCGCCTTGGTGTCCTTGATACCGACGATCTCGACCGGGTCGTTGACCTTGACGACACCGCGCTCGATACGACCGGTGACAACAGTACCACGACCAGAAATCGTGAAGATGTCCTCGATCGGCATCAGGAACGGCTTGTCGACGTCACGCTTCGGAAGCGGGATGTAGGTGTCCATGACCTCGAGCAACTCGCCAATGCACTTGGTCTTCTCGGGATCATCGGGATGGTTCATGGCCTCGAAAGCGGAACCGCGAACGAACGGGGTATGCTCCCCATCGTATCCATTCTTGGTCAGCAGGTCGCGTACATCCTCCTCGACGAGATCGATCAGCTCGGGGTCATCGACCTGGTCGCACTTGTTGATGAAGACGATCATGCAGGGAACGCCAACCTGGTGGGCCAGCAGGATGTGCTCTTTGGTCTGGGCCATCGGGCCATCAGTGGCAGCGACGACCAGGATAGCGCAGTCCATCTGGGCGGCGCCGGTGACCATGTTCTTGACGTAGTCAGCGTGTCCCGGGCAGTCGACGTGGGCATAGTGGCGGTTGGGGGTCTGGTACTCAACGTGTCTGGTGTTGATCGTGATACCGCGAGCCTTCTCCTCCGGCGCGTTGTCGATGTTGTCGTAGGCAAGGGCCTTGTTGCCCTCATCGCCCCACTTTCTCGCGCAATACAGAGTGATTGCGGAAGTGAGGGTGGTTTTACCATGGTCAACGTGGCCGATGGTTCCGACGTTTACGTGCGGCTTGTTCCTCACAAACTTCTCTTTTGCCATCATTTCCTCCTTGTGACCAGTCTTCTGACTGTCACAATCTATAGTGTTACCATAAAGGCAAGGCCTTTACTGATACAGAGGAGCAAACTGTTTTGTGAGGATAAATGAGAGATTCCAGAGGTCGGTTGACGTCGTTGCGAAACTCAGTCGACATAGCAAGTTTAAAAAAACTTCTCGATTCTGGAACCACCCTTTTTATTGCCTGACAATAACCGGTTTGGTCCTTGGTGCGCACACGGACATACCGTCCCCTTGGGCGCACGCCGATTAATATACGGTAATTAGGAAAACGTGTCAAGCATTCGGGAAAACCTTATAAAACAACCATTTGGAACTGTTCTCAAGTGGAAAAATCTGCGATACTGGACAGGAGGTTTTCCATGGCACGTGAGCAAATCTACCACACCGACACCGAAGAGGTGAAGCTGCCTTGTGGTTTCTCGTGGATGACGTTTCTCCTCGGACCCGTTTACACGGGCTACCTCGGGGATGTGCCGGCCACCATCCTGCTTGCGCTCCTCTATCTACCGATGCTCGTGCTTGTCATCCTCTCCCATGCCACCGGCGTCTTCGGTTTCTGGCTTCTCAACCTTCCTTTCGCGTGCATCTACAACCGGAGGCTGGCGGACCTCTACCTGGCAGTCGGCTTTTCCAGCGGTCCCCTTCCCCCGAAGAAGGAGGCGAAAACCGCCCTCACCTACGCCAGCGGCTCGCCATGGAACCAGATTGACGATGCCCTTGACGCGACGCCAAGCGACATGTGGTGCACCATCACGCTGTATGGGACCAGCAAGCCTTCCAACACCCGCGGCATCTCGGTAGGCAAGGGCAAGGTTCCCAGCGGGTACCATACCCTTTGCGGCTTTCTCAGCGGCAGGGGAGCCGGACCTGTGGCCGACGAACTGGACGCAGGCGCCACCATCATGGTAAAAATCGACAACAAACAGGTATGGTCGTTCACGGCGAAAGAGAAAACGCGCCTTGCGGGCAAGACCTTCAGCCTCCCGGTCAAAGCGGGCGATGCCATCACCGTCTCGGTCAAGCAAGGCAATTCGAAATTGGACAACCTTCGGCTGGTACTGGTATGAAGATGGGGAAAAGACGTATGCAATCCTTACTCGCGCTGCTGCTCGCGCTCCCCCTTCCAGCAGCACCGGTCCATAGCTCCTTCTCGACAGATTTCTCGTCACTTGCGCGGTCACTCCGGCACATGGGCATCGGTCTCGGCATCCGCTACGAGCATAGCCTGCTCCCTCACCTTTCCGCCACTGGCGGCTTCAGCCACACAATCGGCAAAGCCAGCGACGAAGACATCTGGATGATTACCGTCGGCATCGAGATGGGAGCCCGCTACTATCCGTTCCACAAGGACCAGCAGGGATTTTTCCTTGGAACTGCCTTCGGGCTGAATTTCCTGGAATATGTCGGAAACGACGCGCCCGGCAAAAGCGATGCGGAAGATAATGGTGGAGAAGTCTACCAGCTGGCACTACAGACTGGATACCGGTGGGAGCTCACCAAAAAGCAGGGGATGGAACTCTCTCTCGGCTATATCCACCTCTTCAACCCGATTGGCTTGGTCATCGGGAATCCAAAAGAACATCTCGCAGACGGCCTGCAGGTCTCCGTCAGCTTCAAGCGCCTTTTCTGAGTGTCTTGAGGCAAGAAAAAACCGCAGGCCGGAACCTGCGGTCTTCATGCGCAACTGGCAATCACCAGCGGACATGGCTGAAAGCCTTGTTGGCCTCTGCCATGCGGTGGGTATCTTCCTTCTTCTTGAAGGCGGCACCCGTGCTGTTGATGGCATCCAGGAGCTCGGCAGTGAGCTTCTCGGCCATGCTCTTGCCATTGCGGGCACGAGCGGCGGCGATGATCCATCTCATGGACAGGGCTTCCTTGCGGTCGTCCCTGATCTCGACAGGCACCTGGTAGGTGGCGCCACCGACACGGCGGCTCTTGACCTCGACCAGCGGCTTGACGTTGTCAATCGCCTTGTTGAAGGAGTCAAGCGGCTTCTCTCCCGTCTTCTTGGCCATCTCTTCCATGGCGGTGTACAGGATCTTGCTGCTGGTGGACTTCTTGCCATCGACCATCATGCGGCAGATGAACTTCTCCACCACAGTGCTCTGATACACGGGATCGGCGACAACAACCTTGGTATGCTTCGACGCTCTTCTCGACATATGCTACCTCCCCAATCAAGCCTTTGGTCTCTTGGCACCATACTTGGAGCGGCTTCTCTTGCGATCGGCGACACCCTGCGTATCCTTGGTACCACGGATGATGTGATAACGGACACCAGGAAGGTCCTTGACTCTTCCACCACGCATAAGCACGACAGAGTGCTCCTGCAGGTTGTGCCCGATACCGGGGATGTAAGCGGTAACCTCAATGCCGTTGGAAAGGCGCACACGGGCGACCTTTCTGAGAGCGGAGTTAGGCTTCTTCGGGGTCATGGTCATGACACGGGTGCAAACACCACGCTTCTGAGGACAACCCTCGAGAGCCGGGGACTTGGTCTTCTTGGAAACCTTGTTCCGGCCCTTTCTGATCAGCTGATTAATTGTAGGCATCTTTCGATACACTCCTCTATTTTGTCGGCCCGCCATGTCTCACACCATAGGGGCCTGCGTCGTCCTTTACCGGACGACGCATCTATCAAAAACCGTAACTCAGCATGGAGCCGGAGAGGCTTGCATGGAGATGGTCGCGGGAGCTTGCTCCGCCAACAGGCTTCGCTTACTCCTCATCGACCGGATCATCCACCTCAATCGGCTCGCTTACGGTTTTCATGTCACCAAGATCCGCGGCGTCGAAATCATCATCGACGAAGCTCTTGCTCTGCTGGGCCTCCTGGGCATTTGCCATGGCCAGGCGGCGCTGCTCGACAAGCTTCTCATCATCCAGCCTGATATCGCGGTAGACTTTCATACCGGTACCAGCAGGAATCAGATGTCCGATGATCACGTTCTCTTTCAAGCCACGCAACTCATCCTTACTACCAGCAATAGCCGCTTTTGTCAAGATTCTCGTCGTTTCCTGGAACGAGGCGGCGCTGATGAAGGAATCGCTCGACTTGGAAGCCTGCGTGATACCCTGCAGCAACGGTCTCGCGACGGCAGGCTCGCCACCCTGGGCGATGACCCGTTCGTTCTCGGCGAAGAACTTATGCTTGTCGACCAGTTGCTTCATGATCAGATTGGTGTCTCCGGGACGGACAACCTCGACTTTCTTCAGCATCTGCCTGACGACCAGGCCGAGATGCTTGTCGTTGATGTCGACACCCTGGGTCCGGTAGACCTGCTGGATCGCGTCGACGAGGAAGGCCTGCAAGGCGTTCTCGCCGAGGATGTCCAGCACATCATGCGGATCTACGGCTCCGTCGCTCAGCATCTCCGCAGCCTCGACACTGTCTCCGTCGCGGACCAACAGGTTCTTCCCTACCGGCACCAGATGCTTGAATTCGTGGCCGAACTTGTCGGTGACGATGACGCACCGCTTGCCCTTGATGGTCGGACCCATCGTGACCTTTCCGGAAACCTGTGCCAGCACGGCGGTGTTCTTCGGCCTGCGGGCCTCGAAGAGCTCGCCGATCCTCGGAAGACCACCGGTGATGTCGCTGGTCTTGTGGGCCTGCATCGGAATCTTGGCCAGGATGTCGCCCTTCGCCACCTGCTGGCCTTCCTCGACCTGCAGGTAGGAGTTGCCAGGCAGCTGGTAGCTTGCCAGGACAGCCTCGCCATCGACGACCTGCAAGGTCGGAGAGAGCTTCTCCAAAGCGTGCTCGTTGATACGGCGCTCGATGTTGCCCGTCTCCTCGTTGACCTCCTCGATCAGCGTGGTGCCCAGCTTGATGTCCTCGAAACGGATGGTACCGGAGACCTCGCTGATGATCGGCTCGCTGAACGGGTCGAAGGTGACCAGCGCGGCTCCCGCCTCGACGTAATCCCCTTCCTTGACCTGCAGCTCGCTGCCACTCTTGATGGTCTGCTGGCCCGGATGGTCGAGAACCAGGACATTGTTGCCGTACAAGCGGATGGTACCGTTGGCCGGCGAGGGGAACTCCACCCCGTCGGCGGTCTTGTAAAGGAAGCTGCCCTTTCCGACAGCGTCACCTTCCTTGACCAGCAGGGTACCGGCGTTTTGCGGGAACTCGTAGTTGACGCGGGAAACGTCGATGTGGCCCTTGCGGGTAAAGACGGAAACACCGTCACTCTCGCGCTTGACCATGCTGCCGCTGATGGCACCGACGACACAGGCCCACTTGAAGGCAAGCTTGTTCTCCTCGGCATTGCCGCTGGCGGTACCACCGGTATGGAAGGTACGAAGCGTCAGCTGGGTACCAGGCTGGCCGATGGACTGGGCGGCAACGATACCGACAGCCTCACCGATATCGACGGTGCGGTTGGTGGCAAGGTTGCGGCCATAGCACTTGCGGCAGACGCCATGCTCAGCCTCACAGGTAAGCACGGTTCTCAGCAACACCTTCTCGACGCCGGCATCCTCGATCTCGTGGGCCTTGGCGTCGGAAATCTCTTCACCGGCAGGAACGATGACCTCATGGGTGAACGGGTGGCGGACATCCTCGACCGGGCAGCGGCCGGTGATACGGCTAGCCAGGGATTCGACAACCTCGCCGGTGTCGTCCTTGATCGCCGTCCTCCAGATGCCGTTGATCGTATGGCAGTCGTCCATGGTGACCACAAGGTCCTGGCAGACATCGACCAGACGACGGGTCAGGTAACCTGCCTCGGAAGTCTTCAATGCCGTGTCGGACAAACCTTTGCGGGCTCCGTTGGTGGAAATGAAGAACTCGATGATGGAGAGTCCTTCCTTGAAGTTCGACTTGATCGGGAACTCGATGACGTCGCCGTTCGGACGAGCCATCAAGCCACGCATGCCGCCGAGCTGGGAGATCTGGGTCTTGGAACCACGAGCTCCGGAGTCAGCCATCAGGAAGACGGAGTTGAAGCCCTTCTGGTCCTTCTTCAGCTCGTCCATCAACAGGTTGGACAGCTTGTTGTTGGCCTGGGTCCAGACGTCGATGACACGGTTGTACCGTTCTTCCTGGGTGATGTGGCCATGGCGGTATTGGTCGATGATCTTCTGCTGCTCGGCCTCGGCATCGGAGACCAGCTTCTTCTTCTCGGCCGGAACCAACATATCGGACAAGCCGATGGTGGCGCCGAACAGGGTCGAATACTTGTAGCCGGTATCCTTGATCGCGTCGACCATCTCGACGACAACGGAGTTCTTCTCCTTCTTCAGTGTCTTGGCGATCAGCTTCTCCAAGTCCTTGCTGCCCAGGCAGGAGTTCTGGTAGGGCACGGTACGGGGCAAGACCTCGTTGAAAAGGACACGTCCGGCTGTCGTCTCGATCTTGATGCCGCTCTTCAGCTGGCCGTCTTCGGCCTCGATGAACTTGTCATTGGGCAGCAGCCAGGTAATCTTGGCGTTGTAGGAGAGGCTGCCGTAATCGATAGCCATCTGCAGCTCGCCGAGGTTGTCGAAATACTTGCCTTCTCCGGCCGCGCCTTCCATGACACGGGTCAGATAGAAGATACCGAGGACCATGTCCTGGGAGGGATAGACGATCGGTTTGCCGTTCGCAGGGTCAAGCAGGTTCGTGGTGGAGAGCATCAGGGTCAGACATTCCAGCTGCGCCGCATGGGTGAGCGGAACATGGATTGCCATCTGGTCGCCATCGAAGTCCGCGTTGAACGCCTTGCAGACAAGCGGGTGCAGCTTCAGCGCCTTGCCGTCGACCAGCACCGGCTCGAAAGCCTGGATGCCGAGTCTGTGCAGCGTAGGAGCGCGGTTCAGCATGACCGGGTGCTCCTTGACGACGTTGTCAAGAATCGACCAGACAGCGTCGGTCTCCTCCTCCACCATGGTCTTTGCCTTCTTGATGTTGTAGACGACTCCATCCTGGACAAGCTTCTTCATCAGGAAGGGCTTGAACAGCTCGAGAGCCATCTTCGACGGGACGCCGCACTGGTGCATGCGAAGTTCAGGGCCGACGCAAATGACGGAACGGCCGGAATAGTCGACACGCTTGCCAAGCAGGTTCTGGCGGAAGCGGCCCTGCTTGCCCTTGAGCATGTCGGCAAGGCTCTTCAGCGGACGGGAGCTTGCTCCCTTGACCACCTTCTTGCGTTTGGAGTTGTCGAACAAGGCGTCGACGGCTTCCTGCAACATGCGCTTCTCGTTGCGGACGATGATGTCCGGGGCGTTCAGCTTGACCAGCCTGTCCAGACGGTTGTTGCGGTTGATCACGCGGCGATACAAGTCGTTCAGGTCGCTGGTGGCGAAACGGCCACCGTCCAGCTGGACCATCGGACGAATATCGGGAGGAATGACCGGGATGACCGTCAGGATCATCCACTCCGGCTTGTTGCCGGAATCACGGAACGCCTCGACGATCTCGATGCGGCGCATCAGGCTCTTGATCTTGGCCTGGTCCTTCTTGTCGTTGGACTCCAGCTCGCGCAGCTTGGCGCGAATCTCACGGGACAGGCTATCCAGATCGAGCTGGGAGAGGATCTTGCGGATCGCCTCAGCGCCCATCTCGGCGTCGAAATTGCCCTCGCCAAACTGCTCCACCGCCTTCTGGTACTCCTCCTCGGTGAGGATCTGGTTGTCCTTCAGCTGGGTCGCACCCTTGTCGATGACAATATACTTCTCGTAATACAGGACGCTCTGCAGGTTGTTGCGGCTGATATCCAGGAGCATGCTCATCTGGCTGGGAACGCTGCGATAGTACCAAATATGGGCAACTGGAGCGGCCAAAGTAATGTGGCCCATGCGCTCACGACGGACTTTGGTATCGGTAACCTCGACGCCACAGCGGTCGCAAATGACGCCCTTGTAGCGGATCGTCTTGAACTTACCGCAATAGCACTCCCATTTTTTGGTGGTGCCGAAAATCTTCTCGCAGAACAGACCGTCGCGCTCAGGACGGAGCGTGCGGTAGTTGATGGTCTCAGGCTTCTTTACCTCGCCGTAGGACCAGGCTTTGATCTGCTCCGGCGAAGCGAGTTTGATCATTACACTCTCGAAATCATTAATTTCCTTCATTCGGCTCCTCCTTACTTATCCAGCGAGCCCTTCTGCTTGCGCTCGTTGATCAGCTTGGCGTCCCTCTCGGTGAGCGGAACCTGATTGCCGTCTCCATCGTACACGGACAAATCCAGTGCCAGGCCCCGGATTTCCTGCATCAGGACGTTGAACGCCTCCGGAGTACCGACGCCGGAAACAGGCTCGCCCTTGACGATGTTCTCGTAAATCTTCACACGGCCATTCATGTCGTCACTCTTGATGGTGAGCAGTTCCTGCAGGTTGTTGGCGGCGCCATAGGCCTCCAAAGCCCAGACCTCCATCTCTCCGAGACGCTGGCCACCGAACTGGGCCTTGCCTCCGAGCGGCTGCTGGGTCACCAGCGAGTAGGGACCGGTGGAACGGGCATGCATCTTGTCATCGACCAAGTGGTGCAGCTTCAGGTAGTAGATGTATCCGCAGAACACCTTGTTGACGAACGGGACACCAGTCCTGCCGTCGTACAAGGTCACCTTGGAATCGGTCGGGAGCCCGGCCTCTTTCATCTTCGCCTCGATCTGCTCCATCGTCGCGCTCTGGAAGACCGGAGAGGAATACCACTCGTCAAGGTTGACGGCAGCCCAGCCAAGCTGGGTCTCCATCAACTGGCCGATGTTCATACGGCTCGGAACGCCGAGAGGGTTCAGACAGACATCAAGCGGTCTGCCATCCTCCATGAACGGCATGTCCTCTTCCGGCAGGACACGGCTGACAACACCCTTGTTGCCATGGCGGCCGGCCATCTTGTCTCCTGCCTGCAGCTTGCGCTTGGTAGCGATCAGGACCTTGACGGTCTCCTCCACTCCGGCAGGAAGCTCGTCGTTCTCCTCGTGGGTCAGGCGCTGGATGTCGATGACCGTACCCTCGGTGCCATGGGGCACCTTCAGGGAGGTGTCCCGCACTTCCTGGGCCTTCTCTCCGAAAATCGAGTTGAGCAGCTTGAACTCGGGGGTCGTGTCGCTCTCGCTCTTCGGGGTCACCTTGCCGACCAGGATGGAACCCGGATGGACGATGGTGCCGACGCGGACGATACCGTCCTTGTCCAACGAGGAAAGCAGCTTCTCGCCGACGTTCGGAATCTCACGGGTCAGCTTCTCGGCGCCCAACTTGGTCTCGCGGATGTCGATGGAGAACTCATGGATATGGATGGTGGTGAAGATATCCTCCTTGACCACCTTCTCGCTGATAAGGACGGCGTCCTCGTAGTTGTATCCGTTCCAAGGAACGAATCCGACCAGGATGTTGCGGCCCAAGGCAAGCTCGCCGTTCTGGGTGGCGGGACCATCGGCGATGGGCTCGCCGGCCACGACGTGCTGGCCTCTGTTGACAATCGGCTTCTGGCTGAAGCAGGTGTCCTGGTTGGTCCTCTGGTACTTCTGCAGCTCGTAGTAGTCGACCTCGCCGTCGATCTCCGCCTTGTCCGGACGGACCACGATCTTGTTGGAGCTGACGTACTCCACCGTGCCGCTGCGCTTCGCCTTGACGAGCACGCCGGAATCATAGGCCGCCTTTGCCTCCATACCGGTACCGACCCTCGGGGTCTCCGGGAAAAGAAGCGGGACAGCCTGGCGCTGCATGTTGCAGCCCATCAGGGCGCGGTTCGCATCATCGTGCTCAAGGAACGGGATCAGACTGGCGGCAACACTGATGACCTGCTTCGGGCTGACATCCATGTAGTCGACCTCGCTTGCCGGCATCGTGGTGTAATCGCCGTTGTGGCGGACAGGGACTTCCTTGTCCAGGAAATGTCCATCCTTGTCGATCTTGGCGTTGGCCATGGCGAGCACGTAGTTCTCCTCCACATCCGCATCCAGGTATTCGACATCCTTGGTGGCGATGCCGTCGACTACCTTGCGATAGGGAGTCTCGAGGAAGCCATACTGGTTGACCTTGGTGTAGTTGGCCAAGCTGACGATCAGACCGATGTTCGGGCCTTCAGGGGTCTCGATCGGGCAGATGCGTCCGTAATGGGTATAGTGGACATCACGGACCTCGAATCCCGCGCGGTCACGGGAAAGGCCACCGGGGCCGAGTGCGTTCAGACGGCGCTTGTGGGTCAACTCGGAAAGCGGGTTGCACTGGTCCATGAACTGGGACAGCTGGCTGGAGCCGAAGAACTCCTTGACAGCCGCGACCACCGGTTTGATGGAGATGAAATCCTGGGGCTTGGCGGAGTTGCGGGCGCTATCGTCGGCAATCATCAGGTTCATCCGCTCCTTGGCGATCTTGTCCATGCGGCTGAAGGCGGCGCTCATCGCGTTCTGCAGGAGCTCGCCGACCGAACGGACACGGCGGTTGCCAAGGTGGTCGATATCGTCGAAGTTTTTCTCACGGATGTAGACCCGCATCAGATAGTTCATCGTATGGATGATATCCTCGGGCAGCAGGGTCGTGACGTCGGTGGACACGTTTCCGCCGAACTTCTTGTTGAACTTATAGCGGCCGACATCGCCAAGGTTGTACTTGCGGTCGGAGAAGAACATGTCAGGCAGGTCCTTCTCCGCACGCTCGATGGCGACCGGCTCACCGGGCAGCAGCACGGAATAGATCGGGGTCAGGACATCGGCCTTGCTCGGCTCATCCAGGCCTTCGGAGGTATGGCGGGTATCCTCTTCGACAAAGCAGTTGAGGATCAAGTCGCTGTGCAGCGTGCCCTCGGTCTCCTTGTCCATGTCGACCAAGGAAAGCTTGGTGATGCCACGCTGCATCAGGTCGTCAATCAGGTTGCCGTTGAGCATGTCTCCGGCGCGCAGGATCTTCTTCTGCTCGCCGTCGACCTCGGCGTAGACGTCCTTGTACAGGTAGCTGCCGTCATAGTCGGCCTTGGTATCCTCGGTGAGCTCGACTTCGTTGCTCTTATAGAACTGGGCGACAATCTTCTCACGGGTATCGAACCCGACCGCTCTCAGGAAGAGCGTGCCAAGAATCCGCTTGCGGCGGTCGATCTTGGTGTAGATCAGGTTCTTCTTCTCATCAATCTCAAACTCCAGCCAGGATCCGCGGTATGGAACGATTTTGGCAGAGCAGACGCCCTTCTCGTTGGAGAAGATGACGCCGGGACTGCGATGGATCTGGCTGACAACGACACGCTCGGCACCATTGATGATGAAGGTACCGCGGTCGGTCATAAGCGGAATATCGCCAAAGAAGATTTCCTTCTCACGAATCTCGCCATTGGAGAACTCCAGGCTGATCGTGGCCTTCAGAGGCACGCTGTAGGTGCGTCCCTTCTGCTTGCACTCGCTCTCGGAGAACTTGATGTTGTCGAAATCGAACTGATAGCCCTCGTACACCAGTCTCATTTCCCCATTCGGGATTTCAATCGGGAACGTGGACTGAAAGACCTTCTCGAGGCCGAAGTTCGGATCGGGCGCTTGTCCCTTCTCGTAGCGTTTTCTTTGCAGGAAGCGTTCATAACTTTCAAGCTGGATTCCAATCAGGTTGGGAAGCTCGCAGACTTCCTGAAAATCGGAACCGATGTAAGAGCGCTTAACGGCTTTGCCGGCGGCTACCATCATCTACCCTCCAGAGATAAAAGGAAATCGGATATGCTCCACATGGGAGCGGGAAAAGACAGACTAAGCCACACGCAGGCCGGAGCCTGCGGTGGCGCTTGGAAGCATGGTGGGAACAATCCCAACATTATTCAACAGGTTTGACCTCGACGGTGCAGCCAGCTTCCTCAAGGGCCTTCTTGGCAGCCTCGGCATCAGCCTTGGAGACGTTCTCCTTGATAGTCTTGTTGCCAGCCTCGACCAGGGCCTTGGCCTCGCCAAGACCAACCTGGGTCAGGGCACGGACAGCCTTGATCGCGGCGATCTTCTTGGCCGGATCGGAAGCCTTCAAGATCACGTTGAACTCGGTCGGCTCTTCCTTGGCAGGACCGGCAGCGGCAGCGGCGGCAGGAGCAGCTGCAGCGGCAGCAGCCTGCACGCCGAACTTCTCTTCCATAGCCTTGATGAGGTCAGAAACCTCAAGAACCGTCATGTTGGCGATAGCGTCAATGATTTCTTCTTTCGTAGCCATATTACCTTCTCCTCAATATCTTTATTCCAATCGTAGCAGGTTACAAGAACGAAGACTAAGACTGGTTAGTTAGCAGCGGGAGCTTCCGGGGCGGCGCCACCGGCGGCTTCCATTTTCTTCTGATACGCAAGCAGCGTAGCAGCCAGCTTCTGGACAGGAGCCTTCAAGGTTCCCATCAACATGGCAAGCAGATCCTTCTTCGAAGGCAGCTTGCTGTAGGCCAGGATCTGAGCGGCGTCCATGAACTTGCCGTCCACCAGACCGCCCTTCACGTCAACCGGAGCACCCTCGTCCTTGACATCGAAAACCACCTTGGCGGCGACGTTCGCGCTATCGCCCTTTACCAGGACGATACCGGTCGGTCCCTGCAGCTGGGAAGCATCGACTTCCTTGTTGAGCTGCTCCAGAGCGATCTTGGCATAGGTGTTCTTGACAACGCGGTAGTTGTTCTGCTCCTTCAGAAGACCCTTGCGGATCTTGGTGAGCTGCTCAACGGTCATGCCGCGATAGTCGGTGAAGATGAAGCTGTCGTACTGGGCGAACTCATCCTTCAACGCCTTGACGGCGGCTTCCTTTTCAGGAGTTACACGAGTCTGATAGTTTTCCATAATTCCCTACTCCTTATTTGACCGCGTTCAACAGGTTGGCACTCTCGATCCGCACGCCCGGTCCCATGGAGGAAGAGAGCGAGACGGAGACGATATAGTCGCCCTTTGCGTCGGACGGCTTCTTGCGGACAATCTCGTCAACGACAGCCTTGGCGTTCTCGGCGACCTTGCTGGCGTCCATGGAAACCTTACCGACGGCAAGATGGATGACATTCGTCTTGTCGGTGCGATATTCGGTTCTTCCAAGGGACAGCTCCTTGACGGCCTGGGCCACATCGAAGGTCACGGTATGGGTCTTGGGGTTCGGCATCAAGCCTTTGCGACCAAGAATCGGGCCGAGACGACCGACATCCTTCATCATATCCGGAGTGGCGACCGCGACATCGAAGTCCAGCCAGCCTTCCTTGATCTTCTGGATCAGGTCGTCATCGCCAACATAGGTGGCGCCGGCGGCCTTGGCCTCGTCAGCCTTGGCACCCTTCGCGAACACGAGCACGCGCTTCTGGGCGGCGAACTGGTTCGGCAGGACGACGGTGTCGCGGACGCTCTGGCTCTTCTTCAGGGTCAGCTTGACAGCGAGCTCGACCGTCTCGTCGAACTTGGCGTAAGCCATCTCCTTGACCAAGGCGGCAGCCTCGTCAATGGTGTAGTTCTTCGAATGGTCGATCTTCTTCGCGCTAGTAAGATACTTCTTTCCGTGTGCCATAGTTATTTCTCCACCTCAACGCCCATGCTGCGAGCAGTACCGGCGACGACCTTCATAGCGGACTCGAGCGAGTTGCAGTTCATATCGTCCAGCTTCTGCTTGGCGATGTCCTCGAGCTGGGCCTTGGTCAGCTTGCCGACCTTGGTCTTGTTCGGGGTACCCGAAGCCGTCTGAATGCCCAGAGCCTTCTTGATCAGGATGGATGCAGGAGGAGTCTTCAGGATGAACGAGAACGTTCTGTCCGCATAGACAGAGATGACGACAGGAACAATCAGACCAGCATCGAATTTCTTCGATCTCTCGTTGAATTCCTGGACGAACTTTGGCGCGCTGACTCCATGAGGGCCAAGAGCCGGTCCGATCGGGGGTGCCGGCGTGGCTTTCTGAGCCGGGCACTGCAGCTTGATGACGGCAGTAACCTTCTTTGCCATATTTCCTCTCCTTACGTGTTGCGACCTGCCTGAGTTGGCTGATAGATCCGGTCGACACGCTGGTAATAGCGCCCACCATACGGTAGGGCTCCCACGACTTGGAACACAGGTCCCAAGTGAGTGTCAAATACGAAACGGACGTATGTAAAAAATCAATGCAAGCGCAAGCCGGGTGATGGACGTCCCTCCACCACTCAGACTTCGTCGTCCTTCACCACCTTGAGGAAATCGACCTCGACAGGGGTGGAACGGCCAAAAATCCCCACGCTGATGCGCAGGCTGTTCTTTTCCAGGTTGACCTCGTCGACCACCCCGGTGAAGGACTCGAACGGACCATCGATGATCTTGACACGGTCGCCGACCGCGAAGGTCTGCTTCGGCCTGAACACCTGGTCGGCTGGAAGGTCGCCGGTCTTCTGGAAGATACTCTTCACCTCTTTCTCAGAAAGCGGCACCGGCGGCTTCAGGCGGTCGGCGTCGGCGGTCAGGAATCCGGTCACGCCGTTGATACGGGTGATTTGGAAGCACCAGGCCCTCCAGGTATTCTCGGGAAGGTCAAGTTGGACAAGGATATAGCCAGGGAGAATCTTCCGCTTGGTTTCCTTTTTCACGCCGTCCTTCAACTCATAGACGGTCTCGAAAGGAACTTTGGCGTCAAGGCACACCTGGGCGAAGCCAGGATCAGTCTCGCGCATCTTCTTGATGATGCGTTCGATCTTCTGCTCATAACCCGAATATGTGTGTACGACGTACCAGCCCTGTGCCATATCTCAATCCTATTAGACTAGAACAACAAATAGACAAGCTTGAGCAGGACGAAATCGACCAGCCCAAGAAACACTGCCACCAATACGGTGGAGATGACAACGACTTTTGTTGAAGAAGCGACATTCTCTTTCGATGGCCACACGACCTTCCTCAGCTCGCTGCGGCAATCCTTGAAATACTGAATCAGTTTCTTCATCAATGTCTCTCCTTGGGGAAAAAAATTCGAGGAGCAGACAGGCCACGAGGGATTCGAACCCCCAACATCCGGTTTTGGAGACCAGCGCTCTACCGTTGGAGCTAGTGGCCTATTTGCTCCTCGAAAGGTTGCTTATTTGATCTTCGCTTCCTTGTGCGGAGTATGCTTGCGATCGAACGGGCAGTACTTGTTGAACACGAATTTCTCCTGGGAGTTCTTCCTGTTCTTCTCGGTCGTATAGTTCTTGCGACCACAGACGGTGCACTGCAGAGCGATCTTCTCGACACTGGTTTTCTTCTTCTCAGCCATAGCTCTATGCTCCTCGGCGAAACATCACCATAAAAAAGAGCCTTCGAGCGGATTTGAACCGCTGACCCCCACCTTACCAAGGTGGTGCTCTACCAACTGAGCTACAAAGGCATTACACACAAACATCACGCTTTCTGTAAAGACGCACTCGTTACGTTACCAAGGACATCTTTCTTTGTCAATACGCCCGGGATGGGAATTCCCGAACTTGGAGCACGTCACCCACCATAGCAGAAAACCGGGCTTCGCGTCCACTCCTTCTCGGCCAAACCATCATCAGGAAGCGAGGAGACGCTCTTCGGCCAATCCGGCCTCCACCACCATGATTCCGGACTTCTCTCGCGCGCGGGTACAGATAATGGACACGGGGAAGACACGCAAATTTCCGAGCAGGCAACTCGCCTTTTTTCGTCCACCTTGCTATAGTGCTTGCTAGAAAGCTTTTGAAGGAAGAATCACCCGTGAACACACAGAGCAATACCCGTTTTGGAAGGAAACCAGCAGACATCGCGCAGGACTTTGCCGAGCATCTGAAATACAGTGAGGACGCCGACGTCTACCACACCTCTCCCGAGGGTCGCTACAACGCCATCGCGCTGACTATCCGCGACCGTATCATCCAGCAGTGGGAAACCAGCAGGAGGACCCAACGTGCCCAAGACTCCAAGCGGGTCTATTACCTTTCCCTCGAGTTTCTGATGGGCAGGGCGATGACCAACAACATCATCAACCTCGGTTTGGAGAAAGAGGTCCGCGAGGCGCTTGCCTCCATCGGCTACACCTATGAGGAGCTGGCCGATGTCGAGCCCGACGCCGGACTGGGAAATGGAGGCCTGGGACGGCTAGCCGCCTGTTTCATGGACTCGCTGGCTACGCTGGAATACCCCGCCTATGGCTATGGGATCCGCTACAACTACGGCATTTTCCGCCAGCAGATCGTCCACGGCTACCAAGTCGAGCAACCTGACGACTGGCTCCGCGACGGAAACCCTTGGGAAATCCAGAGACCGGACACGGTCTACCCTGTCCAATACGGTGGCAAGGTGGAGATGATCCAGGAGAATGGCCGCGACTGCTACAAGTGGATTCCCGACGAGCGGGTGCTCGGCATGGCATACGACACTCCGATCATCGGCTACGGCGCCAAGACGGTCAACACGCTCCGCCTGTGGTCCGCCAAGGCGACCGCTGAGTTCAACTTCAAGGAGTTCGACCAGGGAGATTACACCCAGGCCGTCCGTGACAAGATCCAGGCAGAGACACTCAGCGAGGTGCTCTACCCCAACGACACGCTCTATCTGGGCAAGGAGCTGAGGCTGAAACAGCAGTACTTCTTCGTCACCTGCAGCCTGCAGGACATCATCCGCCGTTTCAAGAGGCATCACAGCGACTGGAGCCAGTTCCCCGACTGCGCGGCCATCCAGATGAACGACACCCACCCTTCGCTTGCCGTGCCGGAATTGATGCGGCTATTGGTCGACGAGGAAAACCTGGACTGGGAGCCCGCATGGGACATCACCGTCCGCACGCTGGGCTACACCAACCACACGCTGATGCCGGAAGCATTGGAAAAATGGTCCCTCCCGATGTTCGAGAAGTTGCTTCCCAGACACCTGCAGATCATCTATGAAATCAACCGCCGCTTCCTGCAGAAAGCGGTCAGCTTCTTCCCGATGCAGGGCGACAAGCTGGCCAAGGTGAGCATCATCGAGGAATCCGACCCGAAGCAGATCCGCATGGCCAACCTCGCCATCATCGGCAGCCACAGCACCAACGGCGTCGCCGCATTGCACTCCGAGCTGCTGAAGACCAAGATGTTCCCCGAGTTCAACCTGATCTTCCCGGAGCGCTTCAACAACAAGACCAACGGCATCACCCAGAGACGCTGGCTGCTTGACGCCAATCCGGCCCTGGCATCCCTAATCACCAGCGCCATCGGCGATGGCTGGATCACCGACTTCAGCCAGATCGGGCTTCTGAAGCCATTCGCCAAAGAGCCCTCCTTCCTGGAGCAGTTCGCCAAAATCAAGCAGCAGACCAAGGCCGATGCCGCAGCTTGCATCCGCAAGGATTGCGGCCACGTCGTCAACCCGGGCATGCTCTTCGACACGCAGGTCAAGCGGATCCACGAATACAAGCGCCAGTTGCTCAACATCCTGCATGTCGTGCTGCTGTACAACGACCTGAAGAACCATGGCGAGATGACCAAGGGCATGACGCCTACCACCTTCTTCTTCGCAGGCAAGAGCGCTCCCGGCTATGTGAACGCCAAACTGATCATCAAGTTCATCAACAACGTCTCCAAGGTGGTCAACTCCGATCCGGAGACCCGTGACCAGCTGCAGGTCTTCTTCCTGCCCAACTACCGCGTCACCCTGGCAGAGCACATCATTCCCGCCAGCAACATCAGCGAGCAGATTTCCACCGCGGGAACCGAAGCCAGCGGCACAGGCAACATGAAGTTCATGATCAACGGAGCCCTGACGATGGGAACCTTGGACGGGGCGAACGTCGAGATGGCCGAAGCGGCAGGCAGGGAGAACATGTTCATTTTCGGACATACCGAGGAGGAAATCGCAGCCTTGGCCGGCACCTATGACCCTTGGGAATGGATCAACAAGGACGACGGAATCAAGGCGATGGTCGAACTGGTCCGCAGCGGCTTCTTCAATGTCAACGAGCAGGGAATCTTCGACCCGCTCTGGTCCAGCCTGTTCGACCAGGGTGACCGCTACTTCCTCTTCGCCGACCTGGCCATGTACCGCGACGAGCACAGGAAAGCCCTGGAACTCTATCGCGACAACCAGCATGCATGGAACGAGAAAGCGGTCCTGAACATCGCCAGCAGCGCGAAGTTCTCCAGCGACCGTACCATCGACGAGTATGCCAACGAGATCTGGCACCTGAAAAAGTGTCCGGTCCCCCAGAACACGACGGTCGAGACGGCATTGCTCAACGCCAAGAGTCTGAAACACTAGATCCGGATGCGAAGGAACGACCGGCTCCTCGACGGGGCCGGTTTTTCGTCGTCAGAAACGGGCAAAGACCTTGCCCACCAGTGGGGCGAGGACGATGGCGGGAAGGTAGTCTCCCGCCTTGGTCTTGCGCAGGCCAAGCAGGTTGCAAGACACCATCAACAGCAGCACACCCCCGACGGCCCCCATTTCGTTGATTCCGGCATCCCCAAGACAAGGCTGCAGCCAGCCACCAAAAAGGGTGAAGAAACCCTGGTAGAGCAACAGGCTCAGGGCACTGAAAGCCACTCCCGGACCATAAGCGGCTCCGAAGGCGACCGACATGCAGCCATCCATCACGGATTTGACCAGCAGGAGCTGATAGTCGTGGGAGGTCCCTGCCTGGATCGAACCGACGATAGCCATGGCCCCGGTGCAGAACAATACCGAGGCGGACAGGAAACCCGTGGCGAAACCGGAGGCTTCCCCCCTTTCCGAGGTCAGTTTCTGCAGGCGCACCCCGAGATGCAGGGCCCGGTCCTCGATGTGAAGCGCAGTCCCGAGGAATCCCCCGAGAACCACGCTGCACACCATCGTCAGATAGGACGCGCTCTTCATGGCCATCCCGAGTGCGATGACGGCGGTGACAAAGCCGGTGGATCCGATGACGATGTCCTGATAGGACGCCTTGATCCAGCGACGAAGCGACACCCCGAGCAGGGTGCCGGCAATGACGGCAATGCAGTTCACATACGTGGCAAGCATATGTGCCATCGTAACGCAAAGGCCGGTGGCACTGAAAGAGTGCTATACTGTGCCCATGTACGCGATCATCCTTGCCGCCGGACTCGCTTCCCGCGCCGGCGGAGAAAAACTTTTCTGGAAGACAGAAGGCAAGCCATTGGTGGTCCATGCTGTAGAGGCATCCCTTGGGGCGGGACTGGAAACCATCGTCGTCACCGGCTTCCAAGGCATGCGGATCGAGTCCCTGCTTGCCTCATATCCTGAAATCACCATTGTCCGCAACGAACGCTACGAAAGCGGACAGATTTCCTCCATACAGGCGGGGGTGCAGGCACTTCCCCATCCGGAAGACTTCTTCATCGCACTGGCCGACATGCCGCTCATCAGAAGCAGGCACTACCGGGAGTTGGCAGGGGCATGGGACCGCAGGACCGATGGGATCCGTCCGATGGTGGACGGGGTTGCCGGACACCCAGTGCTGGTGAAGGCAACCCTGATTCCCGCCATTCTGGCCGCCGGCGCAGGAATGCGGATGAAAGACGTGCTTGCATCCTCTACCATCGCATGCAAGAACAGTCACGACCGCAGCTACGTCACCGACGTCGACACGCTCTCATCCTACCAGGCATTGCTCAGCCAGGAAAAGCTGGACTGACACAAACACGTGCCGGCACCAGCAGGTACTGATGTCGGCACGCATACGGTCTGAATCCGGTTCAGGAGATGGCCACCTCTCCGGTGGGGCCCACACTCAAATGGATTGTGGAGCCTTCCAGGAAGACACCCTCAAGCAACTTCTCCGCAAGCGGGTCCTCCACATAGTCCTGCACGGCACGGCGGATCGGGCGCGCGCCATAGGCAGGGCTGTAGCCCTTCTTGAAGACGAGGTCGACCACCTTGTCGTCCCAGACGAGATGCAGGTTCCTGCCCTCCAGACGTTGCTTCAGCTCCTCGAGCTGCAGCGTGACAATCGAGCGGAGCTGCTCGTCTCCAAGGCTCTTGAAGACCACGATCTCATCAATACGGTTGATGAATTCGGGCTTGAAGGCGGCTCTGACCGCCTCCATGACCCTCGCTTTGCCTTCGGCGAAGCTGGTCGCCCCGAGCAGGTCGGCCGATCCCAGGTTGCTGGTCATGATGATCACCGTATTGGTGAAGTCCACCACTCTCCCCTGGCCATCGGTCAGACGCCCGTCGTCGAGCACCTGCAGAAGGATGTTGAAGACATCCGGGTGGGCCTTCTCGATCTCATCGAACAGGATCACCGAGTAAGGGCGACGGCGGACCACTTCGGTCAACTGCCCGCCTTGGTCATAACCGACATACCCCGGAGGCGCTCCGATCAAGCGGGATACCGAGTATTTCTCCATATACTCGCTCATATCGATACGGGTCAGCGCCTTCTCGTCGTCAAACAGGAAGCCGGCAAGCACCTTGGCAAGCAAAGTCTTTCCAACGCCGGTAGGACCGGCGAAAAGGAACGAACCGAGCGGACGATGGGCGTCGCCGATTCCGGCCTTGTTCCGTCTGATGGCGTTGGCGACCGCCTTGATCGCCTCCTCCTGTCCGACTACTTGTTTGGAAAGAATCGACTCAAGCTGCAGGTACTTCTGCTTCTCGCTAGAGCGCATCTTCGTCACAGGAACCCCGGTCCACGAGCTGACGATGCGTGCGATATCGTCCTCATCGACTTCTTCGCGAAGCAACTGCCGGCCATCCTTCTGCACGGAGTTCAGCTTGTCCTCAGCCTCTTTGATCTGCTGCATCAGTGCAGGAATCTCTCCATGCTGGATACGCGCCGCGCGCCCAAGGTCTCCCGAACGCTCGGCGTCCTTTTCCTGGACACGGAGCTGTTCCAGCTGTGTCTTCTTCTCCTTGATGCCGACAATGGCGTCACGCTCGTTCTGCCACTGCAACCGCATCGAACCCGCCTGGCTGTTCAGGTCGGCAAGCTCGCCTTTGATCTTCTCAAGCCGTTCCTTGCTGGAAGGATCGGTCTCGTTCTCCAACGACTTCTGCTCGATCTTCAGCTGCAGGATCTTCCGCTCAAGCCTATCCAGCTCAACGGGCTGGCTTTCGATTTCCATCTTCAGCTGGCTCGCCGCCTCATCAATCAGGTCGATTGCCTTGTCGGGCAGGAACCGGTTGGTGATGTACCGGTTGGAGAGGGTCGCTGCGGCCACCAGCGCGTCATCCTTGATGCGGACACCATGATGCACCTCGTACTTCTCTTTCAAGCCGCGCAGGATGGCAATGGTGTCCTCCACGCTCGGCTCCTTGCAGTAGACAGGCTGGAAGCGGCGCTCCAGAGCCTTGTCGGTCTCAATGTACTTGCGGTACTCGTCGAGCGTCGTGGCGCCAATGGTATGCAGCTCGCCCCTGGCGAGAGCCGGCTTGATCAGCTGGCTGGCGTCGGTATGGCTGTTTCCTCCCTGTCCCGCGCCGATGATGGTGTGCAGCTCATCGATGAAGAGGATGATCTTGCCCTCGGAACGAACAACCTCGTTGATGACCCCCTTCATACGCTGCTCGAACTGGCCGACGTAGGAAGCCCCCGCCACCAGCTGTCCGACATCCAGGCTGAGGATCCGTTTGCCCTTCAGGCTTTCCGGGACGTCCCCGTTGGCGATCCTCTGCGCCAAACCTTCGACGATAGCGGTCTTGCCGACACCGGGCTCACCAATCAGCACAGGGTTGTTCTTCGTGCGGCGCGAAAGCACCTGCATCACCCTTCGGATTTCCTCGTCACGGCCGATGACCGGATCGAGCTTGCCGCTCTTGGCGGCGGCAGTCATGTCGATGGTGTACTTCTCGAGGGTCTGATACTGCGCCTCAGGATCATCATTGGTGATGGTCTGGCCTCCTCGCAGTTCCTTCAGCGCGGCCTGGACCTCGGTCTTGGTCACGCCAAGCTTTTGCAACGCGTCGTTGCACCGTGTGTGCGTATCATCCAAAACAGCCAGAAGGAAATGTTCGGCCGAAAGGTATTCGTCCTTCATCGAACCGGCGATGCGCTGGGCGCTCTCCAGTTCGTCGTTCAGGATTGTGGAGAAATTGACCTGGGCATGGTCGCCATAGGCCTTCGGGGCGCTATCGACCATCTGTTTGAAGGTCTGCTCGAACTGACCGCTGGACACACCGATCTTCTCGAGAAGCGGTGCGACCACTCCACTTTGCTGACGGACCATGGCAAGCAACAAGTGCTCGGTGCCCACCTCGCTGTTGTGGTTGTCCTTGGCAAGCTGGACGGCCTCCTTCAGGGCCTCTTTCATCCGTAATGTCAGTTTATCAGTATCCATATTCCGTTCTCCCTCCGGAATCATCTCGTACGGAGGAAATATACTCACGCTGACGGGAATCGGCTACTTTTTGAAGGAGATGAGGAAGGTCCGGATAATGTCCTTGTCCTGCGTGGTATCGTATTTCTTGAAGAAGGCAATCCGCAGGCATGCCCCCTCCAGCAGCACCATCAGCTGCTCGGCGACCTTGTCGACATCGCAGCTCTTCACCACCCCGTTTGCCATCCCGGAGCGGATCAGCCGCTTGAAGAGGATGGAGAGCTTTGCGGTGCGGTGCATGATCATTCCCTCGAAATCCCGGCCCTCGTGCTTGACCTGGATCATCACTCCGACCAAGTTGCTGATTTCGATGTTGTTGGCGTCGGCTGTGTCGATGATGTCCTCGCAGATCCGGATCAGCTTGTCGACCTCCCCGCTAGGGTCACGCCAGACGTAGGACACATATTTGGAGAACATGCGGCCCGTGACCAGCTTCACCGCATAGTGGTAGATTTCCTCCTTGTCGGTGAAATACTGGTAAATGGTCGGCCGGGACAGGCTGCACTCGGCCGCGATCAGGCTCAGGTTCGAATTCCGGTACCCCTCACGGGCAAATACCTTCAGCGCGGCCTGCAGGATTTCCTGTTTGCGCGCTTCATGGTCTATTTTCTTTGGCATGGCAACACCTTGTTGTTGACACTATACCATGCTTTCGTCAGCCACACCACCCGGATTGGTTCATTTTTTCCCAAGCGTGTCGCTCAGGGTGGCCACTTCCACAGCCTTGATGGTGTGCAGGCGGTTTTCCGCCTCGTCGAAGACGACGGAGTGGGAAGAGCGGAAGACCTCGTCGGTCACTTCGAGCTCCTTCAGGCCGTACTGTTCATAGATCTGCCTGCCAATCTGGGTTCCGAGGTCATGGAACGAGGGCAGGCAGTGCTCGAAAAGCACCTTCTCGTTTCCGCTGGCTTTCAGCAGGTCCATCGTCACCTGATAGGGACGCAGCAGCTTGATGCGCTCGGCGGTTTTCGCCTCCTCTCCCATCGAGACCCAGACATCGGTGTAGACCACGTCGGCGCCCTTCACCGCCTCGTTCGGGTCGGTGGTCACCTGGATGACGCTGCCGCTCTTTCCGGCCTCTGCCTCCGCCCAGGCGAGCAGGCCGGAGTCCGGCCAGAGTTCCTTCGGAGTGGCGATGCTGAAGTCCATGCCGACCTTCACCGCCCCCATCAACAAGGCGTTGGACACGTTGTTCCGGCCATCGCCGACATAGGCGAATTTCATCTGGTCGACCGATTTGCCGGTATGCTCCACCGCGGTCAGGAAATCTGCCAACGTCTGGGTCGGGTGGTCGTCGTCGGTCAGTCCGTTCCAGACGGGCACACCCCCATAGCGGACCAAGTCCTTCACCAAGTCCATCGAATACCCCCGGTACTCGATCGCGTCATACATCCGGCCAAGGACCTTTGCCGTATCCTCGATTGACTCCTTCTTCCCCATCTGGCTTCCGGTCAGGTAGGTCACATGGGCGCCTTCGTCACTGGCGCCAAGCTCGAAAGCGCAGCGCGTTCTGGTGCTGGTCTTGTCGAAAATCAGCACGACGTTCTTCCCCTCCAGCAGTTTGCCGTCCACGTAGGCAGGATGGGGTTTGCCCTTCTTCTTCGCCTTCAAGGCCGCGGCCAGGTCAAGAAGATAGAGGATTTCCTCTTTCGAATAATCCTTCAATGTCAGGAAACTTCTTCCTTTCAGATTGCACTGCATACGTATCCTCCGCTATGAGGGGAATTATCACATAAATATGCAATATTGTCCAGAAGTTGTGCAAATTTATACAGAATCCTGCAACATGACGGCCGCTTTGTCGCCTTCCATCATCTCCACCGAACTGAGCTTCCGGTCCATCATCCTCGTCCGCTTGGATACCTCGTCGAAAGACCTGGCAACCAGGCCGATCCGTTTCTGTGCGGTATCCAGCTCCTCGCCGAATCGTCCAAATTCCGTGCGGACCGCCGAAAGGACCTTCCAGACCTCCTCGCTGCGCTTCTGGATCGCCAAGGTCCGGAAACCCATCTGCAGGCTGTTGAGAATCGCCGCCAAGGTCGTCGGTCCGCTGACCACCACCTTGTACGTACGTTGCAGGTCGTCGACGATGCCAGGAATCCGGATCACCTCGGCATACAATCCTTCGCTGGGCAGGAACATGATTCCGAAGGCGGTGGTATGCGGCGGATCGAGGTATTTGACGGAGATATCCTTCGCCTCCCCCTTCACCCGCACCTCCAGCGCGCGGCGGGCCAGCTGCAAGGCCTCACGGTCACCCGCCTCTTGGGCGTTGAGGATCCGCTCGAAGTCTTCTTTGGGGAATTTGCAGTCAATCGGAAGGTAGACGACATCGCTGCCAGTACCAGGAAGGCGGACGGCAAACTCGACCCGCTGCCCGCTTTGAGGCTTGCACTCGACATTTTCCTCGTACTGGCTTGGCGCAAGGATGTCGTCCAGGATATTTTTCGCCTGGACTTCCCCCATGGTGCCGCGGGTCTTGATGTTCCCCATCAGCCTTTTCAGGTCATCGACTCCGCTGGTCAGCTCCTTGACCTGTCCAAGACCCTCATAGACCTTGTTCAGCTGGGCACTGACGGCAGAGAACGAGGTGCTCAAGGAACTCTTCAGGCGCATGTCGACGCTCTGCTGCAGGCTGAAGAACCGTTTCTCGTTGTCGCTCCGGATGTGTTCCAAGCTGGAGGCAACCTGCTTTTCCAGCTGTCCCACCGACTGCCGGTACTGCTCCATCATTCCCAACAGTTCCTTCCGGCTCTGCCCCGAGGAAAGGTCCAGCCGGGATTTCAGGTCCCGCAGGCTGAGCTCCTCGCTCTGACGGTATTGCTCCAGCATTTCCAGCAACTCTTTCCGGGTCCGGGAACTCTCCCGGGAGACCGCCTCGATCTGAGCGGCGAGGACGGCGCCATCCCGCCCACTTCCCGCTTTCCGCATGAGAACCACCAGCAACAGGACAACGGTAAACGCCAGCAAGGCGACAATCAGATATTCCATACTTCTATAAACACGAAACAAACGTACAGGTAACAAAGGGAAAGCAGGCAAAAGAAAGGAGGCCCCTGACGGGAGCCTCCGTGGAGGAAACCAAGGAAAAGCGCGGTTACTTGACCAGAACGACCTCACCGTTGGGATAGTGCTGTGCGACGTAGTCGGCAACCTTCTGGCTCTTCAGGGCGGCGACCAGCGCCTTGATGGCGGAATCGTTCTCATGGCCAGCCTTGACGGCGATCACATTGACATACGGAGAGGAGGAATCCTCGACGAACAAGCCGTCACGGGTGGCGACCAGGCCGGCGGGGATGGCGTAGTTGCCGTTGATGACGGCAGCATCGACGTCATCAAGGACTCTCGGCAGAGAGGCGGCCTCGACTTCCTGGAACTTCAGGTTCTTCGGATTCTCCTTCACATCGACGGGCGTGGCTTCCAGTCCGGCATTGTCGTTCAGCTTCAGCAAGCCGGCAGCCTGCAGGAGCAGGAGGCCACGGCCTTCGTTGGTCGGATCGTTGGGGATCGCGACGGTAGCTCCACTGGGGATATCGGCCAGACTCTTGTACTTCTTGGAGTAGAGGGCGAACGGCTCGACATGGATTCCGCCAGCGTTGACCAGATGATAGCCTCTCTCCTTGTTGAAGGAATCAAGGTAGGGGATGTGCTGGAAGTAGTTGGCGTCAAGCTCGCCGTTCTCCAGGGCTTCGTTCGGAGTGACATAGTCGGTGAATTCGACAACCTGCAGGTTGATGTCCTGCTTGGCGAGGTCGTCGACGACCAAGTTCAGCAGGGCGGCATGCGGCTCAGGGGTGGCGCCGACCTTCAGCGTGACCGGTCCTTGTGCCTGCGTGGCGCTCTTCTCTTCCTTCGAACCGTTGGCAAAAACGGTGGAAACCGACAACAAGACAGCAAAAGCAGCAATCAAAGTCTTTTTCATAATCAAATTTCTCCTCACCAGATAGGTGGATGGTAAGCATGTACTGTATGGAACAAAACGAATATGGCATACGCCCTTCGTTACAAGAAACCCAAATTGACCGTTGAATGAATATGAATGATGTTATGCCCGCCAGGGCATCATGAGAGACATCATGCACATGCTGTCGATAGCGAAGAATTTGTCGTCCATCATGTCTCTCCTTCTCGTTGTTGGCTCCATACGATAGCGGAACTTCTCCCCAAATGCAAGGGGGTATTTCCTCAATGTATTGCCAAAAATGTCTGTTTTCTAACGTAATTAATTATATTACGTATAATTAATAATTTGTAAAAAAGTTCGATATATATGCATGTACTGTATTTCCAAGAAAAAAAGGCCCTCTCAGAAAAGAGAGGGCATGCTCGAGGGAACACCACGGCTCAACGGCTCGCCAGCATTCTGGCGCTCAGCTTGTTGCCTGCCAGCTGGATTGCCTGGACCAACACGAGGATCACGATGACGGCGACCGCCATGACCTCAGGCCTGAAGCGCTGGTACCCATAGCGGATGGCGAGGTCGCCAAGGCCGCCACCACCGATGGCGCCGGCCATGGCCGAGTAGCCGATCAGGTTGATGATGGTCAAGGTCACGCCGTCGATCAGGCTCGGAAGAGCCTCGGGAACCAGCACCTTCACAATGATCTGCCGGTTGGTCGACCCCATCGCCCTTGCTGCCTGGATGACTCCAGGATCGACCTCTTTCAGCGCCGACTCGACGACACGAGCCACGAAGGGAGCGGCGGCAATCGAAAGCGGGACGATGGTCGCCTTGGTGCCGATAGCGGTATGGAGAATCAGGCGGGAAAGGGGAAAGAGCACGATCATCAGGATGATGAAAGGGAAGCTTCTCAGGACATTGACGATCTTGTCCATCACTTCGTTCAGCACGCGGTGCGGCGTGATGCCGCCCTGGTCCTCACGGCTGGTCGCCATCAGCAGGACACCCAACGGAAATCCCAGGATCAGGGAGAAAAGCGTGGAAAAGAAGACCATGACCAGCGTCTGGCCGGTAGCAGGCAGAATCAGGCGGGAAAAGGTAGTCCAGTTCATTTCTTGACCTCCTCGACAATCAGACCCTCACCGCGCAAGGCACTGATGACCTCGGGGAGCTTTGCCGGGTCGGAGCAGATGATATCGACGTACATCGTGCCGATTTCCTCTCCTCCCACGGTCTGCACTCCCCCGGCACGCAGGTTGAAATCCACATCGAACTTCTTGCTGATCATACTGATGACTGGTTTGTCGGTCACCTCGCCCGGAAAACGGAGGATATAGGAACCCTTTGTGCGGGACCATTGGTAGACCGTATCGGTCTTCTTGCCTTGGTCCACGCCAACCAAGCGGGAAAGGAAGTCCTTGGTGACGGGATGCTGTGGCTTGCTGAAGATATCGCCCACCTTCCCCTGCTCGACGACGATGCCGTCATTCAGGACGGCGACTTCCTCGCAGGCGTCCCGGACGACCTCCATCTGGTGGGTGATCATCACCACCGTCAGGCTCATCTTCTTCTGCAACTCCTTGACCAGGTCGAGAATCGAGCTGGTTGTCTGTGGGTCGAGGGCACTCGTAGCTTCGTCACAAAAGAGGATTCCTGGGTTGCAGGATAGGGCGCGTGCGATGGCGACACGCTGCTTCTGTCCGCCAGAGAGGGTGCTGATACGTGCCTTTTCCCTTCCGTCAAGACCTACCATATGCAACAGTTCCTTGACCCGTTTATCGATCACATCGCGCTTATACCCGTTGATTTCCATCGGATAGGCGATATTTCCAGCGCAATCACGACTGGAAAACAAGTTGAAGTTCTGGAAAATCATGCCGATATGGCGCCGATGCAGCATCAGCTCCTCAACAGGCAAATTGTCCACTCGTTTGTCGTCATAGTACACTTCACCGGAATCCGGCTTCTCCAACAGGGAAATCAGCCGGACCAAGGTCGATTTGCCCGCACCACTCTTGCCGATGATGCCGAAGATCTTGTTGGAAGGAATGGTGAGGCTGACATCATTGACCGCATGAAGATCACCATAGCTTCGCTTCAGGTGGTTCAACGTAATCTGCATGGTCTGCTCCTCTCATTTGTACCAATGTATACTGAAAGAGCAACGACATGCAATCAGCGTGACTATGGGCAGGCACACAAAAGCAGGGTACAAAAAAAAGCGTGCGGGGGACCGCACGCGAGATGGGGAAAAAGAAAGGGCCCGGCGGCTACCTACTCTCCCGCGGAAAGACCGCAGTACCATCGGCGTGGAGGGGCTTGACTTCCGTGTTCGGGATGG
>Ga0256404_1001302_pt1 | contig 61638 bp, 38 predicted proteins | sample RumenRJG_01DNA_FD_185990 | JGI IMG/M metagenome (GOLD analysis project Ga0256404, IMG submission 185990) | Bovine rumen microbial communities from Lethbridge, Alberta, Canada - RJG_01 | ecosystem: Host-associated > Mammals > Digestive system > Stomach > Rumen | place: Canada: Alberta | collected...
TTCTGGCGCTCACCGTGATATTTAACCAATGCCAGACGGGGCTTTCCGTACCTTTTGCTCGCGTAGTTGTCAGTGCTGTCGCGGAATTCGTTTTCACGTATGATAATAAAAGGTGTGGGATGCTCCTCCTCGCGCATCACGTTCTGATAGACCATATCCGGATAGACGGCAGCAATTTCAAAATTCACCTTTCCATCGGCAGTCACAATTTTCCTTTCGTCGTCCTTCTTGCCGAACTGTCGCAGCAGTTGGTGATTCGCCCCCAAGCCATTGTCAGTGTAGATTCTGTCAGGGTGGATGTTCAGGATATTGAAGAAACAACTGTCGCCCATCAATAGCCGCATGCTCACCACCGTTCCGTCATCGGCAGAAACCGTCTGGTTCTCCAGTCCTTCAAGAGGGGTGCCATAGCCGAAACCTACAGCCTCAACTTCCGGCAGCGCCAGCAGTTTGCTGCGGAACGTCTGCCGCTGGCTTTCGTCGAGCCCAGCAATATCCCAGGTCTTGAGAATGTTCTCGATGTCGTAGCCCAGCGGGCGGTTCATGAGTTCACGGATGCTGCTACCCAGCAAGAGCGTGATGGTCAGCATGACGATGGCGAAGACAGCCTGAATCACCATCAGCGCGTGGCTCCACCGCTGGCGGACACGCCGGCGGAAGGTGCCGCGCACGATGTCGATAGGCTGGTAGCCGCTGAGTATCGTGGCAGGCACGAAACCTGCCAATGAGCCAACGAGGATGATGCCTATCAGGAAGACAACGGTAGTGCCAAGGCCCGTATCCTTCAGCAAATCCAGCGGACAGTTGGCCATCTCCATCGCCTTGTCCTGCAGGGTGAGTGCTATCACGTAGCCAACGACGAAGGCAATGGCAGTAAAGAGAATGCTCTCGCCTATCAGCTTGCCAAAGACCTGCAGGCGCGACAGGCCCAACAGCCGACGGGTGGCCATCTCCTTCGACCGCTCGGTGGTGAGCGACACGCTCAGGTTCACGTAGTTGAAGATGGCGAACACCAGTACCAGTAGGGCAACAACTACATAGAGGTGTGCCATCTCCCGACTGCCGTGATTGATGTCTTCCTGACCTAACGAACACTCCATCGCGTCATAGTAGATGGTGGAGACTGGCGTGAGCGTCAGTTCCTTTGCTGCTTCCATCTGATAAATCCAGAAGAAGGTCTTCAGATAGTCGATCATGTCGCCAGTTTTGCTCTGCAGGTCGCAGCCCTCGCGCTGCATCAGGAAGAGGACGCAGCACGACGCGTTGTTCATCTGCTCGCTCCAGGCCGAATAGTGGAAGTGGCGCAGGTTGTCTATGTTGAACACGCATTCATAGCCGTCGGGGATGATGCTTCGGTCAAAGTCGTCCATAATACCGCTGACGGTGTAAGTGACAGGACCTTTCCCGCCGTTCGCATCACCTAACTCCATTTCGTCATCGCCCAGCACCATCTCCTTGCCGATAGGACTTTCGTCGGGCCAATAGCGCTGTGCGAACGACTTGCTCACCACAATCTGGTTGGGCGCACTGAGCACCTTACGACGGTCGCCCGTCAGCAGGCTGTAGTCGAAGAAAGTGAAGAAGTTCTGACCCGTCACCAGCACCTTCGTGTCGGCCTTCTGCCCACCAATGTTGAACGTCATGCCGTAGCCAGCCACTGAGCACCAGTCCTCCACCTCAGGGAAACGCTCTTTCAGTCGCTCGCCCACACGGAAGTTCGACATCATGCACATCTCGTTGCCTACGACGAACGTGCGGTCGGCGCGTGTCTGGTAGTTCTCCACCGTCATCTGGCGGTAGATGAGGTCGCCCAACAGCAGCAGGAAGGCCATCGAGAGGCAAAGCCCTACGATATTGATAACGGTAAACAGCCGATGCCGGCTCAAGAATTTCAGATAACTGTTCATATTCTTCTACTTTATTACTAATACTTCGTTGTCCTTGAATGCTTCGTAGCCGCTGGTGACGACACGTTCGCCTGGCTCCAGGCCTTCGAGCACCTCGTAGTGCTGCGGGTTCTGGCGGCCTATGCGAATGTTGCGACGATAGGCCTTGCTACCATCAGAGGAGAGCACGAAGATCCATTGGCCTCCTGTTGTCTGGAAGAAGGTGCCGCGTGGGATGAGCACGGCCTGTTCGGGCTGGCCCAGTTCGAGGTCGATATAATAGGTCTGGCCTGTGCGGATGTTCTCTGGGCGCTCACCACGGAAGATGAAGTCGCAACGGAACTTGCCATCACGCACCTCTGGGTAAACCTTACGAACCTGAAGTTGGTATTGTTTGTCGCCACGGGTGAAAGTGGCAGCAAGCCCTTGACGAACCCTGTCGATATAGTGCTCATCAATTTGCGCCTGCACCTTATAATCGCTGAGGTCGTTCAGTTGTCCGATCTTCTGTCCAGGGCTGATGCTCTGACCCAGTTCCACATCGAGCAGACCCAGTTCGCCGTCGATGGCAGAGCGCACCTCGAGTTTGTCCTTGCGCTGACGCACCAACACCACGTTTCGACGCATGTTCTGCAGGTTATCCTCCATCTGGTCCATCTGAACGGTGCGATAGATGGAGTCCTGCTTCAGGCGCTTCGACACCAGCGAGCGCTTCTTGGCAGAGAGTTGATAGTCCTCCTGCGACTTGATGTAATCCTCCTTGCTGATGAGTTTCTCCTGATAGAGCCGCTGGTTCTGTTCGTAGGTGCGTTGCTTACGATGGGTGTCCATATCGAGTTGTGCCTGTTCCGTCTGGTTGTTCAGACGATCCTGCTGCATAGCCACCTGAGTGTTGCGAAGCAGATTTTGCTTTTCTGCCAGTTCTGCCTCAGCGTTGAGGATCTGTAGGTCGAGGCCTGAATTGCTCAGGCGGACAATCACATCACCCTTCTTGACATGCGTGCCTTCCTCTACGACCTTCTCCATGACGATGCCCCCTTCCTCTGGTGAGATCTGCACCACCTGGATGGGCAGCACCTGTCCGTTGGTCCTTACATAGTCCTTGAACTCTGCCCGCTGTACCTCGCTGATGGTCAGTTCGTCCTTGCTCACTCTGAGCGTCGAGGCGTGACTGCCAAATGCTAACCAGGAAACAATCACCAATAAGCCGATGCCTCCAGCCAGATACGGCCAATACTTCATCAGTTTCTGCGTCTTAGTCTTTTCAATTACTCTATCCATATTCTTCATTTTCTTGACCACAAATTACACTAATTTCACGAATTATACGAATTAATCTGTGTGTAGCCAATTCGTGAAATTAGTGTAATTCGTGGTTATTATTAATTCCATATCGTTTCTCCGTTATAATATCTTACTAATTCGTGCTTTACCATCGCCATCAACTGGCACTGCAACAGCGTGGCTTTCGACTGCAGGAGTTGTGCCGAGGTGGTGTGCAGGTCGATGGCTGTCGAGAGCCCTTCCTCAAACTGACGGCGTGTCAGTTGGTAAGCCAGCGAGTCGGCCTCCACCTTATGCGTCATCTGCTCCGTCTGCTTCAGATAGGCCTGCCAGTCCTGCCAGGCCTCGCGACTCAGTTTCTGTAACTCCTGCTGCTTGTCCTCGTAGGCCTCACGGGCTATACGGTAGTTGTTCTTTGCACGACGGATGCTGGTGACCGTCTGCAGACGATTGAACAGGGGAATGCTCAGCGTGGCACCAATATACTCGCCCATGTTGTTCTTGAACTGGTCGCTGAACGAGGTGGCTGTCTGCGAGTGGAGGGTTTTGAAATAGGTGGTGTTCAGGCCCGCACTCAGAGAGAGAGCAGGTAACAGCGCGGCACGGGCCTGACGCCACTCGTAAAGTCTGGCTTGCATCGTGTGGTATTGTTGTTGCAGGGCTGGGTGCCAGCCGTTGGCACCGCTGGTTCCAGGCATTGGCACCGTTGGTTCCAGGCTTTGGCACTGTTGGTTCCAGGCATTGGCACCAGCGGTTCCAGGCATTGGAACGAAAATTGAAACTATAGTGTCAAGTGGCATAGACATCTGTCGTTTCAGGTCGAGCATGGCCGAAGCGCGCAGATTCTCCTGACGGGTCAGTTCGTAGGCCGCCTCAGCCTGCTGGGCTTCGATCTGTGCGAGGTCGGCAGCACTCTTGCGCCCCACCTCGACCAGCACCTGTGTCTGTCGCAACAGCAGGTCTGTCTCACGCTGTTTCTCCTCAGCCATCGCGACCGTCCCCTCGTAGTACAGGGCGTTGACCCAGGCCTGCAGGGTGGCGATGGCCGTCTGGTCCTGCTGCTCTCGCAGGGCGTTGCGCCCCATGAGCACACTCGCCTTGGCAGCCTTCAGGGCGTTCACTCGGCTGAAGCCGTCGAACACAGGCAGCGAGGCATACACGCTGTAGTCGTTATAGAAGGTGCTCACATCGGTATAGCCGTTGGTCTCAGGGTCGATGGCGCGTCCGAAGTTGTACTGGGCTCCGATGCCGGCATTCACTGAGGGCAGGAAGTTGCCGACGGCCCCCAGCCTCGAAGCCTCGTAGTTGTCGAGTTCCAAGGCAGCACGGCGAACCTGGGTGTTGTGCTCCACAGCGTACTGCATACACCGCTGGGCTGTCCATACGGTCTGCGCCTGAACTGTAGCAGCGAGTGCTGAGAGACTGAGAATGATTAGTTTCTTCATATCGTTTTTTATGATTTCGTGGTGCAAAGTTATGGTTTTTATTTCCATAGTACAAGCTTTAAAGGCCCTCTGGAGGCAGATTGTCTAATTTTTTTACACCTGTTTGTATGAGATTTAGACAGAAAGTCGTAACTTTGCAGACAAAAACGAACGATGAACAACTACGGAAGCATACTGATAGTCGACGACAACCCCTCGATCCTGACAGCCTTGCGCTACTGTCTGGACACCACTTTCGAGCGAATCATCACGCTGGACAAGCCTGACGACATCCTGAAGACGGTGGCGCAGGAGACCATCGACATCGTGCTGCTCGACATGAACTTCACCCTCGGCGTGAACAGCGGACAGGAGGGACTGCTCTGGCTGCGCACCATCCGCAAGCACCATCCGCAGATGCCTGTGGTGCTGCTGACGGCTTATGCAGATGTATCTCTGGCCGTCAGAGGACTGAAGAGCGGTGCTGCCGACTTCATTGTCAAGCCGTGGGACAACGACGAACTGGTGCGCAAACTAAAGGATGTGCTCGACATGCAGGGTGAAATCGTCAGTCTCGACGAGGTAGAAGCAGAACATATCCGCCGCACCATCGACCACTGTCATGGTAATCTCTCGAAAGCCGCAGAACTGCTTGGTATCACTCGCCAGACACTCTACAATAAGATGAAACGGTTGTGAATGTGCTTCTATATATAATAATAGGTTGTCTGGCGGTGGTCGGAGTCGTGTGGTTCTGGCGTCATCAGAGGTCGCTGAGGGTTCGTGCCCACCTGATGCAGGAGGCCATCCGTAATCACGACTTCACGTTCCGCCTGCCTACCAACGGACTTCTGCCAGGCGAAAGAGCCATGCAGGAGACGCTGAACCAGTTGGGTGATACCATCCGCCAGCAGGTGAACCAGAACGAGGTGGAGTCGTGGGAAAGGCTCACCCGTGTGCTGACCCATGAGATCATGAACGCCACAGCCCCCATCGCCAGCATCAGCCAGTCGCTGCTCGGCCGTCCTGATGTCAAGGGTACACCTCTGGAAGAGGGCATCCATGCCATCTTCACCACCTCGCAGCATCTGAACACCTTTGTGGATTCCTATCGCAAACTGTCGCAGTTGCAACAGCCAGCACTGGAGAATGTCCTTCTTTCAACGCTCATCCATGATGTCCAACAACTATATTCTGATATGGCATGGGATAGTGCCGTCGCTGATGACGTTATGGTCTGTGCCGATCCCAATATGCTGCGACAGATACTCATCAATCTCGTGAAGAACGCCATCGAGGCAGGTGCCAGGCGCATCGGTATCCAGCATCATGGACCCGCCCCCCTGATCCTTGTCAGCAACGATGGTCAGCCCATCCCTGCTGAGGCCCGCAAGAGCATCTTCGTGCCCTTCTTCACCACCAAGCGCACTGGCAGCGGCATCGGCCTCTCCCTCTCGCGCCGTATGATGATACAACAGGGAGGCAGCCTCAGTCTCTTAGACCAGCCCCAGAGCGGTTATCACACCACGTTCGTTTTGGAGTTTCAGAAACAGCAACGATGACGGTCTATGTGTTCGATCATACACTCGACGGACTGTTGACGGCAGTGTTCGACAGTTTCTTCCTGCACCAACAGCCTGAGTTCCTGTTGGCAGAGGGGGAGCAGTTGCCGTTGTTTGCCGATGAGCCCCACCGTGTGGTGACGGACAGCGAGAAGGCTGAGCGTGTGTGGAAGGGACTGGAGAAGCATCTCTCCAAAGACGGGCTGCGGATGATTACCGTCAGCTGGCTCTCCGAGGAGCGGGCACTGAACCAGCCACTGTTTAATTTTATCTGTAAGGTGTTTCGCAGAGAACCCTTTGATTCCTATGAGCGCAATGCGAGCGACCCTGACGTGCTGGAGGTGAGGAACACCTGCCGACGGGTGCTCCACGAACAGTTGCGCATGAAACAGTTCATCCGTTTCCAGAAAGCCAAGGACGGTACTTACCTCGCTGTCGTCTCGCCAGACCATAACGTGCTGCCGCTGATCATCGATCATTTCCAGGACCGCTTCAACGACCAGCCGTGGCTCATCTACGATGCCAAGCGCCACTATGGGTATTATTACGATGGCGCTGCCGCTCCCATCCATATCACTTTTGAGGATGAAGCAGCCGTGCCCTTCAACCTCAGCAACGGTAAACTTGATGCAGAGGTGCTGAGTGAGAACGACCAGATATTCCAGCAACTCTGGCGCACCTACTTCAAGGCCATCTGCATCAAGGAGCGCATGAATCCCAGGAAACAACTCAGCGACATGCCTCGCCGCTACTGGAAATACATGACAGAGTTAATGGTGAACTCTTTTTCTATCGTTTCAGCAGATTCAGCGGAGCCTGAGGTTTCAGGACATCGTTGACCTTGACGGTGCCAGCCTTGACGGCAGCAGGCAGCGTGGCCTTGACATCCTGGGCAGAGGCAGCAACGAGGAACTGATATTCGCCCTCGGCAACCACCCATGCAGAGGCAGCCTCGTCGAACGAGGCGAGGTCGGCGGCCTTCACCTTCAGGATGACGGTCTCGCTCTCGCCGGGTTTCAGGTTCTTCGTCTTGGCGAAGGCCTTGAGTTCCTTGGCGGGCTTGTTGGCGGCCTTCGAGTCGGGGGCAGCAACGTAGAGTTCCACAACCTCCTTACCCTCACGATCGCCTGTGTTCTTGATGGTGACGGAGACCTCGTAGTCCTCACCCTTATCAGCAACCTTGGCATCGCTATACTCGAAAGTGGTATAACTGAGGCCGAAGCCGAAGGGATAACTCACGGGCACCTCGAACGAGTCGAAATAACGATAGCCTACGTAGATATCCTCTTCGTAGTTGGTCCAGTCGACATTCTTCACATTACCACGCTCCACGGTGTTCATGAAGTCAAGTTTCGCCGTCTGGTCTACAGGGAAGTTCTTCGAGGAGTAGACATCGGTGAACTTCACGGGCCAGGTCATGGTGAACTTACCCGAGGGCGACTGCTTACCACTGAGCACGTCGACGACGCTGTTGCCGCCCTCCTGTCCTGCCTGCCAGGCGCAGAGGATGGCATCGGGCTGCTCCTTCCAAGAGGCAGTCTCGATGACGCCGCCAATGTTCAGCAGCACCACCACCTTCTTGCCTGCCTTGTGATAGGCCTCGCAGACCTGGTTCAGCAGTTTCCGCTCAGAGTCACTCAGGTTGAAGTCTGTCGATTTGCGGTCGAAGAACTCTCCCGAGATACGCCCGATGGTCAGCACGGCGATGTCGGCCTTGGCAGCCTGAGCCTCGAGTTCGGCTACAGTAAACTGCTTCTCGGCAGGCAGGCCAGCAGGCAGGAAGCGCATCATCATGGCCCTCTGCTTGTCGGTCTTCTCGATCTCGGCAATCTCGGCCTCACGGGCCTTGTGATAGTCTGCCCAGAACTGTTCGTAGGCCTGCTTCAGATCGTCTGAGACGGCATAGCCACCGTTCTTCATGCCGTCGAGCAGCGACACCACATAGGCATGGTTCACATTGCCCGATCCCGTACCACCGGCAATGAACTCGTAGGAGGTATTGCCATAGAGTGCCACGTTCTTGACGGTCTCGGCGAAGGGGAGCGCCTGGTTGTTCTTCATGAGCACCATACCCTCGGCGGCAGACTGCCGGGTGACGGCAGCGTGGGCCTCCAGGTCGGGCTTGTTGGAGTATTGATAGCCCTGGTAGCGGGGCGTCTTCTCGATGAGGTTGAGGATGCGGCTCACGTTGCGGTCGAGGTCGGCCTCGGCGAGTTTGCCGCTCTTCACGCCAGCCACGATCGAGTCGTACTGTGCCTTCTTTCCCGGCTGCAGCATGTCGTTGCCTGCGGTCATCTGTACGGCGCCGTCCTTGCCGCCGAACCAGTCGGTCATCACCGTTCCCTCGTAGCCCCACTCGTCGCGGAGGATGGTCTGCACGAGGTCCTTGCTCTCAGAGGTGTATATACCATTAATATAATTATAGGAGGTCATCACCGTCCAGGGCTTGCTCTCCTTGATGGCGATCTCGAAGCCCTTGAGATAGATCTCGCGGAGGGCCCGCTGGGAGATGCGGGCATCGTTGCCCATGCGGTTGGTCTCCTGGTTGTTGGCAGCGAAGTGCTTGATGCTCGTGCCCACGTCGTTCTTCTGCACACCGGTGATATAGGCGGCAGCGGTCTTGCCCGCCACCACGGGGTCCTCGGAGTAGTATTCGAAGTTTCGGCCGCAGAGGGGGTTGCGCATGATGTTCAGGGCTGGGGCCAGCAACACATCGGCTCCATACTCCTTCACCTCCTCGCCGATGGCCTGACCCACCTCTTCGATGAGTTGGGTGTTCCAGGTAGAGGCAAGCAGGGTGCCGATGGGGAAGTGGGTACAGTAATAGGTGGCAGAGTCACCCTCACGGGTGGCGTCGATACGGAGTCCGGCAGGACCGTCGGCCAGCACGATGGCGGGGATGCCGAGAGAGTCGAGTGGATAGGTGGTACCAGCGGCACCAGGCACGAGGTTCTTGGTGGCACCGATGACGGCCTCATCACCAGAGAAGCCCTGCATACCTGTTCCGATGACGAAGTGGGCCTTGTCTTCGAGCGACATCCTGGCCATCACTTCCTCCTGATTGATCACTTTCTGGGCAGGGGCCTTGTCGGTTGTGCTACAGCCAGCCATCAAGACAGCCATCCCCAATAATGAAACGAGGTTCTTTTTCATAACTTTTCTATTTTTGTTTAAACACAGAGGCACAGAGATATAGAGTTATTCGATTCTTGCATTGTTGATGGTGCAAAGATAAACAATTTTGTGGATATTCTTTCCTTTTTCCTCATTTTTTATTAACTTTGCACACGAATTAAGTAACATAAAAGCCTGAAAGAGATGAAAATCTTTGCGATAGGAATGAATTATGCAGCGCATAACCAGGAGTTGCACGGGACGCTGAAGCGCCCTGACGAGCCCGTGATCTTTACGAAGGCGGACTCGGCGATACTGAACCAGGGGAAGCCCTTCTTCGTGCCTGACCATCTGGGGCGCATCGACTACGAGACGGAGGTGGTGGTGCGCATCGGCCGACTGGGCAAGAGCATCCCACAGCGCTTCGCCCACCGCTATTACGACGCCCTGACGATAGGCATCGACTTCACAGCCCGCGACCTGCAGAAGAAAGCCTCTGAGGCAGGACAGCCCTGGACCATCTGCAAAGGATTCGACGGCTCTGCCGCCATCGGCGAATGGATTCCCAAGGAGAAACTGCTGACGGATCCTGAGGCGCCCTGCGAACAGTCAGGCCTCCAGCGGCTGCACTTCCACCTCGACATCCAGACGGAGGAAGACCAACGGCAGGGGCGCGAGGGGAAGACGGTGCAGGAGGGCTGTACGTCGGACATGCTCTACACCGTCGATGAGATCATCGCCTACATCTCACAGTTCTTCACGCTGAAGACGGGCGACCTGCTCTATACCGGCACCCCTGCCGGCGTAGGGCCAGTACACATCGGCGACCGTCTGGAAGGGTGGCTCGAAGGACGACGGGTACTCGCGTTCAATTGTAAATAAAGTGGAAAGTGGAAAGAGGAAAGTGGAAAGAGATATGATTGTAGGGGTGTTTGGTTTGTTCCGGCTGAAGCCTGAGGAACGGGTGCAGGCAGGGGTGGCGCTGGTAGTCATCGTGCTGCTGAACGCCCTGTTTATCTGGCGTCTCCATGAACTGTTCCTGCAGCCTGGCTTCGGACCCTATTGGAAGGTCTTTGAGCACGAGTTGCACCTGGCGGGCTATGATCCACTGACGTATATGATGGTGACCGACTGGGATGTGATCTACGAGACCCACCGCCACCCGCTGTTAGCCTTCCTCGTCTGGCCACTCTGGCTGCTGAACCAGGGACTCACCTGGCTGTTGGGCGTCAACTGCGTGCAGTATGTCGTGGCCCTGCCTGTCATCGTCTGTTCCTTCTATTCCTATATCTTCCTCTACCGCATCCATCGCGAGGTGGTGGGACTGCGACGCGACGATGCGACGCTGATGACGATGTCCGCCTTCTCGATGGCTTATCTGCTCTTGTCTGTCATCGTGCCCGACCACTTTACAGTGTCGATGTTCCTCCTGCTGCTGACGCTCTATATCTCTGGCGTGTGCATCCAGAAGCGTCGTGAGTTCAAGTGGTGGCAGTCGGCCGTACTCTTCTGTTTCACAGCAGGCGTCACCCTGAGCAACGGCCTCAAGGTGTTCCTGTCTGGTCTTTTCGTGAACAGGAAGGATTTCTTCCGCCCGAAGTATCTGCTGCTGGCCGTCTTCCTGCCTGCTGCCTTGCTGTGGGCCACAGCCGTCTGGGAGCACCACACGTTCGTGGAGCCTCGCCAACAGGCCAGGGAAAAGGCAGACAAGCGGAAAAGCGAGAATCTGAAAGAGCGTGTGGCACAGATGTCCCCCGACGAGCGGGCCCGCTACGAGGCCAAGAAGAACCGTCGTGAAGCCGTATTAAAACGTCAGGCTGCGAAGACTGGCAAGCCGATGGAGGATCATGGCTATCTGAAGTGGACAGACATCTCGACCTCCCGTTGGCAGACGGTCTACGAGAACCTCTTCGGCGAGTCTGTGCAGTTCCATCGTCAGCACTTTCTTGAGGACACGCTCGTTGGGCGCCCCGTCTTTGTGCCCTACCTGAATCTGTTCAGTTACTTCGTCGAGGCGATGGTGGTGCTTTTGGCGCTGTTGGGCGTATGGTATGGCCGTCGGAGCCGTTTCCTCTGGCTCTGTCTGTCGTGCTTCGCTATAGACATGATGATCCATTTGGTGTTAGGTTTTGGCATCAACGAGGTGTTTATCATGTCGCCCCACTTCCTGTTCGTGCTGCCCATCGCCACAGCCTATCTGCTGCGCGAGACCAGGCGCCATCCTTGTCCGCGTCTCGCCGTCACGGCCCTGACAGCCTATCTGTTCACCTACAACGGCTTCCTGCTCATCCTCTTCCTGTTGTCGCCCATCTGCGCCACACTCTAATAGCCCAGAGAGAACCTGTTCTGTCGTCATTGCCTAAACATGGCGGAAGCGGCCTGTCCACTTGCTCAGGCGGCGGGCGAAGGACTGCCAGATATGTCGGAACTGGCCGTAGCGCAGGTTCAGACAGAGTTCTTCGAGCGAATTGAGTATTTTGATCCCAGGGTGGTTCCAGCCGTTGGCGCGATAGAGGCGCTCCAGATAGGCATTATTCTCTGTGACGGTCTTTGGATGGACGAGGGGGAAGGTCAGTTCGTGTCTCCCCATGGTGAACATCCGTCGGATGCGATGGGGCGTGGTCTTCAGTTCGGCTGAGAAATGGGTGGAGTCGCCTGTGAGGCCGATGTTATTGATCTGGTTCATCTGCGGCATGATGGCGAGGGAGTCATGGAGCAGCATATCAGCCCAGTAGATGGTCTCGAAGTACTCCTTGCCGCTCTGGCTGTGATCCTGGAACATCTGGAGCATGTCGCTGCGCAGACGGCGCTCACGGGCTACAGTCTCTATCTTCCTCAACTTCTCTGGGTCTCGCATGAATCCGTATGTGGGGTCCCATCGCTGGGCTACCCTGCGCCACGAGGCCCAGCCCCAGATGCTGAAGGCAGAAGTGAAGAAATAACTGTCGTGACCACAGTCGTTCGTCTGCTCGTCGATATTGAAGCCTGCCACCATCGAGATGCGCTCGTCATTTTCATACCTGTCGAGCATCTCCTTACAGAAGGGGAAGAACGACTGAGCAGGCACCACATCGTCCTCAAGCACAATCACTTTCTCTGCCAGTGAGAACGCCCACTGGTGTGAACGGAAGCCAGAGGGGTCGCAACCCTCGTTATGGTCGAGATAGCGGCGATGCACCTCGCACTCCCAGTCGATATGCTCGTCGCTCACGATCTCACGACAGGCCTCGATGCCTGCCTTGTCACGCTCCCCACGGGGTCCGTCCTGATAGAGCAAGAGCATCGAGGGTCGTGCCTGGCGCACGGCCTCGAACACCTGCCGGAAGGTGTCGCTGCGCGTGAAGAACAGCAGCAATACGGCGATGTCTGTCTTTGCCACAGGTTTCACAATGCCTACTGATTGATAATCGAGTACAAAAGTACGAAATATTAGTGGAAAGAAGAGCGCAGAAAGCGGAAAGATGCACTATCGCTGTCATGATTTTAAAATAATTAACGCTTTGAGCATATCTCTTTCCCTTTCCTCTTTCCACTTTCCTCTTTTTTTATTACCTTTGCAGCCGATGACAAACGAAGAGTTGCGCGAACGTTACAATCCAGAGGGCTCGTTGCTGCGACGCCAGCAGACGAGGATGCTGGAGATTCTGCTGGAGGTAGACAGGATCTGCCAGAAGCATGATATCCGGTATTGGCTCAGCAGCGGCACGCTGATAGGCGCCCTGCGTCACGACGGCTTCATCCCCTGGGACGACGACCTCGATATCGAGATGATGCGAGAGGACTATCTCCGTCTGATGGAGGTGCTGCCCCAGGAACTGCCCGACTGGCTCGCCCTGCAGAACGACGACAGCGACCCCAACTACTTCTATTTCTACGCCAAGGTGCGCGACCGCCGTTCACGGATGCTCGAACAGAACGGCTACGACCGTCTGTGGAAGGAGCAGGGCATCTATATCGACATCTTCCCCATGGAGCCACACCCCATCTGGATGCAGAGGCTGTCGGAGAAGACCGTAGGCCACATGTATAAGATCTGGCGCACCAGCACGGACGATGCCAAGGCCATCAAACAAGTGCGTCGCATCTTCAACTTCAACAAGCGCATCGTCTTCCCCTGCCTCCGCTGTCTCCTGAGTATTCTCTCACCCCTCACCTCTCCCCACTCACCTCTCAAGACCATCACCAGCGCCATGGGCATCCCCTTCCACAATCCCCGTTATGCCAAGGAGATCTTTCCGCTGACCACCCACACCTTCGAAGGTCATCGACTGCCAGTGCCCCACGATGCCGATGCCCATCTGCGCCACATCTTTGGCGACTATATGAAACTGCCTGATCTCAGTAAACTCGCGCCCCATGTCGGAAAACTTGAATTCTACGACTGAACCACTTCCCGTCTCGTCAGAGGTATCGCCTAGGAAGCCACGCCTCGGATGGCTCGATGCCCTCAGAGGGTTCACAATGCTGCTCGTGGTGACCAACCATGTAGCCCTGAAGTCGTTTGGCATGCAGATACGCTGGTCGGCAGCCCTCCAGTTCTTCCTGCTCTTCCGCATGCCGCTATTCTTCTTCATCAGCGGATTCCTGGCTTATAAGGCGAGTCGCGTGTGGAATGCCCGTACGCTGGGAGAACTCACCCTGAAGAAGATGCGCGTGCAGATCATCCCTACCGTCGTGTTCTTCCTGCTCTTCCTGGCGATGGTTCCCACCACGCCCTTCCTCCACAACCTCGACGAGGCCCTCGCCTCCTCGATGAAGGCGGGCTACTGGTTCACGATCGTGTTGCTCTATATGCTCCTCACGTTCTACCTCTTCTCCTACGTCGAGAGCAAACTCTTTCGGGGGTACGAAGGTACGGGGGCGCGAGGGCGCGAGAATAGATCCAGCGCAGACACTCATGCAAAAGGTATTCTCGTACCCTCAGCCTCGAATGAGGCTGTCCCCCGTACCCCCGCACCTCCGATTCTAATCCTTCTCCTCTTCATCGTCTCCCTCTGCATGTTCGAGACCTGTTACCTGCCACGTCATTTCTCCTGGGCACTGGGATATAAGGGCCAACCCAACGAATTCCTCAACTACACCAGCCTGGTGGAGATGTTCCGTTACTTCCCCTTCTTCCTCTATGGTGCCCTTGTGCATCGCTACTGGGAGCGCGCCCAGCGACTGATGGACTCCCGCTGGTTCTTCCCTGTGGTAGTCATACTGGCTCTCCTCACTACCCTCGAGGTGATCAAGTGGCACAACCTCCGACTGGAATGGGCTTCGCTGCCCCATACCCTCGCGATGTTCCTGTTGCTGACGATGGTGTTCATGTTCTTCAGGCATTACAGCGATTTCTTCTCCGACAAGACCGCCTTGGGCCGTGGCCTGCAGTTCATCGGCCGTCGCACGCTCGACATCTATCTGCTGCACTATTTCTTCCTGCCCAAACTCCCGATGGTGGGCGAGTTCTTCCGCCTGAACCGCCATAACTTCATCCTCGACACCACAGCCGCCCTGGCCGTCGCCCTCGTGGTGGTCGCCTTCTGCGTCATCACCTCCCAACTGCTGCGCGTCAGCCCCTTTTTGAAAAAACATCTCTTTGGGAGATGATTTTTTGTTTATAGTTTATAGTTTATAGTTTATAGATGATTACTTCTATAGGCAAAAAGGGAGGGCGTGCACGGTATTCAACTAATTACTTCTATAGGCAAAAAGGGAGGGCGTGCACGGTATTCAACTATAAACTATAAACTATAAACTATAAACAAAAAACAAAAACTACGCTTTCTTCTTAATGAATGCCATCACCTCTTTCAGGATGACGGCCCCTGCTATTCTCATCACTCCATAATACAATAACATCGCCATCACAACCCTGCTGATGAGCAATATCCAGAGCCTTAAGTAATCATCTGTAAACTGTAAACTGTAAACTGTAAACTGATATGTAATGAGCCATGTCAGGCCCATGACAAAGGCAGCAGCGAGGGCGAAGGGCAGGATATCCTTCAGGAAGTCGGTGAGCCTGTAGCCCATCAGCCGCCTGACGAAGAAATGCCACACGAACATCCAGGCGATATTCAACAAGGTGTAGGCGACGACCATCACCATGATGCCTTGCCGCCAGAGACCCACCATCAGCGCTATCTGCAACACGCCCAGGGCGATGGTGCTCCACAGGTAGATATCACTCCGATGCTGGCTGATGACAGAGTCCGTCAGTAGTGTCGACAGGGGCATGAAGGCCCCACAGAGGCAGAGCAGGGGCAACAGCGAGGCGGCGAAGGCCCACTTCTCTCCGATGGCCAGCATGATGAACTCGTGCGACACGATGGCGAGCCCAAACAGCAGGGGGAAGGAGACGAAGGCCGTGAAGCGCACCATCTTCCGCAGCACCGCCAACTGCCGTTCACGCTCCTCGCGCAGCCCCACCAGCACCGTCTGGTCTACCTGCTTCAGCATGTTCCCCACCAGCAGGAAGCATTTCGAACTCCACTGATAGGCCTGATTGTAGTGGCCCGTGTTCGCCTCGCCATAGAAACGTCCCAGCAGCAGGTTCATGATGTTGGCATTCAGTTGCGTGAATATCGCCGACAGCATAATCCTGAAACTGAAAGGGAATAATCTTTTGAGGGGTGAGAGGTGAGAGGTGAGAGGTGAGAGCGTGGGTCGCCAGGCGCTGAAGCACCACAGCAGCAGCGTGTTGACGGCGATATACATCAGATACTGCGTGGCCAGCGCCCAGTAGCCGAAGCCCATGGCGGCCATCGCGACACTCACCAGGCTCGACGTCAGCGTCGCCGTCATGCCGCACTTGGCGATCTGCTTGATCTGCATCTGCTTCGTGAGATAGGCCGACTGGGCCATGCCGAAACTGGAGAACACGAAGCCCAGGAACACGTAACGGCTCAGGGGGATGAGGGCAGGGTTGCCATAGAAACGGGCTATCAGCGGGGCAGCGAGGAAGAGCACGGCATAGATCAAGGCCCCTGCCACGACGTTGAACCAGAACACGGCATTGTAATCCTCGTGCCTGGGCTCGCGCAGGTTGATGAGCCCCGTCTTGAAGCCACTCGACTGCAGTTCGTTCGCAATCACGGAGAATACCGCCAGCATCGCCGTCATGCCATAGTCCGAGGGGTCGAGGAGCCGTCCGAGGATGATGCCAAAGGCCAGTCCGAGCAACTGCTGCACGCCGTTGTTCATGCCGCCCCAGAAGAGACCCCTGGCTGTTTTATCCTTCAGTGATTCCATGTGGCTTGCGTCTGATGGACGATTTTATGACGCTGCAAAGTTACGTAAAAAGGTTGTAAAGTGCAACGGATTTTGGAAGATTAACGCATCCGGACGAAAATAAAAGCAAGTTTTGCACCACTTTCCTTGTTGTTCCAGTTTTTTTTCTTAACTTTGCACCAACTTCATTGAACAACGACGAGAAGATAACCATTAATATTCAAATAATTTGCAAGATGAGAAAGAAAATCGTATTTGGCATTATGGCACTATTGCTTTCAGGCAGTGGTGCTGCGACGAGCCAGGAGTCTCGACAGAAGTCCAAGAGCATCGTAATCCTCTATGAGAACGACGCCCACTGCGGCATCGACGGCTATACGAAGATAGCGGGCCTGCGCGACGCCATCAACCAGTCTGACACGGCCTACGCCGCTGCCGTCTGCTGTGGCGACTTCCTGCAGGGCAACACCACGGGCGCCATCTCCAAAGGACAGTACATCGCCGACATCCTGCGACTGATGGACTACCACGCCCTGACGCTTGGCAACCACGAGTTCGACTACGGCGTGCCCCGTATGCGCGCCCTGCTCGAGCAGACTGGCGCCCCCGTGGTCTGTGCCAACTTCTACGAGGCAGGAGAGCCAGAGCCTGTCTATGCCCCCTACGTCATCCGTCAGTATGGCGACAAGAAGGTGGCCTACGTCGGAGCCGTCACCCCAGAGACGATGATCCTCGAGGGCTACTCGTTCTACGACACCAACGGCATCCTGCTCTACGACCTGAAGCCGAAGACGTTCTACCAACTCATCCAGCAGGCTGTCGACGACGCCCGCCAGGCAGGAGCCGACTATGTGGTGCTGCTCTCCCACGTCGGCGAGACGCCCCAGTCGATGGGCTTCAGTTCCCACCGCCTCGTCAACAATACCCGTGGCATCGACATCGTGCTCGACGGCCACTCGCATGAGATCATCGAGGGCGTGAAGGTGAAGAACCTCGACGGCCGCGAGATCATCGTCACCCAGACGGGCACCCAGTTTGCCAACGTCGGCAAACTCGTCATCACCCCCGACGGGCGCTTCATCACCCAACTCATCAAGGGCAAGGACATCGACAGCGAGAATGCTGCCGTCAGCGCTGCCGTCGACAGCATCCACCAGAAGGTGAAGGCCGTCACCTCAGAGGTGGTGGCCCACAGCGACTACCGGCTGGTGGTGAGCGACGAGAATGCCCAGTGGATCGTGCGCGGCCAGGAGACCAATGCGGGCGACCTCGTGGCCGACGCCTACCGTCACACCATGAAGGCCGACCTGGGCTTCGAGAACGGTGGCGGCATCCGCAACGACATCATGGCTGGCGACATCACCTACGGCCACATCATCGGCATGCTGCCCTACGACAACACGCTGCGCCGCATCTCCGTCCGAGCCTCACAACTCGTGTCGATGCTCACCCGCTGCACAGCCCTCGTGCCCGTGCTCGACGGCAACTTCCCCCAGTGCTCAGGCCTCCGCTTCACCATCCACAGCAAGAGCCACACCGTCAGCGACATCGAGATCCTGCAGGCCGACGGCACCTATGCGCCCATCGACATGCAGCGCACCTACAGCGTCGCCCTGACCAGTTACAACCACGACTCGGGCGGATTCTTCGACTGCTTCAAGCAGTGCCCCGTGCTCGAGGAGAGCAGCATCCGCTATTACGAGGCGCTGGCCGACTATCTCCGCAATGTGCTTGGCGGCACCACGGGCGAGGCCTATGCCCAGCCGCAGGGCCGCATCCGCATCATCGAAGACTGACGAGCGCGATCGGGGCGAAGACTGACGAGCGCGATCGGGCGAAGACGAAACGCCTGAACCCCCGCTCAGGCTATTATCGAACGTGAAGGGGGCCCGCAGCGATGGCTGCGAGCCCCCTCTCTTTGTTACAGGCAACTGACCGTGCCCAGTGCCGTCAGCGCTGCCGTGGCGGCAGCAATCACCATGCGGAGTATCACCTCCCAGATACTGTGCTTTCTCATGGCATCAGCCTCCTTTCTTAGCCGTTGCCGCCGGCAGGCTCAGCCTCGGGCAAGGTCAGACGACTGCAGCAAGACCGTCTGATAGAAAAAGTGGAAGACGCCAGGCAGTCGGGCACGACGACGACGGTCTATCGCAAGACGGGAGTCCTCATGCTGTAAAGTGCCAAAGTGCCATAGTGCCATTGCTGCAGTTTAAGTCCGAAACACCTCAAAAACGGCCTTAAGTGTTCCTTTTACACCTCTATATTTCGTCCACTCTTTTTAGGGTGGGCGAAATAGTTAAAAGGCTGACAGCGAGCAAGATAGCCGAATCGGAACATTATATTCATCCACTTTTTATGCCTTTGCATTTGAAAAAAGAAATAATTATTGTAATTTTGCATCGTCGAAGAGATACGACATAGTTCTAACTCGTAATAATAACATTTAACTAACAAAGTATGAAAAAAAGCAGGTATCTATGGCTGTTATTGGCACTGATGGTGTCGATGGCTACGAAGGCCCAGGGAATCTTGGGAACTGTGACAGACGATCTTGGGGAGCCCATCATCGGTGCTTCCATCGTCGAGAAGGGTAACCCTCAGAATGGAACCATCACCGACTTCGATGGTAAGTTCACGATCAAGGTGAACGAGGGTACACCTATTATTATTAGTTACATTGGCTACACCTCGCAGGAGGTGAACGCCAGAAACGGCATGACCATCGTGCTGAAGGAAGACGCCCAGACGTTGCAGGACGTGGTCGTCATCGGTTATGGTGTTCAGAAGAAGAGCGTGGTGACCGCCGCCATCGCCAAGGTGTCGAGCGACGACCTCGACGGTACGGCCCCCGTCCGTATGGACAACGCCCTGAAGGGCCTCGCCGCCGGTGTGAACGTCACCTCATCGTCTGGTCAGCCTGGTGCCGCTGCCCGCATCCGCGTGCGTGGTATCGGTTCGGTGAACGACTCTAACCCGTTGTATATCGTCGACGGCATGCCCATCGAGGGTGGTCTCGACTACATCAACCCCAGCGACATCGAGAGTATCGAGGTGCTGAAGGACGCTGCCTCTGGCGCCATCTATGGTGCCCGTGCTGCCAACGGTGTGATCCTCGTGACCACGAAGAAGGGTAAGATGGGTAAGGTAACGGTGAACTACAACTTCTCGCAGGGCTGGCAGACAGCCTGGAAGCATCGCGACGTGCTCGACGCTACGGGCTATATGATCATGCAGAACGAGGGACTGGTGAACGCCGGTCAGGCTCCGCGCTATGAGGATCCCTACAAGGTGACCACCAACACCGACTGGCAGGATCTGCTGTTCAACGACAACGCCCCCGTGCAGAACCACGAGTTGACGCTCAGCGGAGCCACGGAGAAGGTGAACTACTATTTCTCGCTGGGCTACTACGACCAGGAGGGTATCGTAGGTGGTAACTACGGCCACTCGAACTATAACCGTCTGACGCTGCGTGGCAACTTCAACTTCAACGTGTTCGACGCCACGAAGGAGCGCAACTGGCTGAACAAACTCGACGTGCAGGTGAACCTCTCTTACGCCCGTGTGAAGAGCACTGGCGTGGATCCCAACTCTCAGTGGGGTAACGAAATCGGCTCTGCCCTGGCTCTGCCGCCACTGATCGCTCCCTACATCACTGGCGAGGAGGCTGAGAACCAGATCAAGGAATACAGCAAGAACTTCGCCGACGAGTATGTTCCCATGTATGGCGACAACGGACAGTTGTTGAACATCCCTGGTGCTGGCTTCAACGAGATGGCCAACCCGCTGATGTCGATGAAACTGCCCATCGGCCAGAACTGGAGCCACAAGTTCGTGAGCAACTTCTCTGCCACACTCGGTATCTGGGACGGTCTGAAATTCCGCACCAGTTACAGCACCGACATGTCGTTCTGGGGCAACCAGAGCCACGCTGTGCCCTACTGGATCTCGCCGACCAAGCATCGCAACTACTCTTCGGCCTCGATGGAGAGCGATCGTGGTACTGTCTGGCAGATTGAAAATGTGCTGATGTACGACAAGACCTTCGACAAGCACACGGTGAACGTGGTGCTCGGACAGAGTGCCTTCGAGAACTCGGGCTGGACGCTGGGTGCCTCGCGCAACAACCTGAAGGACTACAGCAAGCCCTGGGTGAACGCTGCTACCGGTCTGGCTGCCGACGGCGACCGTGACGGTTGGGGTGGCCCTGGCGTGAAGCACACCATGAGTTCGCTCTTCGCACGTCTGAGTTACAACTACGATGAGCGCTATATGGTACAGGCTACAGTCCGTCGCGACGGTTCAAGCCGCTTCGGTACAAACAATAAATACGGTACCTTCCCCTCTGTATCTGTAGGTTGGAACGTGATGAACGAGAAGTTCATGAAGAGCACCAACGAATGGCTGAACAACCTGAAGGTACGCTTCAGTTGGGGTAAGAACGGTAACGACAATATCGGTGACTTCCGCTACACTGTGCTGACACAGGGCGGTAACAACTACGGCTTCGGTATGGCTGGAGGCGAGAAGGAAGTGAACAGTTCGAAGGCCAACGGCCTCTCTAACCCCGACCTGAAGTGGGAGGAGAGTGAGCAGACCGATATCGGCGTGGACTTCGGTTTCCTGAACAACAAACTCACCTTCACCGTCGACTGGTTCAAGAAGAAGACCAACGGCATGCTGAAGGATATGAACATCCCGTCGTACGTGGGTGAGTCGAAGCCTATCGGCAACGTGGGCGACATGGAGAACACGGGCGTTGAGTTCGAACTCGGCTATAAGTTCAACATCAGCGACGCCAAGTTCCAGATCAAGGCCAACGCCTCTTACCTGAAGAACAAACTGGTGAAACTCGGCAACGCTGCCGGCTTCGATACCTATGATAATGTGTCGAACCTCGGAAACATCTCACGCGCTGAGGCTGGCGAGCCCTTCCCCTACTTCTGGGGCTACAAGACCGCTGGTATCTTCCAGAACTGGGACGAGGTGAATGCCTATACCCACGACGGCCAACTGATCCAGCCTAACGCCCGTCCTGGCTTCGTACGCTTCGTGGATGTCAACGGCGACGGTGCCATCGACGACAGCGACCGCACGAAGATCGGTAAGGGCACACCCGACTGGACCTTCGGCTTCACCTTCAACGCTGCCTGGAAAGGCTTCGACTTCATGATGTTCTGGCAGGGTACTGCCGGCAACGACATCTTCGACGCTACCCGTCGTCTCGACTTGCCCGCCATCAACCTGCCCAGTTGGTTCCTCGGACGCTGGACGGGCGAGGGTACCTCCAACAAGTATCCTATCTACATCCAGGGCGACGCCACCAACTGGCAGGCATCCGACCTCTATATCCACGACGGCAGTTACTTCCGCCTGAAGAACATCGAACTGGGATACACCATCCCCGAGTTCATCACGAGGAAGGCATTCATCAGCCGCCTGCGCCTCTATGTGGCTGCAGAGAACCTGGTGACCTTCACCAAGTACTGGGGCTTCGATCCTGAGATCTCTTCTGCTGCCACCTCTTGCGGCGTTGACTTCGGTGTTTATCCTCAGCCACGTGTACTGCGCGTAGGTGCAAACCTCACTTTCTAAAAGGTGAAAAAGTGAAAAAGTGAAATATAATGTAATCATGAAAGTTATGAAAGCAAACAAGATATTATTGGGAATGTTCGCAGCCCTGGCCATGACCGGCTGTAAGGACTCATTCCTGGAGGTGACCAGTCCTACCGACACCTTCATCGATGAATACTATACCACCAAGACTTCCCTCGACGAGGCTCTGGTGGCCGCCTACGCACCTCTGCACTGGTACGACTATGGCTCTACCTATCAGTACAATGCCCTGAACTTCATCTCTGAGTTCATGAGCGACGATATGTATCCCAACGGTTCGAGCAACACCGACCAGCCCATGCTGCAGTTGATGTTCAACTACAGTTGCACGCCTGTGGTCTGCCTGACGGGTGTCTGGAGCGACAGTTTCTCGGGTGTGAAGCGCTCTAACGACGTGCTGACCTACTGCGACTGGGTGGAGAAGGCTGGCAACATCACGGCTGCCCAGCGTGCCGACTATGAGGCTCAGGCCCGTCTGCTCCGCGTGTTCTACTACCTCCAACTCTGGAAGTTCTATGGCAACATCCCCTGCTACTTCGAGAACCTCGCTGCCCCCTATATCTCTGAGCAGTTGACGGCCGACGAGGTGTATGCCAAGGTGATTGAGGAACTGGAGTCTGTCATCGCCACAGGCGCCCTGAAGGACGACTATTCCGCTGAGGAGAAAGGTCACGTGACGAAGCCTCTGGCCTATATGATCTATGCTGAGATGGTGATGATCCAGAACGACAGCAGCCGTTATGGCAAGGCCCTCTCTTACATGAAGGAACTCATCAGCAGCGGAAAATACCAACTGACTCCCAACTACAAGGATATCTGGGACGAGAGTGGTGAGTGGAATGCTGAGTCGATCTGGGAGATCAACTACTTCGACGACAACTCTGTACGTGGTTGGGGTAACCAACTTGCTGCTGGTGGTGCCGTGTTCCCACGTCTCCATGGTCCCCGTTCGTTCAAGGCCAATGCTGGCGATCCCTACGAGGATGTGGATGCTGGCTGGGGCTTCAGCGCCATCCCTCTGCACTCTGTGGCCAGTTTCGAAGAGGGTGACATCCGCAAGGAGTTCTCTGCATTCGATATGTTTGCCCATGGCACCACCGACGATCCGGGTTGGATGAACACAGGCTACTGCCTCTATAAGTATATGTGCCGCAAGGGCAACAACAAGGACCAGAAGGCTGATGCCGACCTCGGCTTCAACAACAACCTCCGCGTCTATCGTTATTCTGAGGTGCTGCTCAATGCTGCTGAACTGCTGGTGAAGACTGGCGGTAGTGTCAGCGACGCTGCAAATTATGTGAATGAGGTTCGCGCCCGTGCCGGTCTGCCCGCCGTGAACGGTGTTGATGAGGACGTGATCCTCAACGAGCGCCGTCATGAGTTCATGGGCGAGGGCAAGCGTTACTTCGACCTCGTACGCACCGGCAAGGCTGCCTCTGTACTGACTCCTGCCAACGACTCCGGCCACTTCCGCACAAAGGCCTGGTCAGAGGATGTACGCTATCTGCCTATCCCACAGGACAACATCGACGCTGCCCAGGGAACGCTCAAGCAGAATGGCAATTATTAAAGACAATGGATTACACGAATTTAACGAATTATAGTTATGATAACAAAGATATATAAATTATTCCGCGCAGGTCTTGTATGCTGCTGTGCTACAGCAGCCCTGACTGCCTGCTCGCCGGAAAAGTTCGATGGTCCGAATCAGGGTGGCATCCCCTCCATCTCGAACGTGGACATCAACATGACTGTGGATCAGACAGTGAACCAGGCTACCTTTACCGTGGCCAACATGCCGGCACAGACCTATGCCATCTGGAAGGTGAACGGCGAAACGTATTCTACACTGAATCCCATGAACTGGGCCAACAACAAGGCCGGTACCTACGACGTGGAACTGCGCCTGGGCAATCGCAACGGCTTCAGCCAGGGCAGCATCACCAAGCAGTTTACCTTTGAGAACTCTCAGATAGACTTCACACCTTACTACAGCCGCATCGCCCGCACCTGGCGCATCAACTATGCAGAACAGGGACACATGGGTTGTGGCGAGCCTGGTACCGACGGTAGCAACTGGTGGAGTGCAGCCCCTGGCGACAAGGCCGACTGGGGTGTGTATGACGACCGCATCACCTTCACTGCCGAGGGCAACTATACCTACGATCCGGGTGAGGGAGGTACCGTGTATGTGAACAACGGCTCAAGCCTCTGGCCAGACTACAACACCGTGACCAATCCAGACGGCAGCAAGGCCGACTTTATGGCTCCCGTTGAGACTCAGTCTGCAGGTTACCGCTTTGATGTCGATGGTGACAAGATTGTGCTGATTCTTGATGATGAGACACTCTTCCCCTATATCTCCAGCGACGCACAGTATGCTAATCCCGTCTTCACTGTCACCAAACTTACCAATTCTGAGATGGTACTGCTCTACGAGGGCGAAGGCATCACCTGGCGATTCATGCTCACCAGTAAAGAGGATACAGAAGCACCATTCAGCGGCTTTAAGGCCAACAGCGACTTCAATATGTGGAAGAAGGCTTCCTTCACCAATGATTTCTACTATGCTCATGGTGACTCTTGGGAGCAGAACCCGCAGCCCATTGGTTTCGATATCGTCGGCGACAATAAGTATAAGATTACGTTGCCTTGCGAGTCGAACATGCAGTGGCAGGCTCAGGTGAAGTTCTTCACAGACATGAGTTCCTCTGCTGCCAATAACTATGACTTCTCGGCAATCTTTACACCGACGAACGATATTAAGGGTGCTACGGTAAAACTCGTGCTACATGGCGGTGGCGACAATGACAATATCTACTACTTTGCCGACCGTATCGACCTTGAGGCAGGCGATTCCTACGTATTCTGGAAAAGCGATATGCCTGGTATAGATATGGACAAGGTAGATCTCGTGCTCGACTTTGGCGGTGCTCCTGCCGGTACAGAGGTAGAGGTGAAAAACGTGGTGTTCAAGAACCATGCAGACGACGATGGCACCGTTCTGCCTACTGACAATCCAGGCAATGGTGGCGAGGAGGCTAAGGCCGACTGGGATGTCACTTCTGGTGCTAACCTGTGGAAGGCTGTTGAGGAAGGTAGTGCATTTATCAGCGTCACCCCGTGGTTTGCTGATGGCGGTTGGTCACAGATCGGAGATCCCACATGGACTCATAAGGATGGCGTATGGTCGCTTACCATCCCAGAGGGCATGGGTGGCAGCCAATGGCAGGGACAGTTCCCCATCAACACCACGCTGACAGCCAGCATGAGCAAGAAGTACAACTTCTACCTCGTACTTGAGGCCGATCAGGATCTGCCTGGTGTCACCATCAAACTGACGGAGACCGATGATGCTGACAAACACGACGACAACTTCTTCTTCGCAGACCGTCATGATGTCAAGGCTGACATACCGTTCGTCTATAAGGCTGAGGGTGTCACCCTGCCTAAGAACGATGCACACGCCCTGTCGCTCTTCTTCGACTTCGGTGGCTCACCTATCGGTGCCAACGTCAAGATCAGCAAGATCTATTTCGAGGAGTCTGTTTCTATGAGTTATGATGACACCAACAACCTCTGGAAGGGCGTCGATGATGGCTCTGCTTTTATCAGCGTCACCCCATGGTTTGCCGATGGCGGTTGGAGTCAGATCGGGGATCCCACGTGGAAGCATGAGGGCAACAAGTGGTCGCTGACTATCCCAGAAGGTATGGGTGGTAGCCAGTGGCAGGGACAGTTCCCCATCAACACCACGCTGGCTACGGCTCAGAACGATGCCTATAACTTCTCTTGCACCATCTTAGCCGATCAGGATCTGCCTGGTGTCACTATCAAACTCACTGAGACCGACGATGCCGATGGCACTAAGCACGACGAAAACTTCTACTTTGCTGATCGTCACGACATCAAGGCCGACGAACCCTTCGTCTATCAGATGAAAGGTGTGACACTGCCTAAGAATGATGCCCATGCACTCTCGCTGTTCTTCGACTTCGGCGGTTCGCCCATCGGTGCCAACATCACCATCAGCGATATCATTTTTGAAAAAGCCGAATAATAAATGAAACGGTTCATGCTTAATACTTTTCTACTCTCTCTCGCCGTAGCCCTTTTGGGCTGCGGAGGGGGTGAGGACGATCCCCAGCCAGCCGCAGCCAGCCTGACCATCTCGCCAGAGACCGTCAACGTGCCGGCAGAAGGCGGCACCTACCTTGTCAATGTCACGACGACAGGCCAGGAGTGGGGCGTGGCCATGGGAGGCGAGAACTTCTTCACGGTCAAGACTCAGAATACGGCAGACCAGGCGGGTACAATCACCATCACGGTTCCTGCTAATCCTGTGGCAGAGGCCCGCACTGGTTCTGTCACCATCATGTCGGGCAGCGCCCGTAAATACCTGACCGTCAACCAGGCTGCCGCTGAACAGGCTGCCTACAACGCACCAGAGGGATATCAACTGGTGTGGCACGACGAGTTCAACGAGGGAACGGAACTGAATCCTGCCGACTGGACACACGAGGTGCAGGGCAGCGGCTGGGTGAACCACGAACTGCAGAACTACGTGAACCATACGACGCCGAAGGGCCGTTACGTCACAGAGATTATGGACGGCAGTCTGCTCATCCACTGTTTCAAGGAGGAGGGCAAGGTCTACTCCGGCCGTGTCTATGCCAAGGTAAAAGAGGGTTGGACCTACGGCTATATCGAGGCCAGCATCAAACTGCCGAAGGGCAAGGGTACATGGCCCGCCTTCTGGATGATGCCCGTGAACTTCCGCTCGTGGCCTGCCGACGGTGAGATTGATATCATGGAGGAGGTGGGCTACCATCCTGACTATGTATCGTCGAGCCTGCACGCCAACGCCCATGTACATTCCAACGGCACACAGGTGACCCACGAGATGTACTGCAAGGGCGCAGAGGGTGAGTTCCACACCTATGCCATCGAGTGGACGGCACAGAACATCACCACCTTTGTCGACGGCAAGAAGCAACTCTCCTACGACAACCGTGGCTTAGGCCGCGACGACTGGCCCTATAACGATCCCTTCTATGTCATCTTCAACCTCGCATGGGGTGGAGACTGGGGAGGCTCTCAGGGCGTAGACGAGAATGCGCTGCCGGCTACGATGGAAGTGGACTATGTCCGCGTCTTCCAGAAGAAGTAGTTAACATAACAACAAAACAAGTTGTTTTGTATCGTTAAAGCCTATCTCTTTGATGCATACAAAGGCCTTGTACGGGCACAAAACAACTTGTTTTGTATTCAGAGTAAATAATGTAAAGACCATCAAGGATTATTCCCGCTGCATGAAACAGCAGATACTCATACTCTTACTGCTTACTGCTACGGCCAGCCCAGCGCTGTCGCAGCAATATAGGCAACTGACCGACGTGCCGACGATCTATATCGAGACAGAGGATCGCCGCGCGATCACGAGTAAGGAGGCCTATATCTATTGCTCGATGGTCTATGTCGACGGCGACGAGGTGACCCGCTACGACAGCACGCAGATCCGCGGACGAGGCAACTCGACGTGGTGGAGTTCAGACAAGAAAGCCTACCGGCTGAAGTTCGCTCACAAGCAGCGACTCCTGGGTGAGGGCTTTGCGAATGCCAAGAGTTGGACCCTGCTGGCCAATCATGGCGACAAGACGATGATCCGCAATGCCCTGACCTACGACCTCGGACGCTTGCTGGGCATGAAGTTCTGCCCTGCGGCCAAGTTCGCCGACCTCTACCTGAACGGCCAGTATCGCGGCACCTACCAAATCAGCGACCAGGTGCAGGTACACAAGAAGCGTGTCGACATCGACGAGGAGAACGGCTGGTTCCTCGAAGTGGTCAACGAGAACTCCAGGGAGGAGCCCCTCATCACCACTACCCGCTACGGCATCATGTACAATATCAAGAACCCCGAAGGCGAGTTCCTGACCGTCGGCAAGCGCGTCGCCATCGGCCAGTGGCTGCAGCGCTTCGAGGAGGCGGTGGCGTCGGACGACTTCACAGACCCTGAGCGAGGCTATCGGGCTTTCGTCGACGAGGAGGACCTGATCAACTGGTATGTGGGTATAGAGATCACAGGCAATATCGACGCGCTCTACAGCATCTATATGTTTAAGGACGGTGATGACGACAAGATGCACTTCGGCCCGCTCTGGGATCTCGACCTCGGTTATGACAACAGTTCGGAGAAGAGTCTGCTCCGGCAGATGGAGGCCTATCTCGGGCTGTGGAACCGGCCCTTCGAGAAGATCATGCAGCGGCTGTGGCAGGACCCGTGGTTTGCCCAGGCCTGTAACGACCGCCTCGGCGAACTCGTCGACAACGGCCTGCAGCAGTATCTGCTCGACCATATCGACAGCCTGCGCACCGCCATCTGGCTGACGCAGACGGAGAACTTCAGCAAGTGGCGCATTGAGCAGCCTGTGTATGACTGGGCGAAGAAGGCTTACTATAGCAACTACGACCGCTACATCACAGACCTGAAGGACTTTGTCAAGATACACATCCCCTATCTGCAGGAAGCCTTCGCCAAGCGAATGCCGACAGGCATCGACGCGCCTGAGGAAATCGTCAATCGTCAATCAGTCAACCGTAAATACTTCGACCTTAACGGTCGTCATATCCCTCAACCAACACATCAAGGCATCTATATTCAAAACCATCAAAAGAGGATCAAACAATGAAAAAACTATTCTCCATGATCTTAACCAGCCTCCTGCTGGTCGCCTGTTCACAAAAAGGTGGACAGACACGGCCGGCAGGCTTTGTCACCATCCAGGGTCACGACCTCATCCAGCCTAATGGTGAGAAACTCTTCATCCAGGGCACGAACCTCGGCAACTGGCTCAACCCCGAGGGCTACATGTTCGGCTTCAGCCGCACCAACTCCGCCTGGATGATCGACCTGCTGTTCAAGGAGGCCGTGGGACCCGACTTCACGGCGGAGTTCTGGCAGCAGTTCAAAGACAACTATGTCACGAAGGCCGATATCGACTTCATCGCCCAGCAGGGCGCCAACACCATCCGGCTGCCTTTCAACTACAAACTCTTCACCGACGAAGACTATATGGGGCAGACAGGCAAGAAGGACGGTTACGAGCGCATCGACTCCGTGGTCAGTTGGTGCAAGGCCAACGGACTCTACCTGATCCTCGATATGCACGACTGCCCTGGCGGACAGACGGGCGATAACATCGACGACGGCCATGGCTATCCCTGGCTCTTCGAGAGCGAGACCTCGCAGCAACTGTTCTGTCAGATCTGGCACGAGATAGCCGACCGCTATAAGAGCGAGACCACCATCCTGGGCTACGAACTGATGAACGAGCCCATCGCCCACTACTTTGAGAACCGCGACTCGCTCTACCGGTTGCTGCAGCCGCTCTACCAGCGGTGTGTGAAGGCTATCCGTGAGGTCGACCAGAACCATATCATCCTCTTAGGAGGTGCCCACTGGAACAGTTTCTTCTGGATGCTCGACGATGCCTCTTACGACGACAAACTGATGTACACCTGCCACCGCTATGGCGGTCCTGCCACCAAGGAGGCCATCACCCACTACATCAACTTCCGCGACTCCATCAACCGTCCGATGTACATGGGCGAGTTCGGCCACAACACCGACGAGTGGCAGCGCGACTTCGTCCGGGTGCTCAAGGAGGTTAACATCGGTTATACGTTCTGGCCTTATAAGAAGGTAGACGGCTCGTGCATGATGGGCATCCAGCGCCCCGAGGGTTGGGACAGCATCGTCGTGAAGTATTCCGAAACCTCCCGCAACACCTATCAGGAGTGGCGCGAAGCCCGTCCTGACCAGGCCACGTTCCGCCGCCTGCTCCAAGCGTTTGCCGACAACTGCCGCTTCGACCGTTGCCAGCCCCAGACAGACTACATCCAGACAATGGGGATGATGAAAAAGTGAAAGGGTGAAAAGGTGAAAAATAAAACATAAACGAATATGAAAATGAAGAATTACATCATGAAGGGAAAAGGATTGGTGATAAGTATTTCACTTTTTCACCTTTTCACCTTTTCACCTTTAAGAGCTCAGACGCCTGTCTATCTCGATGAGTCGAAACCTATTGAGCAGCGTATCGACGATGCCCTGAGCCGCATGACGCTCGACGAGAAGATCGCCGTGATTCACGCACAGTCGAAATTCTCCTCGCCTGGTGTGAAGCGCCTCGGATTCCCTGACCTCTGGACAGACGACGGTCCTCATGGCGTGCGTCCTGACGTGCTCTGGGATGAGTGGGTACAGGCTGGACAGACCAACGACTCGTGTGTGGCCTTCCCTGCCCTCACCTGTCTGGCTGCCACGTGGAATCCCGCTATGGCCCGTCTCTATGGCGAGAGCCTGGGCGAGGAAGCCCTCTACAGGAACAAGAGTGTGATGCTGGGTCCTAGCGTGAACATCTACCGCACCCCGTTAGGAGGCCGCAACTTCGAGTATATGGGCGAGGATCCCTGGCTGGCCTCGCGCATGGTCGTACCTTATATTAAAGGTCTGCAGTCGAAGGGTGTGGCGGCCTGTGTGAAGCACTATGCCCTGAACAACGACGAGGAATACCGTCATCAGGTGAATGTCATCATCAGCGACCGTGCCCTCCACGAGATCTACCTGCCCGCCTTCAAGGCTGCTGTGCAGGAGGCTGAGGCGTGGTCGATCATGGGTGCGTACAATCTTTATAAAGACCAACACAACTGCCACAATGATATCATGCTCAACAAGATCCTGAAACAGGACTGGGGCTTCGACGGTGTAGTCATCTCCGACTGGGGTGGCTGCCACGATACCGACGAGGCTGTCAGGAACGGACTCGACCTCGAGTTCGGCACCTGGACCGACGGATTGACAATGGGCAAGACCAACGCCTACGACAGTTACTATCTCGCTGATGCCTACAAGCAGGGCATCAAGGAGGGGAAGTACTCGACGAAGGAACTAGACGAGAAGGTACGCCGTCTGCTCCGTCTGTTCTACCGTACGACGATGCGCCGCGACAAGCCCTTCGGCTTCCTCTGCAGCGACGCCCACTATCAGGCTGCCCTGGAGATAGCCCAGCAGGGCATCGTGCTGCTGAAGAATGAGGGAGTAAAGGAGAGAAGGAGTAAGGAGGAAGGCGTCAGGAGTCGGAAGTCTGCGCCGCTGCTGCCCATCGACCTGACGAAGACCAAGCGCATCCTTGTCGTTGGCGAGAACGCCATCAAGATGATGACCGTCGGCGGCGGCTCGTCGTCGCTGAAGGCCCAGCGCGAGATCCTGCCCCTCGACGGCATCCGTGCCCGCCTCAATGCTCAAAGCTCAAACCTCAATGCTCAAAGCCCAACCCTTGACTACGCCCGTGGTTATGTGGGAGACACCGTACAGAGTTACAATGGCGTGACCGTAGGCCGTTCGCTCTATGAGACCCGTTCTCAGGAAGAACTTACCGCTGAGGCTGTGGCAAAGGCTAAGGAGGCTGATGTCGTCATCTTCATCGGAGGTCTGAACAAGAGCGACCATCAGGACTGTGAGGGCCATGACCGTCTGTCGTACGACCTGCCCTATGCCCAGAACGAGGTCATTGAGGCCATCCTGAAAGTGAATCCCCGCCTGGTATATGTGAATATCTCCGGTAATGGTGCTGCCCTGCCGTGGCTTGACAAGGTACCAGCCGTGGTACAGGCCTGGTTCATCGGCTCTGAGGCTGGTGAGGCCATCGCCTCCGTCCTCTTCGGTGATGTGAACCCCTCGGGTAAACTGCCCTTCACCTGGTACGCCTCGCTCGACCAGTGTGGCGCCCACGCCCTGAATGCCTATCCCGGCACATGGCGCGAAGGTCACAAGATCATCGACGAGGAATACAAGGAAGGCATCTTCGTGGGCTACCGTTGGACGGACCGCCTCCAGGCAAATCATAAAGTTCAAAACTCAAAACTCAAAACTCAAAGTCCTTTGTTCGCATTTGGTCATGGTCTGAGTTACACCACCTTTAAATTGGGTAAGATGACGGCCGATAAGACATCGATGACAGAGGGCGACGAGATCACCTTCACCATCCCCGTCACTAATACGGGTAAGATGGCAGGTGCCGAGACCGTACAACTCTATATCAGCGACGTCGAGGCCTCTGTAGAGCGTCCCGTCAAGGAACTGAAGGCCTTCCAGAAGGTGTTCCTTCAGCCGGGCGAGACCCGTCAGGTAAGTCTGACCATCGACAAGCGGGCCTTGAGTTTCTACGACGAGGCCAACAGCCAGTGGAAGGCTGAGCCGGGTAAGTTCGAGGCTCTCGCAGGCACATCGTCTGACAAGATCGTCAGCCGCTGTTCATTTATTCTCAGATAAAGTTGTTAATTAGTTAGATAGTGTATGTTTGTGACAGGAACCTGGCACTGGGAAGTGGTGGGTTTCTGTCTTTTTTTTCTGGCGGAAGCAAATTTTTCACTTTTCACTCTTCACTTTTCACTTTTTTTCGTACCTTTGCCCACACAAAGACCAACTTTATGAAAATAAGACTACTACTTACCTGGCTATTCATGGCTTCTGCTGCCTTCTCTCTTGCTCAGGGAAAGGACTACAAATCGCTCTTACTCGAAATAGACAAGACTATTGAGCAGTCCCCGGAGATTGTGGGACAATACGAACGGCAGATCGAAGAGACGCGGCAGCAATACCTCCATGCCCGTCAGCCTGAGGAGAAATACGATCGGGCGTTCAGTCTCTATGAGCGCTACAAGTCGTTTATGAACGATTCGGCCCTCTACTACCTCAGCGAGGCGATGCACTGGGCTGAGCGGATGGGGATGAAGGCACAGGTGGGAAACTGTCTGGCACTGAAGGCCTTCCAATGCTCCACCGTGGGCTATTACAACGAGGCCCTCGCCTTTCTGAAAAGCATCGACAAGCAGCAACTCGACAGCATCGGGCTGCGCCATTACTACCAGTCGCAGATGCACGTCTACGGCGAGTTGGGCTATTACTCCATCATCCCGCCGATGAAGGAACAATACTTCAAGCAGCAGACCACCTGGCGCGACTCGCTCTTCGCCCATATCGACCATCAGGACCAGGACTACCTGATGTACAGGATCCAGGAACTGACGGCGCGCGACCAGTATGTGGAAGCCCGTAAGATCAGTGACCAGTGGCTGAGCCGGCTGAATCCTGACAGCCGCGACTACGCCATTGCCTGCTATTACCGTTGGATGAGCAGCGACAACGACGACGACCGCAAATACTGGCTGGCGCAGTCGGCCCTGAGCGATGTGAGCCACGCCGTGATGGACCAGGCCTCGCTCCTCTCCTTGGCAGAACTCCTGAATGCTGACGGCGACCTGGACCGTTCGTACCGCTATATCCGCTTCACATGGGACTGCAACAACCGCTTCAACACCCGTATGCGCTCCTGGCAGATCACGCCGATACTGAATGTGATCGAGAACAATTACCAGCAGGCAGTGGATCATAACACGAAGGTGCTCCGCATGTCGATCATCGTGGTGAGCATCCTTGCGCTGCTGGTGCTGGCAGCCCTCTTCTTCGTCCATCGCAGGAACAAGCAGTTGGCCAGTGCACGGAATGCCCTGAAGACCTCGAATGACGAACTGGCCTCGGCTAACAGCCTGCTCGCCACACAGAAAGACGAACTCGCCGCCCTTAATGGTCAATTGTCAATGGTCAATGGTCAATTAACTGAGAGCAACCGAGTGAAGGAGGAGTATATCGGACGGTTCATGAGCCTCTGTTCACAGTATATCGACAAACTCGACAACTTCCGGAAGATGGTGAACAAGAAGATGAAGAACAAGGAACTCGACGAACTGTTCCAGATCTCCAAGTCTACGGAACTGAAAGAGAAGGAACTTGAAGAACTCTACGAGAACTTCGACACTGTGTTCCTCCATCTCTTCCCCAACTTCATCGACGACTTCAACGCCCTACTCTTGCCAGAGGTGCAGGTACAGCCCAGGGAGAACCGTCTGACGACGGATATCCGCATCTTCGCCCTCATCCGTCTGGGCATCGAGGACTCCTCGAAGATTGCCGAGTTCCTGCATTACTCCGTGAACACGATCTATAATTACCGTGCCCGACTGAAGAACGGAGCCGTCGGTAACCGTGAGACCTTCGAGAAGCGGGTGAAGGAGTTGTAAGTTTTGTTTACAGTTTACGGTTTACGGTTTACAGATGATTACTATTTAGGGTTTACAGTTTACGGTTTACAGTTTACAGATGGTTACATTTTAAAAACAGTTATATTATGAAGATTCAAATTTCAAGATTCAAATTTCACAATTCATCGATGAATCGTCTGCTCTTCGGCGCAGCATTCTTCACGCTTTCACCTTTTCACCTTTTCACCTTTTCTCAGGCCATCCCTCGTGATGCAGCCTTGGAGGCAAAGGTAGAGAAGACCCTCGCCCGCATGACCCTCGACGAGAAGATCGGACAGATGCTCGAACTGAACCTCGACGTGATGGGTAAGATGACGGTCGAGAATGCTCAGGTAGACCGTGAGAAGGTGCGTTCCGTATTGCAGCAATATGGCCGCTCTGACGCTGAGGTGAAAGAGATGCTGAAGATGACCGACCAAGAGATTATCGATAAGTTGGGCGCCTTCCCCGTGGATATCTACAAGGGCGACACCAAGCGTGTGTGGCAACTCAACGAGACGATGCTCGACACGCTCATCTCGAAATGGAAGGTGGGATCGATCCTCAACGCCCCAGGCACCCGTGCCCCAAGCGTAGACCAGTGGCAGAAGTGGATCCGCCTGATTCAGGAGAAGTCGATGAAGTACCTCGGCATCCCTGACATCTACGGCCTCGACCACAACCACGGCGTCACCTACACCGCTGGCGGCACCCTCTTCCCCCAGCCCATCAACATGGGTGCCACGTTCAATACCGAACTGGTGTTCAAAGGTGCAGAGATTACGGCCTATGAGAGCCGCGCCGCCAACTGCCCGTGGGTGTATAACCCCGTGGTGGACCTGAGCCGCGACCCCCGCTGGCCTCGCGTCTATGAGAGTTTCGGCGAGGATGCCATCGTGAACGCGAAGATGGTGGCTGCTGAGATCAGAGGCTATCAGGGCGACGACAACAACCACATCGACCGTTTCCACGTAGGTACCAGCACGAAGCACTACTTCGCCTACGGAGCCCCCTGGTCAGGTAAGGACCGCACGCCTGCCTACCTCTCGCCGCAGATGATCCGTGAGAAATACTTCGAGCCCTTCAAGGCCGCAGCCCTCGCAGGCACCCTGACGATGATGGTCAACTCCGCCTCGATCAACGGTGTGCCTGTGCATGCCAGTTACGAGTATCTGACGAAGTGGCTGAAGGAAGACCTGCAATGGGACGGATTCCTCGTGACCGACTGGGCCGACATCAACAACCTCTTCTCCCGCGAGCATGTGGCCAAGGACAAGAAGGATGCCATCCGCATCGCCATCAATGCCGGTATCGACATGTCGATGGACCCCTACAGCGTCGAGTTCTGCATCCTGTTGAAGGAACTGGTCAACGAGGGCAAGGTGAAGATGTCGCGCATCGACGATGCCGTGCGCCGCATCCTCCGTGCGAAGTATCGCCTCGGCCTCTTCGATGAGCCCAACACGGGTGGCAAGGGCTTCGAGAAGTTCGGCTCCGACGAGTTCGCCGCCGCCTCTTTGAAAGCCGCCGAAGAGTCCATCGTCCTCCTCAAGAATGACGACGCCATCCTGCCGCTTTCTGTAAACCGTAAACTGTCAACTGTAAACAAGAAAATCCTCCTCACTGGCCCCAACGCCAACCAGATGCGCTGCCTCCACGGTGGCTGGAGTTACACCTGGCAGGGCTCCAAGGCCGAAGACCTCTCAGAGAAGTACAACACCATCTACGAGGCCCTCTGCAACAAGTATGGCAAGGAGAACATCATCCTCGAGCAGGGCGTGACCTACGATGAGAACAAAGCCTACTACGACGAGAACGAGCCTGAGATTGACAAGGCTGTGGCCGCCGCTGCCCAGGCCGACATCATCATCGCCTGCATCGGTGAGAACTCGTATACCGAGACCCCGGGTAACCTCACGGACCTCTGGCTCTCAGAGAACCAGCGCAACCTCGTGAAGGCCCTTGCCAAGACGGGCAAGCCCATTATCCTCGTGCTGAACGAAGGCCGTCCGCGCCTCATCGCCGACATCGAGCCCTTAGCCAAGGCTGTCGTGGATATCCTCATCCCTGGCAACTATGGCGGCGATGCCCTCGCCAACCTCCTCGCCGGCGATGCGAACTTCAGCGCCAAGATGCCTTACACCTATCCCCGTGAAATCAACTCGCTCAACACCTACGACTATAAGGTCTCTGAGGAAGTGGGAACGATGGCTGGCGCCTACAACTACGATGCCAAGGTCTCGCTGCAGTGGCCCTTCGGCTACGGCCTGAGTTACACCACCTACGAATACTCGAACCTGAAGGTGGACAAGACCTCGTTTACGGCTGACGATATGCTGACAGTCACTGTCGATGTGAAGAATACCGGTTCGCGCGCTGGTAAGGAGGCCGTGCTGCTCTATTCTTCAGACCTCGTCGCCTCGATCGTGCCAGACAACAAGCGCCTGCGTGACTTCACGAAGATCTCCCTCGAACCAGGCGAGACCAAGACCGTCACCTTCCAACTCCCCGCCAAGGCCCTCGCCTTCGTCGGAGCCGACGGCCGCTGGACCCTCGAAGAGGGCGACTTCCTCCTCAAGGTCGGCACCCTCTCCGTCCCCGCCGCCTGCACCAAGACCAAAGTCTGGGACACCCCGAACATCTGAATAGCAGAATAGTGTCACAAAAGGGGATGTGCTCAATATGGCACATCCCCTTTTGTGTTTTGTGCGAGTGGAACTTTTATCAGTCTGATATCTTATATTTCTGATTAGGATGGTTTGGCGTACCAGGATACAACATCTGTAACTTCTTCGAAGCTATTAGTACCGGAATTACTACATTTCGAAGATATTTTGGATTACGTTTTATCCTTGATGATAGCAAATCTAATGAAATCCAATCCTCGCAATGTGATAAGATAAGGACTTGTAATTCCTCACGTGACATTTTCTTTTTGATTGAGGTTGCCATATTTGCTTCGGAGGTTGCCATATTTGCTTCGGAGGTTGCCATGTTTGCTTCGGAGGTTGCCATATTTGCTTCGGAGGTTGCCATATTTGCCTCGGAGGTTGCCATATTTGCTTCGGAGGTTGCCATATTTGCCTCATGCATTTTAAAATAGTCCAAACTTCCTTGTGGCAAGAGATATCTCATACCTCTTCCATACCCATCTGAAACAAGAAGCCTTTCATGTGTCATGCGTTTTAGAATATCCGCAATTTCTGCTTTATGAAGATTTAGGGAATAGCGCAGGCGCTCATTGGTTACAGATCCCTCATCACACGCTAATGCCAGAATGGTTAAGACATTATGGTCAAAACTATTTGCCATTATTCCAAATTTTTCTGTCAACTTAACTTTTGCTTCATCCGACAAAAACGACTCCATAGGCATCGTGAGTACTACCTTATCTGGTGCTTGCAGTTCGTCTATTTGAGGCGAACGCCAATTAGCCTCACGCCAGCCTTTCATGATGAGCTGGGCGAATATATATTTTCCGGTGTTCATCGAATGACTGATTTGCTTTTGGATTGCAAAGGTAGTCAATTCAAATCGTCACCGTCATTTTTCCGCTCTAAAACTCTATATTTAAATAACTTACAAACATCTCTGCTAATTTTTAGTGGACACTAGTGAGAAAAGCCAATAACAAAAGTTGGCCAGAGGATAATGTTCCCAGTTCCACCATGTGTAAATCAAAGAGCCATCATCTAAGAAGGACCCCAACTTATTCTAAAGGTTTTTCCATGCCAGTTTGAACAGCATCCTTGATTTTATCTAGAAGTTCATTTAGCTTTGTTTGTTCATTAGCATCAAGATTCCCCCAATCACATTCTATCTGATTATTTTGAGTTAGTTGCTTTAACATCTCAATATAATCAAAATCTGACAAAACTGTTCCCTTTTCTATTTGAACCTGAATGTCACCTTTATCGTTCTTTTTAAAATGTAATTTCATATTTCTACTATTTTATTCTGTAAATTTTTTGAGATTATATTTCTTAACTCTTTTTTTGATAGAGGGCTTTCCACCATCTGTAATAGATGCGATTAAGTCAAGAACAGGTTTCCCATCTATTTCTCCTTCTAAAGGTGCAGAACGAATTATAATTTTACCTTGATTATTATCGCAATAAATAATTCGCTGAGCATCTCCCATCATAGGGATTGTTGCATTATGAGAGACCAATATAATTTGTTTATTCATTTTAACCTTTTTAACTGCTTCTACAAGTCCATCATTTATATATTTTGTGGCCAAGTTGTCTTCTGGCTGGTCAATGATAATGGGCGCAATATCCTTATTATAGCCAAGTATCAGGTCTAAAAGAACTGAGGTCTTCCAGCCAGCACTCAATTTGTCATAATCCTTTCCGGTTTTTGTCCTAATTTTATAGACAGTCTTATTCATTTCTACAAATTCATTATAAACCCTTTTTACAAAATCTTTGTAGTCTTGGACTTTGGGTTTTTGCTTACTGAAATTAGACTCATATAAACTTTGGGGAAGAATGTCTTCAAAACGATTAATTTTCTTTCCAGCTTTAAGCATACTATTAAATATATTGAGGACAGTATCTTTGTCCATCTTAAACTGATTACTGATATAGAGATGATGCCCCGATGAAACAATCTCTTTTGTCTCTATTTCGTCATGGTAAGCCGCAATGCAATTGAGATGTTTCTTGAATTTTCTGTTCAGGAAGATATACTGGCTTATGTTCTCCAGCAAGTTAGTAAATTCTTGTGTCTTGGTCTGATCCTCTTGGCTTTCAGTCCTTAACAGTGTAGCATATTGATCAAATGCAGCCTTTATTTCTTGGTAAACAAGTGACTCCATTTCGCTATACCTATAAATATCTTGCAACAAACAAATAATCTCGTCTATGACCGTACTTTTATTCTCAACGAATGGATTCCGTTCCAAAACCGTTTTTATCTCCTGTAATGCAGATATATGAGCATCCTTCTTGTCCTTTCCGTATTTAATCTTGTTACGGATGTCCTCTTGGGGGACGATATCTGCCATAATATTTTGCTTAACTTCTTTTAGAACCAACAAATGCCCAATTTGTGAGGTTGTATTCAACTTGTCTTCAATAGTTTTAATATCCTCAACAGCCTGAATTAATTGTGTAATATCATTCTTCAATGTGGCCAGACTCGTATTCACCCTATTGGTTGCTTCTTTATTGTCAGGAAATAAGCTGCGAATAATATCAATGTCTTCAATATTATGCCCTTCATCATCTCCCACAACTTGCATTATATAGTTCTGATTAAGGTAATGAGGGCGCATTCTTGAAGGATTAACAATATTCAGATTCTCTACCCCAAAATCCTTGTAGTGGGATGATTCAAAACTCTCATTCGCCAATTTGCGCCAAATTGAATCTACCAACAATGTCTTACCGCTTGAAGAACCGCCTATTACGACATTCAGTCCAGAACTAAATTTTACGTCAATATCAACTTTGTCATTGCTATATTTTACACAATCAATATTCTCTGACCATGATTCGGGTTTTTTCTGAGAATATACTAACCGCGATTTCTCGGACAAGGAAAGACGGAATCCTTCAAATGTCGGCTCCGAAAACATCCATGTCGGGATAAGGGGCTCTGCATCATCAGCTTTTGCAGCTGGATAGCGGTTGGGCGAATAATTATCAGAACAAGTAACAAGATTTACGAAATCGCTAATTCCAAGACGACGGAAATATTTATCAGTCTCATCACGACCGCTATCACTTCTTGCAGTGAAACCGTCAAACTGGTTATAATAGACACTACGCTCCATCATCGTATCAAACTTCTTCCCTTTGGGAATAGCTTTATCAAACGTTGCATGCGATTGTCCGCCATGAGGTAGTAATACAAAGTCGTATGTGTCGAATTCGTTAATAAGTTTATCTAATGTCGGAATGTTAGTATCTTTCTTTACCACCTTTTTTTGTTCATATAGTCTGTCAAGAATACTATTTATATCGTCTATCGTCTTTTCTGAAATATCATTTTTGAAAAAAATGTGGCAGTGGTAAGCCTCAGTATCTAAAGAATAATGGATATGTAACTCAACACCAAGCAATAGATGAATATCAGTGCCACATTTTGCCATAGCATTTATATATGCTTGCTTGTTAATTGTATTATGGTCGGTAAGAGAAATAAGTGCATGTTGCCCTTGCGCCTGTTCCCTTATCTTCGCAAACAAAGTGTCTACATCATAATCCTGATTTAAGCAATCTGGATTTTCAGATGTATGAATATGCACATCTATATAAACTGGTTCCATACATTTTTACTATTTATTATTGTCTCCCTTGCGTAGCCTCAGTGACTTTGTTTGTTATCTCCTGCAGCGTTTCGTCTATTTTCCTGTCGACCTTTTCTATTGGTTCGCCATGAACGATGAGATTCCTGATCTTGTTAATCTCAAACATCTGGCCAGCTTCATCCCGATCAATGATTTCGTGAGAAACGAGCATGCGAATGATCACAGGAATAGGCACGTGTTGTTCATTCATCTGCTGGACAAAAGGAGCATTTCTTGCTGCTCTTTCAAAAGCAATAAAGTGATTGATGAAATCAGAACTGTTTATTTCACCTGTCATATATTTACTACTTAGGTTTGCAGCAATCTTATTAAAGTAATTGGGATTGACCGCTTGGAAAACATACATGAAAGTGACATAGACAGTAGAAATGTTCAGTGCTGCAAATCCTATAATGAGCCAATTTGTCCAACAGAAATCCGTATCAGACATCTTGACAACTATTGCGGTGAGTATCAAATCATATATAATTGTAGCGGCAGCAAAACGGGCTACCACCTTCATATTTCTGTACAATGCAGTTTTAGCTGCCTCTGCAATCTCGAGTAGAGACGGTTCTTCTTTGGCACGGTTGTCAATACTCTCTGCCATGAAAAACATGCCAGTAAAAATAATACCCACCAAGGCTGCTATCGCCTGAGGCGCTGTTGTAAACAGCCAATACATTGTCTCTTTTTCCATACTAATATCTATTATGTAATACCTTTTTGACCTATATTTGCTTATGTTTCCGCTTTTGAGGTCAAAGATAGCACAAAAAATTCAGATATGCATATTTTGAAGCGTTTCAAATATGCGGGAATAATATGATTTTCACAAAGACAGAATCCGTATCGTATTGATTACGAATTGTTTATAAGCAAATATGGTTTAGATTAATTGAAACGCTAACAATCCTCGTCATGGTCTGCATTATATGCAAGATTGTATATCTCCATATGATAACATAAGTGGCAAGAACAAAGATGTCCCTGCCACCTATAGTCTAAAAAGCATGTGACGGATGTTATTTCACATTCACCTTCTCGGCGTATTGATTGCCGTCCACATGGATGTAGATGATGTACTGACCCTTGCGGAGGCCGGTGCAGTTGAAGGAGAGCAGGCCGGTGCCGGCGGGACAGGACTGATCTGCACGGCGGTAGATGTAACCGAGGCCGTTGGAGATGAGGGCGGTCACTCTGGTTTCATGGTCGGTATCGTAGTGGATGGTCACAAGGTCGCTGCCGTCAGGCTGTGAGAGTTCATAAGAGAAACCGTCTTTGCCTCGCTTCTGAGGATGATGGCCATCGTCGGGCGACAGTGATGGTGACTGCCAGCGTGCCAGTTCCTCCTCGATCAGTCTGGCCCGGGTCTGCTTGTTCTCCTCATCGAGTGGCAACTGTTCCTGCATCTCAGGCGGGCAGTAGTACATCTCCTCCGTCAGCATGGAGTCGCGGTAACTCGTGGTCTTCGCCTCCAGTATCGGATAGCGGTAGCCTTCGGCATACCAGCGGTAGATGTCTTCACGCACTTTGGCAGTGTCGGGTGCCAGATGTTGGGCGATGCTATCGACGGTAAAGGCTGGGATCTTATACTGCATCGTATCGATGGGTACAGCTATTGTGCCGACATAACGCTCCGTGTGTAGTCGGAGCACGTTGCGAAGGGTGTCGCCCTGGGGCAGAACGATCTTTCCAGCCGCGTCGGCCTTGGTCTTATAGGTGCCGTAGCGGCGTAAGAAGAACCGCTCGCAGTAGGGCCCCGAGCCGTTGAAGTAGCCGCACACGCTGTCGCCCACTTGCATGGGGAACTGTAGCCATGTCTCTGGCATGTCGTAGCTCATCAGCTCCATGAAGTTCTCCGAGCCGATGATACTAATTGATCCACGATCCTGACTGTAGTACGTGCGGTTGCCCTGCTCCACTGCCATCAGCGTGTCGTTCTCGGTTGTGTACTCAGCGTCGTAGGATCCTTCGGAGAGCTCAGCCTCCTCCAGACTCCACACGCCTTTGGTGTCGTTCAGGCCAAAGCCCTTCACCACGATTTGTTTCTTCTCCAGCACGTCGCTTCCGCGATAGCGGTTGTTTAACAGGCTGATTGCCTGTCCGCTGATAGTCAGGCAGACAGAGAGTGATATGATTACTATATATACTTTCTTCATAATGCTTATTTGTTTTTACATTATTATGGAATCCATGACCTGCCCCGTGATCTTCATTCAAATCCTGTATTATAGCCATTAATGAATAAGAAATCTTTCCCATGGAGCAGAAAGATTACCAGGGAATCCCACAGTTATAAATATCGTTCTATTTTGTCTAAAATGACGCTTCAGTTCTTTTCTTATACGTTTCTTTAGAGTATTCTCCGTTTCTCCTAAATCATTTATATATACAACACTAAACTTTATTTTGCGATCTTGTAAGAAATTTTTTATTCTAATGAGATCGTCTTTACAAAATGAAGATTTCTTAGATCTATACATAGGAATATCCACAACATAGCCTTTTGAATTGACCTCACAAGTAAAGACTCCAAAATATGAAAGCGAATCTAACATATAGATAACACTATCTTTGCCATAACAATTACACAATGCATTTAGCATAATGATCGAGTTCTCTTTCATACCTTCAACGCCAAATTGTATTTTAACTTGTCCTACAGACTTTATACTTATCAACGTTAACAAAATAATAATAAATAACTTCATTTGTATGCTGAATTAACAATCTTAATTAAACTATAAGGTGATACTGTTGTTGAAATGCGATAGTTTATATTTCCAATATTATTCATTATATTATATTGTGCATAAGAATTTGCTCCTGAAATATAATCATTTTGAAAGGCTGGTGAATTTACAATTTGAGGAGATAAGGGCTGTAATGTACTACCATACATCCCATTAACGATTTTATCTTGAAAAACTGACATTCCGCCATATCGCCCCACCCCTGATGATTCTAGCCCTACTGCAGTAGCAAAAACTTTAGCTTCAAACTCTCGATTGAATGAGCCATTATTATAAAAACTTGCATTTTCATGCTGATAAGCATGGAAATATTCTTCTGCAAATGTAGTATTTTGAAGAACTCCATTAATCAACTTATTTCTTGAGAGAATGATTTCTCCACCACCTAAGTCGTTGGAAATAAATTGACCTTCAATTGCTATATTGTTACTAGAAGAAATTGGATTACCCAAATTAATTGTATAAACATTATCAGAAATATCCAAAGTTTCGTATAATTTAGAAAATAGAGAACTATTATCCTGTAGCATTTTTATTGCATTATTATAATGTTCCAATTCCTCGTCTGTCATACTAGATAGGTCAAACTTCATACCATCATTATCAACATACTTAATCGGGTTATTAGCACAATATGCATACGGACTGATGTTATAGTATTTTTCAGCCATGGGGTCGATGGTGGTGAAGCGGCCTACATCTGGACTCATGTGGCGGGCACCGTAGTCATACCAGTCCAGGCCGTGCGTGCGGTCGAATTCCTTGCCGTTGTATTTATATCGCTGGCCTGTGTTTCCCGTGCTTTCGCCAAAAAGGCCGCCAAATGGATAATAATGATTTATCTGGGTGGCCGTGCCTGCTGGGCTTACCACCACACGGTTACTCCCAAGGTGATCCTTCAAGTAATAGAAGTAGAAGGGCGTACCAGTCACGGTCATGTACCCCCCATCTACCAGTACCTGTTTCAACACCCCGTTCTCGTAAATCATATTCCCGCAATAGTCCGTCGGGACTGCCGTCGCCGAGGCAGAGGCCTTGTAACTGGTTCGCAGTTTCTGGCCATTGGCATCGTAGATGTATGCGGCAGACTTGCCCGAACTGTAAGTAATATTTGCTGGCAAATTTAAGAAATTATATTGAATTGACGAAATGTTTTTATTTAAATCTTTCGTCAGGTTGCCATTTTTGTCGTAGGTATACTCATTTGACTGGCTTGCACCGTTCATGAAGTTGAAGGCTCCCGTGTAGGTTGGGGTGTATCCAGAGTCATCAATCCTTGTTACCTGATTACCCGAGTATGTAAAAGTGAGGTAGTCAATCGGAGGGAATGCCGTGCTGTTCATCATGCCATTGCGCTTCAGGGTAAGCATGTTTCCCATCCTGTCGTAAGTGTACTCGGTGGTGTAGTAACTGCTCGTATTGCCATTCGACATGTACTGTGCCTTCGTCAGACGTGAGAAGTTGTCGTAAGTGAACTTGTAGCCCCGGGTGTTGTTGTCGGCCTTCCACGTCATGGCCGAGACATTTCCGCCATACTGAGCAGTGCTGCCACCGTAGGAGTCATTATAGTAGAGCGTCTCATTAAAGAGAGTGGACGATATGGTCTTCAGCCAGGAGCGCACGTTGTAGGTATAGGTCTCTGCAGCACTACTGATGCCGCCATTGGTCTTCTGCGTCATCTGGCCTAATTCGTTATACGTGTACTGGTGCAGCGTCACCTCGCTGTTGGTGTTCAGTTTATGCTTAGTTGTCTCAAGGAGCCCCGTATTATTGTTATAATCATAGGTATATGTCTCGGTTTGTGTGGACATCCCTGATGCCGAATGGACATGCTGGCGTTTCTGCACCTTGTCAGTATATGTATATCCCGTGTACTCATAATCCGTTCCACCCATGTGGTTGGTACCTCTTGTCTGGATTATACGGCCTTTGTCATCATAGTATATGGCTGTATAGTTCATCCCGCTGACTCCCGACGAGGTGATGCGTCCTTCGGAAGTGCCCGTCAGCAGTCCTCTTGGTGCTGTCAATCCTTGTGTACCATAATCTTCTGTCGGGGGCGTTGTATAGGCGAGTGACGTCGGGGCAAGCCCGTTGCCGACGAAGGAGTAGTCGTCATAGTAGTTGACGGAGTAAACCGATTGGAGACTGGGTGAAAAACCGCTGACGGAATAGCCGTAGATGCTGCCGGAAGGAGTGGTCCTGGAAGCCTTGACCACGACATTCTTAAGCGGTTCGCTGGTATAGACGATGCTATTCGTGCAGGTACCTGTCAGGACCGTCCGACCATAGACATCTGGAATGTGGAAACTCCACTTTCCGCTGTTGCGCTGCTCACCGTCTTGTGAAAGGATGCATCTATCTGCCTTGTCGTAGACGTAGTAGATAGGATCACATCCTGGCAAACGCTTGTAGATACAATTATGCCGGCTGTCATAGCGGTATTCGTAGCCATATTGTAGCATCACATTACTTTGGGCACTGAACGACTGGCTGCTGTTACTCTCATAATAGTCGGCAACCTCCGGAGGCATTACAAAGCGCAGTTGACCAAGGTCATCATATACAAAATAGGTGTCATTGTCTGTGCCTCTACGCTCCAGTATCTTTCGTCCCAGCTTGTCAGAAAAGACAGTGACGGCCCGGTTGTCCTCGTCGGTCGTTTTCTCAGCATAAAGTGTGTTTGCGGCATATATGCCATTCATAATGATATTGTTGTTGGAAAGGGATGCCTGATAGCGCTTCACAGAGTTTGACGCATTACTCAGATACTGCTTACTGATGCCTTTCGAAGCATTATGCCATGCATTACCTGGTGACTGGATAAAGGTTGGACGGTCAAGGGCGTCGTATGTCGTCACGGAATAGGCATGATTGTCAGAGTAGAACGAGCTGGAGATGCTGGCAATACTGCTCAGATAGCTGAGCGTCGTATTATTTGGGGCAGGTAGCCAATCCTCTGAGATTCGACCTTTTGCATCATACTTCTGCAACGTATAGACATATTTACCTTTAATATTTTTGGCTGTCTCTATCGGCCTGCCAAGTCCGTCATAGTACTGACAGGTTATCTTACCAGTCGAACTGCTGAGCATGTCCGTTGTCCGCACAAAATTAGTCGTGTTGTTACTCCCGCTATAAGGGTGTGCATATTGATAAGAAAACTGTTGTAAGGGTCCTCTGCTGTCGCGTATTTTCGACAGCTTTCCGTTAGACCCATAGTCATAATAGGTGGTGTAACCACTCTCAGCCGTGATGGCTGACACACCGTAGAGCGGTTTGTAATTGTAGGTAGTTACAAGGCCATTATTCCCAATGCCGTTGCGAAGTGTGGTCAGGTAATTGGCCATCCTACTGGGTACACTGTCCTGAGCGATGTTGTTCAGGGTATTGGTTAATCCTAACCCCGTCAGATCAGAATAGCCCAGTCCAGAAACCTTTGCCACAGGCCAGCTGTATTTGAAGCCCCATACCAGTGCCGTCTTATCCGAGCCGTTCTCAATGACAGTACGTGGATTGCCGTGGCTATCATAATCTGACAAATGCAATTTCTCTGTTTGGGTATTATTGAGTAGTGACTCATAGATAAATTCCGGGTAGTACCAGTCATTCTGATAGAGGTATGTTGTCTTTTTGGTTTTTAACAGCGTATTATCACAAGAGTCTCTTGTCTCTATAATCTGGTCTACCATATTATAGTAATTAGCCATCGTTGTGTAGGGTTGCTGATTACTCTCGAAAGTATAGGTGTTCGTGGTTTTGAATACTTTGCCATCACTATTGGTTTTTGTGATGGTCTTAGGCTGTAAGGTACGGAATTGTGGGTCGTATGTATAAGTTTCCGTTGTGGATACACCTGATTGTACATCAAAGACAGTCTTTGAAACCAATGAGAATGTCTTCACATGGGCAGTTAAGTTTTTAAAAAGAATATGATTACTATTAACAAGATAAGGGGCTAAGCCACAATCCGTACCATTTACGAAGGTAGACTTTATTACGGACAAAAGCTTTGTTCCATATGAATAAGGCTTAACCTCGCTGCTTTCATAGTTATATTCTTCTAATAGTTTGGCTGTGTTATTTGATGGATCGTATACAACTTTGCCCAGGAGCAATGGCTCGTAACTTCCTTCGTCATTAATTCCAAGTGGAGTTAGTCCTGAATAATCTCCTATCTCCCATGATGTATGTCCGTCGTAATCACATAGTCTGCCCATGGAATATTCGTACTTCGTCCTCCCTACTAATGTGTTACCAGAATAAACATTTTCATAGATTGTAGGGAAAAATACAGGACTGCCACCACAATTATTTAATGATATGAGAGGACTAGATATACAGGTCGCATATTTTTTAGTAGTTAAATGATCTACAGTTGCATCAAAATAATTATGATACGACCAATAGGTCATTAGATTCTCAATTGGTTCATGAGTAGCACGCCCGTCCATATACGAATAAATCTTTTTATTGATGGTATCATTATTTTCTGAAAGGCTTGATATCATGCTGACGTGTAACCCTCCTCGCTGGGTTCCGGTTCCGTTAGCTGAATAATCATAATGGGTTTTCCCGCCTGTAGGATAAGTAATGTCTGTTAATATTCCGAGTGACATGTAATAGAAATTAACCCCTCGATTAGCAGCATACATCATCATATTGTTGACCATTGCCCCAGTTAAAAAAGTCACTTCAGATTGATTATAGGCATTTTGAAGGACACTGGCAGGTATATGATACGTCGTATTATTCCCGTTTGAGTAGCCCCAAAAGTCACTGACACAAGTCGAATATTTATTTTCTTCCGTTCTATAATTTGGCAAGAAGCTGTTTTCTTTGTAAGTAAAAGAATAAGTGCCTTCATCTGACAGTGAAACATTATCAAGCATCATCCGATAATTGTAGGTGCTATTCCCATAGTTCCGCGTATTACCAAAATTAACAGTTTTAAGCACCTCATTATTCATGCTTTTCACTTCCATCTTGATAAGCCTCTCGGAACCTATATCACTTCGGTCATTGTTATATGTAAAGAAGACAGCATTGCCTTGCCATGTGATTTTTGAGAGTAATTTTTGTCTATGCAAATGTTTTGTCAGCCCAACTTGATGTCTGTAACCGGCTTCTTCCACATTTGTTCCAAAAGCATAAGGAAGAGACGTGTCATTATTAAAGATAAACGATCCAATTTTTGTAGTTTGAGATGCGGAATAAATAATGATATCACGAGACGACGTGATATAGGTGAAATTGATATTTCCATATGGAGTATGTATTTCCGTCAGATACCACGAACTAACCTCTGACATATTTTCGTCATTGACCATACCTGCAAGTTCTTGTTCGTGGAAGATGTATTCTATGCCATCTGTATCAACAATCCTGAAGTAACTGTCGGTTCCAGAAACTCCTTCTATATAAAGAGGATGGTGGTTAAGCGGGTAGAATGCATCATCTGTATGAGAGTAGCGAAAAATACCTGATTGTTGTCCAAAGTTATAACAGTACCTGTCAGACTGTGTATCATAGTTATAAGTTAAAGGGGTGGTTACTAAGCTTTCGAGAATGTTTATATTTGTTCCACTGGTACTTCCAGCCTGCTGAAATAGAGTCTGAACATGACTATAGTCTCTGTAATAATAATCATAATCATTAGTTGTGCCTCTCAAGTCTGGTGCTCCACAGACCGTACGGCTCACTATACCTCCTGCATTCAGGACCCATCCGAGTCCGACGGTCGAAGCCACATCGTCCACTTTGATGCCAGAGGCATGGTAGGAAATACTGATAGGTAAGGTATAGTTACCCAATTTGATTTCATAAAGTGGTATCTTGATTTCTGGTACACCAGTGGCCAAACTGACAGGATACTCGCCATATCGGGCAAAGGCTGCAGCTTGTGGCGAGGGTGGAAGGAATTGCTCCAGAGGTGAATAGATATTTTCTTCTTCGTCTCTTGTTGGGATGGTGTCATTGTTCACAGTATCATTCTCATTGATGACATCCTGCCAGTCGGCATTGTCTGTCTGAGCCTGCATGGTGACCATTGACATGGCCATTAAAACAAATAAAGTAAATCTTCTCATATACGATTGGTTTTTAGAAATTCGGGGCAAAGATATAATATTATTGCATAGTATCAGTATTTCCTGCGTTTCAATAATGGTAGTTTTGGGCTTTTCTTGCAACTTGAAGGCTCTATAAACAAAAGATTTACAGGCTCTTATATAAAAATCAGCGCTTCAAATAAATGAAACGCTGATCCTTGTACGCTCTCGCGTGTACGTGTATATATAAAAGATTAGTAGCCGAGTTGCTTGATCTGGGCCCGGAGGGTGCTGACGGGGAACGAGGGACAGGCCTTGTGGACGCCCTCCAGTTCGCAGTGGCCGACAATCTCGGCATCGGGATAGTCCTGCTTCAAGGAGCAGAGCAGCGTGAGGAGGGCCTTCTTCTGGGCAGGGGTGCGGGTGTCGGCGGCGCGGCCACGTTCGTCGAGGCCTCCCTCGTAGCAGACGCCGATGGAGTGGGCATTGTAGTGGCGGGCGTGGGCGCCGACCATCTCCTCGGGACGGCCGAAATGCAACTGTCCGTCGCGGGTGATGTAGTAGTGATAGCCGCAGCACTTCCAGCCGCGGGCCTGGTGCATCTGGTCGAGCATCCCCAGCGTCAGGTGCTGGTCGGGTCTGCTCGCCGTGCAATGGATGATAATCAGATCTATTCTTCTCATTTTAAGACAGATTAACTAAGAAAGACATAATAACATAATAACAGTTTTTTAGACATAAGCGCTCGGCGACGCAAGGAGACGCTTGCTACCGAAGGGACACAAGAACATATATAGAGAATCGCATGCTAAGATGTTCCTAATGTAATCATCTGTAAACTGTAAACCGTAAACTGTAAACTAGTCTATGCAGGATTGCATGAGGAAGGTTGACACGAAGGCGGTAATGACCGTCAGGACAAAATTTGCAATTTTATTAATCGTTTCGCGTTTCATAAAGTTGAAATTTTAAAAGTTAAAAAAATATTATTTTTGCAGGGCAAGCCCTGCTGGTAATTCTTACTTTCTTCGGCGCGAAGAAAAAAGCATTGTTCTCTTACTTTCTTCGGCGCGAAGAAAGAAGCAAAGAAGCATCCACCTAACCCGAGCCCTTCCCTATATGGAAGGGGCGTAACTGACTCCGGGGGCAAGCCGCCCTACGTCAGGGTTTTGGTATGGCTCTCAGGCTTTCGCCCTACGGGTTCGCCATGATTGTCTACATCCCTGCTTACGCCGCCCCTTGGAAAGGGGCTCAACCGAGCGAAGAAGATTAATCCTGGACGATTACATGTTAGGCATTTCAGTCGTGGCAATGATGTCTTCGCAGATATTATCCATAAGTCATCTCGCCATCTCGTGCGCAGCCACCCCTTCCCTTCCAGGGGAGGGGCTGGGGGAGAGGTGTAAAAAGATCATGGCTCGCCCGAAGGGCACAGGCTCTGCGAGCCATACAAGAATCCTGACGGAGGGCGGCTTGCCCCCGGAGGCAGTTACGCCCGCCCCATATAGGGGGCGGCTCGGTGGGGGTGGATGTCTCTTTTAGTTCTTTTCTCTGCGCCAGAGAAAAGGACAAGAGGGTAAGCAGGGCCGAAGCCCTGCTAAAAGTTACCCGTTGCCACCTTCACCGCCACCGGCGTCGGAGCCTGAAGAGGATTCGGGCTTGAGCGAGGTGTCGTAGGTCTCCTCGAAGACCACGTCCTTGACCAGCGTCTTGGCGATGACGTACTTCTGCGTGATCTTACCCTGCTTGTTCACCTTCTGGCCGACGACGACGCGCTCGGTCTCGGGCTGGAAGAGCACACGGCGCACGGTGATGTTCTGGGCACCGCAGTCTTCCTTCTCCGCGGTGCCGATGCTCGAGAAGCCGACCTTGAAGATGCCGATGCCCTCGAGTTTCACCTTCTGGCCCAGTTCGAAGTAGTGCTTCATGGCACCTCCCAGTTCGTCGAGCACGGCCTTGATGTCACTCTTCTTCACGGAGGCCTGCTGCTGGATGTAATTGGCCAGTTCCTCGGTCTCGATGAAGTGCTGGTCATACACGGCCGTGGCGAACCACTTGCCGAAGGCGGTACTCTCGTCGTTCTTGTTCTGAAGTTTGGTAAATTTCTGAGACATAGTTTAAGAAGTTAAGAAGTTAAAGAAGTTAAGAAGTTAAAGAAGGGCTGCGCGCCGGCCCTGGTGTCTCGTGGGGATGCCATGGATCATTCGTTCCGATGCCTTGCATGAGTGGTTCCGATGCCTTGCACGGGTTGTTCCGATGCCTTGCATACCTGTATGGAAAAGCCTTCCATGGGGCGTAGATGGCGTTCGGACGAGTCGTAGATGGCGTTCCTTTGATTCACAATGCAAAGTTACGACATCCGCAGAAAGCATCTGTTCCTTTTTGTGCGCTCTTGTGCGCTTTGAGGAGATTTATTCCCCTCCTGAGTTAGGCGATTGCGTCTTAATGGAGCAATCTTCTGTGCCCGGAGGGCGGGGTGGTCTGCGCTCGGCTATGTCGCTTGCTACCACCGGGACGCAAGAACAAGCGCTATATGTAACACACTATGGATTGATGCATTGGCCCGCGTTCAGACCACCCCTAACCCCTCCTAACTCAGGAGGGGAAACCGAGCGCAGCAAACTCTGCGGGACAAAAAAAATTTCTGTGTGAAATAGTCAGGGCTCGCAGAGGTATTCGACGATGAGTTCTACTTCGCGGCGGGTGTAGCGATGGGCGTTGGGCGGTGACTTCAGGGCACGCAGCCTCTCACGCAGTTCCCCGTTGTAGTCGATCCAGTAGTTGAGGTTGTTCATCGCGCCCTTCTTCGTCTTGGCCTTGGGGAAGTAGAGCATGGCCAGTTCCGACTTGCCGTAGCTTCGCATCTCGAACGGCTTCACCGGCTCCCCCGGCTGGTTAATCAACTGTAATAGTTCTCTCAGTGCTTTTTCTGTCATTGGCAATAAAACTCTAAACTAATCATCTGTAAACTGTAAACTGTAAACCGTAAACTGTAAACCGTAAACTGTAAACTGTAAACTGTAAACTGTAAACCGTAAACTGTAAACCGTAAACTGTAAACCGTAAACTGTAAACCGTAAACTGTAAACTGTAAACTAAAAACTCTAACTACAGATGTAACAGATGTAACAGATAAGTGCATGGATTTCTCGCGTACCGTATAGGTGTGCGCGGTACGCGAGGAGTCCTATGAATCATCTGTGTCATCTGTGATCTGTGCCGTCCCGTGTGTCTTCTCGTAGGCCAGTGAACGTGCCCGCTGCCGCCGTTCCTCATCCGTACGGCGCACGACATAGTAGCCCCGGCAGTGGTTCACGGTGCCGTCCTCGAAGCCGAGTTTCTTGAACGCACGGCCCAGGGCGACGGTACTCACCCGTGTGCCCAGGCCGCTGACGATCTGCTGGGCGATGGCCGTCGGCATGAACTCGCCCGCATTGGCTCCGGTCGGCCGGCAGAAGAAATAGTCCACCAGTTCCATCTCGTCCTTGGCCGTCTCAAACTGGCGGTTGTGCGCTGCCAGCCGCTGGATCTCCTGCTGCGAGAACCAGTACTGGAAGCCCTGCTGGTAGAGGGCGTAGGCCTGGCTGTAGACGGCCTCGTAGTCGAACGGGTGGTCGCGTGGCGACTCAATCTGCTCCACCTCGAAGGGCAGCCACCGGCGCGTGCCCGTGGCGTCGGAGAGGAACTGCACGTTGTTGCCCGTGCCGCAGAACGAGGCGATGTGCTTGCGGTGCTCGTGGAAGTGGGCATAGGCTGCCCGCTCGTCTACCGACGGCATCGTCACGGCCGACTTCAACTGGTTCAGTTCGCGCGGCGACAGGGTGTCGAGTTCCTCGTAGCACACCAGTCCGTACTGCGACAGCACGAGCAGGTCGTCCTTCGTCAGCCGGCCCGAGTTGGTCTTCGTGTAGAAGTAGCGCCGCAGTTCCGGCGGCAGCAGGTAGTTGAACCAGGTGGTCTTGTAGATGCCCTGCTCACCGACGAAGATGAGGATGACGTGGTTCACCTCGCGCTCGTCGACCCATCCGGCAACCATCGCCACGAGCCACTTCTTCAGGTACTCGTAGAATCGAATCTGCTCCTCCACCTCGCCCTTCACCCGCACCGAGGCCGACATGGCCAGGATATGGTCCTGGCCGTCCCAGGGCGGCAGGTGGTCGAGGTAGTAGCGGAAGGGGTGGAAGTCGGGCACGAAGTCCGACTCGATGACGCGGTAGATGTCCTGCGCCCTGACGGGCTTCTCACGTGACAGTTCCGCCCAGAGGCTGTTCACGACGCGGTCGGAGATCGGCTGCCAGGCATCGGGGGGCGCAGGGGTGCTCCCCCGCTCCACCCCACCACCGCACCCCCGAAAGACATCTGCTTCCGGAATCCTGCACTCCGCCCGCCCCGTGACCACGTTATGCCGCAGGTAGATCCGTCCGCCGAGGAACTGCTTGATGTCCCCGACTGTCGCATACTTCTCCTGCCACGGCCGCTTGTGTTCCTTCTCCTCTCCTGAGCAGGCGATTGCGTCTTCATGGAGCGATCTTCTGTCAGGGGTGGTCTGATCACCCTTCTTCTTGTGTTTCTTCTTCTGATTGTCTTGGTTGTCCATGTTGTGATTGTTGTCGTCTATGATGGTGCAAAGATACGAAAAGGATTAAACGCAAGCAAGGAATTACAAACAAAGCGGTATACAATTGTATACAAAAAAAGTAGCCTTGCGGCTACCTCTTCTTGTACTTGCGGAGTTGGACATATAATGTCGACTGGCTGTTGCTAAGGTTGCTGTGTCGAAAGAGATATTTCGCCAACAGACTCATATTGTCGTCTTTCAGCGCATGGGCGTACAATAGACGGCCGAGATCGATGTAGATGTGCGTGGCAATGACTTTGTCAAAGTCAAACTCGAAATGAGACATGGCAAGTGCATCTGTGTCAGTCTCGTTATCCTTCAGATACGGTCGCCAGGAGTCGATGATCTGACTTAACTCTTCATGATGACTCTCGTGGAAGAGGGCCGACAGAGGGGTGTCGGCATCGAAGGGCGGGTTTGCATCCTTCTCTGCCGCCACGCTCCCTCTCTTTTGGAGAGGGCTGGGGTGAGGCTCCACATACTGGTTCTGTACGGTGTCTACGTGCTGTGCGCCCGGGGCGACGTAGACGAATGTGTAGTGGCTGCCGTTGGGGGTTGCGCCTCCTGCCTGCTGCAGCCCTTCAAGCAAGCGGTTTAGTAATGCGAGGATTTCCTCGCCATTGTTGATATTCATTGGTTTTATCTCTGTTTCTTATTGATTACATGACATACATATCCTGCGCCAACAGGCGAGAAGAGAAGAAACGGAGGACGTGGGTGGAATTTGGTGTCACAACAATGTCTCTCAAGGTCCGCAACGACCCATGAACGATGTTGATACTGCCAAATGCCCACGTCTCCGTTGTAGGAGTCGTGAGCAGGCAGCCATTATGCTTCGTTCATGTCTTAGAGTTGCGGTTCGAGAGACAAACAAAAGCTGCGGTTGCTTCTTATTACAATATGTAGAGAGTGCAAAGATACTACTATTCTCTTACATTCCCAAATCTTTTGCGATATTTCTTACGGACTCATCGTATTTTGCTTGTTAATGATTATACAATTTAGGATCTCATCGCGATTATTGATTTATGTGATTTATGTGAATTATGTAAATACAATCTCTATTAGAGAATGGACCAGAGAATTATCCCTGGCCCATTACAAGGAATCGTTATGAATCAACGCACAATCCGTTTCTTGCCGTTCTGGATGACGATGCCCTTGTAGGAGGCATCCACCTTCTGCCCGGCGAGATTGTACATTTGACCATCAGATTTTACAGCCTTCACGGAATCTATCACTGTCGTACCGCCACGGGCTCCAGAGCCCAGTACCTCATAGACCTCCACCTTCTTGACAACGGTGGCTCCTACAACCAGACCACACTGGAGTATGACAAAACAATTCTCCATGAGATTACCTGTTTCTGTCTTGATGTCACCGCAGAAATCAGGGAACTGGACATCTATCACCTGCCAGTCGTCACTACCTGCTACGGGAAGTTCATACAGGGAACTGGCGTCCCAGTTGCCCATTCTTACAATATAGGTGCCGTCGGAAGGGGCCTTCATGGTCAGGCGGACAACGTAATTGTGGTTAGGTTCAAGATCAAAGTCTGTGATAACCCCCATCTGTGCTGCCCAGCCCTCTGCTTTCAAAGTAGGATTTGTAAGGGCTACGCCTTCGTCAGTCCCCTCAACATCCCAATCAGGCTTTTCACCATCCCAGAATATAACAGCATCCACACCTTCCCAATTCTTCTCGCAGAGTAGTTTCATTCCATCTATGACCGGCGATTCTGGGATAATCTCTTCAAACACCTCAACCTCTTTGAGGGTGGTGGTATAACCTTTGATAAACTGGGGCCTGATGGCTATATGGCCATCGCCCTCTATGTCATAGGGGAATCTTGGTATCTCAACATCAACCACCTGAAAGTCGTCATCTCCGTTTATAGCAACGCGACTCTGGGTCTGATAGGTATTGTTACCAACTAACACGGTATATAAAACATTGTCAAAATGAGAATACTCCCCTTTATGGGGAACCTTTATAGTCAGGCGGACAATGTAATTGTGCTTCTTCTGAAGCGTCAGACAGTCGTCAGATAGAACCACCTTAGACCACCACCGATTATCGAAATCAACGGGATTGGTGGGATTACTCAGGGCCAGACCTTCATCTGCCGGTTCAACTATTATATGGTTATCACCCGTAGGCATATAGCTTGGCGACACATCCATAAAATTCACCTTCAGAAGCGAAACCAGTTCGTTATTCTCTTCCTGAGCGTTCACACTCACCACGGCAAACAATGCCGCTACGATAAATAATACTTTTTTCATAACTCTTTGATATTATTAGTTAGACATTCTTGAGGTCGAAGATACACATATATTGTCAAAATCATTGTATTTTTAACCATAATTCTATTTTTTAGTTATTTTTGTCGTATAAGTCTTATTTCCAATCGTCATTTCAACAATATATAAGCCATGCTTCCATGAAGATGTGTCAAGCACATAGATATCACTTATTTGTGTTTCTGCAACTTTCATCTGAAGACTTGAAGCATCATAGACCCTGATGGAAGCGCTCTCGTATCCACTTCCTGCAGATATCTGATAGTGCGACCCGTCTAATGGGAAAACCTGCATGACATCGTTACTTGTAGAAGAAGGATTTGCCGTACCAGTGATATACCTTGAATAAGTAACAGAGCTTTCGTCATAATATATTGTAGCATTAAGATTCCCACTGAAAGAAGATGATGTGTTTACCGTACACGAATAATTACTACTGTTGGGAACCAAAGTAGGTGTAGAGCCAGAGATATTCGTATAACTCCAACTCACCGAGCAGTTTGAGTTCCCATAAACATAGTATGTCGCCGATCCTGGGCTATAGGATTGCATATATATATGTTGAGGTTCATAATACAGATTTACTGCATATAATGCATTTTTGACTTGCTCTATCTGGAAATCGCTTACGTGTTCGTATTCTTCTGCTGCATCAATAAAGGCATATGCCACGTCCTGAAATGAAAGATTTCCAGATAGATAATTCGTATGTAATGTCGTGTATATGAACAAGTCCTCAGCAAGATCAAACCCGACAGGAATTAATTGGTAACTGTTATTGGCCCCATTTGTACCATTGCCACCGTTTACCAGTAGATAGAACCAATAAGGCAGGAGTCCTCCTTTTATATGCGGATCTGTGGAATTAAACGCGCCATAACCATAAGTGCTAGAAATCTGTGTATGTGCAGTCGCGTCACTTGGGTTTTGGAAATTACGCTCACAAGAATTTCAGTTTATCATGATTTGCTCGCCAGTTTTCCAATAATTGGCACTCGGAGTAATATGTTTCTCAAAGATGATTCCCCAGATGTCCGCAAGTCCTTCATGAATAGCGGTTTCTCCTGTTAGGCATGAAGATTTATATAATAATGCGTGACCATATTCATGACCAATTATATCTACAGACCCAAATGGGCCATGAATGGTGTTCCCTTGGGCGGTTCCGAAGAGAAAATAATCCGAAGTGTTGTTGTAACAAGCGTTATTTCCATAATAAACACTGTTATCAATAAATGATAAGATTTCGCATCCATTTCCATTATAACTATTGTGACTAAAAAAAGAAGTCATCGTGTCATATATGTTTTCCATAGTCCAATGGACATCCAACGCTATCCCGTATGACCCCATTTCATTTTGAGTCCATATGTTATTATTATCAGTGAAATCTACATTCATTCCACCTGAGAGGATTTTTTGTGTTTTGATTCCAACTCCGCGGGTTAAATCCCTCAAAATATAGTTGCCATTAGAGCAATCTGTAATTACCGATTTAGGATTATTACTGCTGTTGTAATATGTATAAACCTGTCCGGTTGTAGAATAATCTACAAAGGCATTTTCTTTATACAACAACTTACCTGTATGCGCATCTATATAGCCTATATAACCTTCACCGATATTTTTCGTTTGAAGGTATACACGATATACAAGCGCAACAACAGTTTCATTTTCAGACGGGTTAGAGACCTCCTTTATCATGAGATCTACATACGACTTTATAGTATCATTATTCCTTATGCCAAAATAGGATGCATAATGGTTAATAGCCTCGTCTTTTGTGAATGACGGTTTCAAATCTATTCCTGCGACATTTACATAATGCCCTCTTGCTCTTTTCATCCTGCCATGTTTGAAACTGAAATTATAAAAACCATCAACAACAAGAACTCCTTTATAGTATTGTTGGTAACATTCAAAATGCATGCCATAATCATTATCTTTAGATTTGTTCAAAACGAAATCATCTGCATCACGCTTCTTCAAGGTAGTACTAAAAAACTCATTAGCATTGGCTGGGATATTGTCATCTGCTTTAGCATACCGAACGTATTTGATGGTACCGTCACTATTCCTCTCGACAACAGTAAAGTCTGATTGAGTTAGGTTTGGCAAAGCATTATCGGTTTGTAATTGTGCGCTTGCAGAGAGAACAAGTGCGCACAGGCTGATTGCTGTTACTATTCTTTTCATAACGTTAGAAGTTTTTAAGGGAATGGGAACCTTGCAGATTCCCATTCCTCGGTTTGACTAATTATTTTACAGATCAATATATCCGTAGAAATAAGTATTACCTTGCACAATCTGGATTTCGTATTCACCAGAGAGATAAGAGGGAAGGACAAGGCTGGTGGCGCCAGTCGGAATAACTGTGGAATAGACCACCACGTCATTCTCGTCAATCAAACGAAGCACACAACCATCACACGGTGTGTAGAAGTTCAGGGTGTAAACTTCAAGATCAACCGTAGGTACAAGGACGGGGGATTTTTGTTGACCGTCGTTTCCATACTCAGGATCAACATACCCCGACTCCAAATCAACAATGTGTGCATAGGTGGCAATGCTATTTGACAACAGCATTGCCAACAATAATGAAATAAAAAGGAATCTTTTTTTTGTCATAACCTTGCATTTTAAGTTTGTTATTGCAAAATTACGACAAATATAATTTAATTGCAAGCAATTGGAGGATTAATAGTACACCAAAGTACACATGGGACAATAAAAAAACGCTAAGAATAACAGATAAACGCCGATTTCATCGGTGTTTCAGACATTCGCCCCCAAAAGTACATTGAAGTACATTATTTGGACTGAGAATCATTCTCAATACCGTATATGTTGTATCTGACAACCAGATTTCGACGCAATGTGCGAGAAGAATCCTCATTAAAAAGAGCCTTGTTAAGGGCTGACTTAATATTGGAGATTCTTTGCTTTGAAGTTCCCAACATATTGGCTTGTTCATCCCCGCCAATGCCTAAGGCTGTCAGAATACAGACGCGGAGGTTCTGCGGCGTGTTGCAATTCGTAGAGAGGTCACGGAATAATGATGGATAACTATTGCTAAACACATTCGTCAGATTGTTCCAGTCAGTTTCATCCACAGGGGTTAGTGGCCTCTTTGCGACCAGAAGGATGTGCTTGACGGCGGGATCTTTGACAAAAGACTCAGCGGTAGAAAAGTACTTGGATAGGCAATCTTCCTGCAGAAGTTCCTTGATGCGCTTCTGCAATCTGCCGTTATCTGCCAATAGTCTGCTCTTCTCACTTTCGTATTCTTCCTTATGAGCGGTTTCCATCAATCGTAATACCCGCATGTTTTCCTCATATTCATTGATGGTATTGGCAAAGTCCACCTTTAGCCGTTCAATCTTTCTCCGAGAGGATTTCCATATCTGAAATGCTATGATAAAGAGTACACACAGAAGTACTCCTGCGATAATCAGCCCTATCAGCGTCCTATATGCCCTGACCTCGTTATCTTGAGATTCTTTCTGCAGACGGTTGTAATTGTAACTGGCCGACATCTGCGCAACGATGTCTTGATCTTTAAGCGCTATGGACGAGTCATTGGCCTCACCGTAGAGCAGGGCATATTTGGCAATGGAGTCTGCCTTATGGCGTTTGCCAAAGACGCTTAGAAGGCCTTTGTACATCGGATCTTGTGCAACAAAAGAAATCCCCGGGCAATAAACCTTACGATAATAGTACTCTGCCGAGTCAAGATTATTAATACCCTCAAAATAAATGCCTTTATAGTAATAGAACTGGCGTTGCGAGGGAGGTAGTTCATGATGCTCGTCGAATAATTCTGATTCGGCTTCAAACTGATCCATCAAAGCCTTGGCCTCTGCTAAACGCTTTGGATCTTCTAAATATAAGTGTATCAGTGTTCTGGAAGAACGAAGTGCTTGTTGTGTGTATCCATGCTCACGGTATTGCTCAAGGACTGATTTCAGGATTATCTCGGCGCTATCCTTTTTATTCAATAATATATAGGTACCCGCTATCATGTCAATATTATAGATTCCCCACTTAGGTTTATTGGCACGGAAAGCATAATAACTGGCTTTCTTGCGGGCCTCTATTTCATTGGTTAGGAGAAGTTGGCGATAAAAGACAGTCGCCATCTGTGAATAGACACAACTCAAAGTGTAAAAGTCAAAATCCGTAACCGTGGTGTCAGCGACGTCGATGGCATCCTGGTAACTACTGATAGCCCTTGGTGCCTCGCCCATATCGCTATATACACGTCCCAAGAGGTAGTGGGCCTGCATCCGCTCATTGGTGGTTCCGTGATGATCGAAATAGTCTACCAAATCTAAGACTACAGAGTCGGAGGTAAAGGTTACATCGGTCTTATTCTGCGCCTTCATTGTGAGCAGGCTATGGCGCATGCGCTGACTCTTGGACCAACTCCTTGCCTCGGTGCCGAGGCTGTCGAGCAGCCGCAGGGCGGAGTCGGGCTTCTCATTAATAATAGAGTCAATGGCCAGCAACTCCGGGGTGTAGCCGTCTCCGCTACAGCCCGTCAGGAGCATCATCGCCCCCAAGACTATGATTCCTGTCAGTCTTTTCGCAATCATCGCTGCAAAGTTACTAAATTCTCCCGAAACTACCAAATAAAAACTCAGCGATTTCGTATAAGGTGACAAGGTCGTTTCTCATGATTGCCTAATCATGATCAGAAGGCTATTTCAATTATGTTAACATTAATATCTCTTTTGCTCATTTTCGGATAGAGGCCCCAATAATTAAAATACGCTAACATAGGCAAAACAATATCACCAGAAAAGTATAAATTAAGATAAGTTACCCCGTCTCTTTCATAAAAGGATTGTTTATCAAGATTCTGATAAACATTGTTTGATAATTTCTGCCCGATAATTAATGTATATGACTTAAAATCAATCGATGGCATTTGCTCCTTACCTGTATAGATTGCTTTTAAATCGTCATAACTATTTATGAAATAGCAAGTTTCAGAATTGTCAAGGAGGAACGCACTATTATTCTCACCCCAAATTACCAGTTCTCATAATAGCACAAAGCAGCACAATATGGAGACCATATTGAAAATTTTGGGAATTTTTCATTAAAAATCTTGGGAATTTTTGTACCGTACATCATTGAGGACATGGATTCCCGCTTTCATCGATGACGCTACGAAATCAATAAAGGAATCCGAGCATCCAAAGAGGGAGCTTGGCACCATCGGGAATGTCCCAGTCATCGGCAAAGATGTAGGAATCCTTTACACCAGCAATCTGCGAGAAGTCCTTACTTCGCCCGCCAATCTCAAAGGTATACTTGGAATCCACCTTGAAGTCGCCCTGTGCCTTGCCGTATTCCACCCTAT
>Ga0256404_1001304_pt1 | contig 61560 bp, 55 predicted proteins | sample RumenRJG_01DNA_FD_185990 | JGI IMG/M metagenome (GOLD analysis project Ga0256404, IMG submission 185990) | Bovine rumen microbial communities from Lethbridge, Alberta, Canada - RJG_01 | ecosystem: Host-associated > Mammals > Digestive system > Stomach > Rumen | place: Canada: Alberta | collected...
AAATGGAGAACAGGATACGAGAAGTCGAGAAAATGCGCGACAACCTTGTAAATCTCGTAACAACAGGTGCTGTGGACATCGAATCCTCAGATGACAAATTCAAGGCTCTGAACAGCGAGGAAAAATACCTGCGTGACCAGATGGAACAGCTAAAGATAAAAGCTCAGACTAAAACCGACCTGCGGCTTATGCTCAAGACTATATCCGATGAACTGGAAAATTACGATGACAGTATTATAAAATACAATGAAACAGCAGTCAGAAAGGTAGTCGAGTGCGTAAAGGTCGTGTCAAAAACGGAAATTGAGATTACGTTCAAAGGCGGCTTCGATATGACGGTCGAGGTTGAGAAATGAAACAGCGTCCAGAATGTGATTTAAGGCGCAGGCCGTTTTCAGGGTATGTGAATGCCAAATAGATGACGGAGCGGCAAATTAGGGCGTTTCTGAGCGCCTGGGAGCACAAATCTGAGAGAGAAAAGAAAACAACTTGTGGTGCTATTCCACAAGTTGTTAATTTTCTGATAACTCTTCCAAAAAGGGCAAAAAAATAAAGCCCATGCGGCTGAAAATCGGGGATTTTTATGCGGTCATCTAAAAGGTGTGTGAGTCAATGGAACTGAATATCCAGACTATGAGGGAGAAGGTTAGCAGGACAGCAAGCTTTATGAGGGTAGAGCGGCGCCTTTTGCGAATGTCCTCGCCGGAAGCCGAAGCATATTTTGTATGTTTCCTCATAGACTCACCTCCTGAAATGATACAGATTGGAAAAAATCCTGCTAAAATGGATATATCTTATCAATATATATTATACCACAAATAGCCGTATATTACAATAGTATATCCAAAACTTTAGCTAATCATCAATGAGATTAACTTCAAAAACCCGTCGAACATCACACGTCCGACGGGTTGGATATTAATTAGTTGAGTGATGTAGAGCTTTCTGGATTAAACTCATTAGGAAACAATTTTGTCAAACTTGAGTGCAATCTGGAAATCCTGTCCTGCTGTAGCATTCCAGCAATCCTGATCTTCACCTTCGAGCCATACTCTTACGATGACACAAGTTGCATTTCCATAGTTATCAGATGTATTGTCACAATTACCCTGATAAGTGGATGTACTAGAACCTTTACCCGCAACCTTAACAACATTTTCACCATATGTAGATACAGCACCAGATGTATATACTGTTTGAGTTACAGGATCAACTGTACCATAAGCATCACCAGATCCCTGAGTGCCAAGCGTGTTAGCAGAACCAAGAGCCTTACCAGATACATAGTATTTTGCTACTGTTTGAGCAGTTCCGTCTGCGGAAGGAATAACAACACCAGTAGATGTATCAAAAGCTGTCGTTCCATAATTAATTATTGATACTCTTGCAGCTTTATGCAGCTTATTGTCAGCATCAGCACCCGTTGCAACTGCACTGCTATTCTCGCCATCAGTAACATTAGCATAAACAGCAAGGGTAATATCCGATGTGCTTGAAGTTCTAAACCACACTGGGAAATCAATATAGTCAGCCGTGCCACTTGTTGGTGTTGAATCTGCAGCAGATTTTGATGTGTGAAGTCCAAGCGTTCCTTTAGTTCCTGCCGAAGCAGAACCGCTTGCATTTACAGTTTTACCAACACCATTGGCATCATCGGTAGTGAAAATCGAAGTACCATTGATAGATGAAGCAGGTTTAAGTTTAGGAGCGGTATAGAAATCGTAGAATGCTACCGAGTTGCTCCAGTCCAAAGAAGTTGAGCTATTAGCAGGAGCTTTAACAAGTTCAATACCGTTCGTTCCTGTAATACCTGTCAGTACGCCTCCATTCTGACCATCACCTAACGACAATTCAACCGTCTCCGGTACGGTCGCTGTCATCTGAATACCGGTGATTTTCACTTCTTTCGACATAGTAAACCAAGCGTAAGTAGCTGAAGAAAGTGAGATAGCCGAAACTGTGAGCATAGCGAAAGCCGGCAATAACTTTCTTGCTGTCGAGTTTTTCTTATTAGTTTTTTTCATAAATCATTACCCCTTCATTAAAAATTTCGGCGTATCCTTAAAGAGAGCCGATGTCTCATTTGAGAGATGGAATATTACGTTTTGTTTATATTTAGATTATACACTGTTTCGACAAGATTGTCAATATAGTTTGAAAAAGTTTCGGCGTAAAATGTCAAAATCGTGAAAATGACCAAATAGCGTGATATTTTTTGTATGCTCCAAAATCCACCATTTTGTTTAATTATGTTTTGCGTATACTATGTGTATATATTTTGAGGCGGTTATTAAGAAGTTGTGAACAGATTATTAAGCATAAATCAACTATACTATTATAATAGGGGATACGGATGTAATTTGTATATATTGACATTCCGGAAGCCAAAGAAGGTGCAGATCGAACGGTAACAAACCTGTGCGTTAGTTTTTAGTCAGGTATAACAATTGACATAATTGTGCGCTTGTGATATAATTAGATTGATAAACTGTATCTTTTTTGAAAATCAGGAGGTGAACGGCATGAAAAAAGACCAAAAACCGCAGAAAGTCGGAGGACTTCGCGCGGTTGAGCTCAACTATCGTCCGATAAGAGAGATCTCCAGCGGAAGAACCGTCTGCTATCATTCGCAGACAAGGCTGAATTCCCCGAAGCTTGGCGTAATTATGCCGGAATCCTACCGTGATGTAGCTGAGATGTCGGTACAGTGCCTCAACCTGTTTTCGCTGGAATTCGCTCAGGCTCTTGAAGCCTCGGAGAAGTTCACAGAGCGGGAAGTAGCCTATTCATGGCTTTCTGTCTATATGCCGATATGGTTTCTCAACGAGAAGAAGGCGGAGAAGAAAGCACTTGAAATGTGCGAAAAATATGGCATCCCCACTAATAAGATATGCTTTGAGCTTTCAGAGCGTCTCCTCGCCGAGACCGATGGCACAGCTTCCGAGGCTATCAAGAATATGCGAAACAGAGGCTTTCATTTCATGCTGAGCGATTTCGGCGGTGATTCATGTCCCATGATGAGACTTGCCGATTTCCCGGTCGATTATGTTATGATGAGCCCGCAGGTCGCAAACTACATCGGAAGGGATGAGCGCTCCGACAGCGCCGTTAAGTCGATAATCGGCTTCGTAAACGATATGGGATGCGAGGCGATCGCGGACGGCGTTTCAAACAGCCGGCAGGCGGAAATACTTTATGAGTTTGAATGCTCCTACTGTACAGGAACTCTTGCCGGAAAATACGTAACAGAGCGGTTTATTCGTCAGAAAAACAGCGAAAGTGATCAATGATTGCAACTTCCCTTTAAGGATGGACATTTATATAGAACGGAGAATGCGATTTGATTGGTAGAAAGAAGAAAAACGCTCCTGATACTTCAGCCGGGAACAATTCAGCCGGGAATCAGTCCGCTGAGAATTCAGCTGTACAGGCAACCGGAAATCCTCCAGCGGATACACGGGATAATGAAACAAAGCTCAGGGATGTTCTTGAATTGCGCCGAAAGGCAAAAGAAGTTAAGCGTTATGCGATAGTGATAAGGGTACTTAGTCTGCTCACTGTGCTGCTGATAGCGATAGTTGCAGTTGCTTACGCTATATCGTATTTTTACGACCAGTTCGGCAGCTTTACAGTCCGGGTGAACAAGTACGACATGATAAATCAGGGACTAACACTTTCAGAAACTCCTGAATATAACAAGACAATGGCGGTCCTGAATGCGGATATTGTCTATGATATGACCAATATCAGCGGAAATGACATACCTGCGAACGTTGATAAGGTGAACGGCAGCCACAACGGCGAGAACTACATCGCCTATACCTTCTATCTTATCAATTCCGGAGACGACACGCTCTCTTATGAAGGCGAGCTTGTTATCGAGAGCGTTTCAAAGAATGTCGATGAAGCAGTAAGAGTTGCGGTATATCAGAACGGTGAAAAGAAGGTCTACGGTAAGACCAAATCCGACGGAAACGGCAAGGAAAGCGACTGTGATGAGGAATTCGCTTCCTCAACAAAGGTAATGCAGACCTTCCGAGAGGGCTTCACCCCTAACAGCAAGGACAAATATACCATTGTTATCTGGCTTGAAGGCAACGATCCGGACTGTGTTGACGACATCATAGGCGGAACGATCAAGCTTGGTATGGACTTCAAGATAACAGAATCTACATGATATTAAGGAGAAATGAAATAATGAAAAAGGCAGTAAAGATCACAGTAAATATTCTGGCATGGATCGTGCTTGTGTTTGCGCTTCTTATCACTTTAATAGTGTTTTCATCAGAAAAGAATAACGGAGTTTCCAACATTTTCGGCTATATGCCGCTCACTGTTGAATCAGACTCCATGAGCCCGACCTTCAAGAAGGGCGATATGATACTCTGTAAGGAGATCGACGATGTGAACGATCTCAAAAAAGACGATGTTATCACTTTCTGGACTATTATCGACGGCAAGCGTGTAAAGAACACCCATAGGATCGTCGAGGTCAATAACGTGGACGGCTCTGTAAGCTTCATCACACGAGGCGATAATAACAGCGCAGATGATGAGGTACCGGCATATTCAAGCGATATTATCGGTAAATGGACTGATGTAAAGATCTCAGGCTTCGGAAAGGTGCTTGATTTCCTCAAGACAAAGAAGGGCTTCTTCATCTGTATCATTATTCCGCTTGCAGTATTCTTCCTCTTCGAGCTTTATAAGTTCATTGCAACAATTATCGAGGTCAAGAACGGCGACAAGTCCGAAAAGCTTGACGAAGAAGAGATAAAGCGCCGCGCTATCGAGGAATACCTCGCAGAGAAGAAAAAGTCCGAAGAGGCAGCTGAAAGTGCAGCAGATACCGCCGGAAAGATAGCTGAAACAGCCGAGAAGGCAGCAGAAAAGACTGCCGATACCGCTGAAAAGATAGCTGAAACAGCCGGGAAGGCAGCTGAAAAGACTGCTGATACCGCCGAAAAGGCTGCTGACACAGCTGAAAATACAGCAGAAAAAACTGCTGAAACAGCGACCGAAGCTGCTGAAAAGGCAGAAGAAATAATCACAGGTAAAACAGAGGAAGCCGTTGAAGAAGCTGCCGCAGCAGTAAACGAGGCTTCCGCAGAAACAGGCAAAGAAGAAGCATAACAACAGACTTGGCTTTCCGGTTAAGCAGCAATATCCGGAATATCACGGAAAGCGCGGGTATAATTACTGATCGGAGTTTAAAATGAACGGTTTTCTTAAATTCTTTTTCGCGTTCATATCGGAAATGCTTAAGGGCTATACCGAGATCTTCCGGGGTCTCAGGGACGGCTTCAAGCAGATATTCGATATTCCCAATTACATATCTATATTCAAGGAACACACAGAAAGTATGGGGGCACTGGGATGGATACTCACCATACTCTCTGTTATCATTGTAGTTGCGATATATGTTCTCATAATACTCATCATATTCTTCGTTGTGCGTAAATACGTGCGTTTCAGACATTCTATCGTCAGCAACGAGGACCTTCTTGAGGAGATCGCAGCTTTGCAGAGACAGGTCATCAAAATGGCTAAGGAAAAGGACGAGATCATGGCGATGAAGGTCTCTCAGATGGGACTTCCAACGTCCGGTGTGCTCTCCTATGCCGGCGGAAACGCACTCGCTATGGAAGGCGAGGGCGAGGCTGCTCCTGTCAACGCGGGTACTATCGAGGACGGCGTTGTTCAGACCAGCGATTACCGTTTCTCAAAGCTCATCGAGGTCGATAACTTCTACAAGAACTACGAGCCGCCTGAGTACGATACCTCGCTCGATCTTGCCGGAATTGTTGAGAGATACCGCAATTTCGCCTGCTCACGTATGCACCTTTACTATGAGCATAAGACTATACGTCTGTTCCTTGCAGGTATGGCTTCAACAAAGCTTATCATCCTTCAGGGTATATCCGGTACCGGTAAGACCTCTCTCCCTTACTCATTCGGTAAGTTCCTTCAGGTCGATACCACTATCGCTTCGGTACAGCCTTCGTGGCGTGACCGTACTGAGCTTTTCGGTTACTTCAACGAATTCACAAAGAACTTCAACGAGACCGAAGTCCTCAAGAGAATATACTCATCCAACTATAATAACGACATCAACCTCATCCTTCTCGATGAAATGAATATCGCGCGAGTTGAGTATTACTTCGCTGAAATGCTCTCCATTCTCGAAATGCCTAACGCCGATGAATGGGAACTCGACATCGTTCCGAATACATGGAGCACCGACCCTGTCAAGCTCGACAGAGGAAAGATCGTTATTCCGCAGAATATCTGGTATATCGGTACAGCTAACAACGATGACTCCACTTACGCGATCTCGGATAAGGTCTACGACCGTGCACAGCCTATCAACCTCGATTCCAAGGGCGTTGCATTTGAAGCACCTGATACTCCTCCTCTCACCCTCGGCTTCGATTACCTCGATAAGCTGTTCAGAGAGGCTTTCGACAAGTATCCTATCTCGCAGGAAAACCTGAAGAAGATACAGCAGCTTGACCTCTGGGTAATCGAAAAGCTCAGAGTTGCCTTCGGTAACCGTATCCTCAAGCAGATGAACCTCTTCGTGCCGGTATTCGTAGCCTGCGGCGGTGATGAGCTTGAAGGTATCGACTATGTGCTCGCTACCAAGATATTCAGAAAATTTGAATCACTCAACCTTGCAATGCTCAGGGAAGAGCTTCGTGAGCTTTGCGTATATATCAACAAATCCTTCGGTAAAAACAAAATGAACGAATCCATAGCTTACCTCGAAAGACTTCAGAAGCTGTTCTGATTCGTTCCTGATTGGCAGGTGAGAACGAATGAGCGATAATTCATACAGCAAATGGTACGGCGAATTCAAGGAATTCATTGACATTTTTGAGGACGACCAGCTGTTCAGCAATCTTGATACACTCATCCGTTCAAGCCGGAATACCTTCGCTATGAACCGTAAGATCATGGAAAAGGTAATAGACGTTTCATGGGTAGAGGCGATAGAGAACGGTATCTTACACCTTGATAATTTCCTGAGAAGTCCGCGAAAAACTATCGAGGATGTCGAGGAGGTTGTCCCGATAGCACTTTCAAAGAAGATAACTGTCGAATCGGTAAAGCACCTCGCTCAGCATACCGACCTGATACAGAGTATCGACAAGAGAACCGGCAAGATAACGCCCTCCAAGATACTCAACGTGCATAAGGAAGAGAGTATGATGACCTACGAGAACAAGTTCGTTAATACTCTCATTGACAGACTGTATATCTTCATCAATACCAGATATGAGAAGCTCGCACAGGTAACAAAGGACGAAAAGGTCATGTCAATGGGCTATGATACAGCCATTGATGACGGCGCAGGCGGAAAGCTCAAGATCGAGCTGAAGGTCGAGACTACCGAGAGCCTTGATTCCTACGATTCAAGCGGCATGACGATATGGCAGAGGGTAGAGAAGCTGAAAAAGGTCATCGAGGGCTATAAAGGCTCGGTACTGTGCCAGACTCTCGGAAATACCTACATACGTCCGCCGGTAATGCGAACAAACGCTATCATGAAGAATGTCGACCTGAAAGCGTGTCTTACGCTGTGGCAGTATATCGAAAGCTACGATAAGGTCGGATACAGTATAAATGTTGAAAACACCGCGGTTAAGCCGCAGAATGACTATATAGACGATTTCTATAAGGTCATGATAATAAACTTCCTGCTGTTCCGTTCGTATAACAGCGACGGTGACCAGACACTCGAAAAGCTGAAAACTCAGAAGATGAAGCCTGTCTCTCCGAAGTTCGTGAAGAAATTCAACAAGGAGATCGCCAGCGATTACGGTATCGTTGCCGATACCGCAGCAGGCTATGTTACGGCGGGCGGAGATATTCAGTTCGTAAAGAAGCTTCCAGAGGACCTCTCGCTTGTCTATGAGCAGATAAATGCTGTTATCGACATCGAAAGGGAATACCTCAAAAAACTCGAAGCAGAACGTCTCGAACGCGAAAGACTGCGTATCGAAGAGGAAAAACGTCAGGAAGAACTCGAACGCATCGAGAAGGCAAGACAGGAAGAACTCGAACGCCAGCGTATACAGCGCGAAGAGGAAGAGCGCCAGCTTCAGGAAATGCTCGCAAAGAAAAAAGCCGAGCAGGAAGCCGCCGAAAAGGAACGTATACGTCAGGAGGAAGAGCGCCTTGCGCGGCTTGAGGCTATCCGCAAACGCGAAGAGGAAGAACGTCTCAAGCGTGAGGAAGAAGAGCGTATCGCTGCTGAAAGAGCGCGTCTTGAAGAGGAGAAGAAGCTCGTCCGAGGAGAACTCGGCGGTGCTGAGGGTATGGATAAGGATGTCCTTGAACGCTTCGATGCCGATGACGAGGTCGATAAGCTGAACGCCTATAACGAAGTCACCGACGAAGAGGTCGAGCAGGTCAAGGCGGCTATGGAAGAAAACGGCGAAAAGGATAAGCCGGAATTTGAAGACCCGCGTGAAGTCGCTGCACGTATGAAGTTAGAGCAGCAGAAGCGCGAGAAGGAGCGTATCGAAAAAGAACGCGCCGAGCGTCTCAAAGCGGAGCGGCAGTATTTCGAGAACAAGCCGTTCGAGACTATCCGCCGCGAATATTCAAAGAATCCGATCTACGCTATACCGCGGCTCATACGCTATATACTTGCAATGGTATTCGGTATCATACCGGAAAACGCCGACCGTCCGGACTTCAAGTTCAGACGCGCTGAGTTAGCCGAGAAGAAGCGTCTTGCTGAGGAAGAGAAGCTTAAGCATAACGAAATGGAGTTCTATTACAAGAAATACGCCCAGACCTTCCATTACCGTTTCTGGCGTAAGATAGGCGATATAAAGTTCAAGCGGAAGAGACGGCGCGAGGATAAGAACCGTCCGAAGCCGGTATACAAACCGCCTGCAAGAACTCCCGAGCAGCAGCGCGAGATACAGCAGTATATGCAGAAGCTTTACAAGGAGTATCACGTTGGACGTATTGAAAAGATACGCCGCCGCCGCGCTCAGAGAAGAAGAAAGTACGTTGAACAAGGTGGGGGACAGACTTGAATGAGACCGAAAACGAGATAGCTGCTGCCGAAGAGGAGAACGCCAAAGCTGATGAGGTATCAGCTCAGACCGCTGAGGAAAATCCCTGTACTGAGGATGAAGCTCAGGAAACTGCTGATACTGCGGACGAGACTCCGGCTGAAACAGCATCCGCCGAACCTGCGGAAGAACCGGAAGAGGAGTCCGGAAAGCTCGAAAAGCTGAGCAGAGGCTTCAATGTGTTCCTTTCGGTATTTACCGCGCTTATGGTAGGGTTCATAGCATATATCATGGTATGTTCGGCTAAGGGAAAGCCGGTGAATGTATTCGGCAGAAGTCTGCTTACTGTCGTGACGGGAAGTATGGAGCCTTCACTCCACACCGGCGACTATATATATGTTAAAAAAGTTCCGGCTGATGAGCTTGAGGTCGGGGACGTTATTACGTTCCGCTCAGAGGAAAGCGATGTCAGCGGAAAGCTGGTAACACACAGGATAATCGAGATCACTCCGGAAGGGGATTTCGTTACAAAGGGCGATGCTAATACGATAGCAGATTCCAAAAGAATAAGACAGGATCAGATCATAGGAAAATATACCGGCAAAGCAAAGTTTTTCAAGTGGATTAACTCCTTTGCCGACAGAAGAAAATTACTCCTTATACTCGTTATAATCCCGATGACGCTCATTGCTCTTTATGAGGTGAGAACGATCTCAAAACTCGGAGAAACAGTGAGAGAAAAGCAGGAAGCAGACAGCGAGGATATGGAAAAACTCATGCGCGAGGCTATTGATAAGGAAAAGGAACGCCTTGCAAGAGAGGAAGCATCGGCGGAAAAAGAGGTGGTTGAGCTTGAATCAGGAAAAACTGATGAAGGGTAAGCTTGTAACAACGATAATATTGCTTATCGTAACGTTTATAGCTCTGCTGGTGTTCATCGGCTTGTATATCGACGAGACAAGGCGTGTCCAGAGCACTTACAGGAAACAGTATATGACCGAGCTCAGACACGTTTCCGGCGAGATAGAGGGCTATATGAATACGGAGGGCGGCTATGACACACGCTATTCGATGCTGATCGGATACATGAGCAGTGCGGCATCGTATGCGTTCCTGTTGGATGACTTTGAGGATAAGCAGAAGATCATCAACGAGGTGAACACCTGCCTGATAAAGTATCCCGAACAGATGAAGGATAAGTTGCCGGAGCTCAAAGATGCGGTAGACCATATTCTTGATGAACTCGATAAGGGCTATGAAGAAGCAGCCGAGATAGTCGGGAGCATAGATAAAAAAGGTTACTAAGGAGAATGAAAAATGGGTACATGGAGTGAAAAAAGAAAGCTTAAAAAAGAGATCAAGGTTTGTATGCAGACTATCGAAGAGATCGAGCGTAAGCGTTCAAGATCGCAGTCTGCCCTTGTTCAGGCAGTTCTTCTTCAGGAAACACCGGAGGAAAACGATGTTGAATGGTTCAATAAGTATACCGGCGAGATAACCGCCTGCCGAAATCATATGATAGAATTGCAGAAAAAACTGAAATCGCTTTAAATGCTGCCGGCTGACGCTTTGTCAGCCGGTTTGTTTTTGCTCTGAGACCAGAAGCAGCAGCGAAAATATGAACAGCGGCAGGAGGGATACTCCGTATTTCAGAAGTGCTATGAGCAGTATGGCGGAAAATGCCGCTCTTACACCGGATAGCAGGCGCAGCGCCGCTGCTTCGCGGGGAGTTCCGGAGACAAGCTGGAGTATTATCGCACCGCCGTCGAGCTGACTGTAAGGCAGAAGATTGTAGACTGCCGCCGCGAGGTTAAGCAGAGCGAAGGTGTCGGAGTGTCCGCTGAGCGTGAGAAGGGAGTATATGGTGAGGTTCGCCGCCGGACCTGCTGAAAGTACCAGTATATCGCTGAAAACCGAGGACATACGGTGTCCTGACAGCGACATCCTGATGCCGAGACCGGTAATGTCCACGGAGACTATCTCTCTGCCGAGGAGAGCCGCCGCAGCTATGTGAGCGGCTTCGTGCAGGGCACAGACTATGTAGAAACGCAGAAGCACTCCCTGAGCCTGAACAGAGAAAACTATCGCATTGAATACGAGGAACGAGAAGTGCAGACGAATACGTATCCGGCGATTCACAGCCATTCCTCAATGATGCGGATAGGGTTGGGGAGGGTGTTTTCCGCAGAGTGTGCAAGAGCGCAGAACTTTGCGAACAGAGCATCTGTAACGTCAGGGAAGGCGAGTTTTGCGGCGTAGAAGCCGCAGCAGATGAGTAAGCACAGGACGGTCTGGAAAGCTGCCGGAGAAGCGTTCCTGCGCTTCGGAGCGACCTGTGAGAGCTGTAAGACCGGCTTTTCTTCCGGAATCGGGTTTGTTTCGTTGTTCATGGAAAAACTCCTTTCAAATGATTCTATGCTTGTGCCGTAACGTATAGTACATTCCCAACTTAACGAGGGGGAAACTTCGGTCGGCTTGCGGAGAGCCTCCGCTGGCTTCCACGGCGGAGAGCCTGCGCTCACTTCCACGGCGGGGAGCCCCCGCTGGCTTCCACGTTGACGCTCGTAAACTCGCTTACTTTGTCGCCATAGCTTAAACGTACTCGCTAACGGCACTAATAATGGGATTCTAAAGGGCAGCGTGACGCTGCACCCTTCCACGTTGACGCTCGTAAACTCGCTTACTTTGTCGCCATGCTTAAACGTACTCGCTAACACCACAAACAATGGGATTCTAAAGGGATGTTATCCCTTTAGCGGATTCCAAAGGCAGAGCCTTTGGTCGCCGCTTTCGGCTTTTAAGGCGGCGAAACTCTCGAAGGCGCTTCGCAAGAGGGGAATTTCAAAACAGTCCGGTGGACTGTTTTGGAAGGGGAGACGCCTTGCAAGTGAAGGCGTCTCCCTGTAACAGCGACAGAAATATCGCCGTGACAGCGCAAGCTGTCACGGCGGAGAGCCTCCGCTCCCTTCCACGGCGGAGTGCCTCCGCTGGCTTCCACGGCGCAGAGCCTGCGCACCCTTCCACGATGTCGCTTGTTTCACTCGCTCACTTTATTGCCATAGCCTACACGTACTCGCTCACGGCACAAACAATGGGATTCTAAAGGGGTTTCACCCCTTTAGTCAGGTCAAGGGCTGACAGCCCTTGCAGGGCGTGGGGCAGCGCCCCACATTCCGTAGGGCGCTTCGCAAGAGGTGAATTCCCAAACAGTCCGGTGGACTGTTTGGGAAGGGGAGACGCCTTGCAAGTGAAGGCGTCTCCCTGTAATAGCGACAGAAATATCGCCGTGACAGCGCAAGCTGTCACGGCGGAGAGCCTCCGCTTGCTTCCACGGCGGAGTGCCTCCGCTCCCTTCCACGTTGTCGCTTGTTTCACGCGCTTACTTTATCGCCATAGCCTACACGTACTCGCTCACGGCACTAATAATGGGATTCTAAAGGGCAGCGTGACGCTGCACCCTTCCACGTTGACGCTCGTAAACTCGCTTACTTTGTCGCCATAGCTTAAACGTACTCGCTCACGGCACTAATAATGGGAAAGGGGAAACGCCATGCAAGAGAGGGCGTTTCCTTGTAAGGGTGCAGTATTTTTTGCCTGCGGAGTTATCTCCGCACGAAAAATGTTAAGTTATCGCTGTGATTTCATGGACGTTAACTTGACATATTCCGTTATATATGATATAATACGAAAATGAATATCAATTTCATATTATGGGGTGAAGTAATTGAAAAACGATTCGGGATATAACACCAAGCAAAAGGAAAAACTGCTCAATTATCTTATTTCAAATAAAGATAAGCACGTAAACGTTCAGACGATAAGTGCCTATATGTCCGAGGAGGGAACTCCGCTCGGTACTGCCACTATTTACCGCCGTCTCGATAAGCTTGTAGAGCAGGGCGTTGTAAGGAAGTACGTCATCGACGGCAAAACTGGTGCTTGCTATCAGTACATCGACAGCCAGAGCAACTGCCATGAGCATTTCCACCTGAAATGTATAAAGTGCGAGCGGCTTATCCATATCGACTGCGGACACCTTAAAGGTATAAGCGAGCACATTCTGGCTCACCACGGCTTTACTGTCGATTCGTCCAAGACCGTATTCTACGGAGTATGTTCAGAGTGTTCGGGAGCTGATAAAGAATGAGAAAAAGGATAATAGGTCTTGCGGCGGCGCTGCTTACGGCAGCGTCAGTTTTCAGCGGATGTTCGCTTAAAAGTTCGGACAGGGGCGATAAGCTTTCGATAGTTACAACGAGCTTTCCGCCATACGACTTCGTAAGAGCAGTTGCAGGCGACAGTGCTGAAATTGAAATGCTGCTTCAGGCAGGTGCGGAGGCTCACTCCTATGAGCCTGTGCCGCTGGATATAGCCAGAATACAGAACTGCGATGTTTTCGTGTATATCGGAGGCGAGGGCGAGGTCTGGGTGGACAAGATACTCGATTCGATAGATACCGAGGGCAAAACGATAATACGTCTCTTCGACTACATTGATCCGCTTGAGGAAGAGGAGGTCGAGGGCGCATCGCCTGACGGACATCACCACCACCATCACGACCACGATGATGAGGACGACCATGACCACGATCACGAGGACGACCATGACCACGATCACGAGGACGACCACGATGACGATGAAGAAGAGGAATTCGATGAGCATATCTGGACCTCTCCGCGCAACGCAAAGCTGTGCGTTCAGGGGATAGAGGAGGCTCTGTGCCGTGACTTCCCTGAGAAAAAGGACTTGTTCAGCAGTCAGGGCGGGGAGTACGAAAAGCAGCTCGATGACCTCGACCGCGATTTCACCGAAATGACAGCGAGCGCTAAGGGGAATACTATAATAGTCGGCGACAGATTCCCGTTCCGCTATCTTGCTCATGATTACGGACTTAAATACTATGCGGCGTTCAGCGGATGCAGCTCGGAATCCGAGCCCTCTGTCTACACAATGGCTTTCCTTATCGACAAGCTGCTTGAGGGCGATACGGATGTTGTATTCTACCTTGAATTTTCCACGAAGCGACTTGCGGAAAAGCTGAGTGATGCGGCTGATGTTGAAATGCTGCCGCTCCAGTCGTGCCACAACGTAACGCGCGATGACTTCCGCAGCGGAGTTACCTACATAGACCTTATGAAACAAAATCTTGATAATCTTCGGGAGGCACTGAATTGAAAACTATTATTGAATGCAAGGATCTCAGCGCAAGCTATGACGGTATGAAGGTGTTGAATTCACTCTCGTTCAGTCTCAATGAGGGCGATTATATGTGCATACTCGGAGAGAACGGCTCGGGAAAGAGTACTCTTGTGAAGTGTCTGCTGGGAATAAAGCAGCTCGATGGCGGCAAAATAACGATGTGCGATGGTCTGAGCCAGAAGGACATCGGCTATCTTCCGCAGCATACCAATTTACAGAACGGATTTCCGGCGACTGTCTCGGAGGTAGTTATTTCCGGATGTCTTGGAAGACGCGGATTCCGTCCGTTTTATTCATCCGATGAGAAAAAGATCGCAAAAGCCGCAATGGAGCGTCTGGGGATAGCCGATCTTGCCAAGAGGAGCTGCCGCGAGCTTTCGGGCGGTCAGCAGCAGAGAATGCTGCTTGCAAGGGCAATGTGTGCCGCAAAGAAGCTGCTTCTTCTCGATGAGCCTGTGAACGGTCTCGATCCTGCGGCACAGGAAGAGATGTATTCGCTGATACAGGAGCTCAACCGGAAGGACGGTATGACGGTGATAATGGTGTCTCACGATGTCGTAAGGGCTGTGGACTGCTCTAACCGCATACTCTGTCTTTGCAGCAACGATCACAGCTTCTTCGGCACTCCGGAGGAGTACCTCAATTCCCATCTCGGAAGCAAGTTTTTAGGAGAATCAAAATGAACGATAATATCAGACTTATGTTTACGCCGGAATTCTTCGGCTCGATACTTCTGCCGGCACTCATCGGCGGTATAGCTGTTACTGTATGCTGTTCGCTGCTCGGAGTTACACTTGTTCTGAAACGTTATTCCATGATCGGCGACGGACTTTCACATATCGGCTACGGTGCGCTCTCGGTAGCGGCAGTTATGAACGTTGCACCGCTTAAATTAGCGCTGCCTGTGGTAATAATAGCAGCGTTCATACTCCTGCGCCTTAGTGAGAGCAGCAAGATGAACGGCGATTCGGCTATCGCATTTTTTTCAACGACAGCTCTCGCAGTCGGAATACTTGTATCGTCCAAAGCCGGGCTTACAAATGATGTCAGCCACTATATGTTCGGAAGCATCCTCGCAATGACAAAGGGCGATGTGATACTAAGCGTAGTGCTTTCGGTGATCGTGATACTGGCATATGTAGTCCTTTACAACAGGATATTCTCGGTGACATTCGACGAGACCTTTGCCCGTGCGACCGGAGTCAACGCCGGTATATACAACATGATATTCGCTGTGCTGACCGCTGTAACGGTCGTACTCGGAATGATGATGATGGGCGCACTGCTCATATCGAGCCTCATCGTAATACCTACCCTAACCTCGGTAAGAGTGTGCAAGAGCTTCAGGGGAGTTGTGCTTACATCCGGTGCGGTATCGGTAGTAAGCTTTCTTGCGGGAATGATGATCTCGCTGCTTTTCAACACGGCACCGGGTGCGAGCATAGTAATAGTGAATGTAGTATTTTTCCTGATATTCTCAGTTGTCGGAAGGGCTATGAAGCGCTGAAACAGGCGGATACAGTTTCACCTCATCCGATTCGTTCTCAGGTCTGCTGAGCTGCGCGGAAGCTTGCGGAACGTATATTTTTACATCTTCATCCGGCATAGAAGCCACACCTCCAAATAAGCGGTAATAGTGTTAGTATCTCCGTTAACAGCGGAGATATACATTTTGCGGAAAGGATTTGTTATGAAAGCGGCAGAACTCGCAATGAAGTATATCGCTGCGGACATACTTTGTATGTTCATAGTGCTGACCTTCGCGCCGGCAGGAAATACGGCTTTCAGGTATGCCGGACTTGCTTGCAGTGCAGGAGTAATGGCGGCGATGATGATAAGCTTTGCGGCTTCGGAAGCCAATAAGTACGGCAAGGGCGGAGCAGGTGCAGCAGAGGGCATTATCGGTGCAGCGTTCGTACCTCTGACAAGCTGGGGAGTGCTCATGGCATCAGTGGCGGCAGGCTTTGACTACTACAAGTGGCATAAGCTGCTCAATGCAGACTTCCTCTACGCATACAATCTCATCGAGCACGATGCTTCCTCATCGGCGCTGAGCTTCGGGGAAGTGCTGGTTATGCTGGTATTTGCAGTGATACCGCCGGCGGTATACGGCATTTCTTATGCGCTTGTAAGAAAGGGTGTAATATTGTCAAAGTCTTGACATTGAATGGTATATGTGATAAAATTATTAATGAAATTTTGCACGACCGGAGTGATTTTATGGCTTTTTGTAAATACTGCGGAAAAGAACTCCAGAAAGGAGAAGCCTGCGATTGCAAACAGGCAAAGGCTATCCTCGGTGTTTCCGCTGATAAGAACAATAAAAAAGCAACAGTTCCGATAACAGTTAAGACTACTGACGCAACGGAAAAAATAGATACATCCGCGCTGAAAGAGAAGATTTTCAACAAAAAGGTAATGGTGATCGGAGGCATTATCCTTACGGTCATTATCGTGTTCCTGTTATTCTTCATCTTCAACCACATCGGTGCAAGAGGCGCGGCGAGAAAATACGCCAAGAACCTCTACGATAACAAGGGCGGTAAGACCTATTACTCGATGCTGCTTCCGGATGACCTCTATAAGAGCCTCAAAGGCGATAAACTCGACGCTATGGTCGATGAGTTCAACGATGAGAACAAGGAGACAAATGCGGATTACAAGATCAAATTCAAGGGCATCGACAAGATAAAGAAACTCAGCAGCCGTCAGCTGAACGGCGCGGAGAAGTATTTCGCATATTTCGCCGGGAAGTACGATAAGGCTTACAGGACTAAATCATTCAGTGCCAAAAAAGGCTATGTCTACGAGATAACCTATAAGATCAAGGACAGACAGTCCGGCGAAACCAAAAATTATACCAAGGAAATAGCCGTTGTCAAATTCAGCGGCGAGGGCTGGAAGATCCTCGATAAGGAACTCAGCGATGACCAGTCTTTCAGCGATTACCTCGAATCCCTCGATTCCGGTAACGCTAATGCCGAAAAATTCGGATTCTGACAAGTTTCCGGAGCATTTGTGAGGTTACTTTCACAGGTACTTTTTATCGGGGCAAACCTTTCTGAGGAAAGGTTCCCCCTAATCGGGTCCGTCCCCTCTGTCTGCTTTGCAGACATCTCCCCACCCCGTGGGGAGTCACCCCGAACCCTTTCCAAAGACTTTTATTTCGTTTTTTTCGCAATGGTATTTGATTCAGGAAAGTTCGACAGTTTTTCTGCTTTATTATTCTAACGTGAGAGTAATACCATTGCGAAAAAAACCAGACGAAAGTTTTAGGAAGGGAGTTTGAGGGTGACTCCCCGCAGAGCGGGGAGATGTCCGAAGGACAAAGGGGACCGCCGCTGTTGGCGGAACCCTTTTTCAAAAGGGTTTCCCTCAATAAGCAGTGCCTGTAAGAGCAACTCCGCAGGTGCTCCGGATTTTTGCGGAAAACAGGAAAATGGAGGGCTTATGGCAGAGACGATATTCAGGCAGACGACGATCATGCTGATACTGATATTAGTAGGTGTAATGTGTGCAAAGACGCAGATGATAAGCAAGGAGACGAACAAGCAGTTATCGGTATTTGTGTTACAGGTAGTAAATCCGGCAGTGATACTGATGTCGTATCAGACGGAATACCGTTCGGAGCTTGTTGAGAATCTGCTGCTTTCGTTCGGGCTTTCGTTCGGAGCGTTCGTACTGATGATAATATGCTCTTATATATTCATACGTCCGAAGGAGGGCAGGGAGACCGAGATAGACCGCTTTTCAGCAGTATACTCGAACTGCGGCTTTATGGGGATACCGCTCATCAATGCCGTATTCGGTATGCAGGGAGTATTCTACCTTACGGCATTCATAACACTTTTCAACGTATTTGCGTGGACACACGGCATCATCATGCTTTCGGGCAAAAGGGACATGAAAAATGTGATAAAGGTGTTCTATTCTCCGACCATTATAGCGATCGTGCTTGGAATGCTCTCGTTCTTTCTTAGGGTGAAGATACCGTCTGTACCTGCAAAAGCGCTCGGATACATCGGCGACCTGAACACACCGCTTGCGATGATAGTATCCGGTGTCACGATAGCCGATACGAATGTATCTGCGCTGCTGAAGAAGCCCTCGGTTTACTATGTGAGCTTTCTGAGACTGCTGCTGTTTCCGCTGATAGTATCGTCAGCACTTGCGCCTTTCGGCATTGAGGAGAAAGTCCGCATGACAATAGTCATAGCAGCGGCAGCACCGCCGGCAGCGATGTGTACTCTCCAGAGCATAAGATACGGTAAGAATTCGCTTTATTCCTCAGAGGTATTCGCATTCGGAACACTGCTTTCGGCAGCAACATTGCCGTTGATGGTCACAAGCGCGGAATATTTAACAAAATTGATAGGAAGAGTTTGTTAAAAATGCTGATTTTAAGAAATTTTGCTTATTTCAGTTTGAATTTTATCAAAAGTGTGTTATAATATATTTACAGTACACCGTATCATTTACATATTGACTAAAAAACATGAAAAATTATTAAAAAAGGAGTGTGTTTCATGGAAAAAAGAGGAATAAGTAAACTTGACCTGAAAAGACGAAACAGAATGCAGATACTGCGAGTCATCAGAGAATCCGGACCTATTTCCCGTGTCGATGTTGCAAGCGCTCTTGAGATCACCAGAGCTGCTGTTACGATCATCACAAATGAAATGATCGAAGAGGGTGTTCTCGTTGAGATCGGCGAGGCTCCGATAAATACAGAGAAGCTCCAGAAAGGCAGAAGAAAAATACTTATCGACATCAATGTAAACAGCCGCTTTGCACTCGGCGCAACCGTTGATGAGAAAGAGGTAACGATCGGTCTTACAAATCTTAATTCCGATGTGCTCGATAAATCAAGCATGGTGATCGATGAGAGAACTACCAGCAAGGATATTATCAACTATATCATCAGAACAAGCAACGAGATGATAGATAACAGCTGCCTTACAAAGGATAAGATAATCGGTCTCGGCGTCGGAGTAGTACCTTCGATGTGGGGCAAGCTGAAGATATTCTACAAGGACGGTATTCTTGATTTCACAAACTTCATTGAGAAGCTTTCAAGCGGTCTTAATCTTGAGATCTGCTGCGGAAATGCTATCGGTCTTATGGCTCTTGCAAGCAACGATTTCAGAACCCAGAACGGCTATCAGACAAATCAGGCATTCATCCACAACGGTAATCAGGTGAATCTTGCTATCATAAATAAAAACGAACTTTCAAGCGACTATGTATCATACACATCAACTATCGAAAAATACATCGTGTGTCCGAACGGAAAGCAGTATGAGGGCTATCCGAACGGCTCTGTGAAGGCTGAACTTTCAAGGACTGCGATGCTCAACGCTTTCTATGAGATCTATTCAAAGGATAAGACACCTGTTCTCTATGAACTTACAGAGGGCGATAAGTCGAAGATCAATACAGATAACGTGTTCATGGCGCTCATGCGCGGTGAAGAGCCTGTAAAGCAGCTTGTAGACGAGCTCATCGCAAAGTATACAGTGCTTATCAACAACCTTGCTATAAGCCACTTTGCAAAGAAGATCGTGCTTCATAACTTCAACCTCAACGAAAAGCAGTTTGATTACGTTAAACGTGAAATGATACGTCTTGTCAGCGAGGAAATTGCTGACAGAGTTGTACTCAGTAAGCTTGATGGCAAGAACAACTTCCTCGGCGGATGTGCTCTTGTTATTCAGGATAATTTCTATATCAGAGGCGGTATGCAGTAAGTCTGCATACGCGGATATAAAAAATTCGGACGTTTCCGGTGCGCCGGGAACGTCCTTTTTGTTTGAGGTTATGTATTCAGGCAGCGGCACGTTTTGCGCTGCGGCGGCTCTTAATGCGGAAATACAGCCACATTGCCGCCATAGATATGAGCATTCCCGTGAGAGCGCCTGATGTGTCTATGAGGACATCCGTGAACATTCCGGCTCTTCCCGGCACGAATATCTGATGTATCTCATCCGAACAGGCATAGAGGAAACAGAAGAGCAGAACTCCCAGCGATTTTTTGCTGAAAAGCCTGCGCCTTCCGACAGTCAGCGAGGCGAGAAAGCCCAGCAGGGTGTAAATGGAATAGTGGGCGAGCTTCCGGACTATATGCTCGGCTTTGTCCATGACCGACATCTGCTTTGAAGGCGGCATTTTATTGTAGTCTTTAACGAAGGTCTGGACCGCTGTTTTGGTGACTCTTCCGCTCTTATCCGAGGACTTGTTTGCATTATCCATAGAAAAACAGAAAATGCACACCATACAAGCAATAGTGAGCAGGGCAAAAAGAAGTCTTGCGGGATATATCCTTATAGTTGAAAAGATCATATATTCTCCTTAAACGTTAGTTGTTATCAGCTCAGAGATACAGCTTCTGCATGAATATTATACCACTCCCGGCAGCGGTTTGTAAATAATATAAGTCCGATATTGTTATATTTATCCGAAAGGAGGAGCTATTTTTCAGGTTTTTTGGGGAAAAATTTTCGCAAAATAGCTTGTAAGTTGATTCAGGAAATGGTATAATATAAATTGACGGTTTGCGCTTGTATGCCAAGCCGCATAGTTATGATATATATTATCGGAGGTTTTAATGAAAAGCTTATTGGCTAACGTGTGGACTAAGAGAGTCCTCGCTCTGGTAAGCGGGTTATATGCTGCCGGAGTATGTCGTTTGTGTTATTTTTCACTCTTTTATGATATACATATACACGGAAGAGCTTCGTTATGTCTGCTGCTGACCGCAGTATCAATACTTGCAATGGTCGTTATGCTCTACACGCGCAAGCAGGTGCTTACAAGGATCGCAAGCTTCGTGATACTTCCGGCGATGCTGCCGGTCGTACTGCTCCATTTCGGAGAGTGGGTGCTGATAATCCCGATAATCGTTACAGGTATAGCGATATTCCTGCTTTCCGGCTCGGGAGAGGGCGCTAAAACTGCGATCGGTACAATAACGCTTCTGCTGTATATTTTCGGTGCGCTCGGCTACTTCCTGTTCACATCGTTCTTTGTCTCATCGGCAAAGGAGGAGGTAGTGCAGTCGGGAGTTTCCCCATCGGGCAGATACCGCTACCGCGTTGTTAATACCGAGGACAGCTCCAACGGAAGCACTGCTATCCACATCGAGCCGAACTACGCTGATAAGGAGTACCCGTTCATTACGTTCACTCTTAAAAATGTCGACCGCATTGTCGATATGACAAGACCTATCAGCGAGGAGATCAACATTGAATGGAAAACTCAGACCAGACAGGAGATCACTGAGCAGCTGAATGAAAAGTCCGAGCATATCGTGGTGCGTCTTTCACAGAATGCGCTCGAAAAGATAGGATATAAGAGCAACGATCATTACACACTCTTCGGTATATCGTCCTCACAGAAGAGCGAACTCGGTAAGGCTGAATCTGATTTCAACGATATTCTCCTCAGCGATGTCCCCGATGAAAAGCTTTCAGTTTTCAACCTCGCAAAGGACGAAAAAGGCGCTTATTACGTAATTGAGCCTACTCAGGAATTCCTCCAGCAGACCGGCTTCCCGGAGGGACAGAGGATATATCTCAGAGACCTCAATGAAACCCAGCTGAGAGCGTTCCATATCATCGTTGATAATGCGATCTACCTCCATACGCTCACCGATGAGCAGCTCGATAAGCTCGGAGTGCCGGAAAAGGGCGATGTTATGTACTTCAACGGCGAGGTCTGCTTCCGCTATTACGTGGCAGAGCTTGAAGAGTATTTCGATGTCGATTCACGCCACTTCTCGCTTGACCTGTTGGGCTGATACCAAAGGTATCGTTTATGTGTTACTGATATAGTATTATTGCTGCTTTTATCGGGGCAAACCTTTCTGAGGAAAGGTTCTTCCCCGAACCCCTTTCCAAAGACTTTTATTTCGTTTTTTCGCAATGGTATAAAAAATTCCGGAAGCTAATCAAAAGCTTCCGGTTTTCTTTTTCTTGAAAGATGATTATACCATTGCGAAAAAACACGATGAAAGTTTTAGGAAGGGAGTTTGAGGGAGAACCCTTTTTCAAAAGGGTTTCCCTCAATGAGAGTAACAGTATACTGCATCAGCAGCACATATACAGTACCTTTGACATCAACCTTTGAGGACACCGAGCGGGTCGATGAATCTGCCGCTGTGAGTCATTTCGAGGTGCAGATGAGGTTCTTCGCTGCTTTCGATGTCGGCGGTATTGCCGACAACTCCGATGAGGTCGCCGCCTGCGACGGTATCGCCCTGCTGGACTGAAAGATCAGAGCCGAGTCCGCAGTATTTGGTCACATAGCCGTTATGGTGATCGAGAGTGACTGTGATGCCCCAGAGCGGATCGTTCTTGATCTCTTTTATCTCGCCGGATGATACCGCGTAGACCTCTGTTCCGACCTCCGCCTTGAAATCAGTACCGTTGTGAGTCTGCCATGCGCCGGTGGTCTCATTTTTTACCAGTTCGCCGCAGCTGAAAGGATTTATGACATTTTCGATGTCTGCGAGCGGCGGCTTCTGATTTTCGAGTACCGTATGGCTGCTCTCAGCGGCTGTCTGCTGAGCCGGCGGTTCAGCAACAGTGTCTATCACCGGAGCGTCCGCATTGAGCTTAGCCGGCGGTATAGTGGTAATTTCGCGCGGTTTGGTCGCCTCCGGAAGTGTGACCTTTACCGGCGGAGCAGTCGTTACCGGTGTGGTAACTGTGTATTGATATGAGGTCGTCTTGGGAATGTCATCGGCTCTTTTATCGACTGCCGCTTCGGGCGAGGCGAGTTTATTTGCAGGCTTGCTGCCGCCGTGGTCATAAGCGAAAAAGCAAGCTGAACCGATCATTACTGCACTTATTCCAAGAGCTGCATAAAAGCCCTTAGTACCTTTTTTCATGTTGTTATCTGATAAAGAATTTTTCTTCATGTATAACACCTCCAAGTATATTGTTGACTGCGATCGGAAGATTATACGTCAGTTTTTTTGATCGTGTGAAAAAATGGCAGCCAGACGCTTAAAGCGCTGGCTGCATTTTTGTATTATTCTGGTTGTGCAGCGGGATCCGGAGGATCAGCTGCGGCATTCTGAGGCTGTTCATCAGCAGGTGCAGGCTGTTCGTTCTGAGGTGGTTCAGCGGCGGGCTGTTCCTGCTGCTGAGGGAGTTCCTGCGGATGATTCTGCGGGATCTGCGGCAGATCCGGGTACTGCTGAGGCTGCTGCTGTTCCTGCTGGTCTATCTGGATCTGAGGCTGGATATAGGGCTGAGTTGTAGTAGTTGAGGTAGTGGTAGAAGTGCTTTCCTCCGGGGAAGTTGTGACCTCGGGCGGAAGCGTTGCGGTCGGCTTCACACCGTTGAGACCGTAGCACTCCTGATAGCCGAGGATAAGGTCGCGGATCATGTACTTTGAATACTCACCGCCCTCGATGATACCGGCGAAAGCGACTTCGGGATCATTCGCAGGAGCAAATCCGATGAAGAACGAGCTCTGCTCTTCGAGGTCCTTACCGGTCTGAGGAGTACCGGTCTTGATAGCGACATCGAATCCGAGATCGGAGAGCGAATACTTAGCCGGGAAGTTGTTCTTTGAAGCGTCGATCATACCGCTTGTGATGGTATCGAATACGTAATCGTAGTTTTCCTCGATCTTGCAGGCGACCTCAGGCTGAGTTTTTGAAACGAGGTCGCCTGAGCCGTAATCGTAGAGGCTGTCAACGATGTAGTTCTTGTAGCGTGTACCGTGGTTGCCGATCGTACTTGCAACTGAAGCCATCTGGAGCGGAGTTATACCCTCGTCCTGGTTACCGATAGCCGCCTGAAGCACATAACCGATGTACCATGTGAGACCGTGCTCTTCAAAGGTCTCAGGGTTACAGAGATAGCCGGCAGCATCGCCGGTCTCGATGCCGGTGTGCTGACCGAGACCGTAAAGCTGGGAATACTTGGTTATCATGTCGATACCGAGCTTGTCTGCGAGCTCATAGAAGTAGATATTGCAGGAGACCTCGATCGCGCGGCGTATCGAGATGCTGCCGTGCTTGCCGGTACAGCTGAACTTGCCGCCGTGGTAGATCATATTTGTTTGGCAGTTGAAGGTAGTGTTCGGATCGACCACGCCCTCGTTGAGACCGGCAGTTGCAGTAATGGTCTTGAAGGTCGAGCCGGCGCGGTAGAGACCGTGTGTAGCGCGGTTGAGGAGGGGAGAATTCTCCATTTTCAGGAGTTCATCGAATTTGGTCGAGTAGTCCTTGAGGTTGAAGGTCGGAGCGGTCGCAAGACCTTTTACAGCGCCTGTTTTAGCATCGAGGACTGCTATCGCGCCGCACTTTACATCCTTGAATTTAGGGTTAGTGTTGATATTAGGGAACTCCTTGATGAAGTTATCGAGGATGCCCTGAAGCTTCAGCTGGTAAGCGCCGTCAACGGTAAGTCTCACGGTGTCGCCTGAGTGGGTGTCAACAATGGTCTTCACATCGACCACAGAGCCCTTATCAACGGTGATCTCCTCTTCGCCGTTCTGACCGCGCAGAGTTTTTTCGAGAGCGCTCTCGATACCGCTTTTGCCGACAACGTCATTGAGTGCATAGCCCTGATTTTTGAGCTCCTCGTATTCCTCGGCGTAGATAGGACCTACTGTGCCGAGCTCGTGGGGGAGGATGTCTCCGCGGACGATACGTCGTTCAGAAGCCTCAACAGCGTCGATACCGGGATAGAAGTTGCTCAGTTCCTTGAGGTCAACGACGGTTTGCTGGTCAACGCCCTTTGCGAGAACCATGTCGATGTTATAGGCGAAGTCCTGAACGATCATCTCATATCTCATACCGGCGATGATACGTCTTTCCTGTTCGGTGTATTTCGCAGAGATCTTATTATCCGAGATGAGCTTATCTATGCAGTTTTCGGCGGTTGCGTATACGTTCAGGTTGAGGTTCGAGATGACCTCCTGAGATTCATCGTTGGTAAAAACATAGGGCGAATCCTTGCTTATCGGCAGAGTTTCCTTGAATTCGCAGCCGTGCTCTTTTAGGGCGTTGTATATGACGAGAAGCGTCTCGTTGCCCTTTTCGAGGTCTTCCGGAAACAGCGATTTGCACAGCACGAGGTCTGTCCGGGTGTTGTTTGTGACGAGGACGTTTCCGTTGTAATCCACGATACCGCCGCGTGTAGCTTTTATCTGACGGGTATATGTCACAGCGTCCTTGCTGAACTTGGTCGGAGTTTTGATGTCTTCATCACCGACTACCTGTATCTCCATAAGGCGCAGCGCACTCAGTACCCCCAGCATTATCACAAGCATTACGATTATTATGGATTTTATATTATCAGTGAGACTTTTCAAATATATTCTCCCTTCATCTCTGAAAGCAACCCCCGCATTTCCGTGTGTTTTCGGATTTCGGTGATATGTTGCATTTATTGAGGGAAACCCTTTTGGAAAGGGAGTGCTCCCCGATAGCAGCAGTGTATTACCGGAAGGATAAAAACACAAGGGATGCGGAGGTCATTGTTGTTGATTGCGGGTATTGATAGCTTCCTCGATAGAGAGGTGTGCTTTAGGCATAAAGAAGTGGTTGATAAATCTGATAATGAGGAAGATAAATACGGCTGAGATCATAGTATAGAGCCATATCCTCATAGAAACTCTGGTAAATATCCTGCTTACGTCGTCGTATTTCCAGATCTGGTAGTAGAATTTATAATCGAGCCAGCACTGGATAAAGGCAGCGAGGGCAGTAATAGCCATATAGTTCACGAATTTGTTTTTCAGATACAGTTCAAACAGAAGGGAAGTCATCAGGCATGAGACTGTGAGGATCACCGCATTATAGCCGAAAAGCTTATTGCAGCTTATGTCGATAAGGAAGCCGCATATTGCTCCCGTAAAGACAGAGGCATACTGATCGTTATTGATAGCGATGCAGATCGGGATAGGTATAAGCAGGATCGGTTTGCGCCATGTGCCGGATGTCATAATGATGAAGCTTGAGAGTATCAGAAAGTAGTAGAGCAGCCAGCGCACTACTGTCTTGAAGCGGAGTATACGCTGTTCGCGGGAAGTTCTGAGCCTCATCAGTCATCCTCCCTTTTGCCGCTGAAATCGGTGATAACGATAACAGAGGTCAGACGTGTGATGTCGGTACACGGTTCGATCATAGCCGTAACGGAGAGACCGTTCGGGTCATATCCGATACTTTTTATTTTGCCGATAGGGTAGTCCTTCGGGAACATACCGCTCGAACCGGCAGTTATCATGAGATCGCCTTCTTTGAGCTGATGTGCGGGGCTTACGTGGATAAGTCTTGTAAGACCTTCCTCGGCAGCGACAACGCCGCCCTCGATGATACCTGTATCGGCGCTTGACGAGGAGCATACCGCAGCGATCGAGAGATCCGGTGAGAGTATCGAGCGCACAGTGGTAACGTGCTTTGAGACCTCAATGGTGATACCCACAAGACCTTCCGCAGTAACAACAGGACAGTTCGGTTTGATGCCGTCCTCCGAGCCCTTGTCGATAGTGAAGGAACGGAACGGATCATTGGTAACATAACCCAGTATCTTGCACGGAACTGAGAGGATATAGTCCTCATGATCCTCTTTTATGCTCACGAATTTTCTCAGTTCCTCACATTCAGCGACGAGAGCATCGTAGTTAGTGAGCTTTTTGTTCAGCTCACCGAGTTCAGCCTTGAGACGCTGGTTTTCCTCGTAATACTCATCAGCCTTGTTGAATTTATCAACATTGCGCTCGAACTTCATGCTTATGCCGTTAGTGACCTTCCTTACCGGCTTGGTCATGGTATTAATGAAGGAAACGCTTGAAACAGAGTAGCCGCCCTTAGTGACGGCGTAGATCATTATACCAACGAGGAATGCGAGAAAAGAGAGCATTATCTTGAATCTGGTGCTTTTTAGGAATTCACGCATTTGCTTCTCCTTAATAATACTTGACGTTTTCTGTCAGAGCATCCTGATAATCAGCGATGTGTTCGAGTATCCTTCCAGTACCCTCGGCAACGCAGTCGAGAGGGTATTCAGCGATATACACGGGCATACCGGTCTCACGGTTGATAAGTCTGTCGAGACCGCGCAGCAGAGCGCCGCCGCCTGTGAGGGTGATACCGTGGTCGATAATATCGGCAGAGAGCTCAGGCGGAGTTTTTTCGAGAGTAGACTTTATCGCGTCGATGACTCTTGAAAGGGGTTCAACGAGGGCATCGCGTATCTCGGCTGAGCTTACGATGATATTTTCAGGGAGTCCGTTAAGGAGATTGCGTCCTTTGATTTCCATAGTCTCCTCTTTTTCGCTCGGGAAGGCGTTGCCTATTTCGAGCTTAACGTTTTCGGCAGTACGCTCACCGATGAGGAGGTTATACTTTTTCTTGATATAGTTGATGATAGCGCTATCGAATTCGTCGCCGGCGCATCTTACAGAGCGTGAGGAGACGATGCCTCCGAGGGAGATAACAGCGACCTCGCTCGTACCTCCGCCGATGTCAACGACCATACTTCCGGCAGGATCGTTAGTCGGCAGACCTGCGCCGATAGCGGCAGCCATAGGCTCTTCGATGATGAGAACGTTATTCGCGCCGGCTTTCTTGCAGGATTCGCGCACGGCACGGCGTTCAACGGCAGTAACGCCCGAAGGTATGCAGATTATGACGTTAGCCTTAGTGAAAAGAGTACCTTTCAGTGCTTTGCGGATAAATTCCTGAAGCATAGTGGTAGCGATGTCGAAATCGGCGATAACGCCGTCTTTAAGAGGTCTCACAGCGACGATAGAGCCGGGAGTCCTTCCGATGACATCCTTAGCTTCCTTGCCGACATAGCGGCACTTATCCGTTCTGGTGTTTACAGCAACAACAGAAGGCTCTCTTATTATAATACCTTTGCCTCTCATATATACAAGGGTATTTGCGGTACCCAGATCAATACCAATATCTTTAGTAAACATTAATGCAGCTCCTTAAAAAACATATATGTAGAAATTATTTGCCGGAGATAAGCTTCGGAGCGGTCTTGTAGTAGACAAGAACGGCTGTCAGAACGAGCAGAAGCTGGCAGACGTTGAAGCTCAGGAAGAAACCGAACGCGAGCTTGAACGAATCGGTGTCGATGAAAGTACCCGGATCGAACTTGAGAGTTTTAGAGTAGCCGAGCCATTTCAGCGAGCCATAGGCGTAATCTCCGACGATGTCGCCGAGGAAAGTTGCTGCAATAACGAGCAGAACCATGTAAAGCGTCTTTTTCATTATGATCTCCTTTCGCCGCAGAAGCGGATTTTGTTCTATAAATTTTCTATACCGGATGAACCGAAGCCGCCCTCTCCTCTGTTTGTCTGAGAGAGGGAATCGCTGACCTCGATCTCCGGTAAAAGGATACGTGTTGGGATAAGCTGAGCGATCCGCATACCGTGGGTGACGGTGAAGTCTGATTTTCCGTGGTTTATCAGCGGGATGAACCATTCTCCGCGGTAATCGCTGTCGATAACGCCGACGCAGTTTGCGAGGGCGATGCCGTACTTTGTAGAAAGTCCTGAGCGAGGATATATCAGCAGAGCGATGTCATCGCAGTCGGGCTGAGCAGTGAGACCTGTCGGTATCATTTTTATCTCGCCGGGAGCGAGTACGACAGGCTCATCGAGGCAGGCACAGACATCCATACCGGCGCTGCCGGAGGTAGCGCGTGTCGGAATGACCGCATTTTCGCTGAGTTTTTTGAAAGTTAGCTTCATATCAGATACCTCTGTAATACAGACCGCGTGTGATGTTGTGTTCCGGCTTCTGACCTGAGAGAGCACGTCCGGTCTGGAAAGCGTCCTCATCGCTGAGGAGGATAACACCGAAGGAAATACCCTTGAATTCGTTTAGCCTGTCCGCCATGAAGAGGCAGTCGGAGTTGAGTACCTCGGTGTATTCGCCGGAGCAGGCAACAGGAAGGGAACGTCCTGTGCGGTCGATGAGGTGACCTGTGCATTTCGCGCAGCCGACCTCGTTCTTTATGGGACAGTTTCTCGTAAGCATGAGCGGCAGCCGTCCGTAGACCACGCCTCCGAGCGGCAGCGAGGTACGAAGTCCGGCTATCTGACGGAGAGTAGCCTCGACCGAGACTATGCAGTCCACAAGACCTGCATCCCTCAGATATTCCGCGCTGAACGAGTTGTAAACATTCAGCGTGAAGCTGCCGTGGAGCAGCATACCGGTCTCTTTGCCGAGAGCGATACTGTCGGGAGTGTGACACATAAGGCGACCTACTCCGAGCGACTTTACACGCTCGATGTCCGAACGTACAGCGGCTTCGTCCGCGATGAACCTCGGCGGCGAAGCTATCACCATTTCAGCCGGAACTTTGCTCAGAAGTTCCTCATTTATAAGTCCGCACGGCACTATCACAAATTCCGCTGATCCGGCAGCTGCGACAGCCTGAGAAGCTGTCCTGCACATTACACGCAGCGGCAGCCGGTCGGGCGCTTCCCTTCGGGAAGCCGCCGCGAACTCCGGCACATAGTCAGTGACAGTGAATTGCGGGGTATTGGCGTTTATGACGAGTTCCGAAAGCTTTCCGACGAGTTCGCGGCGAAGCTCGTTGAGCTTCCCGACCGGCGTAAAGAGACCGTCGTCGATGTCGGCGGAGAGTGAACCGAATGAGAACACCGTGTCGCCGAGCTTTGAAAGCTGACGTGAAAGTGAATCGAGGTCAGTCGGACGGTTGACAGCAGGGGAGGGCACATCACCTGTGACCTCAGCGGAGACACTGCCGCACGAAGCGGTAATAGTGACCGGCTGACCTGCGCGTACAACAGCGTGGAGATCGACCTTGTGTATCTGCCGCTCATGGCGGTAGAGCTCGTGAATTTTAGGGATAAGAGACTGTGCGGCGGTAACGTCCTCTTTCTGGCGGACGCCGAACATCTCAGACCTGTTTGTAGTAAAATAGCCATCGGTGAAGCCGCTTCGTGAGAAAACTCCTTTGAGAGTCTGCATATCGGGCGCATTTCCTTCAAGAGCCTGTGCGAGCTCACTGACTGCGGAAGCGACGTACTCCGGACGCTTCATGCGTCCCTCTATTTTGAGCGAATCCACGCCGATCTCTGCGAGTTCGCAGGCGCGCGGGATAAGTGAGAGGTCCTTGAGGGAGAGAGCGGCTTTATCCTTCTTGCCTGAAGCCGAGAAAGGCAGACGGCAGGCTTGTCCGCAGCAGCCGCGGTTGGCTGAGCGAGAGCCGATCATCGCTGACATATAGCACTGTCCCGAGACTGACATACACAGCGCACCGTGTACGAATATCTCGGTTTCGATATTCTCCCTGCAAATGGCAGCTATTGTATTTTTGTCGAGTTCACGCGCCGGAACTACGCGGGCATAGCCGAATCCACTGAGTAAACGCGCACCGGCGGCGGTATGTACCGACATCTGTGTAGAGGCATGAAGAACAGCGTCCGGAACGCAGCGGCGGATGAGTTCCGCGCAGCCCCAGTCCTGAACGATAAAGGCATCCACGCCGACAGAAGCGGCATATTTTATATATTCGCAGAAGGTATCAGCCTCGTCATCGGAAATTATGGTATTCACGGCGAGGTCGAGCTTAGCACCGCAGAGGTGACAAAGTCTTGCGGCTTCTGCGAGTTCTTCGCGGGTAAAGTTAGAAGCGCTGCTTCTTGCGGAGAAGAGTTTACCGCCGGCATAGACTGCGTCCGCACCGGAACGCAGAGCGGCACAGAGGGCTTCCATGCTGCCTGCCGGAGCGAGTATCTCCGGACGCTTCATCAGATGCTGTCCTTGAGCTGGCGCAGCTTGACCATATTTTCAAGCTGTTCGATCTTGGATTTGAGCACCTCGATCTCTTTCTGGGCTGCATCGCGTTCGATGCGGGTCCTGCCGGCTTCATCGACATATTCCTTTGTCTGTGTACGGATATTGTCGAGGCGCTGATTAGCCTTGTTGAGGTCATCGAGGAGGCTCAGAGCGACCATCATCGAAGCGGCATATGGTGAAGAACCGCTGCCGGAATTCATGATCTCGTTTATTTTATTTTCGAGGGCTCTTGCGAGTGCGTATACATAATTCGGGGATTCGGAGGTTTTAAGCTTATACTCCTTGCCGCAAATTGAAACTTTCACATCGTTAAGCATTTCGTTTTCGTTCCTTTCGTAATAGACTAATGCCGCATGGCATCAAATCACCACTCTACATTATACTACATTTTTTTGCATTATGGAAGAGTTTTTTACAATTAACATATTTATTTTATTCCGGAGACCGTCAATAGTAGCGCTTCAGACCTATAACCCTGCCGAGAACGGCTACACTATCGAGGATTATCGGATCCATAGTATCGTTTTCGGGCTGGAGGCGGAAGTGACCTTTTTCCTTGTAGAAGCGCTTGACGGTAGCTTCCTCGCCGTCGATGAAAGCGACGATGATGTCGCCGTTTTCGGCATAGTCAGTCCTTTCGACTATAACGATGTCGCCGTCGAGGATACCTGCGTTTATCATACTTTCGCCGCGGACTCTGAGAGCGAAGAGGTCAGCCGGATCGTAGTTATCGGTCTCGAAGCCGATATAGCCGGTGATGTCCTGAACCGCGGTGATAGGCTGACCGGCGGTTACTGTACCCAGAACGGGTACGGCAGCAGTAGAGCTGTTTGGCAGACGGAGAGTACGGTTGAGGTTATTGGTCTTTTCGAGCAGACCGTCGTTCACGAGCATTTCGATATAGCGGTGAGCGGTCGATGTCGAGTGGAAGTCCATAGCGTCCATTATCTCGCGGACAGAGGGCGAAGTGCCCTCATTGAGCCTGCGTCTGATATAGTTGAAGACCTCTATTTTCTTATCCTTAGTTGACATATCATGACTCCTCTCCGAGTTTTTTGAGTATCATCTTAGCGATTTTATAGGCATCGCCGCAGCCGAGGGTGATAACGAGGTCGCCCTCCTGAACGTGATCGCATACATAGTCGCATATCTGCTGGAAGTTGGCGTATTTACGCTCATCTGTCCACTCTGCGGATTCGTCCTGCGGGAACCAGATGCAGTCCGGTATTTTCTCAGCGAGGTGTCGCGTGAAGATGCCGTAGGTATTCTTCTCGCGGCTGCCCATGATGTCGGTGAGGACGGCGTGATCCGGTATTTGCAGCACTCTTGCGAAGTCATCGAGGAGAAGCTTTGTGCGCGAGAAGGTGAACGGCTGGAATATCGCCCATACGTGCTTGAAATTCATTTCCATAGCGGCTCTGAGGGTAGCTTCGAGCTCTGTGGGGTGGTGGGCGTAGTCGTCAACGACTGTAACACCCTTTTCAAAGCCGAGCTTCTCGAAGCGGCGTTTTGCACCGCGGAACTCAGCGAGTCCTTTCTGAACGGCTGAGAAGTCCACGCCGAGGTGATCTGATACTGCGATAGCAGCCAGAGCGTTGAGGACATTGTGTATTCCGGCAACGTTGAGGGTGATCGAACCCAGTTTTTTGCCGTTTTTCATAGCATCGAATGTAGTGAGCAGACCGTTTTCGTGACGGATATTCTCAGGATAGAAGTCGCAGGAAGAGTCCTTGCCGAAGGTGATGATCTTCTTGTCGAGACCTTCAACAGCCTTCATGGTGTTGGCATCCGAGCCGTTCACAATGAGGATCTTCGAGGTATTTCCGGCGAATTTCCGGAACGAAGCGATGATATTTTCAAGAGTTCCGAAGTAATCGAGGTGATCGGCGTCGATGTTGAGGATAACGGAAATATCGGGCGAGAGCTTGAGGTAGTGATCCTCGAACTCGCAGGATTCGCACACGAGGACATCGCTCTTGCCGGCGATGCCGCTTCCGCCGATGCAGGGGAGTTTTCCGCCGATATACGCGGAGAGGTCGACACCTGCTGTGAAGAGTATCTGGGTTATCATAGAGGTAGCGGTAGTCTTTCCGTGAGTACCCGAAACGCATACGGCGTTATTGTACCAGCTTGTCACGATACCGAGGAGGTCGGCGCGTTCAAGGACCGGAACTCCGCTTGCTCTTGCAGCCATAAGCTCAGGGTTATCCTCCATGATAGCGGCAGTGTGGACGATGAGGTCAGCGCCCTTGATGTTCTCGGCTCTCTGACCGATGAATACCTCGATGCCCATTTTTCTTACAGCTTCGAGGGTTTCGGTCTCATTGTTGTCCGAGCCGGTGAGAAAATAGCCCTGCGAGTGGAGTATCTGGGCAAGAGGGTACATACCCGAACCGCCGATACCGATAAAGTGGATGTGTTTTTTGCCGGTTAAAATGTTATCCAATACGATCACCTTTCCTGACTGCGGATATAGCTCCGCATGATTGTTATAATATTATTTTATTAACATAAAAATTTGCTTGCATTTTTATCTAAAGTATGTTATAATGCGTGTATGGTCCTAAAGCGCCGCTTTTTGCTCTTGGAGTTCAGCATTTTGAGCTTCAGAACGTGACTGCTTTCGGCCGTTAATCTTCATAGAAGGAGGAGACTGAGTGGAAATTACAGATGTGAAGATCAGAAGGATCATGTCCGAAGGCAGGCTGAGAGCTGTTGTCTCAATTACAGTTGATGATATGCTTGCTGTTCACGACATTAAAGTAGTTCAGGGGGATGACAGACTTTTCGTGGCAATGCCGAGCAGAAAAGACGAAAACGGTGTTTTCCGTGACATCGTTCACCCTATATCAGCTTTTGCAAGAAAGCAGATCGAGGAGCGTATTCTTGAAGCATATCAGGAACAGCTCGCTCTTATCAAGGCTGAAACAAATGCTGAAATTGCATCTGGTTCCGACGTTGAATAAGTGACTTTTAAGAAACATTGACCTGTCATGCGGCAGGTCTTATTTTTTTGCCTGCGGTCAGATACCAAGCATACGTGCTGCTTTGAGTATCACTATCTGAGTTTTTCCGTCCTTGATGCTGCCGTCCATGACGAGCTTAACAGCCTCGGCGAGCGGTATCTTTTCAACATCGAGGAACTCATCATCGTCGAGCGACTGCTTCGAGAAGCTGAGCCCCCGTGCGAGGTACATATAGGTTATCTCGGTGTTGTAAGCCGGAGTAGGGTACATCTCACCGAGGTAGATGTATTCTGAACAGGTGCAGCCGGTCTCTTCGAGGAGCTCACGTCTGCCGCAGACAGCGTGATCCTCGCCCTTTTCGAGCTTTCCGGCGGGAACTTCCCGTGTTACGGTGCTGAAAGGGTATCTGAACTGCTTCACGAGGTATATCTCGTTGTCATCGGTGACAGGTATGACGCACACTCCGCCGTTATGGTGAAGGACATCCCTGACAGCCTCCGAGCCGTTTTCGAGCTCGGCTTTGTCGTGAGTGATAGTGAAGATAGGGCCTTCGTAGACCTTCTGGCTTGAAACTGTTTTTTCCTGTAAATGCATAAATATGCTCCTTTATGAGATGCGGCTGCTTTATCTTGCAGACCAGCAGAAATCGTAGTCGTAGCAGTGTTTGTGAGGGTAATCCTTGTCGCCGCGGAGGAATTTCCGGCAGATGAGGAGGTAAAGAGCGAGCAGCAGCAGACCGGCTGCGCTTATCACCATGCCCTCAGTGAGGTAAGGCGTTCTGTATCTGAAAACGATGCTGTTTTCGCCGGCATCGGCTCTGACAGCCATGAAGCCGTAGGAGACCCTCTCAACATCGGCTTTTTCGCCGTTGACCTCAGCCGACCAGCCCTTGCTGTAAGGAACGCTGAAGAATACGAGCTGCGGCTTATCGAGGTCTATCTCAGCCTCGAAGCCCTTTGAATCGAAGCGGAACGACTTCGCTGCGGACTTCTGTTTCCGGCGGCAGACAGTCTCATACTGCTGCTTATCCGGAGCGTCCTCGGTGCTTCTGTCGGTGAGGATAGAGGAATACTTCTCAGCCTGTTCATCGCTGAGAACGAGCGAGGAAATGAGTGATCTTTCGCGCTCTGAGTAGGACTTCTTATCGGAAGCATCCTGAGTTATATAGCTATCGAACGGTATTCCCATAGGAATATAGAGGGTATTCTCATAGACCTCGAAATCCCTGTTGGTCTCAAGGTATCTGAAACCGGGGAGATACTGCGTAATATCGACATCTTTGTAGGACTTTTCACCGGTCGGGGTTTTGATGTCTGAGAGCGGATTATATTCCGGCTTTATCAGCTCGCTGTAAGGCGGAGCTTCATCGCTGACCTCGCGGTAGCAGTATTTGACGGAGAACAGACCGCGGAGGGTGTAATGAGTAACGTCCGCACGGGAAGCGACGCTCCTGTCGACATTGACCTCGTTGTAGAAGTCCATGATAGATGTATTAACGACGCTGTGGAACGTCCTCATTGAGGGGAGTTCCCAGTACATCGGGTAATTATCGCAGCTTTCCGACATATCCACGCGGAAGAAATTGTCCTCGCTGACGGATTCGTAAACGATGCTGTCTTTGCCCTCGATGACGTTGTCGATATAGTCGTGAGCGCCGGAGATAGTAACAGCCTCGTAGAAGATCGTTGTGAAAATGCAGGCGATCGAGGCAAAGCAGGTCAGCACGACCGTCAGCCTCATGAACGGCTGACCTCTGCGGCGGCGCTTGATGACCGTCATCATAGCCGCGAGGTTTATCGCCGCAACACCAATGACTATCCAGAAATAGAGGATGTCTTCCGGCATATGGAAGAATTGCAGTTTGCCGTCCTTTTTGGTCGGGAGCATACCGATGACCGCGAAAACAGCGAGTACCGCCGCCGAGAATTTCCAGCCGGCGCGGAGATCGGCTTCCTGATCGTCGAGACTTTGCGCCGACATCATAGCGAAAATGAGTATCGGCATATAGAACCAGCGGGCGTAGTAGTAGCCGTTGAACGCCTGAAACGCGCAGTTCAGGAACGGTATGAACGCGCATATCATCAGGAACAGCGAAAGTCTTGCAGCCCAGTGTTTTTTGCGGTGTTTCATGAATGCGAAAACGCCCGTCATCGACATCAGCGGCAGATAGCCGCCTATTGAAGCCCATTTAGCGGATTCCGAGCTGAAAAGGTTAGGATTTGCCGGAGGATCGGGCGGCATGAAGAAGCTCTGGATGATACGCGGGATAATGGTATCGTCATCGTAGAGGACCATGTCTCTGCCGTAGAGGTGCTCGCTGAGGCGCGAATTTCCGGCAATATCGAAAGCAGTCGGAAGGAGTATCACCGAGGCGATCATAGTGCCGATAACGGCTTCAAACGCAAGTCCGGCGAATTTAGCCGCATTCGTGTGGAAGTCCTTGCAGTTCATGCGGAAGATGTAGTAGATGATAAGGAATACCGCCTGACCTGCAAAGAAATAGTAATTGAGCAGAGCCATGAAGGCGACGCTCAGTGCGAACCAGCCCTTTTTACCGCGGTTGATGTATTCCTCCATAGCGATGAGCGTGAGAGGGAAGAAAGCGGTAACGTCCTGAAAGTGGTTGAAGAAGATATTGTATATCTGGAAGCCGGAGAAAGCGTAGAGCAGAGCGCCTGTAAGAGCGGCATCCTTTGAGCGGACAAAGCGTCTTATGTAGGCGTAGGCGGTCAGTGATGCGAAACCGTGCTTGAGTGCGAGAAGCACCGGCATAGCGTAGGTCACAGCGCCGGCAGGCAGAAGTGTTGAAAGCCAGAAGAACGGACTTCCGAAAAGATAGAACGAGTAAGAGGTCATGAAGTCCGTACCGAGGTCGGTGAACCAGTGCCAGCCGAACTGACCGTTTCTCACGGCGTTATTGGCGGTGTGGTAGAAATTGATCTGTTGAGCGTTGTAGTCGCCGGAGTAGATGAAGAAGCCCCTCTCGACTATCATTACCGGCAGCAGCGACAGAAGCAGACACATAAAGCCCAGCAGAAAAGCAGAAAGGTACTTTTCGCCGGAGCGTTCGCGGTGTGATAAAGGTTTTATCTTATCCAGCCTCCAGTCGTAGTCAGCGTGATACGTATAGTTCCGCTGAAGAATATACATTCTTATTATATCACATTACTTATAAAATAGCAACATACATTCGCAAAAATTTTTGTCTGTAAGTATTTTTGAGTTCGGCAGTGATGCAAGAATGTAAAATTTCTGTGAACATTTCCGGATATTCAATGGTTTCGGGTTGAATCCGGGGCGGAATATGCCCGTTAGTAGGAGGTGTTTTTATGAATAAACACAGCAGCTTCGTGCTTTATAAGGAATACAGGGAGTACATTGATATGCTGAGCGATCAGGAGACCGGAAGGCTGTTCAAGGCACTCTTCAGTGTACTCAGCGGAGGTGAAGAGCCGGAACTCGAAGGGAGTACAAAGATAGTGTTCAAGGTGATATACGGACAGATAATGCGCGACCTTGAAAAGTGGGAGGAGACCTGCCGCAAACGCAGTGAAGCCGGCAAAAAAGGCGGACGTCCTGCGAAAACTGAGGCTGTTCCGGAAAAGCAAACAAAAGCAAATGAAAGCAAAATAAAGCAAACAAAAGCAAAAAAAGCTGAGAATGAGACTGAGACTGAGTATGAGACTGAGAATGAGAATGAGACTGAGTATGAGTATGAAAATGTGAATGAAAATGAGAATGAAAATGTGAGCGGGCGCGGTGAAACACCGCGTGAAGCTCCGGAGGATGAGTCTGATTCTGATTCACTCACACCACAGAAAGTAGCGCAGATAAAAGCCTTTGTTGAAAGCTGTGTCCACCGGCAGCGGGGAGCCCCTGCAACTTAACGAGGGGGAACTTCGGGGCAACAGGGGGACAGAAAAAAGCGGAGTGCCTCCGCTCTTTAGAATCCCATTATTAGTGCCGTTAGCGAGTACGTTTAAGCTATGGCAATAAAGTGAGCGAGTGAAACAAGCGTCATCGTGGAAGGGTGCAGCGTCACGCTGCCCTTTGGGATCCGGCAAGGGAGAACCTCCCTTGCAACCCATTATTAGTGCCGTTAGCGAGTACGTGTAGGCTATGGCGATAAAGTGAGCGAGTTTACGAGCGTCAACGTGGAAGGGTGCAGCGTCACGCTGCCCTTTAGAATCCCATTATTAGTGCCGTGAGCGAGTACGTGTAGGCTATGGCGATAAAGTAAGCGAGTGAAACAAGCGACATCGTTGAAGCCAGCGGAGGCACTCCGCTGCGCTGTCAGGGCGATATTTCTGTCACTGTTACAGGGAGACGCCTTCACTTGCAAGGCGTCTCCCCTTCCAAAACAGTCCACCGGACTGTTTTGAAATTCACCTCTTGCGAAGCGCCCTACGGAATGTGGGGCGCTGCCCCACGCCCTGCAAGGGCTGTCAGCCCTTGACCTGACTAAAGGGGTGAAACCCCTTTAGAATCCCATTGTTTGTGCCGTTAGCGAGTACGTTTTAGCTATGGCGATAAAGTAAGCGAGTGAAACAAGCGACATCGTGGAAGGGTGCAGCGTCACGCTGCCCTTTAGAATCCCATTGTTTGTGCCGTTAGCGAGTACGTGTAGGCTATGGCGATAAAGTAAGCGAGTTTACGAGCGCCAACGTGGAAGCCAGCGGGGGCTCCCCGCCGTGGAAGGGAGCGGAGGCACTGCGCTTGATTTTTGCATGGATATGTGATATAATAAAATTTACGCAATATTTCAGCAGGGATCGGCTATGCCGCCTGCATAATCTCATAGATCCAGGAGTGTGGAAAATGTCAGTATACCTCGATAACGCTGCAACTACCAAGCCATGCGAGGAAGCCGTTTCGGCTGCCTGCAACGCTATGACCGAAAACTACGGCAACCCCTCGTCACTGCACCGCGCAGGTCTGAAGGCTCAGCTTGCTGTGGACAGCGCACGTAAAGCTATCGCGGACTCCCTCGGAGTCGACAGCGGATGTATCTATTTTACTTCCGGCGCAACAGAAAGCAATAACCTCGCCCTGAGAGGCGCTTCGGCGGCTTATGGACGCAACCGCCGGAAAATAGTAGTTTCCTCGGTCGAACACGCTTCGGTCAGCGAGACTGCCGCATTCCTCGAACAGAACGGCTTCGAGGTAGTAAGAGTTTCGCCGGGTGAGGACGGTCAGTTCCATGCGGCTGATTTCGTGAATGCCTGCGATGAAACTACGTGTCTGCTGAGTATGATGATGGTCAATAACGAGACCGGTCACATACTCCCTGTGAAGCAGACCTTCAATGCTGTAAAGCGGAAATTTCCGGAGATAATCACTCACTGCGACTGCGTTCAGGGCTATATGAAGCTTCCTGTGAAAGCAAGCGCACTCGATGCGGACCTCATTTCCCTGAGCGCCCACAAGATACACGGAGCTAAGGGTGTCGGAGCGCTTTATATCCGCAAGGGAGTGCGTGTCAGACCTATCGTTACGGGAGGAAAGCAGGAAAAGGGCATACGTTCGGGTACTGAGAGCGTACCTCTCATAGCGGCGTTCGGAGCGGCAGTAAGGAAGTATAACGGAAATATCGGGGAGCGTTTCGAGAGGGCATCGCAGCTGAAAAGACATCTTGTGAACAGGGTATCGTCAATAAGCGAGGTTGAGGTGAATTCGCCGGAGGACGGCTCGCCTTATATCATCAATATCTCGGTAGTCGGAAGGCGTTCCGAGATAATGCTGCACTATCTTGAAAGCCGGGACATATACGTTTCGAGCGGTTCTGCCTGTTCGAAGGGACAGCAGAGCGGAGTTCTTGAGGAGTTCGGTATCAGGGACAAGCGCGCGGACGGCGCACTGCGTATCAGCATAACAGCGGAGACGACAGAGGAGGAGCTTGATATATTCGCCTCAGCCCTGCACGAAGGTATAGTGAAGGTGCGCTCATAGGCGGGGAGCCCCCGCTGGCTTCCACGTTGACGCTCGTAAACTCGCTTACTTTATCGCCATAGCTTAAACGTACTCGCTAACGGCACAAACAATGGGATTCTAAAGGGCAGCGTGACGCTGCACCCTTCAACGTTGACGCTCGTGAACTCGCTAACGGAGCGATTGTAATAATTTGTAAAGGGGGATGTAATGAACAGAGAATATTCAGCCTTTCCGGACGATGAAATGCCGGAAAAAAAGCCACGCAGGTTTTTTAAGCCCCTCATCATCATAGCTCTGTTGCTCGCTTTTCTGACTGCCGGTACGCTCTACGCAATGCGCTCGATGACCGCTCCGAGATACGTCGACAGCAGGAACTCTGAAGCGCAGGTCTGCATAAAAGCCATGAACAACTATTTCGAGACCGTCTTTACTAATAATGGGGTAAAGATACCCGCTGACAAGTCTTACCTGATAATAGGTCACACCGACAATTCGGGGATGCACATTGATCCCTGCGAACTCCTTGAAAACGGCGGCGACAGTACGAACTGGTCACATTCAAAGCTTTACTGGGCTGTGAGAGTTGCTGACGGTAAGGCTTGTGAGGCTTGGACCTACAAAGAGCCTCTTGACGAGGATATGCTGGTCTATTACAGCAGGGAGGAACAGGTCGAGCAGCGCAGAAAGCATATATTCAGCGATGTCATCGGGTATTACAATACCGGCGAGGGCGACAGATACTACCATTGAAAATAAAGCATTTCAGGAGGATAATATGAAAGAAGTTATACTTGTAAAATACGGCGAAATGGCGCTGAAAGGTCTCAACAAGAAGACCTTCGAGGATATGCTCACCAAGAACATCAAGCGCCGCATAAAAGGTCTGGGACACTTCGTTTGTACAAGTGCTCAGTCCACGCTCTACATCGAGCCGCAGGACGACAGCATCGACCTCGATGAGGTCTGCGGACGCGTGGGAAAGATATTCGGCATCGCTGCCTACTGCCGTGCCTGTGTCTGCGAGAAGGACTTCGCCGATATAACTGCAAAAAGCATAGATTACCTCAGCGATGTACTCAGCTGTGCGCGTACATTCAAGGTCAACGCAAAGCGCTCGGACAAGGCTTTCCCGATGAAATCGCCGGAGATATGTATGGAGCTCGGCGGCATACTCCTTGAAAAGTTCCCGAATCTGAGCGTTGATGTAAAGAATCCGGAGATAATAGTCACAGTCGAAGTCCGCGACACAAACGCCTATATCCACGCTGAAAACATCAAGGGTGCAGGCGGTTTGCCGGTAGGAAGCAGCGGAAAGGCTATGCTTCTTCTCTCGGGCGGTATCGACAGTCCTGTTGCCGGCTGGATGATGGCGAAAAGAGGCGTTCACATTGCGGCTATACACTATGTAAGTCCGCCTTATACCTCCGACCGTGCCCAGCTTAAAGTCGAGCAGCTCTGCGAAAAGCTCACGGACTGGTGCGGCGGCATCGCTTTCTACTGCGTACCCTTCACCGAGCTTCAGGAGGCTATCAAGGACCACTGTCCGGAGGAGTTCTTCACTATCATAATGCGCCGTCTTATGATGGAAATTGCCCAGCGTATCGCCGCTAAGGACGGCTGTCTCGCACTTATTACCGGTGAGAGCGTAGGACAGGTCGCAAGTCAGACTATGGCGGCTATTGCCTGCACCGACGCTGTTTGCCGCATACCGGTGTTCCGTCCGTGCGTTGGTATGGACAAGACCGAGATCATCGAGATCGCACGTAAAATAGACACGTTCGACATCTCTACCCTCCCTTACGAGGACTGCTGTACCGTATTCACACCCCGTCACCCGAAGGTGCGTCCGCAGCTGAGCGACATCGAAAAGGCACAGAACAGCTTCGATTTCGAGCCGCTGATACAGAAGGCTGTCGAGGGAACTGAGCTCAAGACCTTCAGCTGCAACGTCTGATGCACTGCCATTTTCACAAAAAATACACATAATTATTGTGCAGGTCTAACAAAAAGGATAGGGGTGACCACTGAGTGAACAGTTATAATAATGAATGTGATACCGTGAATCTTGACAAAACGGTTACAAATGTTGTAAAATTATTGGAGCGGAAGGGGTGGACTATATCCACTGCCGAAAGCTGTACCGGCGGACTTCTCTCGGAGCTGATAACCTCAGTGTCGGGAGCTTCGGCAGTTTTTGAGCTGGGAATATGTACCTATTCCGAACGTATAAAAAGCGAATTTCTCGGAGTTCCGGCGGCTGACATAGCTGAATACGGCGTTGTCAGCAAAGAGGTCGCTCTGGAAATGGTGAATGGACTGAAAAAGCGTTCCGGCGCGGATGTGTGCGTATCGGTAACGGGAATTGCCGGACCTTCCGGCGGTACTCCTGAGCAGCCTGTCGGAACGGTATATATAGGTTTTGACGTCGGCGGAAGGCAGTTCGTGAGACTTCCGGAACTCTGGAAGCTTCCGGACAGAAGCCGGGATAATATCCGCAGATCCGCTGCCGCCTTCGTATTTGAAACATTAGAAAGCTTACTCGCGGAGGACGAAACCATAAATGAGTGAAAATTTCAACGGATCAGCCGATAGTGAAGCTAAACGCCGTGCTGATCGTATAAAAGCGATAAAAGCATCGCTGAGCCAGAATAGTATGCCGGCAGAGGAGAGAGTTCCCGAAATTCTCAACGCTGTGCCGGAGAGAAAGAAAACTCCCGATGTAACTGCGCCGGAGACGAAAGCTCCGGAAATGTCCGTCGATGAACTGATAAAAGCTCCGCAGCCGGACAAGGCAAGGAGCAGCATTGATGACGATATTGCTGCACTCATTGCGAAATGCAGTGCAGGCGGCAGCGGTAAAGTATCTTCGGGAAGCAGTACCGCTGAAAGCATACTGCTCGAACTTGATAATAAGACCTCCGGCAGCACGTCCGTGAAGCCGCGTGAGGTGGTAAGTCATGCAGCCGAACCGCGTGAGGTGGTAAGTCATGCAGCCGAACCGCGCGAGGTGGTAAGTCACGCAGCCGAACCGCGTGAGGTCATAAGTCACGCAGCCGAACCGCGCGAGGTCATAAGTCATGCAGCCGAACCGCGCGAGGTAGTAAGTCATGCAGCCGAACCGCGTGAGGTGGTAAGTCATGCAGCTGAACCGCGCGAGGTCATAAGCCACGCTGCTGACGGCAGCGGTACAAAGGTATTCGACAGGATACCGGAAAGCGCCGCAAAGACCGGCGCTCCTGAGATGTCTGCTGACGGAAAGCCTGCAAAGAAAAAGAAGAAAAAACGCACCTTCAAGCAGTTCATGCTCGGCTTTCTGCCGCAGAGGGGCGACAGTATACCCGAACGCATCCGCAAGATAGTGTTCCTCGGCGCGATCGCAGTTATAATAGTATGCGGCTATATCGTCGCTGATTACTACATCGACCTGTGGCGCAGCAAGCGCGAAAACGACAAGAATATGAACGACTACTGGAGCGATATGAACGAGCCGACCGAGCCGCGTCCGACGCAAGGTCCGGACGAGCGTAAGGTCTACACACTGCTGAACGGCGCTAAGGCTCTCCTCGAACAGAACAGCGAGGTAGTCGGCGTTATCAGGATAGACGGCACTAAGGTCGATAATCCGGTGCTTCAGGCTGACGACAACGAAAAATATATCAACCAGAAGCTCAGCGGAAGAGAGTCCCGCGCAGGCGAGCTCTTCCTCGATTACCGCAACCATTTCGATGAGGTCGATGAAGAAGGTCACCTTGCCTGTGAGAACTCCGATAACCTCGTCATTTATGGTCACGATATGAACGATGATGAGATGTTCGGCTGCCTTAAATACTACGTCAGAAATTACGATTACTACGGCGAACACCCCGTTATCGAGCTCAACTCGAACTACGAGCAGTATAAATACAAAATATTCTCGTTCTTCATCCTCGATGTGGACGACGATACCGAAACCAAATTCGATTGCTGGAACAAGCTCAACTTCGATTCCGAGGCTGAATACTACGACTTCGTGAACGAGGCTAAAAGAAGGACGCTCCGCACCAACAAGGTCGATGTGAAATACGGCGATCCGCTCCTCACTCTCTCGACCTGCAACGGTCTCTTCGGCGACAGGGGAAGACTTATCATCCTCGCAAGAAGAGTGCGCGACGGTGAGGATCCTCTCGAAGGCACTCAGGAGAACGAACTCAATCCGAATCCGAAATACCCCTCGCTCTACTACGATATAAGGACTTATGAGAAGTACGATCCGGATGCTCCGTTCGAGCCTTACGGTCCGGGAACTCCGGAACCGGAAACAGAGGCAGATACAGAAACAGAGAATACAGAAGAAGCTCAGGAGAAATAAATGGAGAAAAAAGCAAAAATAATTTCAGCCTGTGTTGCCTGTGCGGCTGCTGTCGGTATGGGAATAGGCGTTTTCACGCTGAAAAAGAACGATAACCGGACTGTTCCTACTTTCAGCGATACAACAGATCCGCTCCCGACTACCGAGCCCCCGAATCAGGGACTTCCCGACGGCTGGTCGGATAAATACGGCACCGGCGAAGGTCTTACCGGTATCAGCGGACGCTCGCGTTCAATGCTGGAAAAAAACCCGGATGTCTGCGGCTGGATAAAGATGAACGATCTCATGGTCGATTACCCGATCGTGAAGGATCCCGGCTACATCGAACTGGATCAGAAATTCTACGGTAACAAGGAATACGATCCGAACTGGTTCTACCTCAACCACGATCTCGATGCGACCGATAAGGAGAGCGGTACGATATTCATGGATTACAGGGATGTGTTCGATGCCGATGAGGCGGAACAGTCCGAGAATATCATGCTCTACGGTCATAACATGAATGACGGCTCGATGTTCGGCGACCTCAGAAGATACCGCTATAACTACGATCTCTATAAGGTGTGTCCGTTCATAAAGCTCAGCTCGAACTACAAGGACTACGATTACGTCATCTTTGCTATGCTCGTTACAAGCGGAAACTACGATAACAACGATTTCCGCTACTGGTATATGGAGGAACTCGATACACAGGAGGAATTCGACTTCTATGTCGACCGCTGCAAGAGCCAGTGTCCGGTAGATATGGGCGTGGACGTTGCCTACGGCGACAAGCTGCTCACCCTTTCGACCTGTTACCGTGATGAGGATAATTCACGATTCCTCATCGTCGCAAGACGTTTAAGGGACGGCGAAAATGCCGATGATCTCTTTTCTGTAAAGCATTCCGATGAGTGGATGGCGGCTAATAAGCCTACCGAACCAAGCTCTGAGGAAGAAACAGCTGCTGAGTAAGTACGGCAGCTTTAAAACATAAGGAGTTTTGATATGAAGAATCTTATCGCACTGAGAGCTGCCGCGGCTATGGTATCATTAGCTGTGACGCTTTCAGCAGCAAATGCCTTCACAATGGCGGAAAACGCCGAGGAAACGAGCGATACTACCGCCGCTGTTCTCAGTCAGGAGGGGCTTGAGCCTATCAGCAGCGAGAACAGTATCAAGTGGGATAAGGCTGATATTTCGGATTACGACAGCAGCCTTTCGCTGATAAGCTATGAGCTTACAAATCCGGATATGTATAAATCAGTTCCGGACGCTCAGCCGGACGGCGCTGATGAAGGTCAGCTGACCGAAGAGCAGAAGGCTATGATCATGCTCATCAGAAAATCAGTCAAGAATAATTCCCCGATACTCGGCAAGAAATCCAAGAGCGCTACTCCTACCGCTGTTGAGGTCTACACCTCGGGCGGCGAACTGAAAAATGTTCCCGCACCTCAGGCAGGAAAGGTAGTCGAGAGCAATCCGGGACAGTTCGCTATCCAGACCTACGGCTGGGGACACGGTGTCGGAATGAGCCAGAACGGCGCCAATTTCTACGCTACCTACGCCGGCTGGACCTATCAGGACATCCTCTTCCACTACTATCCGGGAACAGTCCTTATGAATACCGGCACTGCCGATGAGGACAGGCTCACGATAGAGCATATCCCTGCCGGCAAAACTCTCGATGTCATCGCAGGTATCGTTTACCACGAGATGAGCAGTTCAATGGCTCCCGAAGCTATGAAGGCACAGGCGGTTGCTGCCTATACCTTCCTCAAATACAACAACGATGATTCGTTCGATATGCGAATGAAGCCGAATCCTCCGCAGAATGTCATTGATGCCTGCAAGGAGGTCCTCGGTGAGGCGCTCTACTATAACGGCGATTACGCGCTGACGGTAGTTACAGCTTCCTCGGGCGGATGCAGTGCGAACTGCGGCGAGATCTTCTGTCAGGATCTGCCGTATCTGAGGTCAGTTTCCGGCGATTACGATGCCGCCTACGATCCGCATTACGGCACTGTCACCTACATTGATGCCGCTACCATGAGAAACAAGATCGAATCCAGCTACGGCATCACCCTTTCGGACGATCCTGCAAACTGGATACAGCCGACCTATTCACCGACAAGCGGATATATCAACGATGTCTGCATAGACGGTCAGATACACGTACAGGGCTATGCGTTCTCGGTCGCAATGGGCTTCAAATCGTGTAAATTCAGCGTTATGTACACCGGCTATGTCAAGGACGATGACGACAGTGAGACCAAGACTACCAAGACCGAGATACCTAAGCTGAACGACAAGGATCCTTCCGGCGATCCCGAAAAGACCAAGGGTACTGTCATCGAGAAGCAGACCGAGGCGGCAACTGAGCCGCCTGTTACAACTGCTGCTCAGAAGCCTGTTACCACAACAGAGGCTGTTACAACTATCGTGACAACTCAGCCGGAAACAGAGACTCCTACTGAAGCACCGACAGAGGCAGCTACATCAGCAGAGATCAAAAACGATGAGATCTGGTAATACTATATAATAAGAGATACAGCAACAGATAAACAATAAGTCTTTGAGCGGAACAAGCGGAAAATATCCGTCGGCTCAGAGACTTATTCTGTTTTTTATGAACGTGGACAAATGAAAGGCACTGAAAACCACTTCCGGGGTGAAAAATAACACTGAAAAAGCAAAAAAGGTGATCCAGAGGTGAATTTCAAACAGACATTTTTAACCAAAATCAAAACATTCGTTTCGCTTTCTCAGGTTCAGATGTTGAAATCTGGATACATCCAACAAATATGGCCTCGCGTTAATATAGCATTATTGTGAAATATTCCAACTTGTATCTTACGCGATTACGTGGTAAAATATTCTTAGGGTGAAAAAAGGTGATAAAAAGTGATTTTTACCAACTCTGAGGAATGATTTTCCTGATTCTGAGAAAGCGAGGCGAAAGGATATGGCAGAACCATTGTACGGTACTTATAATCCAAGTATCGACAGCAAGGGCAGAATGGCATTCCCGAACAAGCTTCGTGATATACTCGGTCCGGAATTTTATCTCGTTCCCGGAAAGGGCGGTAAATATCTCTCGGTCTATTCACCTGAAGAGTACGCAAAGTTTGAAGAAAAGCTGAATACTATCACAGGTCCTGTCGGAGAGGCTGCAAGAAGAATCTACATTGCGGCTGCCGATAAGCAGACCCCCGATAAGCAGGGAAGGATCTTCATAAAGGATCACCTCAAGGCTTATGCGGAGATCTCGGACGAGGTCGTAGTTATCGGCGCTTCCTTCAAAGCCGAAATATGGTCCAAGACGAAGTGGGATGAATTCAACAGCAACGTATCACAGGCTGATATTGATGCAGCTCTCGCAGATCTGGTTCTGTAAAATACCGCCGGAAGGCTGTATCAAGGAGATGTTTCAATGGAATTCAGTCATATACCAGTGCTGCTCGATGAATGTATGGATGGACTCAATATCCGTCCGGACGGTATCTACGTTGACGGTACTGCCGGCGGCGCAGGTCATTCATCGGCAATAGCTTCACGTCTCGGCAGCAGCGGCAGACTTATCGCTCTCGACCGTGATCCGGACGCAGTTGCGACCGCTACTGAAAGACTTTCGGTATATCCCAATGCACAGGTGATCCACAGCAATTATTCCCGGATAAGGGAAGTGCTCGATGATCTCGGCATTGACAAGGTGGACGGTATCCTGATGGATCTGGGCGTTTCTTCCTATCAGCTCGATGAGGAGAGCAGAGGCTTCTCCTATCATGCGGACGCTCCTCTCGATATGAGAATGAGCAAGGAAGGCGCAAGCGCTGCGGATATTGTGAATACGTTCTCGGAACAGGAGCTCGCAAGGATCTTGTTTGAGTACGGCGAAGAGAAATTCTCGCGCCGGATAGCCTCGAACATAGTTGCACAGCGCGCAAGCGCTCCGATAGAGACAACTCTTCAGCTTGCTGATATTGTACGCATGAGCGTTCCACAGAAGGCAAGACGCGATAAAAACCCTTGTAAAAAAACATTTCAGGCGATACGCATAGCGGTCAACGGAGAATTCGAGCATCTTTCAAAAGGTCTCGAGGATGCGTTTTTCAGTCTGAAAAGCGGCGGAAGGCTTGCAGTTATAACTTTCCATTCCCTTGAGGACAGGATCGTTAAGCAGAAATTCGCAGGATGGTGCAAAGGCTGTATATGCCCGCCGGATTTTCCCGTTTGCGTTTGCGGACACAAGCCGCAGGGAGCTCTTGTAAACAGAAAACCAATAGAAGCAGAAGAAAAGGAAGTTGAAAGAAACAACAGAAGCAGAAGCGCTAAGCTAAGAATAATCGAAAGGAGCGCGGAAATATGATGGCAGAAAGAAACTTCGCCTATATCTACGAGGACGAGTCCCATGAAGGCTCTGAATCAGAAACAGACCGCGGTCCGGAAGATAATAAACCTCAGGAAGAAGAAGCTTCTTACCGTATCAGAGTAAGACATACTCAGGCAAGAAGCGGTTCGGTCATGACGATAATTTTAGTCTCAGCACTGGCAGCCCTGCTGCTCGGTACTGTAATATATTCGCTTGACAGACGCAATACGATGTATAACAGGGTATCGGCAAAGAATCACGAGCTGAGCCTTGTAGAAGCTGAGAACGTTCGTCTCCAGTCCGAACTGGATAGCAGCGTATCTGCAAAAAATGTAGAGGACTACGCAGAGAATGTACTTCATATGCAGAAGATAGATTCATCACAGATCAAGTACATAAAGATACAAACAGGTGACGTAGTTGATATTCCCGAACAGGATAAGGGCATCAAAGCAAAGGTGAAGTCCTTCTTCGATGATATAGTGGAATATTTTAAAGGGTAGTGAGATATAAATATAAAGAAGCTGCCCGATATTGAAATGATTACTATCGGCGAGAAATAAACAAATGCCGATGCAGCATCTGATGATCTCAGGTGCATGGTAGAACACGGAGATACAGCGGGTGATCGGAATACCGGATCGTTCGTTTCGCAGACGCCGGAGCGTATGGCGTCTGCGGGCGGCGGTTCAGCGCTTGAACAGCGAAATCCTTCGTCGTATCAAAACAACGGACACGGAGATGTTCTAAGGCGGGGCAGCAGAAATACCCTGCCTTATTCTATTTTATCAACGATATTCCCCAAAATGCAAAGGAGTGCATTATGGCTAACTATAATCCGACAAATTCAATGAGATTCAGAGCGAAGTTCGTCATGACAGCGGTTTTCATGGTGCTGTTCGGACTCGTTGCTGCAAACTTTTTCAGACTCTCGGTAATCGACAACAAGAAGTATCAGGCTATGGCTAACGACCGCCACTTCGGTTCGATTTCGATCTCCGCACACCGCGGCTCGATCTACGACAGCAAGGGTACTGCCATTGCAAAGAGCGCATCAGTCTATAAGGTCTATCTCGATCCCAAGTGCTTCCGCGAGGAGCTCGTGGAGCTGAACAAGCGTATACAGAAGCGAAACGAGGAGAAGTCCAAGGGCACATACAAGCCGCAGTACGACAAGGAAGGCAATGAAATGAACGTCCTTCCGGAATCTATCGAGGCTTTCCGCAGCGAGGTCACCTCGTTCATCTCGATGAAGCTCGGCATAACCTCAGAGAAGGTACAGAAGGCTATGGAAGAGGATACGCAGTACAGCGTACTTCAGGAACAGGTCGAGAAGCCTGTTGCCGATGAGCTCATTTCATATTTCAACAAATACGGCATGATCTCGCTCAACGTTACAGAGGATACCAAGAGATACTACCCTCAGGGCGAGCTCGCAGCATCAGTGATAGGCTTCACCAATTCCGACGGAAACGGTCTCTACGGTATCGAGGCTTACTACGATGATTACCTCTCAGGTATCGACGGCAAAACAGTCTCTGCAAAGGATTCCAACGGAAACGAACTGCCTTACAGATACTCCAAGACCTATGCCGCAAAGAACGGCGATGACATCTACCTCACCATTGACAGCAATATCCAGTATATGCTCGAAAAGAACCTCAAGAAAATGGTCGAGGACTTCAAGGTAAAGAACCGCGGATGCGCTATCCTCATGAACTGCAAGACAGGCGCTATCTACGGCATGGCAACTTACCCCTCGTTCGACCTCAACGATCCTTACAAGATAAATGATCCGGCTGCATTTGCCGAGGTAAAGCAGATACTCGATCAGAAGGAAGCCGAAAAGCGTACCAAAGAGGAACGCGAGACACAGTGGAAGAACAAGTGCATAACCGAGCGCTACGAGCCGGGTTCGGTATTCAAGGTGCTCACAAGCGCTGCCGCTATCGAGGAAAACCTCATTGATTTTGAGAAGCCATATCTTGTATGTAACGGTTCAAAGTCGATAGTCGGAGCGGTACATCCTATCCACTGTCACCAGCAGGGCGGTCACGGTGTTCAGACCTTCCAGCAGGCACTCACAAACTCCTGTAACCCTGCGTTCATGGAAATCGGCGAGGCTATCGGCGGAGATAAATTCGCATACTACTGCGATGCTTTCGGTCTCGCAGAAAAGACCGGCATCGACCTTCCGGCTGAGAGCCGCGGCGATATTTTCACAAAGGAGACTATGACTCCTCTTAACCTCGCGGTTGGCTCGTTCGGACAGGGTGAAACTGTTACCCCTATCGAAATGATAACCTCCTATTGTGCCGCTGTCAACGGCGGCTATCTCCTCCAGCCGTATGTTGTTGAGAAGATAGTCGATACCGAGGGCAACGTAGTCAAGAGGAACGAGCGTACAGTCCGCAGACAGGTCGTTTCGGAGGATACCTCGATAAAGCTCAGGAAGTGTCTTGAACAGGTCGTTGCGACAGCTCCCGAGCACAACGTTTCGATAAAGGGCTTCTCTATCGGAGGCAAGTCCGGTACATCACAGCGTAAAATGGAGACCGTCAAGGAAGGCGACACTATCGACTTCACTCAGGAAGAGGACGCAAGCAAGGAAGAATACTGTGCTTCATATGTCTGCTTCACACCGGCTGACGATCCCGAGCTGATACTCCTTGTAATGGCTGATATGCCGGATAAATCAGGCGATAACTACTACGGAAGCCGAGTTGCTGTTCCTACCGCTCAGGACATCATGGAGGAAGTTCTCCAGTATATGCATTTCAGCCCTGAGTACACCGAAGATGAGCTCCGCGACCTCGATGTCAAAGTACCGCTTCTTGAAGGCTCGATCGACGAGGCTGAGGCTACTCTCAAGGCGCTCGGACTTAAATACGAGAAGATCGGCAACGGCATAGACGTTATTTCGCAGTATCCGCTGACGGGTACACCAATGTCGAAGAACGGCTGCGTCTACCTGTATACTGAGAGCGGTCTGACATCCGAATACAGGCAGGTGCCTGATGTGAGGTACAACGATCTCTCGAACGCGAACGCGATATTGCAGACCTCGGAACTGAACTATTCAGCGACGGGCGCTTCGCCTTCTGCGGCAGGAGCATACGTCGCGGGGCAGAATATCGCACCGGGTACGATGGTGCCGAAGGGTACTGTTATCGAGCTTGAATTCAAGCTGCCGGAGGTTCTCTTCGCAGACTGACGCAGGTCATAGAAAATAATGTACGATAGCTGCCGGACGTTTGTGGTAAAATAGCAATTGCGAACGTCGGCTGAGCAAACGTCCGGCAGTTGTCGGATGCTAAGAAATATAAAGTACCGGAACACCGTTCCGGAAAATAAAAAGAACAGGGGGCAGTCAGAATGAAACTGAACGAATTACTCGAAAATAACGCGGTCACCTCTATCGGTGATACCGAGATAACATCAGTTACAGATAATACCGGAAGGGTAACAGAGGGAAGTCTTTTCTTCTGCGTCAAGGGCGGAAACTTTGACGGCCATACAGCAGCCGCTGATATGCTTGAAAGAGGTGCGGCAGCAGTAGTATGCGATCACGACCTCGGACTGGGCGAAAAACAGATAATCACTGACGATACCCGTGTTCTCTACGGTAAGGTATGCGCCGCATGGTTCGGACACCCCGAGCGCAAGATCAAAATGATAGGCGTTACCGGTACTAACGGCAAGACCACTATCACTAACGTCATCAAGCACATACTCATGTCAACAGGTCACAAGACCGGTCTTATAGGTACTATCCGCAACGAGATCGGTGACGAGGCGTTCGAGACCGGCAACACTACCCCTATGACATACGAGTTCATGAAGCTTCTCAATAGAATGGTAAACGAAGGCTGCGAGTACGTTGTAATGGAGGTCTCATCGTTCGGACTCGTTCAGAACAGGATAGGCTCTTCGTGGTTCGGCATCGCGCTCTTTACCAACCTCACTCAGGATCACCTCGATTACCACAAGAATATGGAGAACTACTATCAGGCTAAGAAGAAACTCTTCGACATCTGCGATTCCGCTATCTGCAATATCGACGATGACTACGGCAGACGTCTTTTCGGTGAGATCTCATGCGATAAGCTGACTTTCAGTACACGCGAGAGCGCAAGCTTCTACGCCGATGGCATCAAGATAAAGCCGACTGGTTCAAGCTTCTGGTTCTGCAACGAGGGGAAGTCACACTTCGTAAAGGCTAAGATACCGGGGCTTTTCAACGTTTCCAACCTCACAGCGGCTATGGCAGCCTGTCTGAAGGCAGGAGTGCCGCTCGATAAGATAATCGCTGCCGTTGAGAACTACTCCGGTGTCAAGGGACGCTGCGAGGTCATCCCGACAGGCAGGGACTTCACAGTCATCTGCGATTACGCGCATACTCCGGACGCTATCGAAAACGTCCTCAGAAGCGTTAAGGAGTACACCTCCGGCAGACTTATATGTCTCTTCGGATGCGGCGGCGACCGTGATTCCGCAAAGCGTCCGCTCATGGCGCAGGCAGCGGCAAAATACGCCGATAAGCTCATCGTAACTTCCGATAATCCGCGCACCGAAGATCCCGAAGCTATCATAAAAGACATCCTCACAGGACTGACTGATACGGAAGTTCCCTACGATGTAGTGACCGACCGCAGGGAAGCTATATATCATGCCTTGAAAATTGCTGAAAAAGGTGATATAATAGTTCTTGCCGGAAAAGGTCATGAGGACTATCAGATCATCGGTGAGAAGAAAAATCACTTCGATGAACGCGAGGTAGTTGCCGAAGGACTGAAGCTTCTCGGCTGAAATAACGGGCATATACTGTTTTCAGGACGATAGCTGCCGGACTTTTGCTGAGCCGACGTTCGCAATTGCCGATTTTACCACAAACCCAGCGCAGAGCCTGCGCCCCCTTCCACGGGGACACTCGTTTTACTCGCTCACTTTGTAAGAAAACGTTAATCTGCTTGCGCTCACGGCATTGTATCTGAATCATTTCACATTTTCAGATACAGTCAAGACTAAAACAAGCGCCGTAAACGGCGGTCCTGACAGTCTGCGTGTTTGTGATGTGGGGCAATTAAGCAAACGTCCGGCAGCTGTCGAACGCTAATAAGTATTCGTTCCCTAAAATAATAAAGATCAGGAGTTGTGCAGAAAAAATGACATTATCTTTCTGGGTGATATGCCTTATCGTATCACTCATTTCGTTTGCATTAGCCGGTGTATCAGGAATATTCCTCGTACCCTTCCTTCACAGGATAAAGTTCGGTCAGCCGATCAAAACTGAGGACGGTCCTCAGTGGCACGCCAAAAAGCAGGGTACTCCAACAATGGGCGGCTTCATGTTCATCATATCGTCCGTACTCACTGCGGTAGGCGGCTACTGGGTGTTCAGGATGCGCGGCGGAGTTGATACCACAGATAAGGAAACTCTCAACTGCTTCTATCGTATGATGAGCGTTGTGGTATTCTCGATGCTGTGCGGAAGTCTCGGCTTCATCGACGACTACATAAAGGTCGCAAGAAAGAATAACGACGGTCTCACACCGTGGCAGAAAATGGCACTCCAGCTGCTGTTTTCGGTCGGATTCCTCTTTGCGATATGGAAATTCGGCGATACAAGCACTAAGATTGACCTCGGATTCGCTGAAACTCCTTCACTCGGTGTCTTCTACTACATACTCATGATACCGGTGATGATATACCTCACAAACGCTGTTAACCTCACGGACGGCATTGACGGTCTGTGCGGCTCGGTGACATTCGTTGCGATGCTTGTCTATACGATATGCTGCGCTATCATCAAGGAATATGAAATGTCGCTGCTGACTATGGCGCTTGCAGGCGGATGTCTGGGCTTCCTCATCTGGAATCTCAATCCGGCAAAGTGCTTCATGGGCGATACAGGTTCGATGTACCTCGGTGCGGCAGTTACAGGCGTCGGACTTGTGCTGCATAACCACCTTCTCATGCTTCTGGTATCAATGGTGTATGTGCTCGAAGCGCTCTCAGTAGTCATTCAGGTGAGCTACTTCAAATACACCAAGAAAAAGACCGGCGAGGGTAAGCGCATCTTCAAGATGACTCCTATCCACCACCATTTCGAGATGAGCGGTTTCAGCGAATACAAGATCGTTGTAACATTTTCGCTCACCGGTATGATATTCGGCATACTGGGAATAATTACACTGTTGGCTTGCATTTGAGTCGTATTCTGAACGCTGCAAAGGAGAATAAGCATGGCAGAACGAAAAGTGAATAAAAAAAGGTCTGACCGCAGCTTGTGGAAAACCTTTGCAGGAGAGGGAAGGAACGGAGATATAAGTCTTTCGTTCTTTGCCTATGTTATGATACTTCTGGTCGTTGGTATCGTAATGATGTCATCGGCGAGCTATGCGTGGGCTTACAGCGAGCACGACGGCGACGGTCTGTTCTACGCAAAGAATCAGGCTAAGAGTGCTGTCATCGGATTCGCTGCGATGATATTCTTCATGAAAATGGATTACCACAACCTCAAAAACATAAAGCTTCCGGTGCTGAAAAAGTTCAACATCGCGGGACTTTTCTACGTCAGCGGTGTGCTTCTCCTTCTGCTCGCGCTCCTCATCGGTAACGACGAGGGCGGTTCTATGGGCGCTAAGCGCTGGCTCACCCTCGGACCTGTAAACTTCCAGCCCTCCGAGGTCGCAAAGCTGGCGATAGTAATTTTCTTCGCATATCACATGGAACGCGATGGCAAAAAGATGAACACCTTCAAAACGGGTATCTTGAAATATGCCGGATATATGAGCGTTTACGCATTTCTGCTCTACTTGGAGCCGCACCTTTCAGGTCTTATCCTCATCGTTACTATCTCGGTAGCTATGGTGCTCTGCGGCGGTGCTAACAAGAAGCAGTTCATTCTTCTCGGCGGCTCTGCGCTTGCGATCGCGGTAATTATTATCTCATGGCAGGCTCAGATCGAGGACAGCTATGTTTCAACACGTATCAGATCATGGCAGGATCCCTTCGCGGACGTTCTCGATGACACATGGCAGACTGCCAACTCGATAATCGCTATCGGTTCGGGCGGTATGTTCGGTCTCGGACTGGGCAATTCGCGCCAGAAATATATGTATCTCCCTGAAACGAAGAACGACTTCGTTTTCCCGATAGTCTGCGAGGAGCTCGGATTCGTGGGAGCTTTTGCGATAATCATAGTATTCTTCCTTCTCATCGTGGAGGGCTATTCGATAGCTGTACGCTGCAAGGACCGCTTCGGAATGCTGATAGCAGTCGGCATCACGACACAGATAGGCATCCAGACAGTCCTCAATCTTGCGGTCGTAAGCAACCTGATACCGAATACCGGTATCAGTCTGCCGTTTTTCAGCTACGGCGGTACAGCCCTCATAATGCAGCTTGCTGAAATGGGCATAATGCTGAATATCTCGCAGCAGAGATACTACCCCGAGGACGAAACTGCAAGGAAAAAAGTTGCAGAGGTCGAGGAAGAGACCTATATGCTCAAAAATGCGTAAAGGAGAGTCAGTATGCGAGTTCTTATTGCCTGCGGCGGTACCGGCGGACACATCAATCCCGGCATCGCTATCGCAGATATGATAAAGGAAAAATATCCGGATTCGGAATTCCTCTTTGCGGGAACTCCGCGCGGTATGGAGTCGAAGCTCGTACCAAAGGCGGGTTACAGGCTTGAAACTATAAAGGTTGCCGGTTTCCAGCGAAAGATCTCGTTTGAGAATATCGGCAGAAACGCAAAGGCGCTGGCTTACCTTGCAACATCAGGTAAACGCGCAAAGGAGATAATCACCGGATTCAAGCCGGATATTGCGATCGGTACAGGCGGCTATGCTGCCGGACCTGTCATCAGAAAAGCAGCAAAAATGGGTATCCCTACTGCTATCCATGAGCAGAATGCCTATCCCGGAGTTACTAACCGTCTGCTTTCAAAGGAAGTTGACTACGTTATGCTCACGGTCATCGAGGCGCTCGATTTCATGGATAAGAGCAAGTTTGAATACAGCGTTACCGGACTTCCCGTGAGAAGCTCCATTAACGCATCCCTCAGCAAGGCGGAGGCACGAAAAAAACTCGGCTTCAATGACGATTTTACTGTGCTTTCTTTCGGCGGAAGTCTCGGCGCAGGATGTATCAACGATACCATGACTGAGGCTATCAAATGGCACGTTTCCAAGGGACTGAAGATAAACCACATCCACGGCTACGGCGGCATGGGCAAGGACTCCTTCCCGCAGGCTATGAAGGCTGCCGGTATACCGCTGAAGTCCGACAGGCTGAGGATAACCGAATACATAAACGATATGGACGTTTGTCTTGCAGCAGCAGACCTCGTTATCTGCCGCAGCGGCGCTTCAACTCTTGCAGAGCTCGAAGCCGCAGGCAAGGCTTCGATACTGATACCTTCGCCGATAGTTGCAGGCAATCACCAGTACCATAATGCTATGGTGCTCGGAAAAGCCGGCGCAGCGGTCGTCATCGAGCAGAAGGATGCTTCTCCGGAAAGACTTGTTTCCGAGATCGAGAAGCTCTATAATGAGCCTGATAAGGCAGAGGTCATGTCGCAGTGCGCGAAGAATTTGTGCGTTACGGATACCAACGAGCGCATTATGGCTGTCATAGAAAAGCTCTTAGCTTCAAAAGCTATCAGCCGTTAGCCTTTAGCTGTTGCGGTTAAGGATCTGAAATGTGACCGCAGCTGAGAACTATCCGCTTATCATGTAACTTTTTTCCGCCTTTCAGCATATTATACACAAACGGCTGAGAGGTGGTAATATGCAGAAACTTATCGTTGAAGGCGGAAAGCGTCTGAGAGGCGAGATCAAGCTTCAGGGAAGCAAGAACAGTTCGCTGCCGATAATTGCGGCGGCGCTTCTGAGCAGAGGCGAATGTGTATTGAGGAACTGTCCAGAACTGAGCGATGTCTATGCGGCTTCGAGGATATTCAACTGTCTCGGAACGAAATGCAGCTTTTCCGAAAATACCGCGGTGATAGATTCCTCATCACTCAACGGCAGCGAGATTCCCGAGGAGCTTATGCGCGAGATGCGTTCCTCGATAATATTCATGGGCGCTATGCTCGGGCGCACCGGCGAATGCACTGTCAGCGTACCGGGCGGCTGCGAGCTCGGACCTCGTCCGATAGATATGCACCTTGCTGCGATAAGGAAAATGGGTGTGGATGTCCGCGACAGCGGTGGAAGGATAGTCTGCCGTGCGCTTAACGGAAGGGCGAAGGGTGCTAAGCTTTCGCTGGCATTCCCGTCGGTCGGTGCGACCGAGAACGTTATCCTCTGCGCTGTAACGGCAGAGGGCGAAACAGTCATCAACAACGCCGCGAGAGAGCCTGAGATATGCGATCTCTGCGGATTCCTGCGGAAATGCGGCGCGGATATTTCCGGCGACGGCGAAAGCAGGATAATAATAAACGGAAAACAACAGCTTCACGGCTGTGAATATACTATCATGCCGGATAGAATTGCCGGCGCGACTTACCTCTCTATGGCGGCTGCCGCAGGGGGCGAGATAATACTTACAAATGCCTGCGTTCAGGAAATGGAGCCGTTCCTTACAGTGCTCGAACAGACCGGATGCAGCATATATACAAATTCTGACAGGATATATCTTCGCTGCGGAGCACGTCTGAAAGCTCCGCCCGACAGGATAAGGACCATGCCGCATCCCGGTTTTCCTACCGATGCACAGGCTGTCCTGATGTCGGCACTCACCCTCGCTGAGGGCACGAGCGTATTCGAGGAGAATATTTTCGATTGCCGCTACCGTCATGCCGATGCTCTTGTGAAAATGGGAGCGGATATACAGGTCATGGGGAAGATAGCGGTAGTCAGGGGAGTTCAGCGTCTGCACGGCGCTTCGGCAGAGGCAACTGACCTCAGAGGCGGTGCGGCTATGCTTTGTGCGGCACTCGCAGCCGAGGGGGTCTCCGAGATAAGCAGGATATATCACATCGACAGAGGATATGAAAAAATTGAAGAAGCAGTCGCAGGGCTCGGAGGAAAAGCAGTCCGGAGCGGCTGAGAAAACGGAGAAACTATGAAGGATGTAGAGAAGACCAGCGTTGAACGCCAGAACAGCAGCAAGCGTCTGCGGAGGCGAAAGCGCAATTTCAATATTTATGCTGTGGTAGTCATGCTGCTCGTGCTTACGGCAGGCATAACGATAAGTTATACTTTTCTGTTCAACATCAGCGAGATAAAGGTCTCGGGCGAATCGGATATGTACACCGCCGAGCAGATAGTGGACGCTTCCGGCATAAAACAGGGCGATAACCTCCTGAGACTGAAACCGGAACAGGGCGAGAAAAATATCCTTGATAAGCTGCTTTATGTTGAATCGGCAACTGTCAGCAAGGACTTCCCTTCATCGCTTGAAATAAGCGTAACACGCTGCGTTCCGGCTTACAATATCAATTATGACGGCGGAACTCTCCTCGTGAGCAAAAAAGGCAAGATACTCGCGGATAACAGCTTCGTGACCGACGGCCTGCCGGTAGTTTACGGCTATGAGCCGTCTGTAACAACTGCCGGAAAGAACCTCGAATCCGGAAATCTCCATAAAAAGGACGCCTTTGCGGAGCTCATGAACAGTCTCGGGGATTCCGAGGATACAGAAGTTGTATCAGTCGATATGAGCGATGAATTCGCTATCAATATCAAGTACAAGAACGGAATAATGTTCAAAATGGGCAACTGGAGCGATGTTGAATACAAACTCTCACTTGCGGACAATATCATGAACGATGTCAACGTCAAGGGCAAGAAGGGCTATCTCACAATGGTAGGCACGAATCAGTGCAGCTTCAGAATGACCGATGAGCCGATAAAATCACCGGGCAGCAGCGATCCCGATAAGTCCGAGGCATTAGGTCCGGACGGAAAGCCCGTCAGAGGCGAGAATAACCCCGATCAGCAGAAGCTCTTCGAGAACGAAAACAAGAACAAGAACCAGCAGCAGGATCAGCAGCAGGGGAATGTTCCCGATAATAATGCCGCTAACGGCTACGACCAGAATCAGTACGGCGGCTATGACCAGAATCAGTACGGCGGCTACGACCAGAACCAGTACGGCGGCTACGACCAGAATCAGTACGGCGGCTACGACCAGAACCAGTACGGCGGCGACTCGGTACAATACTGATATACCGTCCTGAGCGGCACTTTAAATATGTACAAAATGCTGAAACAAATGAGCGCGTAATTGTAAAATGCGCCGAAAATGAAAAAATTCAAATTCTTACTTGAAAAAGATACGATATTATGATACAATAATATGTGTATTTACGCTGAGCATATAATGCTGAGGCATGATGGACAGCGTGTCTTATCCCGGATGTAGAACGGGGTGACAGGATATAGAATAATGTATTATAAATATACAGGATAAATATTAGGAGGAGTTAAAAAATGTCAGATTTCAATTATGAGGAAGCTCTGGAACCCGATGTAAATATAAAAGTAATCGGCGTTGGCGGCGGCGGCGGAAATGCCGTTAACTGTATGGTAGAGTCCGGAGTCAATAACATAGAGTATATCGCTGTAAATACTGATGCTAAGGCACTCAATAAATCAAAGGCTACTACAAGAATACCGATCGGTACTAAGCTCACTAAGGGCAGAGGTGCCGGAAATAAGCCTGAAGTAGGTCAGAAGAGCGCTGAGGAAAACAGAGACGAGATCGAAACTCATCTCAAGGGCGCTGATATGGTATTCATCACAGCCGGTATGGGCGGCGGAACCGGTACAGGTGCAGCACCTGTTGTCGCTAAGATCGCCAAGGAAATGGACATACTTACCGTTGCTGTTGTTACAAAGCCTTTCCTCTTTGAAAGAGAGCAGAAAATGGCTCAGGCTGAAAGAGGTATCGAGGAACTCAGAAAATACGTTGATTCACTCATCGTTATCCCTAATGAAAGACTTCTCGTTGGTCTCGATAAGCCGCTCACAATGATGCAGTCATTCGCTCTTTCCGATGACATCCTCAAAACAGGTGTAAAGAGTATTTCCGACCTCATCGTTGAAGAAGGCTACATAAACCTCGATTTCGCAGACGTTTCTACTATCATGAAGAATGCAGGTCTCGCTCACATGGCTATCGGTCACGGTTCGGGCAAGGACAAGGCAAAGGAAGCTGCAAATTCCGTTATTTCCAGCCCGCTTCTCGAAACATCTATCGCAGGTGCAAAGAGACTCCTCATCAACATCACAATGTCCGAGGACATTCTTTCTTCCGATGTCGATGCAGCTACAAAGCTTATCACAGATCAGGCTGCAAGCGATGTAGAGTTCATCTTCGGTACAGCTTTCAAGGAAGATATGCAGGATGAGATGACTATCACTGTTATCGCTGCCGGCTATGATATTGACGACAATTCCTCTGATGACGGCATTTCTTCAGCAGACGATAGCGTTATCCAGATCGACAATCCTCTTATCGACGGTCTCGGAATCGGCGACAGCGGCGCTTCAAAGCAGCAGCAGCAGAATCAGGATTACGATCTTGACGACATCTTCAAGATGCTCGGTAACTAATAAAACTTCAAGCGGTCCATTACGGACCGCTTTTTTTGGCGGAGTGCCTCCGCTCCCTTCCACGGCGGGGAGCCCCCGCTGGCTTCCACGTTGACGCTTGTTTCACTCGCTTACTTTATCGCCATAGCCTACACGTACTCGCTCACGGCACTAATAATGGGTTGCAAGGGAGGTTCTCCCTTGCCGGATCCCAAAGGGCGGGGAGCCACCGCTGGCTTCCACGTTGACGCTCGTAAACTCGCTCACTTTATCGCCATAGCCTACACGTACTCGCTAACATCACAAACAATGGGATTCTAAAGGGCAGCGTGACGCTGCACCCTTCCACGTTGACGCTCGTAAACTCGCTCACTTTATTGC
>Ga0256404_1001305_pt1 | contig 61510 bp, 52 predicted proteins | sample RumenRJG_01DNA_FD_185990 | JGI IMG/M metagenome (GOLD analysis project Ga0256404, IMG submission 185990) | Bovine rumen microbial communities from Lethbridge, Alberta, Canada - RJG_01 | ecosystem: Host-associated > Mammals > Digestive system > Stomach > Rumen | place: Canada: Alberta | collected...
TCTGGTGTTTCGGAACCCCGCATGGCAGGTGTTCCGCTTTGCTCTGATCAGCACTTTTTGTTAAGTCCTTTTCAGAAGCAACTCTGATATCATACATCAGTCCGTTTCGATTGTCAAGCACTTTTTTGAAATCTTTGAAGCGGTCAGGCTCGTGATCTCTTTTGTGTTTGCCTCTTTCTTGACGGCGAATGCTATGATAGCACTTCTTTCTTCCGGATGCAAGCACTTTTTAAAATTAATTTAACAAAAATTTTAAAGATATTTCTTTTTCCGAAAGAAAAAGTTAATTTCACGGATTCCCGGAAATTAACTTTAAGAGTTCCAACTTGTGGATCTCCAGAGCGGAGAAAGAGGGATTTGAACCCTCGCGCCGGTTTCCCGACCTACACCCTTAGCAGGGGCGCCTCTTCAGCCTCTTGAGTATTTCTCCTCGCCTGATTCAAGCATTTAATATAATGTTGTTACGTTCTTTTTAAGAACGTACTAATGATTATAAAGTTTTGTTTCTGGTTTGTCAATTACAAGATACAGCTATTTTATTGCGCTCATATACAACATATACCGGTCTCCCGACACACAGCCTGAAGACCGGTTCTCTTTCTTTTTCTCAAGCGCACGTCGGTCAGCGCAGAATCTTCCTGCACGTCTCGTCGAGCTGCGCGTCACTCGGATGACCGGGCTTCCACAGAATGTTCTGACCATCGCCTTTATACCTGGGAATGATATGCATATGGAAATGGTGGACAGTCTGTCCCGCTGCCTCTCCATTATTCTGTACTATATTGAGTCCGTCAGCGCCGAGTTTCTCCTTGATCAGTTCCGCTGCGGCCTGCGCTGTTTTCATCGCGTCGGCTGCCCAGTCTGCCGGAATCTCGAAGAGATCGGCAAAGTGCTCCTTGGGAAGCACAAGCGCATGACCCTCTGTCGCCGGTCCGTTATCCAGGATCACCCGGAATTTCTCATTTTCACAGATTGTTCTGCTGGGAATCTCGCCATTTGCTATTTTACAGAAAATACAATTATTATCTTTCACCTTTGCCTCTGCCTCCTTTACAGCATATTCTGCACGCGCGTGTGCATTATGTGCATTTATTATAGCAAGGTGCAAAACGAATTTCACCTGTATTCATACTCCACATTTCCGAATCTGACTTCATCCCCTCTCTGCACCCGTCTCTTCTCATTCGGGTCCAGCTTCTCTCCGTTGACATAAGTTCCGTTCGTGCTGTCCAGGTCCCTGATCTCGATACAGCCGCCTTCCCCTTTATAGATTCGCGCATGTACGCGGCTCACAGAAGGGTCCGCAAGCACCACATCCGAATAGGCCTGCGCTTTCCCGACCGTAAGCGGCAGCGTCCGAAGATCGATCCTGCTTCCTCTGTCTCTACCGTACAGTCTGCCGATCATTTCTTTCTCACTGAAACGGACTGTATTGCCTGCCTCTTCACTGCTGAACCTGAAGTCCTCCTCTGTTCCCGATCCGAATACCGGAAGATCTGCTTCATCGCTCCTCGAATATGACGGTTCTCTGCGCAATTCTTCTTCCCTTTTCTTCTTATTCTTTTTGCGGAGCCGAATGACCGTCTCGGCGATGAACAGGAGTGCACAGAGCAGCAACAGGATCGATCCCGCTATGCAGAGCCTCCTCTCGCGCTGTGAAATATAGATAAGAAGCTGTACGGCGAACAGCCCGGCCGCTCCCAGGAGCAGAAGCACGATCAGCAGGATCCTGATGACCGCAGCCTTTCTCTCGGATCCTTTCTTCTGATCCGCAACGTGCTCAGAAGCTTTCTTCCTCTCCGCCACATCATCATCGGTCTCCGCATTCTGTTCCCGGTCCGCGCCATATGTTCTGCGCCGGTGGTCCGAGGGCTCTCCGCCCGGCTCCTCCCGGCCGCGCCTTTCTTCCGGTATGTTTTGGGATATATTCGCCTCCTGCCGGCTGGTCAGCGCTTTCTCCCACGGCAGCTCGACATCCTTCGCGGAGGCCTCTTCCCGGATTGCCTCCCTGAGCGCTTGCCGGTCGTCTCCCGACACCGAGCAGAGGCGATAAGCCGCCGCAGCCGCTTTTTTGTCCTTTCCGTCTATGCTGTCTGCCAGAAAACGGAAGACTTCAGGTTCGACGACTTCGCCCGGATAATAGGTAAAAAAGTACTTTCCTGATGAAAAATCATAGAAGATCTGATCCCCCGTCAGTACAAGGTGCTGCTCGTCCAGAAGATATTTTGAGAGCGACCCGGAGACATTGTCCATCATTTCCAGGAGTCTGAACAATTCTGTTCCGGGAATCTTGCGGCCCTCATACAGTCCGGTCAGGCTCTGCTTCCCGGTCGTGTCATAATACAGAAACCCCGTCCCGTCGATATGCCGCAGGCCGCACCGGAGAATCCCGTCGATTCGGTTCATCTCCAGCATCCTGTACTGGTAACCGGTAGTCTGGGCCTGAGGCGGACAGGGGATGATCATGTAAGTGTGCATTGTGTCTCTATAATACGTTGCTTTCATATCCGAGTCCTTTTGCTATTTTCCCAGCAGTTGTCCCGCTATGGCCGTCACTCTTCGGAATCTTCTGAAAGAGCGCGGCGGATCCGTTTTTCGCGCCTTCATCGTAACCTTCAGCTCCCATATGCCCTGACCGTCTTCCGCACCTGTCAACAGAGCCGGCGCCATACTGCCGCTCGCGCCTGCGCTGATCTCACTCCCGCCGCCCACCTCTGCCGTGCAGCTGTTCAGCATAAAAAAGCCCGACGTGTCGATTTCCGTTTTCGGAGCGGCGCCTCCTCTCACAATACTTTGCCTGTATGCCGCCGTGTAAAGGTCCTGCGTCATCCTGCATTTGTCATAGAGAAAAAACGTTACATATAAGAGCATGATCACCAGCGCAAATGCCGCGGGAAAAACCATGGCTGCTTCGAGCGTCATATACCCCTTCAGTCTTCTGTTCATCCTTACTCCCGTATTTTTCATGTATGTAATGTCATCACTATTTGCGCGGCAAGAAGCAGACTCTGCGCTGCCGCAAGAAAAGGAATGAAAGGGATCTTATCTCCCGCCCTTCTCTGTTTTGTCCACATGCCGATCCCACCCGCGATTGCCGCAAGGATCAGGGCGGTCTCCGCGAGCAGCACGGAAGGCGTCAGCCCTGACATAAGTCCGCTGACCAGAAGGCAGATCCCGTCTCCTTCCCCTATTTTCCCTTTACACAGAAAGCTCAGAAGCCAAAAGACCGCGCCCGGCAGCGCGCCCGCCCACAATTCGAGCCTGTCGATGCCGGACGGCAGAAACAGATTCGCCGCCAGCGCGGCTGCCGCAAATGAGGCAGGGATCCGGGCGGGTATCTCCCGTGTTTTTAAATCCGGGACCGCCGCCATCCACAGGAAAAGGCACCCCGCGGCAAATCTTACCGTATACTCTCTCATCCCGGCTCCGTCTCTGCCGTCAATGGCTGTCCGCGTGTCCTGCTCCGCATGCGGGACACGGCCTGTAGTGCCCTTTGGCCGTTTCACTCTCTTCCATCGAAATGTGTCGTACGATGCCGCCACAGTTTCGGTCTGCATGGTACCGGTTTCCTTCCTTTGTGATATACACGACCCCGCTCGTGCCCGGCCTGCAGCACTCGCAGGGGTAGTAGACAGAGCCGTCGCCGCTGCGCAGGCCGCCGACCTCCGAGGCCGGCACCGGTCTGACCTGGGGATTGAGATAGATGCATCCGGGGTCCGTGTGATACACCTCTCCGTACTTGGTCACGTAGACTTTTTCGGTATTACTGCCGTCTCCGGCCTCTGCCGGACCGGTCCCCGGCGTCCATCCCACCCAGGCGTGCCCGCAGTATCTGGCCTGCATAGAGAAATCCGGAAATGCCACGACACGGACAAAGGGCCTGATCCTGAGATTGACGATGATCTCAACTCTGTCCCCTTCTGTCATAATGCGCGACTGCGCAAAAGAAAGCCCGGCTTTGCCGCCGACCACGCAGGTATGGTCCCAGAAAGCCGCCCCCAGATAGGAGGTGACTTTGTTCCGCACAAAGGTTTCCGACAAGAGGAACGAGACCGCCCCGCTGCCGCCTTCGCCGCCGGAATCCGTCTGAGCTCCGCCGTCTCCGCCGCTTCCTGTCACGCTTTCTGTTCCGAACTTTGTGTAATACGCCGCCTCACAGATCTGTTCTCCGGCCTGCTGCAGCGCCGCCTGCAGGCCGCTCTGGAGCCGGATCGCTTCGAAAATAAACAACAGGTTCATCACGAAGAACAGAAACAAAGGAATGGCCGCAGCCGCTTCCAAGGTCATGCTCCCCTCAAAAGAAGGCGGGAACGATGTCCTTGCCGCTCTGTCAGGCGCCCGGAGAGGCTCATTTTCTTTTACATACGCACAGCCCAAGGACATCGCTCCCGCCTCCTTTCTCTCACATTCCATCCAAATCAGTTGTATCAGTCAGTTGTATCAGTCAGTTTTATCAGTAGGTTTTGTCAGTCACTCACATCATCAATTGTATCCGCTGCTTCCCTCAAAGAGGAACTGTGTCCCACAGGCCCCGGCCGCAGCAGACATCTTAAACTCGTCCATACACAGGTCCAGCCGAAAACCGCTGTTCCCGGTGATCCTGCGAAGGTCCATTTCCATCACATCCATTGTTCTCTGTGTTTTGACAGTGCTGCCCTCCAGGAGCAGAAGCCCCTGAAGGTAAGCGCTGTAGTCAATCCCCTCTCCGCTGTCCCTGTCCTTTATGGCGGTGAGCGGAGACAAAAGCTCATGTAAATGCGTCTGCCAGCTCGAATCCGTTTTTATGACCGGCACTTTCCCGCCCGTCATCAGAGTCCGCACGTCCTGGACACTCTCGAGATAGCTCCACGCCAGCGCCAGTGCGTTTGAGACCGGCTTTTCCAGATCCGGGTTGAACATGATCAGCGACACCGCCGCGGCGACCAGATGGACCTGTCCCATCCTCCCTTCATCTGTGAACAGATAAGCGCAGTTGGACGCCTCTCTGATCAGGAGCAGCCGGAGCGCGGTCGCTTCCAGATTTTCGCGGTCGGATTCTTTTCCGCACAGGATATACTCCGTCTGATAGCAGAGCTGTCCGTCCTCACAAGGCTTTGTACAGCTCCCCATCTTCTCGTAGATATATCTGTCAAACAGGATCTCATCCGCCTCCGGATACCTGTGCGAATTGGCGGCCATCATTCCTGTCCCCAGGTGTACCTCCCGTTCGCACAGACTCCCTCCGGCGTCCATATGCCTGTCGGAAAGTCCGTCCGTTCCGCCGAACACTTGCAGAAGGATCGGAAGAAACTCGAAGGATTCCATTTCGTTCACCATGTTTTCCGCCTCCGAGGGCTCTTCCGAAGCCGCTTCATACTCTTCCGGGGTCACTTCTGCTTCCTTTTCTTCTTTTTCTTCATTTTCTTCTCTCTTCTCTTTTCGTCCTTCTCTGAGAGCTTCTCTGAGCTCTTCCCGGCTCTCCTGCGTCTGCACCGTCCACTCTTTCCCGCTGATCTCGAGGCCTCTCCACTGATCAGCACTCACGAGCAGCTGCGCAGCCACTTCTCCCGCCGGGTCGGCCGACATATAAGCGTAGACCTGCTCCCGGACTGCTCTCCCTCCGTTGTCACAGGCGTATCTTGCTTCCGGAACCTGTACATCCGTGATCTGCATGGAAGTCCAGTCTTTGGTGCTCAAGAGAGGAACCGCTGACTTTCTCGTGCAGTTGCTCTCCATATAATTCCTGAGATGCTGTGCAAAGATTTCGTTTCCTCCCCCCGGTCCGCCGTAAGACGTATCCGTAAAAAAGAGGTCATATCTGCTGTGCAGCTCTTTATGGAATTCGGCCAGCGCCGCGTTCTGCGAGATCCGGCTCACGCTCTCCATCTGCATGCGCGCCGCTCCGATCCGCGCGCCGCCGATCAGCACCATATACAGAGTAAGGAGCGATACAAGAGTCAGCACAAGGTAGATCGTTATATACCCGCCTACTCTCCGGCTCTTTTCTCCGGCGGCGGAAGGTCGCTCATGGCCCACATGGTTTCCTCCCTCCACGCGCTCACTAACACTTTCCGCATGAGGCCGAGGAGATGATCGAATTGCTGTCGCTGCTGATCTTCTGGAACACCTTCTTGACGATGTCATTGAGCTGTTTCTTGAAAATAATGACCAGGCCGATCAGCACCACAATGATCAGTATGATCTCCACCGTCCCCATTCCTGCTTCATCCCGCATAAAATCTCTTGCCGTCTCTCTCATCCGTACTCCTTTCCTTTTGTACAATTCCTCATGTTGTCTCTTTCCTCACGCCGCAAAACTGTAATAGGCAGGAATTATAATGATCAGCATTGTAATAGCCAGCATCACGATCATCGGCAGCAGCAGCTTTGTCTCCGCCTCCTCTCCCAGCTTTCTTGCCGTGCTGCGCCGCTCCTCAAAGGACGCTTTTGCCTCCTGCTGCATTACAGACAGTAGTTCCTGATTTCCTTTTTTGAGATTCTGGGCCAAAATAGCGCTCAGCTTTGTGTATTGCCTGGACCTGCAGCGCTGGCCCAGCTGCGCATACGCCTCCGTCTCCGGCACGCCGCTGGCCAGCTCTCTGCACACCAGAAGGATCTCCTCATAGGCGCCCCGCTCTTCCATTCCCGCTTCTCTCTGCCGCAGGTAATCTTCTCCGAGTTTATTGAATGTACTGCGAATGCTCAGTCCCGCGCCCAGATAGAGCACAAATTTACTGATGATCTGCGGATAGTCCAACATCATCTGCCGCTCTCTCTTTACCACCTGGTCGTGCAGGCGGCTCCCCATGGCAGCCGCCGCAAGGAAGGCGACGATTCCGGCAAAGAGCAGCAGAGAGAGTCCCGATCCCGAGGGCTTTTCCTCCCAGATGATGGACTGATCCCCCACCCGGCCGGGAAGCGGAAGCATCTGATCGGCGGCGCTCTTTTCATCCGCGCTCCGGATGGCCTCCCTGATCCGGCTGCTTAGTTTTTCTTCTTCCGAGAGTTCCTGCCCGTAGACCGCGGCCTCGTATTCCTTTTCATAGCGCAGCCCGCCTGCCGTCCCATTGTCATAGGTGAGCACCGCCGTGAGCGTCACAGGCCTGCTCTCGCCCTCCACCATTCCGAGGTTCCCGACTGTCCCGTCCGCGTCGATCAGCGCGTAGCTGCTGCTCTCCCAGACGATCTGAAAGGGGTACCCCTCCACTTCCTGAGGAAGGTCAAGCGGTCTTGTCACATGGCGCAGGCTCGGATTCTCTCCCCGGATCTTTTTCGGGAGAAGCGCAAATAGGCGCTCCGCCAAGGCCTTCGCCTGTTTCTCATCATACCTGCGCGAGCGGACCTCCAGCCGGTAGCTGCCCTGATAGGCGGGGCTGCTCTCATCGCCCCTCTGCTCCCGGCCGGTTTTTCCGTCCGCCGCGTTCTCGCTTTCACTGCCCGCCCCTTCCGCGGCGGACCTCTCACCGTTTTCCGCTCTCTGCACGATATAGGCGTCCAGCTGCGTACTTCGGTCCTCTCCGCCGATCTCCTCTCTCACAAGTCCGCCGCCCTGTAGGAGCATGTTACCTTCGGCGGCCGCGTACCCTGCGGCGGCCAGAATGTCGCCGACAAGAAGGATCATGAGCGCGATCCGGATCCGCTCCACATAAAAGCGCCTCTCTTCTCCCTCGAGCTTTCCGTACGGATACAGGACCGCGAGGTCTCTGCGGATCCCGCTCTCGTGAAAAACGTTCCTTCCCTTGCTCTTTTGCCCCAGCGCCCTTCCTTTCTCGTACAGGAAGACGGCCATTCTTGTCATTCCGGTGCCCTCCGCATCTCTTGAGAGGAAGTACAAAACCGCATAGCCCGCCAGGATCAGACTGTAAATGTATATTTCCACCTGTTCTTCCTCCCTCACAGCGTTACCGCCAGAATCTTCTCCGACAAAAACAGCGCGCTCAGATAGGCGCCCAGACACAGGGTCATAAACGCCACCCCTTCGAGGTTGTGGTAGAGAACGTCGAAAAATCCCGGAGATGTGATCCCGATATAGAAAATGATCATAAAAGGCGTGATGTCCATGATCCTCTGCTCAAGCCGGCGGTTTCCCAGCATGATGCTGATCTCGTTCTCCACATCCAGCCTCTCCGCGATCAGAAGCGACGTCCTGGACAGAATCTCAGTCATGTTGCCGCCTCCTCTCTTCGCGATCCCGAAGACCTCCGCGAATTCCCTGATCTCCTCCGTCCCACCCCTCTGCGCAAAGTCCTCAAGGAGCTTTTCAAGCGGGATTTGGTTGTCCAGCCCGGCCATCATCCTCGCCGTCTCTCTTGTGATCGGCGCGTATTTGCCGTACTGATAGACCATCTCCCGGTGCCCCTCTCGAAAGGCGTTTTCCGGGGAATCCCCGGATCTGAGCGCGTTGTTCACGCTCTCGAGCAGTTCCCGGAACTGACCCGACAATACCCGTTTCTCCTTCTCCCTTTCTCCTCTGATCCTGTGCCTGCAGTAGGGGATGGCAAAGGGCGACAGGATCAGCGCCGCCGTCCAGGACTGATAGAAAAGCCATGCCGCCGCGGCCGCCATTGCGACCCCTTCCGCCAGGAACAGAATCGTCCGCTCAGAGATCAATTCCCGCCAGGTCGAACTTAAATCTCTGACGGATCTCTTCTTCTTTATCCCAGACGCCGATGATCTTCCCATTCTCTTCTCCCGTCTCTCTGAATCTGTATAATGTGGACAATTTGATCTGCCCCTCTTCGACTCCCAGGACTTCCGCCACTTCCAGGAGCTTGCGGCTTCTGTCCCGCATGCGTCCCATATGCACGATGAGGTCGATCCCCGAGCTCAGCTGTCCCCGAATTGCCGACACGGGCAGGTCCATTCCCATCAGGATCATTGTCTCGAGCCTGGAGAGCATGTCATAGGCGCTGTTGGCGTGCCCCGTTGACATACTCCCGTCATGACCGGTATTTAAAGCCTGGACCATATCGATCGCCTCCGGCCCCCTGACCTCGCCGACCACGATCCTGTCCGGGCGCATTCGAAGGCTCGCCTTGATGAGATCCCGGATGCTGATGGGCCTGCATCCCTCCACATTTGCGTTACGCGCCTCCATCTGCACCAGGTTGGGCACATGGCGGATCTGAAGCTCCGCATTGTCTTCTATGGTGATCACTCTCTCGCCCGGATCGATGCAGTCGGACAGTACGTTCAGAAAAGTAGTCTTCCCGGAGCCCGTCCCTCCGCTGATGAAAATATTGAGGCCGGCCCTGACGCACTTGCCGAGGAACTGCGCGATCTCTTCCGGTATGGATCCGAACCGCAGCAGATCCTCCATAGTGATCGGGTTCTGGGGAAACCTGCGGATGGTCAGGATCGGTCCGTTGACCGCGATCGGGCTCAGGACCACGTTGACCCGGTCGCCGTTCTCAAGTCTGCAGTCCACGATCGGAGAGGATGTGTTCACAACACGATTTGAAGCGCCAACTATACGCTGAATTACATCATCCAGCTTCTGCGCCGATGAAAAGCTCCCCGGATAGCGGGAAAGCTTTCCCGCTTTTTCGATGAAAATATTGTCCGGCCCGTTTACCATGATCTCCGTCACCTCCGGGTCCTCGAGCAGGTCCTGCAGAACGTCCATCCTGCGGATGGAATGGAACAGGTCCTGCCGGAGTCTCTTTTTTTCCTCCAGTGTCAGGAGCGGCAGGGCCCCCGCGCCTCCGAGGGTGAGATGTCTGTCGATCAGGTCCAGGACTTCGCTGTCCGGTACTTCTCTGGAAAAGTCGATCCCGCTCATGATGCTGCTGCGGATCTCCTCCCGGATCGCGAGATAAGATGCGTTCACAGAAGGCCCTCCTCTTCAAGGATTCCCCTGACACAGGAGGCGAGCTCCCCGTGGGTCATCATGAAGATGTTGCCCGGAAGTTCCCGGAAGACCGGCAGCCGGCATCTTCTCGTCTTCATGAAGATATCCTCATACTGCGCGCTCCGAAGCAGCATCTCGTACTGGTTCATCTTGGCCTTGGCAAATCCGTCCTCTCTGGTGATCGTAAAGATGTAATCGCACTGCCGCATGATCTCGAATACGCCGTCCGCGTGTTCGCTCAGATCCAGTATGCAGTACTCGTATTCCGTCACTTTTTCGATGGTGCGCAGAAGCTCCAGCCACTGCTCCGCCTTGATCGACCGCAGCAGGACAAAGGATTCAACGGGAGGAAGAAGGTCCAGTCCGCCGACCTTCTCCGTAATAAAGCTCAGCTGCCCCGCCAGCTTCTCCCTCGCGCAGTCGTTGAAATACAGAAGATCGCTGACCGTTCCCCGAAAGCTTCGGCTGAGCATGTCCTCGAGACCCGAATACGCCTCGAAATTCAGGTAGAGCACGGGAGCGGAGGCCGAAAGGAGCTGCCCCATACACAGGGCGAACGTTGTCTGGAGGCACCTGGTGACAGGTGAATAGATCCCGATCCGCTTCATGGGCCCGGCGTGGCGGACGCCCTCCGAGACTTCCTCTTCCTGCGTCACGCACAGTTCCCGGATCCTGTCGCAGATGTTCTCCACCGACTGGTATTTGCTCATGTTTTCCGGCTTGTCCATATAGACGCCGCTCTCATTGAGCAGAAGGATATCGGTGAAGCCGGCTTTCTCTATTTTGTCCGAGTACTGGGACTGCGCGATCACGAGAAGCCTCGTATCCCGGGGATTTTCCCGCTCCAGCATCAGATCGCTGCTTGTGTACAGATAAATGTCCCGGGACAGCCTTCCTTCATGCCGGAGGTATTCCATCAGGTGTTCTCCGTAGGAGACTTCGCTGTCGCAAATGCAGATCCTGCGCGCGGGGTTCCCGTCTCCGCCCTTCGAGGCTGTGTTGTTCATAGGCATTTCTCCTTTCTTTCGGAAAGTGGGGACAAAGCGGAAGGGTCGGCAAAAAATCCCGTCCTTCGTCCTTCGAAAATATGCGCATCTTGTCAAAACAGGGATGGGCTCTGGATTCCAACCTGCTCGAGAAGCAGACAGAGCACGACGCTGATGCCGATCGGCACAGCAAAATGAACGGTCCGGGAAAGATCCCGGTATCTGATCAGCAGAACCGCGGAGATCACCGCGCCGATCAGAAAAGAAAGTACGATACTTAAAAGAAACCATCCTGTCCCCATCAGGGGCGCCAGGGCCATCAGGAGCTTGATATCTCCCGCCCCCAGGCCTCCTGTCCTCCAGAAAGGAAACAGGAATAAAAGAGTGGCGGCCATTGCCGCGAGAACTGCCGGAACCTCTTCCGGTGAGTGGCAGGCCAGCAGCCATATACCTCCTGCCAGAGTCGGGAGAGTCAGGAAATTGTAGACTCTGCCCCGCCGCAGGTCCGACGCTGCCGCTGCCGTCACGAACAGGATCAGAACTGTCCGTCCGCCTTCGGTCAATGGCTTCACCTCCTTCCTCCGGCTGGTGAAACTGATTATAAAATGAGGGCAGACGTCCGCACAAGACCTTTCCCGCAAATTTTACAACTTTGTTAAATCAGACGAAACCCGGTGGAATTTCCACCGGGCCTTGGCCGGAAACCTTGATTTTAAGCCGCTTTGCGGCATCCAAAATCGGTAATGAACATCATTGCAACTGCAGGACAGGTTTTATATAATAAGACTACCTCAAAGTGAGGAGAAACATTTATGAACGCCGCCTTTCGCGATGCGAAGGGCAGAAAGAGGAGTATAGTATTATGGCTAAATTTGTTTGCACTGTCTGCGGTTACATCTACGACGAAGAAGTCGGCGATCCCGATAACGGAATCGAGCCCGGAACCCTTTTTGCAGACCTTCCCGACGACTGGGAATGTCCTCTCTGCAGCGTAGGCAAGGAAGACTTCGAAGAAGAAGCCTGAGGCCTTTCGGTAAAACTTCATAGAGACAATTAAAAGAGCCCGCGCACTGCCTGCGCGGGCTCTTCCTGTCAAGGGATGTTCCCCTCTGTATTCAGTCTTATCTGGCCTCTCCGAAGACGTCGTCCACGATCGCCTTGACGGTGGCGGCCGTCTTTCTGAGTTCGTCCAGCTCCTCCTCGCTCATCTCCAGCGGTACCAGACACTCCACGCCGTCCTTGCCGACGATCGCGGGCATGCTCAGCGCCAGTCCGTCAATATCGAACGCGCCGTACATAAGGCTCGATACGGGAAGTACGGACTTCTCATCGCGCACGATGGACTCGCATACTCTGCGGACAGCCATGGCTACGCCGTAGTAAGCAGCTTTTTTCTTCCTTGTGATCATATCCGCACTGCCGCGGACTTCTTTCGCGATCTGCTCAAAATACTCTGCAGGATCCGGATAGCCGCGCATCTCGCAGAACTCGCGGATCGGAACGCCGGAAACGGTCGCGCTGCTCCAGATCGGAACTTCTCCCCGTCCCTGCTCGCCTACCATGTAAGCGTGAATATTGCGGGCGTCAACGCTCAGTTTTTCGCTCAGGAGAGATCTGAGTCTGGCCGAATCAAGAACCGTACCGAGGCCGAGGATCCTTCCCTCTGCCCATCCGCTGATCTTCAGCGCCGCATAGGTGAGGATGTCAACCGGATTCGCGACGATCAGCATGATCCCTTCCTCGTTTTTCTTCGCGATCTCGGGAATGATCTGCTTGAAGAGCGCCACGTTCTTCTCTACGAGCTCGAGTCTCGTGTCGCCGCGCCTCTGCACCGCCGCTGCCGCCACGATAATGATCCCTGCATCTGCCAGATCATCGTAGCTGCCCGCGTAGATCTTCATCGGCTTTGCGAACGTAAGGCCCTGTGCGAGATCCATCGCCTCTCCCTCTGCCTTCTCGGGAGCCGCGTCGATCAACACCATTTCGTTGAACAGCCCGCTCTGCATAAGGGCAAAGCAGGACGCCGCGCCCGCGCTGCCACAGCCAACCATTGCTACCTTCCTCTGATTCAATGCCATAACAGAACCTCCTCCAAAATATTGCATTATCAGTTCTTATCGCTAAACCCCGGATCTGCCGCTATATCAGCTGTCAGACTGCCCCCATGCTGTCCTTGCTCCGCCGGCGGGACCCCTCCCGCCCGGCGGTTTTATTCTGTTTAAGGCTCGCAGCGCGAGCCGCTGCGCCGCGTGCGGGCTGACCAATGGCAGCATCTTCCTTTCCGCACGCGTGTGCATCAAATAACTCAGTGGGGGACTATCCCCCCTGTGTTATTCTGCCGCAGTCAGTCCGAGCTCATAATTGACGTACTTGATGACCTCGTCAGCGTCAATTCCGTGCACCATGCAGGCCTCGCTGAGAGATTCCATCTGTGAAGCCGGGCAGCTGATGCAGCCCATGCCGCAGTTCATAAGGACGTATGCCGCCTCGGGATATTTTCTCAGGATATCCGCGATCAGCATACTTCCGTCAATAGGTGTCTTATCTTCCGTTCCCATGTCAAAACTCCTCCAAAATTATTCTGAAAAACACTCTGTAATTATGATTATAGGGATTTCTCACTACTTTGCAAGCGTTCCCTCAGCTTCTGCAGAGCCGTAAAAAGGAAGAACGCGGCGATGTTGCAGAGCACTATACTGGCGCCTGTGGGCGCCGCGTACAGATACGATATGACAAGTCCCGTGACCAGGCAAACCGTCGAGACAATCGCCGAACAGATCATTACCGAGCGGAATGTGATGCAGGTCCGCATGCTGGTGACAGCCGGAAATACCACCAGGCTGGAGATCAGGAGCGACCCCATCATCCGCATTCCCACGACGATGATCAGCGCTGTCAAAACAGCGATCACCATATTGTATAACCGCGCATTCAGTCCTGTCGCCCTCGCAAAGGTCTCGTCGAAGGTCACCGCGAAGATCCGGTTGTAAAAGAATACGAACAGAGCCAGGATCACCGCCGAGACGACCCCTGTCAGCACCACGTCTCCCTCGGACATGCTCAGAATGCTGCCGAACAGGTAATTGTAGACATCCGTGTTCATGCCCGTGGTCATCGACACCACCATGACGCCGACCGCCAGCGATCCGGTGGAGATCAGCGCGATCGCCGCGTCTCCTTTGATCTTGCTGCTCTCCGACAGGCGCAGCAGCAAAAAGGAGGCCGCAATGACGACGGGAATCGCTACCGCCAGCGGCGCCGCGTTCATGGCCGTCGCGATGGCCAGCGCGCCGAATCCGACGTGGGACAGGCCGTCGCCGATCATGGAATAGCGCTTAAGGACCAGTGTCACACCCAGAAGGGCCGAGCAGAGCGCCACCAGGACCCCCATGCACAGCGCGCGCACCATAAATGGATATGTAAACATTTCCAAAATCAGATGAAACATTATTTGCGCACCTCTTTCTCCGTCTTCTGCGCCGCTTCAGGGCTTTCCTTTTTTACCTCGGGCGCCGGCGCCGCATCCGCGGCCGGCGAAATCGCCTTTTCGGGCGCCGCTCCTGCCGCCGGCGCCGGGTTCTTGGCCTGCGCCTTTTTCCAGATGTGGACCGCCTTGCCGCCGTCCATAAAGCTGTGGTAGGCAGCGCTGTGACGATAGTCCTCGCAGGTTCCGAAGAAGAGCTGCCGGTCCTCCCCCAGATGCAGGATGTGGGAAGCATAGTTGGTCGCGGCCTGCACGTCGTGGGACACCATGATGACCGTGATCCCCATCTCCGAGTTAATGCGCTCGATCAGCTTATACATGTTGATCGTGACAAGCGGGTCGAGTCCGGCTACCGGCTCGTCGAGCAGGATCACTTTTTTGGTCGCGCACAGAGCCCTCGCCAAAAGGACCCTCTGCTGCTGGCCCCCCGAGAGGTCTCTGTAGCATCGGTCCGCCAGATCCGTGATCTCCAGCGCCTCCATATTGCGGGCCGCCCTCTCCTTCTCAGCTTTGCCGAAGAAGGGGCGCATCCCCATGCCGGACAGGCACCCGGAGAGCACCACTTCCCGCACGCTGGCAGGAAAGTCCTTCTGGACCGGGGTCTGCTGGGGCAGGTATCCGATCTCCCTGGCGCGCAGGTCTCCCCCGAAGGTGACGTTGCCCGCGGAAGGCTTTTTGAGGCCCAGAAGCCCCTTCATCAGCGTGCTCTTGCCCGCGCCGTTCTCCCCGAGTATGCAGAGATAATCGCCCTGCTCTATTTTGAAATTAAGGCCGTGAAGGACTGTCACGCCGTCATAAGCAAATGCCAGATTGTCACAGCTGATCAGGCTCATTTCTTATCTCCTCCTCCGAGCGCTTCCCGGATCACTTCCAGGTTCTCGGTCATCATAGATACATAGGTCGCGCCGCTCTCCATCTGCTCCCTGGTCACGTTGTGGCAGGAATAGAAGGTGCGCCGCACCGCTCCCGTGCTCTCGCAGATCGCCCGGGCAATATTTCCGTTGGAAAACTCGATCGAGAATACCACGGGGATCTTCTCTTCCCGAACCTTATCGATCAGAAAGGCCAGCGTCGACGCACTGGGCTCCGATTCCGAAGAACAGCCCGGGAACGCGGCGTAGTAGTCCAGCCCGTACCTCTCGGCAAAATAGCGCACCGGAAATCTGTCTCCGAACACGATTGTCCTGCGCTCCGCGCTCTGCACGATCTCTTCAAACTGCCGGTCCACCTCCAGGATCTGCTCCTCGTAGGCCTTTGCATTGGCGAGATAGGCCTTCGCATTCTCCGGATCGATCTCCGCCATCTTCTGCGCGATCGCCTCGGTGATCTCGGCCGCCTTCACAGGGGACGTCCAGACGTGCTCATCCGCTTCTTCGTGCTCCTCGTGGGACGAATCGCCGCCGTTTATGTGTTCCGGCTCCTCACCCTCATGCTCATGATCGTGCTCTTCCTCATGAGAATGGTCATGGTCGTGGCCGCGCTCCTCCATCATGCCTTCCACGATCTCTTCGGCGACCGTATCCGTGATCTCGACCAGTTTCAATGTCTGCGGCTTGTGGTCGCCCATATTTTCCAGGATCCTGTCCACCCAGACATCATTTTCCGCTCCCACATAGATGAACAGGTCGCAGTTCTGGATCTCCTTGATGTCCAGCGGCGTCGGCTCGTAGGAGTGGATCTCCTCGCCGGGTTTGAGGAGCATCCTGACATGCGCCAGCTCCCCATTTCCGGAGATGGCCCTGGCGAAATCGTACGGGGGGAAAATGGTCGTCACAACCTTCATGCGGCCGTCATCCGGAGCCTGCTCCTTTACCGAGCACCCTGTAAAGGCGCCCGCCAGGATGACCAGCGCCAGAAGCAGCGCAGCGATCGGGGGCAGGTTCTTTCGTTTTCTCTTTTCGTTTCCCGATCGTCTCACTTGTTCCTCCTGCAGTCTCCGCAAATGCCGTAAAACAGTGTGCGCGTGCAGTCCAGCTCAAAGCCGCTCCCTTCGCTGCCCGAAAGGCTCTGCATCGCGGCTTCCACCGACCTGCGCTCGATGTGCACTACTTTGCCGCATTTCTCGCACTTTCCGTGGACATAGGCCGACTCCCCGCCGTGCTCTCCCTTGAACTCGTAGCAGGCGCCGGTCACCGCGTCCACCATATATTTGTTGACGGCTCCTTCCTCCACCAGGCGGTCCAGCTGGCGGTAGATGGTCGCCACGCCGATCGCGATGCCGCGCGCCCGCAGCTCGTCCAGGATCTGGCCGGCCGTCATATGCTCTTTTTCATTTTCCTGCAGGATCGCAAGGATCTGCTCTCTGTGTTTGGATTTATAAGAAGTTCTCGCACCCATTTCCGATTCCCCTGTAGAAATTCGCTCGCCGCCCGGTTTCCAGCGGCGCAAATTCGAAAATGATTCTCATTTTTGATTTCAGAATTTCAATTATAGTGAAAAACCCTCCTCTGTCAATAGCATTTTCTTCTTGCCATTAATTTTTAAACGCAATAACATGAAACTGTCTTTCGCAAAACGGATTAGAAGGAGGTTCCCCATGGGACGTACAATAAACGGAAAAACTGCTGTCCTCGCTGTGATCGGTGACCCGGTAGGTCACTCCCTCTCGCCGCAGATGCACAATTATGCCTGCGAGCTTCTGGGCCTGAATTACGTATATGTCGCCTATACCGTCAGGGAGGACGGCGTACCCGCCGCTTTCGACGCGATGCGCGCCCTCGGCATCCGCGGCTTCAACGTCACGATGCCCTGCAAGATCGCCGCTTTTGAACACGCCGACAGGCATTCGGAAGCCGCCCGGATCATCGGCGCCTGCAACACGATCATCAACGACGGCGGCGTGCTCACCGGCCACATTACGGACGGCGAAGGCTATGTCAATATGCTCCGCGCGAAGGGCGCTGAGATTGCCGGCAGAAAAATAACCGTCTGCGGCGCGGGCGGTGCGGGAACCGCGATCGCGGTCCAGTGCGCCCTGGACGGCGCAAGGGCCGTTTCCATCTTTAATCGAAGATCAGGTTCCTGGAACAGGGCGCTGGAGACGGCCCGAAAGATCAAGGCTGTCCGGCCGGACTGCCGCGTCGAAGTCTGCGACCTCGAAGATCAGGCGCTGCTGGCCGAAGAAATCGCGGACAGCGATATTTTGGCAAACGGCACGAATCTGGGCATGAAGCCCCTTGAAGACCGGATGGTCATCGCGGACCCTTCCGTTCTGCGCCCAGGCCTCATTGTCACGGACGCGGTTTACGACCCGGTGGAGACACGGCTCCTCAAGCTGGCAAAAGATGCCGGGTGCCTCACTTTCGGCGGCAAGGATATGCTGCTCTGGCAGGGCGTCGCCGCCTTCAAGCTGTTCACCGGTCACGACATGCCGGTGGAAGAGGTGAAGGCCAGGTACTTCGCGGACTGATTTTCGATTACATAGCATTGCACAGGAAAAATCCCTGCGTGCCCCGACATACATCAGGACTCGCAGGGATTTATGCATAACTCTTTTCACGCAGCTCATTTCACAGGCCGCCCGCTCAGCGCTCCCCCACGGGAACTTTCACAGGAAAAGGTCACTCACGCGATGGAGACGACTTTGTAATCTCTGTCCTCGACCGCTTCCTTGAGCTTCTCGTCCGCGACATCCGCGCTGAGAGTAACGATCGCTCTGCCTTCCTTGTGGCTTACGTCTGCGGAAGAGACGCCGTCGATCTTCTCGAGGACCTTCTTCACGGTCGCCTCACAGTGCTCGCACATCATGCCTTCGATCTTCATAGTCTTTGTCATAGCTTTTTCCTTTCTGCTGCGCTCCGCAGCTTTCCTCTCCTCGTTGTATTCCGATAAAAGCCTTCCGTCTGCATCTGTCTGCACCGGATTTTTCAGCTTTTCATCCCTTGCACTGCTGCGCATGTCAAATCCGTTAAGGCGCAGCGCGTTGGTGACCACGCAGAAGCTGGACAGGCTCATGGCCAGGGCTCCCAGCATGGGGTCCATGGTGATCCCGAGGGGGCTCAGTGCGCCCGCCGCGACGGGGATCAGTATTGAATTGTAGATCAGCGCCCAGAAGAGGCCCCACAAAATGGTCTTGTAGGTCTTCCGGCTCAGCCTTACGGCCGCGCTCACGTCGGTCAGCCGGCTGTTCATGAGCACCACGTCCGCCGCGTCGATGGCGACGTCCGTTCCGGCACCGATCGCAATGCCGATATCCGCTCTTGTGAGGGCCGGCGCGTCGTTGATGCCGTCTCCCACCATAGCGGTCCTGCCCTTCTCCTGCAGACGCCTTATGACTTCTTCCTTGCCGTCAGGCAGCACGCCCGCGACCACTTCGCTGACGCCGGCCAGCTTTCCGATCGCCTCGGCGGTCTTCTCGTTGTCCCCGGTGAGCATGACCACGTGAATGCCCATATTCTGCAGTTCCTTCACCGCCTGCGCGCTGTCCTCCTTGATGGGGTCCGCCACGGCGATGATTCCCAGAAGGGACCCTTCCCTGGCAAAATAGAGCGGCGTCTTCCCTTCCTGCGCCAGCCTGTCGGTGATCTCAGCCAGGTACTTCAGCCATCCGACCATATCGCCGGATTTGCCGCGCTGCGCGGTCAGCTTGGTGAGTATGAACTTCTGGCTGCCGCCCACGATCCATTTTCCGTCGATCACGGCCGAGAGGCCGTTTCCGGGCAGGGCTCTGAAATCCTGTATGTCCGCCGACTTCACGCCGCCCGCGAATCTTTTGATCTCCTCCGCCTTCTCTCCGTTTGTGTAGTCTACGATCGCTTTTGCCAGCGGATGCTCGCTCTGCGCCTCCAAAGATCTTGCCAGATACAGCAGCTCCTCCTCTAAGACTCCTTCCATGGGGATCACTTCCGTCACCACCGGCTGTCCGCTGGTGATCGTACCGGTCTTGTCCAGCGCCACGATCTGCACATTTCCTGTCTCCTGCAGGGCTTCCGCCGTCTTAAAGAGGATTCCGTGCTTGGCGCCCATGCCGTTTCCGACCATGATAGCCACGGGCGTGGCCAGACCCAGCGCGCAGGGGCAGCTCACGACGAGCACGGAAATGCCTCTGGCCAGCGCGGTTCCCACCGGCGCCTTGACGATGAAGAGCCAGATCAGAGTCACGGCGATCGCGATCGCGATGACTGCGGGCACAAAGACACCGGAGATGGTGTCCGCTATTTTGGCAATGGGGGCCTTGGTGGCCGCCGCGTCGCTTACCATCTGAATGACCTGAGACAGGCTCGTGTCTTCCCCGACGCGGGTCGCCCGGCAGCGCAGGAAGCCGGACTGGTTGAGCGTCGCAGAGGAGACCTGTGATCCCGGCTCCTTGTCCACGGGGATGGACTCACCGGTCAGCGCCGCCTCGTTCACCGCGCTCTCGCCTTCCAGGACAATACCGTCCACCGGGATGGTCTCCCCGGGCCTGACTACAAAAATATCGTCCTTCTGCACGAGGTCGATATCGATCGTCTCTTCGACGCCGTTCCTCTCTACGTTGGCCGTCTTGGGCGCCAGTTTCATGAGGGATTTGAGGGCGTCCGTCGTCTTCCCCTTGGATCTGGCCTCCAGCATCTTGCCGACCGTGATCAGCGTCAGGATCATGGCAGCGGATTCAAAATAGAACTCCATCATGTATTTCATGACAGCTTCGCTGTTGCCGTCTGCCTGCGCCCGGGTCATAGCCAGCAGCATAATGGTCGAATAGACGAAGGCCGCTCCCGAGCCCATGGCGATCAGGGTGTCCATGTTGGGCGCGCCGTGAAACAGACTCTTAAAACCGCTGATAAAGAATTTCTGGTTGATCACCATGACGATGCCCGCCAGCAGCATCTGCACGATTCCCATGGCCACATGATTGCCGTCGAAAAAGGCGGGCAAAGGCCACCCGAACATCATGTGCCCCATGGAGAAATACATGAGCACCAGAAGGAATCCCAGTGAGGCGATCAGTCTCTTTTTGAGGACCGGCGTCTCGTGGTCCTTCAGGGCCTCTTCCTCCGCTGCCAGTTTCGCCGTAAGGCTCCCGGCTCTTCTTCCCGCGCCGGATCCCTGCCCGGCGTCCTTGGGCGATGCGCCGTAGCCGGCGTCTTCCACCGCCTTCATGATCTCCGACGGCGACGCCGTTCCCTCCACGCCCAGCGTGTTGGTCAGAAGGCTCACGTTGCAGGACTCCACGCCCGGCACCTTGGATACTGCCTTTTCCACGCGCGCCTGGCAGGCCGCGCAGCTCATTCCCGTTACTGTATATTGATCCATAATTGTTCCTTCCCAAAGCTCATCTTTTGTTATTTCATCAGCTTCTGCAGCGTCTTCACCAGCTCGTCCACTTTTTCGCTGTTCCCCGCCTGCACATCCTCCGTCACACAGGTGTGGATATGATTGGCAAGCAGTACCTTTGTAAAGCTGTTGAGCGCCGCGTTGGCGGCCGCCACCTGGTTGATGATATCGATGCAGTAGGCGTCCTCCTCCAGCATGCGGCGGATTCCGCGCACCTGTCCCTCGATCCTGCTGAGGCGGTTGATCAGGTCCTTTTGCTCCTTCTCGGAGCGGACCTTGGTGCGGCAGCAGGCAGGTACCTTTGTGGCCTGCGCCTCATCGGCGCCGGATTTACTGCTCTTTATTTCGGGCGCTGCCTGGGCGCCGTACCCTTCCATCTGCATTCTTGTATCTCCTTACATTCTTCTTTAAACATGATCCCGTATTTCTTTTTCGTGCCCATTATATACCCCTATAGGGTATGTTGCAATAGGGAGTTAGTCTATCCTTTGGCTTCTTTTCTGCGGAGTTAGTCTGTCTTTTGGCTTCTTTTCTGCGGATCATACCCCGTTGGACTATTTGATATGTTTTTGATCGGGCTGCCCCCATGGAAAAATGAGCAGCATGACAAAAATGCTTAATATTAAGCCTTTCGAATGCCCGGTTGGATCAAAACTCAGATTTTGTGAGCGCCGGCCCCCATTTTAACACTTCCATAGGTTGCATGATGGAGGCCAGACGAGCAAAATTCTTCGCTCCGGTCCAACGCAGGAGATTTCCGACCTGATTTCAATGAAATTTGCCGTTTTGCCGAAAACTGTATGGAGGCCGAATAAGAAAAAAGTGCCGCAATAATCCAACTGCCTCTACAAGCTTCTCAAAAGATAGAATCACCGAGCATCCTTGCCCATGCATGCTATACTTTTGCTACAATGTATGTAATTTAACTCGTGTGGGTAGGAAGGAACTGTCCGAAGGGCAGCACGCACGCGACGCAGCGGCTCGCTCTGCGAGCCTTGAATAATCCCGAACCGAGCCGCAGCGCGGATAGATCGAAATGGAGAAACGTATGATAAAAGAATCTTTAAACGGACTTTGGAAACTGTCATGGGAAGGAATGCCCTGTGAGGAGATCCCGGGCGCGATCCCCGGCTCCGTCTACTCTTTTCTGCAGGATGCAGGTCATATGGAAGATCCGTACTACAGAGACAATGAACTTAAGGCCCTGCCGCTCATGGAGCGGGACTATGTCTTCACAAAGGCGTTTGACGCGCCGGAGAGCATCATGGAGAGCCGCCGTCAGGTCCTGCGATTTGACGGGATCGACACCGTCGCCGACATCTATCTGAACGACGTGCTGCTGGGGCACGCGGACAATATGCACTGCACCTGGGAGTACGAGGTCGCCGGGATCCTGCGCCTTCATGACAACCTGCTCCGCGTTCATCTCTCTTCTCCGACAAAATATATACAGAAAAAAGACGCGCAGCACCATCTGGGCGGCTCCTATGAGAGCATGCGAGGTTTCCCTCACCTGCGAAAGGCGCACTTTATGTTCGGCTGGGACTGGGGCCCGAGGCTGCCCGACCAGGGAATCTGGCGGGATGTATCGCTGATCGGATGGAATGAGGCGCGCATCGCGGACATAAGAATTCATCAGGAGCTGCGCACACCCGATGGACTTCTGATTAACGAAGCGGACGACGGATGGAAAGCGGCCCGCTCCGGGGACGTGGAGGTGAAGCTCACCGTCTCGACGATCTTGGAAGAGGACGCCAAATCATCGGATTCGGCAAAATATCCGGGATCGCAGGAGCATCCGGATTCAAAGGAAACTTCTAACTCCAAAGAGGCTCCCGGCAGGTGGGACGACCGCCTGCAGATCCGCCTGATCTCCCCGTCCGGCGAAGAAATGCGGCTCCAAAACGGCGTTCCCTTCTCCGTACCGAATCCTCAGCTGTGGTGGCCGAACGGGCTGGGCGCACAGCCGCTCTATCAGGTGGAGGCGGTTTACCGGGATACTGCCGAAATCCATGCGGGCAATGCCGAATCCGCTTCCGCCCAGACGGAAGAAAAAATCGTCAGACGAATCGGCCTCCGCTCCGTCACCGTGCAGCGCAGGCCCGACAAGTGGGGCGAGACCTTCGCCATGAAAGTGAACGGGCGGACCTTCTTTGCCATGGGGGCCGATTACATTCCCGAGGACAATATTTTGGCACACAGGAGCCGCGAAAAGACGGAAGAATTGCTGCAGATGTGCGCCGAAGCGGGTTTCAACGTGATCCGCGTCTGGGGCGGGGGCCTTTATCCGGAGGACGATTTCTATGATCTTTGCGACGATAAGGGTCTCCTGGTCTGGCAGGACCTGATGTTTGCCTGCGCCAATTACAAGATCACGCCGTCTTATGTGGAGAGCATCACGCGGGAGATCGCGCAGAATGTGCGCAGGCTCCGGCACCACGCCTCGCTCGGGCTCTGGTGCGGCAACAATGAGATGGAGCAGTTTGCGCTCGAAGGGGAATATGAAGGCACCGACGAGACGCGGGCGGACTACCTGATCCAGAACGAATATATCATTCCGGAAATCCTGCGCCGGGAGGACCCGGACACCTTTTACTGGCCGTCGTCGCCTTCCTCCGGCGGAAAATTCGACGACCCGCGCGATGAAAACCGCGGCGATGTCCACTACTGGGACGTCTGGCACGGAAACGCGCCGTTCACGGCTTACCGCTCCTATTTCTTCCGGTTTTTGTCCGAGTTCGGCTTCCAGTCCTTCCCCTGCATGGACACGATCCGGTCCTTCACGCTGCCGCAGGACCGCAATGTCTTCTCCTATGTCATGGAAATGCACCAGAGAAACGGCGGCGCAAACGGCAAAATATTGCAGTACCTGTCCCAGAACTACCTGTATCCGGGCAGTCTGGAACTGCTGGTATACGCATCCCAGCTGCTGCAGGCGGACGCGATCCGGTACGGGGTGGAGCATTTGCGGCGTAACAGACAAGACGACCGGTGCATGGGCGCCGTTTACTGGCAGCTGAACGACTGCTGGCCGGTGGCCTCCTGGTCCTCCGTGGACTATTACCATCGTCCCAAGGCGCTTCACTATGCGGCTAAGCGCTTTTTTGCCCCGGTTCTCTTAAGCTGCGCGGAGGAGAGCATGGCTTCCATGGGGCGGACTTGCATCAGTGAGCCGGATATGCAGACGTCGGAATCTTCCGGCGCTGCAGCCCGCGGCTTCAGCGCTGTCCTGAACGTGAGCAACGAGACCTGGGAGACCGTGCGCGACGAAGTGGTCTGGCAGGTGCGCGATTCCCTCGGCAGGATCGTCGCGGAAGGCAGCGAAGAGATCTGCGCGGCCCCCTTCAGCAGCTGCAGCTGCGGGAGACTGGACCTGTCGTGGATCGATCCCTACGAGCACCATCTCTTCTATTGCCTGAAGCGGGGCGGACAGAGCGGAACCGTGCTCTTTGTACCTCCCAAGCACTATCATTTCGCCGATCCGAAGCTGCAGATTTCCGTAGACGAAGCGATGGGAACCGTCACGGTCACGGCTTCTGCCTACGCAAAAGGCGTTGAGATCTGCGCGGGCGGCGATCTTCTGCCGGAAGATAATTTCTTCGACATGGAGCCCGGAAGCAGGATACTTAAGATCGCGCGCGGAAACGGCGCAAAGAATTCAGGTGCGGAACCGGCAGAACAGATCCGGGTCCGGAGTGTGTTTGATATTCATTGACTTACAAGAAACGGAGCAACAAATTGCGCTATTACATCGCTGACTGCCATTTTTTTCATGAGAGCCTCAATCATCAGATGGACTGCCGCGGCTTTGCCGACGCGCAGGAAATGAACGCCTATATGATCGAACAGTGGAACAAAAAGGTTCGCTGGAATGACGAGGTGGTCATCCTGGGCGACTTCTCTGTGGGAAAAGCGGAGGAGACCAACCGCGTGCTGGAGCAGCTGAACGGCTTTCTGTATCTGATCGAGGGAAATCACGATCGCTTCGGGCACGCCAAAGGTTACAACGCCGCCCGCTTTAAGTGGATCCGTCCCTACGCCGAGCTGCGCGACAACAGTCGCAAGGTCATCCTGTGCCACTACCCGATCCTGTGCTACAATGGGCAGTACTTGTTTGATGAAGAGGGTAACCCTCGCACCTATATGCTCTACGGCCATGTTCACGACACCTGGGACCAGCGGCTTATGGAGCAGGCGCAGGCGCTGACCCGGCAGCAGGACCGGACCCGCAGGGACGGCACGCAGTATAAGCTGCCCTGTCAGATGATCAACTGTTTCTGCATGTATTCCGATTACACGCCGCTGTCGCTGGACGAGTGGATCGAAGTCGACAGGAAGAGAACTGAAATAAAAGACTGAAATAAAAAACTGAAGCAAAGGTCAGAAATAGAGCAGACCCGGCGGAATTGCTGCCGGAAGAAAAGACAGAGCACCTTGATTTGATGCCCTCTTTTCGGTAAACTGTACACGTAGTTTGGAAATGATAACAAGGAGGATCGTTCGAAATGCTTGAATTTAAATATGATACACAGCTCCTGATCGATGGAGACGACTTGGACGAAGACGAAGTCTATGATTACTTCGTAGAACACTTTAAGGGTGACTGCCTGCTGGCCGTCGGCGGAGACGGAGACCCGATCAAGATCCACTTCCATACCAACGAGCCGTGGCTGGTACTCGAGTATTGTGCATCCATCGGCGAGATCTACGACATCGTCGTGGAAGATATGGACAGACAGAGCAGGGGACTTAAGGGCTGAGATATAAAAAGGGAATACCACAAAAGCGCAGGTTTTTCAAAATCTGTGATGTGCTGTACCCTGACAGCAGACATGGAAGATTAGGCATAAACGACCATATTCGAAGAAGCAACTCCCAATGATTTCCGGGGAGTTGCTTTTTCTGATTGAAAAGAGAAGGTTTTTTCCATAAATTCAGGCATAGCGATGCTCTATGGAAAAAATATCTCCCAATTACTTTCTTTGGCTCGGCCATCAGGTAAGTAATTGGGAGATGAAACTGCAGAATAACGGGTTTATGCCTAAGGGGCTGCCGCATTTTGACAAATGCGACAGCCCCTGCTGCTTACTCCGACTCACTTTCCGCGTCCACGCCGGCCTGCGCCTCTGTCGTGAAAGCGGTATCTTCCGTATCGCTCACATAATCCGCTTCTTCGTCCGAAATGGACCCGTTCATGGGAATCTCCCTGGGCATAGGCTTGCGGGTCAGGATCTTCATAAACTCTTCGCCGGTGATCGTCTCGCGGAAGTACAGGTACTCCGCCAGCTCGTCCATCTTGCGCTTGTTCTCCTGCAGGATGCTCAGCGCCTTCTGGTGCTGCCCGCGCACAAGTTCCACTACCTTCTTGTCAATACGCGCCTGCGTCTCAGCCGAGCAGGCCAGAGAGGTATCGCCGCCCAGATACTGGTTGGTCACCGTCTCCATGGCCACCATGTCGAACTCGTCGCTCATGCCGTAGCGCGTGATCATAGCCCTGGCAAGTCTGGTCGCCTGCTCGATGTCGTTGGAAGCGCCCGTCGTGATGCTGCCGAACTCCACTTCCTCCGCCGCGCGGCCGCCGCAGAGCGTGGCGATCTTGTTTTCCATCTCCACCTTGCTCATCAGGTAGTGATTGCCCTCTTCCTCCACCTGCATGGTGTAGCCGAGCGCGCCCGATGTGCGGGGAATGATGGTGATCTTCTGGACCGGCGCGCTGTGAGTCTGCATGGCTGCCACCAGCGCGTGCCCGATCTCATGGTAGGCGACGATCAGCTTCTCTTTGTCGGTCAAAATAGCGTTCTTCTTCTGGTATCCCGCTATAACAACTTCGATACTCTCCTCGAAGTCGGCCTGCGACGCGAATTTTCTGCCATCGCGCACCGCGCGAAGAGCGGCCTCATTTACGATGTTGGCCAACTCGGCGCCGGAAGCGCCCGCTGCCATTCTCGCTATTTTGTCAAAATCGACGTCCTGGCCGTACTTGATCTTCTTGGCGTGGACTTTCAGGATATCCACCCTGCCCTTGAGGTCGGGAAGCTCAACCGGCACACGGCGATCGAAACGCCCGGGCCTTGTCAGCGCGGGGTCGAGCGCCTCGGGGCGGTTTGTCGCCGCCAGAATGACGACGCCCAGGTTCTCTTCAAAGCCGTCCATCTCCGTGAGCAGCTGGTTCAGCGTCTGCTCGCGCTCGTCGTTTCCGCCCAGGGCGGAGCCGTCGCGCTTCTTGCCGATGGCGTCGATCTCATCGATGAAGACGATACAGGGAGCTTTCTCCTTGGCCTGCTTGAAGAGGTCGCGGACCTTGGAAGCGCCCATACCTACGAACATCTCCACAAATTCCGAGCCGGACATGGAGAAGAAGGGGACGTTTGACTCGCCGGCGACCGCCTTGGCCAGCATGGTCTTGCCGGTTCCGGGAGGGCCCACGAGCAGAATGCCCTTGGGCATGGTCGCGCCGATTTCCTTATATTTGCCGGGATTGTGGAGATATTCCACGATCTCCTGCAGGTTCTCCTTGGCTTCTTCTTCCCCTGCCACGTCGGAGAAGTGGATCCCTTCCGTGGACTTGACATAGACCTTGGCGTTGCTCTTTCCCATGCCGAACATCATGGAGTTGGCTCCGCCCGCCTGGTTCATCATCTTCTTGCTCAGGAAGGACCACAGGCCCCAGAAAATGAAGATGGGCAGCACCCAGGAGATGAAAAAGGACAGCAGCGGGGACATGGGCTGCACGATGTCGCTGCCGAATTTTACGTTGTGCTCGTGAAGGCGGTTCGCCAGATCCAGATCCGTCACCGGCGCGGTCGCATACACCTTGCCATCTTTGTCCGTGAACAGGATCTGGGAGGAAGAGATCTCCACCTCCGTGACCTGATCATTCTCCGTCATCGTGATGAAAGTATTGTAGTCCGTCTCCGTGATCTGCGCGCGCTGCAGAGACGGCATCACGATGCTGTTGAGCAGGATCATCACGAAAGCCACAAGCAAGACATAAGTAATCAATTGCTTTTTGGGCTGTTTGATTTCATTCATAATCAGCTTAACTCCTTTCCGAATAGTAACTCCGAATTTAGATATCTTATCACTATATCCGAAAAGATGTGGGAACAAATCCGAAAATCTGTCTTAAAAAAGGATAAACACACCTAACTTACGGCGTGCCGCCTATTTCTTGTCAAATTCCCTGGCCAAAACCCGGAAGAGCTCATCCGCGTCGATCGGCTTCTTGAGATAGCCATCCATGCCCGCCTCGAAGCACTTCTGTTCCAGGTCGTCGTACGCATCCGCTGTCAGAGCTATGATTGGAATCTCTCGCGCATCCTCCGTGCTGCTCTCCCTGATGGCTCTGGCCGCCTCCTGGCCGTCCATCTGCGGCATCATCAGATCCATGAGGATGGCCTGATAGTGGTAGGCGCCGCCCGAGCGGAACATCTCCACCGCTTCGCGGCCGTTCCTGGCCAGCTCGGAGTGGACGCTGCGCCCTTCGAGGAGCTTCATGATCACTTCCGCGTTGATGTGATTGTCCTCGGCTACCAGAACATTCTTGCCGTACAGGACGCTGTCCTCATAGGTGGCCTTCTTCCTTCTCTGCAGCCGGATCTGCTCCTCCGACGCGAGGTCATATTCCAGTATGACCGTAAAGGTAGTTCCCTTGTCCTTGACACTCTCGCAGTTGATCGTGCCCTGCATAAGGTCCACCAGGTTTTTGCAGATATACAGGCCGAGTCCCTGCCCGTCTCTGAGGCCGATCTCATCGCTGTTCTCCCGCTCGAAGGGAAGGAACATCTTCTTGCTGAACTGCTCGCTGATCCCGATCCCGTTGTCCGTGATGGTATAGACATGGCGGGACTTTCCGTTTTTGTAAGAGACTCTGGTGACAAAATCGACCGTGCCGCCGGGTTTGGAGAACTTGATCGCATTGCTCAGAAGATTGATGAGGATCCTCTCTACATACTCCGTATCCATCATGACATACCGTTCTTCACAGTCCTTGACCTTGGCGCGGTAGAGCAGTCCCACCTCGGAAGCTTTCTGGCTGATGATCGAATTCACTTCCTCGATCACCTGCGTCTCCCGGGCCGCCGCGCTGACTGTCACGGCTTTGCCCGCGTTGATGCGGCTGGTCTCGAGGACTTCGTCGATCAGACTGAGCAGGTATCTTCCCGAGGACTGTATTTTCTCCAGATTTCCCCTGACCTCCGGATCCAGATCGTCTCTCTGCAGCGTGAGCTGCACGAGCCCGGTAATAGCTGTCATAGGCGTGCGCATGTCGTGGCTCATGTGGGACAGGAAGGTCTCCTTCTCTCTTCCGGATTTGACGGCGGCGCGCAGCGCCTTGGCCATCTCCTCGATCTGCTGCTGGTCATTTACCTGCTTGGTCGTATCCACGAAGGTGATGACCACGCCCCGCAGAGGATTCTCCTCTTCCGTCTGGGAGCCGTCCCGGATGAGCGCGTCCCCAGCGTAATAATCTCTTTCCTTTTCCCTCTCGATCGCCTTATAAGGGGCGATCCTGACCAGGTAAGTCTTGCCCGTGACCGACGCGCAGTTTTTCTCGATGGGCTTCATGGTGGCGAGCACCTGCCGGCACAGCGACATCAGGTCGATGGTGGCGAAATTAAAAGCGATATAGCGCAGGGACCGGCCCACGTCCTGGTCCGCTACGTGAAATTCCGTAGAGATATATTCGGTGAACTTCCGAATATTGAGGTTCTGATCCGCCATGATGATTCCCACCAGCGTCGTGGACAGGAAATTGGTCATGTCATCATTGACGGCCGCCAGCTCGTTGACTTTGGCCTGATATTCGGAGTTTACGGTGTAAAGTTCTTCGTTAACGCTCTGCAGCTCTTCATTGGAGCTCTGCAGCTCTTCGTTTGCCGTAAGGAGCTCCTCGTTGGCGGCCTGCAGCTCCGCGTTGACACTCTCGAGTTCCGTCACGGTCTTCTTGAGGCTGTCCTGCGCCATGTGCAGATCTTTCTCCAGGTCCGTGATCCTCTCCGAGGCCGCGATATCCACCTTGTACTGCTCCATCGAGATCGGCGTGGTCTGCTCACTGGTGCGCAGAAAGGACAGGACTGTCATTCCAGTCTCAGAACCGAGGCGGTCGCGGATCGGCTGGGCTACCAGCGAGATCAGTTCGCTCTTTCCCTCGATCTGGACCGGGATCCCAGTATAGGCGACCCTGTCCTGCTTCTCCCTGGACTCCTTGAGCGCTTTGGACACGGCGATCTTGAGCTCCGGCTTTACAAGGCTGAAAATATCGAGCGTCACGGCGCCCACCGGCAGCATGATAAACTCCTTGCAGTCGCCGTAGGAGTGGACCAGCTTGTTCTTCTCATCCACCAGGACGCTGGCAGGCATCAGCATCTCCAGGATGCGTGTATCCAGCTCTCCCGAACTGAAGGACAGATCCGGCTCCGGCACGCTGTGGATCATGCCCGTCGATCCCATATTGCTCTCCACGCCCTGCATGGAATAGTTGATATGCTCATGGGACGGCGCCTTTCCGGAGGCGTTGTGCACGAAGATCTTCTCGTTGGCACAGACCACGCGGAAAACATCGTCGTAATCGATCACCGACTCACTTCTGCCAAGGAACAGATAGCCCCTGTCATTGAGCGCCACGTGAAAGATCGCGAACAGATTTCTCTGCAGGACATTCTGGAAATAGATCAGAAGATTCCGGCAGCTGATCAGGTCCAGCTTTCCGAACGGCGGATCCTGGAAGACGTTGTGCTGGGCAAACACGATCATCTTGCGGATATCGTGCTCGACTATATAGTGGTTGCCTTTGCGGCTGAAATACCGGCTCAGGCGCGCGACGCTCACATCTTCGCTGATGTTGTCGCCATAGATTCCTCTCCCGGCCACCGCAATGGACTCCGCGTCCAGGTCTGTGGCGAAGATCTTGATATCTCTGCGCACGCCCAGTTTCTCCATTACTTCCGAGAACAGGATCGCAATGGAGTACGCTTCTTCACCTGTGGAGCAGCCTGCCACCCAGACGCGGATCTGCTGTGCCGGCTTCGCGTTTTTGACCAGGTCGTAGATCACCCGGTCTCTGAGCACGTCAAAATAGTCCGGGTCGCGGAAGAAACTGGTCACGCCGATCAGCACTTCCTTGGCGAGGATCCTCGCCTCGTCCGGATTGTTGGACAGATACTTGACATATTCCTGGAGATTGCGGTTATGGGTGACCACAATGCGCCTCTCAATGCGGCGCAGGATCGTCGTCTGCTTGTAATAGGTATAATTGACATTCGTGACATTGCGAAGGATCGAGAAGACCTGCGCCATCAGGTCGCCGTCACTGAGCTGGAGCTTATTGCCGGCGTCCACCATGGACGCGGCGATATGCCGCATTTCCCGCGCTATGCTGTCCGGATTGAGGACCAGATCCACGAACCCCGTCGCGATCGCGTTTCTGGGCATCCCGTCGAACTTGGCGCTCTCGGGAGACTGCACAATGATGACGCCGTTCTTGTCCTTGATGGAGCGGATGCCGTTTGTTCCGTCCGATCCGGTACCCGACAGAATTACCGCGACCGCCCGGTTCTCATAGGCCTCCGCCAGAGAGCGGAAGAAAATATCAATAGGATGATTGATGTTCTTGTGATTATAATTGCGGAGCCTTAATATGTCGGAGACGATCTCAAGGTTGTATTTGGGCGGAATCATATAGATGTGATTGCGCTCTACGCGCATTCCGTCCTGCGCCTCCACGACCGGCATGGAAGTTTCCTTTCCCAATATATCTGCCAGGAGGCTCTTGTGGTCCGGCGAAAGGTGCTGGATGATGACAAAAGCCATTCCCGTGTCTCCGGGGAGAAAGGTCAGAAACTGCTGCAGGGCCTCGAGGCCGCCTGCGGAAGCTCCGATACCAACGACGCAGTTGGGCTGCGCCTCATGTACGATTTTCCTGTAATCACTGTTTTCACTCATAATGTGCACATCGCTTTCTTCACGCTTTTATAAAGCATTCAACTTCGGTATACAGACAAGTAAAAAGACAAGTAAAAAGAATAATTATCGTCTTTCTCATTCTATCTCTTTTTTCTCAAAAATGATACTATGGACAAAGGAAAGGAATCAATATCATGCTTCTATCACTTATCGTACCCTGCTATAACGAACAGGAAGCGCTTCCGCTGTTTTACCGCGAAGTCACCGGCGTACTCGGACAGATGCGCTATGACTACGAGCTTCTTCTCATCAACGACGGATCCTCCGACAGGACTCTTTCCATCATGAAAGAGCTGGCAGCGTCGGATCCCCATGTGTTTTACTTCTCCTTCTCGAGAAATTTCGGCAAGGAATCCGCCATGTACGCCGGCTTCTGCAACGCCCGCGGCGACTACATCGCCGTCATGGACGCCGATCTGCAGGATCCCCCGTCACTTCTTCCCGAAATGGTGAAGATCCTTGAGAGCGGTGAATATGACAGCGTCGCGACAAGACGCGCGGACAGAGCCGGAGAGCCGCCGGTCCGCAGCTGGTTCGCCCGCGCGTTCTACCGCCTGATCAACCGGATCTCCGACGCGGATATAGTGGACGGAGCCAGAGATTTCCGCCTTATGACCAGGGAAATGAAAGACGCCATTCTCTCCATGACCGAATATAACCGCTTTTCCAAAGGTATTTTCGGCTGGGTCGGCTTCAAGACATACTGGCTTCCCTTTGAGAATAAGGAGCGCGTCGCCGGAACGACCAAATGGAGCTTCTGGAAGCTCTTCAAATATGCGGTCGACGGCATCATCAACTTTTCCAACGCTCCCCTGGATATCGCTTCCTGGTTCGGGATCCTGATGACTCTTGTCTCCTTCCTGTTCCTGATCATTATCGTCGTGCGCCGGCTGATCTGGGGCGATCCTGTCGCCGGCTGGGCGTCCACGATCTGCGTGATCATCTTCATAGGAGGCCTGCAGCTCTTCTGCCTGGGCATCATCGGTCAGTATCTGGCCAAGACGTATTTGGAGACCAAGAGGCGTCCCCATTACATCATCTCCGATACGAATGCGCAGCACGCCAAAAAGATCAGGTGAAGGACGATGATAGACATAAAATGCTCCCTTCCAGACAGACAAGCCGGATTTTATTTAGCTTGTCTGCCCGGAAGGGAGCAATATCAATAAATACAACAAATTCAACAACCCTTTTTCTTAATAATGCTCATTCTGTTCCAGAAACAGTTTTTCATACTCCTCCACAATATGATCCCAGCTGTAATGCTCCCTGACCCTTTTTTTCGCCCGGATCCCGTATTCCCGGATCTCCTCCTCGTCCATAAGGTCCGCTCTGCCGATCAGGTCCCCGAGGCTTCCCGTCTTCTTGGACCAGTACAGCGCCGCTTCTTCCGCCACTTCTTTGTTAAAGCCGACTTCCAGCAGGAGATTGAGGTCCGTCGATCCCAGTGCTTCCAGAAGGCTGGGATTGGTCCCGCCCACCTCGTGGCCGTGGAAATACGCGTACGCATTTTCGCGGATCTTCTTCAGCAGTTCCTGGTCATAGACGGTACCCACGAACTTGATCCTGTCATCCCCCTCAAACCGCAGCCGCTCCTGCAGCCTGTTGTAGAACTTTCCGTCGGTCGTCGTGATGATCGCAAAGTCCCGCTTCGAGTCAGATCTCATGAACTCCCGGATCATGGTCTCGAAATTGTTCTCGGGGACAAATCGTCCCACCACAAGATAGTAGTTTCCGGCGCGCAGTCCGTGCTCCGAAAGCCACTTTGTAAAGCGGGGATCATCATCCGCGAGCGAGGATGGTTCCACTTCCGAGCCATAAGCGATAAATCTGGTCTCCGGTACATGTTTTCTATAAGTTCTGTGGATATACTTCTCGATATTTTTGCTGTCACAGATCAGAATATCCGCGCTTTTGACCATAAGGCCTTCCGAAATCTTCCAGTACCTGCGGACCGGAGCGCTCCACTTGGCTCGCTTCCACTCATGTCCGTCCGGATTGACCATAAGGGTCCCGCCCAGTTCATGAATCTCTCTGCGGAATCCCTCAATGAAAGGGCCGATTCTGCAGGCGAGCACATAAAAGACCGGCTTTTTGATCTGTGGTCTCTCCTTGCAGTACTCAATGCATCTTCTGAGCGCCAGCAGATCACAGATAACCGCTCTGGCAGATCCCATATAGGGTACCTTTATGTCAAAACATTCAGCGCCGTTGTACTCGAAGCGCATATTATCTTCCGCCATTCTCGCGACATGATAGCGGATGCGGTCAGACTTCCTGTACTGCGTCAGCTTTTCGACGAAGGTCTCAAAGCCGCCGTACTGGGCAGGGATACCCTTGCTTCCTATGATAAAGACATGCTGTTTATCTGCCTCTTCCTTTATGAAATCCCGGTCGGCATCGCCCAGCAGGCGCACCTTATGGCCAGCGATCACGGCATATTTTCCGGTCATCTCTTCCTCCCATTACTGCAGAGTCATTTACTTAACATATAATTATACCAATAATACGGCTTGCCTTGCAAGGCAAGCCGCGCGCCGCGTGCGGACTGCCTACTTCTTCATCATCTTCAGGATTCCCACGACTACGTCCTCGACGTCCCCCTCTTCCTCAACGACAGTGTCCGCGTATTTCTCGTAGAGTACCACTCTCTCCTCGTAGAGATCGCGCAGCGTCTGTCCTTCTCTGAGTGCAACGCCCCGCTGTCTGATGTTTCCCAGTCTCTTCCGGATCGTTTCAAAGTCCGTTTTAAGGTACATGATATGCCCGATCTTCCCAAGGTGCTTCATGGCTTCCTCGCTGTAGATCACGCTCCCGCCTGTCGCGATCACACAGTGATCCGCCTCGACAGAAGCACAGACACGGGCTTCCACCTTCAGAAATCCGTCCACGCCGGATTCACGGATGATCTCCGAGAGGCGCTTCTTTTCCGCTCTCTGGATCAGGATATCTGTATCTATAAAATCATAGCCGATCAGCTTAGCCAGTATGACGCCCACCGTGCTCTTTCCCGAAGCCGGCATGCCGATCAGAACCAGATTTGTTCTCTGCATGTATTATCCTTTCTTTTTGCAACCGTAACTATTTAGTCAGTATATCATACCCCTACGAAAGATGTGCACAAAAAGCAATTCTATTGTAGAATACATAAGAAGCCATATCAGAAGCCTGTTATCAGGCGGCGCAGCATAAATGGCCGCGCCGGAAAGGACCCACGAATATGAAATCATTTATCCGTATCATAGCTGCACTTGTATTAACTGTCTGCATAGCCGCGGTGCCGCCGGCTCTTGTCCTGGCCGCAGGTTCCGATGCGGCTTTTCCGCGCAGCAGTTCTTCAGCAGACGAAATGTCGAAAGTGACTCCCGATTCCCGGGAGATTACCTCGATGGCGGCGGACACCGGCGAGTGGCAGCAGAAAGCAGATAAGAAATGGTATTATTTCGACGACGGCAAGCCCTGCATCGGCTGGCGGACAATCAATGGCCATATGTACTATTTTGATCCCGAAAAAAACGGTGCCATGGTCACAGGTTTTAAGACTATTGCCGTAAATGGCACCAAGCAGGTTTTTTATTTCTCGGACGCCAATTATATCAATTACAGTACTTCTAACGTGGGGCAGATGCTTACCGGCTTTCAGATCATCAAGCGCGGTGACATCTATTACAGGCACTATTTTTCCCGGGCGGACACCTCGGTCTCTGTAAAGGGACAGATGCAGACCGGTTATAAAAAAATAGACGGAAGTTTCTACTTCTTTGCAGACAAGAGATTCCCCTCAAAGCCGGCAGGTGTTATGCTCTCGGGCTTCAGGACGATCAGCGGAAAGACTTACTACTTTATCGACGGTCGCTACGACAACGGCAAAAACTTAGGTAAACAGCTCAAGGGATTTGTTATCGTTAACGGCAAAGCTTACTACCTTGACAGCAAGACCGGCGCTCTTCAGACTGACTGGGCCTCCAAGCATGTCATCGTGATCGATCCGGGTCACTCCGCCGATCCCGCGGACCAGGATGTCCCGATCGGACCGGGCTCCAAGACGCTCAAGGAAGCGGATAACATCGGCGCCAAGAGTCCCCACACGGGTCTTATGGAATACGAGCTGAACCTGCAGATCTCCTTAAAGCTCAGGGACCTGCTCACAAAGCGCGGCTACAAAGTCGTCATGGTCCGCACGAAGAACAGCGGCTCCTACAGCTGCATCGACCGCGCGCAGATCGCCAATAAGAACAACGCCGCGATCTTCCTCAGAGTCCACGCCAACGCTGCTCCCAAGGATCACTCCAAGAACGGCGCCATGACCATCTGCATCACGAAGAACAACCCCTTCACTCCGAAAACTTACGCGCAGTCCCGCCAGCTCTCCGACATCATGCTGGCGCAGTATGTAAAGGCGACCGGCTGCTACAACGAAGGCGTCATGGAGACCGACACCATGATGGGCAACAACTGGAGCGAGGTTCCCACAACGCTCATAGAGCTCGGCTACATGACCAACAAGAAAGAGGATGCGCTCATGCAGACAGCTGCTTATCAAGAAAAGATGCTTGCCGGACTGGTAAACGGCATAGACGCCTATTTCAAAGCGACGGTGAAATAAGGCGACAGAGAATAAGGTCCGACGGACGGACTGTTTCGAAAAATTATAGTAATGCATAACAAAAGCCCTGCCCACCTGAAGTGGACAGGGCTTTTTTGCTCTTCACTTTTTCTTATACGCCTTGTAATAGTGATGCCCCACCCGGTCTTCCTCGGGCGGCAGCTGCATATAATCTCCGTATGTGTGTCGAAGGATCTTGTCATAGGCCGCCGGCACGCGGAACCTGTACTGCTCAAAGGGCATATACGTATACGCGTCAAACCATTTTCTCAGGTACATGTCCTTCACGCCCCAGGAGAGCCAGATCACGCAGCCCACATACTTGCTCGAGTCATAAGGCCTGACGCGGGCAAGCTTCTCCAGAGAGTCCTGGAACCTCTCTTTGCCGAGTCGGCGGCACAAAAGATAGACCGGATACTTGATCATTTTTCTCAGCGGCGAGGTTGTGGTCTCTATGGCAAAATGGTCCCGGCTCGCCTGATAACAGAGCGAGGACAGGCGGTCACCCTTCATGCCGAACCGAATCGCTTCCCGCTGCTCATTTCCCAGGCCGTCATACGGGTAGATGTCGATAAAGACGCCCATTCCGAAGGGCTTCTCGTTCTCCATGCGGATCTCATAGCGGTCATCGCTGATGCGGGTGATCATGTAGGGGTATTCCGGACATGTCTCTCTGTTGAAGACCTGCAGATGGGGATACTCCCCGATGTGGTCTTTCAGATACTCCATCAATTTGTCGTAGTCGGGGCGCGGCATCATGATGTCCACGTCGTCGTCCCAGGGGATAAATCCGTGGTGTCTGACCGCGCCGATCAGAGTCCCGTAGACCAGATAATAGCGCAGGTTCCGCTCCTCGCAGATCTGTGCCACCGTGTGCAGGATCTCCAGCGCGATCTGCTGCGTATCCCGCATGGAAAGCGGCTCCGAAGAGCCGGCCTTCTTTTTTTTCAATTCCATAAATTCCGTCACCTGAAACCTCCTTCTACTTCCCGCCGCGCTTTTTGACAAAGGGGAGATTCCTCTTAATGATCGCCAGCATCTCAAGGGCAAAGGCATCGCGCAGCAGAAGGACCGTCACCATGTAGATGAGCCCGCCCCCGACGACCTGGATCAATAAACTCTTCCAGGAAACAGCGAGCCATCTTCTGCTCAGAACAATGGCGCCGGCCATCGCCAGACCGGCGATCAGATAGCGCGCGGAAGCTCTCAGGATCCAGCTGAGCCGCACATAATCCCTCGAAAAATAGATAAAGGCCAGTAGAATGGATGTCTCCGCGGCAACGGATGCCGTCACGGCGCCCATGGCGAAAAAATGCGGGATCATGAGCAGGTTGAGCCCGAAGTTGACGAAGGCCCCCAGAATCACGCTCATGTTGTATTCTTTCTGCCTCCCTACAGGCATCAGGACCTGCTTGCCGACCGCGTTGTTGAGGCCGACGACAATGATCAGCAGGCTGAAGATCTTGAGCAGCGCCGCGCTCCTCTCGAATCCGGGACCCAGATAGAGCGGCACCAGATAGTCGGACACCGACATAAGCCCCAGGCACATGGGAACCGCGACGAGCAGAATAAAGCGGATCGTCTGCTCCAGCCTGTTTCTGAGGCGGTCAACCTGGTTGAGGTTGAACAGATTCGCCATCCTGGGCATCGTCACGATACTGAGCGATGTGACGACCGTGACCGCCATCTGCTCGATCCTCTGGGCGAACTCATAGTAGCCGTTTTCCACGGAAGTGTCCGTAAACCACTTGATCATCTGCTTGTCTAGCGACAGGTAGAAGGTCGTCGCGATCGTCGGAATGAAGTAGATGATGCAGGAGCGAAGATGTCTCTTCAGATCCAGCCTGCGGAGCGGAACGCGGTCCACCAGGGACGGCGTAAAGAACCAGATCGACGCATTGCCGAGCAGGGTCGAACCGTTCATAATGAGCGCATAGATGTAGATATCGCTCTGTTTTTTGACAAAGGCGAAGATCAGGACAATACTCACTATTTTGATAAGAGTATTGCGCAGGACGATCTTGCGGAACTCCTCAAATCCTTGCAGGAGCCAGGCGATATCGATGGCGCTGGCGAAGATCTGCACGATCAGCACCAGATACAGAGTCTTGTACTCGGGCCGCGCCACAAACCGGATGAACAGCAGGAAGATCGCTGCGGCGCCCGTCATCAGGAGGAACCGCAGGACGGCCAGCTCCCAGAAGATCTGTGAGACCACTTTGCGGCCATTTCTGAAGGCTGCGACCCGGAGCTGCCCGTAGGTGGCGATTCCCAGGTTTCCGACCAGGGCAAAATAGCCCGTAATGGCAGTCGTATAGCTGAATGCGCCCACTTCTCCCGCTCCCAGGACCCTGGCTATGTAGGGCTGGATCATGAGCGGAATGATCACCGCCAGCATCTGATAGGCGAGGTTATATATGTAATTTTTCTTAACGCTGGGTTTTTGCACTGAATTCCTTAATTTCCATCGCGATCCATGAGGGCCAGAAAGGCTTTCACGGACTGCAGCATACATTTTACGGTAAATATAGATTTCCTGGACTGCTTGTGGTACTCGAGATCCGTGGCGACGTCTTCATGGTGATCCACCCGCAGCCGCGGATCGTAGATCATCTTCTCGCCGTCTCTTCTGCACTGATAGCACAGAATCTCCGCTTCAAAGTACATAAAGGTCTCCGGATAGAAACACTCCTGAGGATGCCTTTCCATAAAATCCCGGGAAAAGACATAACAGGAGCCGTGCAGGAGCGGATTCTCCACTGCGTGATCCACATAGTTCCCGTCTCTCTTCTCCTGCGCGGGCTTTTTGTGCACAAGGCTTAAAACCGCCCATTTCAGGGAGATCAGCGGCTGCAGCCGGTTCTTGATCTCCAGCTGCCGGCGTGTCCTCTCCAGGTCCTGCCTTGTCGGCATCTTTCTCGTCTGCGGGTTCTGGTGGTACTTTTTCTTCGTGGAATAAATATCCGGTCCCATGACGGCAAAGCCATAATCTCTGTAGCTCTGCTCCATCTGACGGAGGAAATCCTTCTGCCGGATCTCCATATCATTGTTCATGACGACGGTGAAATCCGGATCATATTTGCTTACCGCATAGTTATAGCCGAAATTGTTCCCTTTGGCAAATCCCAGATTCCTGTCCGTGCCGATCACGTCCACCTCCGGCGCGTTTTTATAGCGCGCCTGCAGATCCGCCAGCGTCCCGTTGGGAGAGCAGTTATCGACCACAATGATCTTTTTCTCCCCCTCAATATTGTTCAGGATCGACTCCACGCACTGGATCGTCTCATCCAGCGCCATGTAGTGCAGTATTACAAAACATACCATTACAGGGTCTCCAATGAAGAATATCAAAAGGCGTCTTTGCCCTTCTCTGCCGCGCCTTCCAGAAGGACTTTGTAGTAGGTCCCCGGAATCTGCGTCTTTTCCGCATCAAATTTATAAGTGAGCTTGTGAAAAGGAGTCATGTCCTTCACCGCCTTCCACACCTCTTCGCTGTACGGCTCAAAGAGCCTGAGCAGAAGGATGTGCGGAGCGGAATTGCTGCACGGGACCACTTTGCTCCACTCCTGCGGATAGGCGTCGATCGCCATCTCAAAGAAATCGTGGAAAATAAAGTAATCCTCCACCTCATTGTTCTTTCTCCAGTACTCGTATAAGAGCGCCCGTGTCAGGCGCAGCATGGGATGGTTCGTGCACGCGCTGATCATCCAGTTGGAGATGCGCTGGCAGTGTCCGTCCAGGCCCGGTTTGAGGTCCTGGAAAAGGAACAGATCGCAGTCGGTCATATAGGAAGGCACATTCGACGAGGTGCAAAATACTGTGGAATCCAGCCAAGTCCCGCCGTAGCGGATCAGCAGCTCCAGCCGCAGCAGGTCCGACATGTGCGTCTTCGAGATCACCCCTCTGTCGATCTTCTCCTGTATGAAGGGAGGAAAAGTCACATACTCCCTGTAATTATCCTCTGTCAGAATATGGATCTTTTTGTCGGGGAAATGCTCCGTCACGGATCGCACACACGCCTTGACGACCTCCGGCGCGCTGTCGAGTCCGTCCAGCCACAGGATCCAGATATGATCCGTCCTCACGCGCTCTTTCGGCGCTTTTTGTCCTTCTCTTGCCAGATACTCCCTGATATAGGCGCTGTATTTTTTTCGCAGCTTTCCCAGGACCTTATTGTTAACGCTCAGCCTGACGATCTCGAGAGATTTCTGCGACGTTCCCATAAGCGCCGCCTGGAGCATCGCATATCCGAGTACATGCGCCTTGGCATACTGCTTCAGGATCTGTACGCCCCCGGCCCGTTTGAACTTGTCTTTAAGATCTTTCATTCTGGGACCTTTCATCTTGCATCCCTCTCGCCGGCACTCGTGAGGACCTGACGGATCCTTCCGAAAATGCGCGACAGCTTCTTCCTGTTCTCTTCCTCCCTGCGGACCTCCAGAACACGGAAGTTCTCTTTATAGACGTTGTTCAGCCTCGCATACTCGCCAAGAAGCGCCGTGAGCTGTTCCCCACCCAGTTCATCAAATTCACAGATATGTCTGTCCCTGTCTTTCAGGGAGGCAAGGCAGTCCTGCACGGGGATCTCATTCAGGATCACGATCCGCGCGCTGCGAACGCCCCGCTCCGACGCTGTCACCATCTTGCGGAAGGTCTCGTCGGAGAGCCGGAAATCCGCGCAGAATTTTACCAGCGTGTGGACCAGTCCCTCGTCAAAGAGATAGAGCTTATGCGACCGGACCATCCTGTGGTACAGAAAGGAAAAAAGGGCCGCGCTCCGGATCGTATATTCTTCGTCTTTATAGATCCCGGTACTGCTTCGAAGCGTCCCTTCCTCTGCCAGGATCTCCCGGAGCCTGCCGCGAAGCCACCGGGCGTCCGCGCTCAGATAAATGGCCGCGCGCGCGATCTTCCTCATAAGCTTCCAGGAAAACCTGTTCATCAGGTTAGCGGAGACATTGACATAGTCGACTTCTCTGCGCCCGAGTTCCTTCCCGACCAGTTCCATCAGATATGTCTTGCCGCTTCCCGGAAGTCCGATACATTCAATAACCATTGTGCGCCTCCGTTCCGGCTGCCGCTGCTCTCTCAGGCCCGGCTGCGTTCACCGCAAAGGGCATTAATGTCACAATGAAAGTCAGCATGCACATCGAATTATTGCCGGGATAATTGGACTGGATCGAGGAGACCAGTACATTGACCGCATAAAACAGCGTCGCCAGACGAATATATAAATTTCCGCTTTTCCTCGCCCTCGTGTTCAGCCCGAACAGGATCCCGAAGAGCAGCAGGACATAAGCGATCGTTCCGAACAGACCCAGCTGCGCCAGGATCATAGGCCAGAACGTGTCATTCAGACATTTGGGATCTGCCGGGGACATGCCCTCCACCGCGTCAAACCCAAGGTCGTAGTACAGCTGTGAATAATATTTTGCAGCGCTGCTGGAACCGAAGGTCCCAAACCCGGTCCCGAAGGGAAAATACTCCTTAAACAGCTGTGTCCCGCCCTCTAAGAACAGCAGGCGCGGCGACTTTCCCACAATCACCTTTACTCCGTTGACAAAATATTTCTTGTACTGGGGGTATCCGATCATGCCCGCCGCCGCCAGGATCAGTGCACCTCTGAACAGCAGGCTATGCTTCTTCTCTATTATCAGCGAAACATAGAGCGCCGCAAAGACCATGGCCAGAATAAGGGACCTGGATTTGATTACCATGATCAGGAGTATTTCAGCCATCGCAAGCCAGATCCTGTTCCCTTTCTCCGGCCTGAGGGCACACTCCATAAGAAGCAGTGAAATAATGAACAACACTGTGTTGGCGACTATGCCGGGTGTCCCGAAAATAAACGAATAGACCCGAAAGCCATATCTTGTCTCTGCGTGCATCCCTATGTCAGCAATCAGGTTGAGCACGCCAAAAGCAAACAGGACCATCAGATAGACCTTCGCCATAAGGACAGGGACCCTGATGACGCTGTGATAGTCCACGCGGTTCACCCTGCAGAAGGCGCTGACACCCAGGAACACAAAAACGAATTTGAGATGACTGATCAGATCGATGATGATCGCAGCCTTAACACCCTGGATCCCGAACCGGAAATTCCCGTACAGTCCCGCCGCAACTACCACCGCCGAAAAACAACAGATCAGCAGGTCCTCCATCCTTATTTCCGCGCTCATCAGCAGATCCAGGACAAAATATCCCAGAAACAGCGCCGCGATCACCTCGTCAATATAAGAAGCTGTATTATAGTAATTTTCGAGCAGCGTCTGAAACAGAAACACTGTCGTAATAAGGCAAAGCGCCCCCGAAGCTCCGAGCCCGGCTCCGGCCGCGCTTCGATCTCCCGCTCTCACGCAGCTCTCCCGTCACATGAGCACAATGGATCCTATGACATCTCTGCCAAGGAGCGCACATGCGTCCAATATATCTTCAGCGCCTCTATAGGTGGATTTCTCCGTCTTCGCCACGATGACCGCCGCGTCGCAGTTCACGATCGAGACCACGCCGTCCGGCGTCTGCTCCATACAGGGAATGGCATAATAAAAAGTCCTGAGTCCTGTGACAGCTCCGCTTTTATTCATCTCCGCGGCAAGTTTATCCAGATACTCCATGGGAAGATCGCCTACCAGTGCGATCTGCGCGTCAGGGCGCACAGCAGCTCTGATCGCCGCATCTGCCACCTGCAGGCAGACGTTTCTCTGCGGATGATTGTAATAATTGCTGTCAATAGAGGCCACCCACTTGTCCACCCCCTTCAGGATCGTGAACTTCCTGCCGGGAACACACGCGATCTTATTTGTTCCAAAGTGTCGGTTGAATTCTCTGCCTGACAGGACCTTGCCGGTCGCTAAAAGATGGATTGCAATCAAAACGATTGCCGCCACAATTCCGGCAAGCAACCCTATAATACCCGATTTGACAGCAGTTATTACGGCGCCCCTCCTGGTGATTGATACTACACTTGGAGCGCTTGAAGAAGAGAGGTTGTTGTTCAACGTCTTGTAGCAGTTTACCAGCGCAATGATCTCAGTAGCTCTGCCGTTCGCCCACTTAAAAAGTCCCGAATCCACTACTACTGCGGAAGCCTCATTGGCGATGAGCAGTTCGTGTGCACCGTAAGCTCTCTGTGCTTCCTCGTGCGCTGCCCTGACCTGGGTCAGAACCGCATCCAGAATCTGCTTTGCCCCTTCCGGCGTGGGATAGATAACTGAGACCGTGATTTGTGCCGGATCCTGCGTCCCGGTAGTCACCGTAACCAGCTCGCCTAAAAGCTGCGGCTCCACGCCGAGCTCTGCCGCCACCTGTGTATAGTCAATCCTGTACAGAACGGTAGAGGAATAGTAATTCCCAATATTCTGCGGCCTTACGACAATCGACTGCGGCACTTGTGTCTCTCCGGCCGCCGCATTTGCAGAGGTGCTCACTATTATGTCGGCAGTCGCCTTTCCTTCCTTGTACGGATTAATATCCCCGATAATCGAATTAATATAGTATTCTTCCATGTTGGTTTCCGCAGTACGCACTTCATTAAGAATCTTTCCCTTTTGCGGTCCTGTCTCCTCCTGCGCCGTATCCTGCTGACCCTGACTGAGTTTATAGAGTTTATACTGTGAATAGCCTTTGACGCCTGCAAACGCTATGCCGGCCAGGACGCCGACCAGAAGGAGAAGCCTCCATTTCTCCGCGATACATCTGATCAAAGCTTTTACATCAATGATTCTCTCTCTGTTTTTCATCTGCACACTCCAAAATATTCCGGTCTCTCGCAACGAGCCGTTGACTGTAAACAAAACCTGATATATCATCGTAATTCTACCGTATGCTCTCTTTTAAAGCAAGAAGGCAAAACAACAATGCGGTATTTTGACATACGCCTGCATCTGCAAAAACTTGTAGGAAAATCCGTTTTATAATAGTATAATTACGGTAATGTAGTATGAGTAAGGAGTTGATCCTATGACGAAAATACCTTTTAACATTCCTCCGTTCATCGGTACGGAGCTTAAATATGTACAGCAGGCCATCGATGCGCACAAGATCTGCGGCGACGGGCAGTTTACCCGGAAGTGCAACACCTGGATACAGGATCGTTTCGGTGCCCCCGGCGCTCTTTTGACCACAAGCGGAACCACTGCTCTTGAGATGGCTGCGCTTCTGTGCGGCCTCGAGAAGGGCGACGAAGTGATTCTTCCAAGTTTCACTTTTTCAAGCACAGCTACTTCCATCGTCCTGACCGGAGCCACGCCCGTATTTATCGATATCCGCCCGGATACCATGAACATAGATGAGAATAAGATCGAAGATGCGATCACAGACAGGACCAAGGCGATCATGGCCGTCCACTACGCAGGCGTTGCCTGTGAGATGGACAAGATCATGGAGATTGCCCGCAGGCACGACCTGAAAGTGATCGAAGACGCGGCACAGGGCGTAATGTCAGCCTACAAGGGAAAGGCCCTGGGAACAATCGGCGATTTCGGCTGTTATTCCTTCCACGAGACCAAGAATTATTCCATGGGCGAGGGCGGCGCGCTGATCCTCAACCACAAGGAGGACATCGAACCCGCAGAGATCTTAAGAGAGAAAGGAACGAACAGAGCCCGTTTCTTCCGCGGACAGGTAGACAAATACACCTGGGTCGAGTACGGCAGCAGCTATCTTCCCAGCGACATGAACGCCGCTTACCTCTGGGCGCAGCTCCAGGAGGCGGACCGCATTAATGAAAATCGCCTGGCGACCTGGAACGCTTACAATGAAGCCTTCGCGCCTCTTTCCGCACAGGGCAGGCTCGTACTTCCCACGATCCCCGAAGAGTGCGTGCACAATGCGCATATGTACTATGTAAAGCTGCGCGATCTGCGTGAGCGCACAGAGTTTATCGATTATCTTCACAGCTGCGATGTGGGATGCGTATTCCACTACGTCCCCCTGCACTCATCCCCTGCCGGCAGGCGCTTCGGGCGCTTTAACGGAGAAGACGTCTATACCACGGCCGAGAGTGACCGCCTGGCAAGGCTTCCTCTCTATTTTGGCATGACGGAAGAGGACCGCAGCAAGGTGATCGAGACGGTACTCTCATTCTTTTCGGAACACTGAACGATAGGAGTTGTTTGTGAATATTGATGCAATCCATAAGAGCGGAAAGAAGCTGATCAGCTTCGTCATTCCGTGCTACCACAGCGAGGGGTCCGTAGGACTCGTCATAGAGGAAATTCGTCAGGTCGTCTCACAACGGCCTGATTTTACTTATCAAATCATCGCAGTCAACGACTGCTCCCCCGACAATCTTCTCTCCGTGATCCGGAGAGAAGCGGAGAAGGACCCTCAGGTGATCGCCATTGACCTGGCCAAGAACGGCGGGCGCCACAACGCCCTGATCTGCGGCTGCCACTACGCGGACGGCGATTACATCGTCTTCATCGACGACGACCAGCAGTGTCCCACCGACAGGCTCTGGGATCTCATGGACCCGCTCCTTAATTCCGATGCCGACGTCGCCATCGCCAAATACCCGCACAAGACGCAGTCCGCCTTCAAGAATTTCGGCTCCAAAGTCAACGACACCGTTGCCACATGGCTTTTGGGCAAGGACAAAGAATTGAAATTCTCCAATTTTTCTGTCATGAAGCGCTTTGTCAAGGACGAGGTGATCAAGTACAAGAATCCCTATCCTTATCTGTCCGGACTCATGCTGCGCTCCACCAAGAATGTTGTTAACGTGGAGATGGAGGAAAGGGAGCGCACCATAGGCGTAGGACATTACAGTTTCCGCAAATCCTTCGCGCTCTGGATGAACAGCTTTACGGCCTTTTCCGTAAAGCCTCTGCGCTTTGCCACCAGCTGCGGCATTATCTGCGCATTTCTCGGTATGATCATGGTCATCTACACAGTTGTCCACAAGCTGGTCAACCCGAACGTCGCCATCGGCTACAGTTCCCTCATGTCCATGCTCCTGTTCATCGGAGGCATGATCATGTTCATGCTGGGACTCATCGGCGAATATATCGGAAGGATCTACATCTCCCTGAACAATTCGCCCCAGTTCGTCATCCGCGAGATCTACGGGCACACCGGCGAACCTGAGGAAAAAACGCAAGAAGATCATAAATAAAGGACTTACATAAAGGACTTACATATGGAAAACATTCTTATTATCGGAGCGGGAGATTTTCAGCTTCCTCTGGTTCAGAGGGCTTCCCGCTCTTACAACGTTCTGCTCGCGGCGCCGGTCATTTCCGACGCCTTTAAGCCTTATATCAAGGACTCCCTGCTCATCGATGTCAGGGACAAGGAGAGCATCCTGGAATTTGCCCGCGCGCACTCCGTCTGCGGCGTGATCACGGACCAGACCGACATCGCGGTGCGCTCCGTCGCCTATGTCGCCGAGAAGATGGGCCTGCCCGGAATCGGATACGAGACCGGCTGCCTTTTCACCGACAAGAGCCTTATGAGAGATCGCATGGAGCAGCTGGGCATTAAGCTCCTGCCTCACCGCACGGTTTCTTCCCTCGAAGAGGCCCTGGCTTACTACGAGGAGATCGGCGGCAGCGTTATCATCAAGCCTCTGGATACCCAGGGAAGCCGCGGCGTACAGGTCTGCCGCAGCGCCGATGACCTCAAGGCAAAATATGCAGAGGCCGCCCGCTGGTCCTCGAACCACCACGTTCTCATTGAGCGCTTCGCCACCGGACGCGAGTTCCTGGTAGAAGGCCTGGCCGTGGACTACGAATTCCGCAATCTCTGCATCGGGGACACGCTCTATTTTGACCTGCCCGACGCCTTTGCCGCCAAGAGCCGCATCTTCCCTACTGTCGTGGACGATCCGCTGCGGCAGCGCGTCCTGGATCTGAACACCAGGATCATCACAGGGTTCGGCCTCAAACAGGGCATCACGCACAGCGAGTTCATTATGGACGGCGACGACATCTATCTGATCGAAACGGCGGCCAGAGGAGGCGGCGTCTTCATCTCCTCCGACCTGATCCATCTCTCCTGCGGCCTCGATACGGAAGGCTTCCTTCTCGATATCGCCACCGGAAACCAGAAAGGTCTTCCCGAGATCCTGCCCCAGCAGTGCGTCTGCGGCTATCTGGCCTTCTATGTGCCCGACGGCAAGGTCCTGCGTGTAAGCGGTGTAAAGGAAGTGCAGGCGCTTCCCTACGTTCACCGCAATCAGCTCGACAAGCTCAAGGCCGGCACGGAGAACAAAGAGGGACACACCGACAAGACGTCCCGCATAGCCCTGATCATCAGCGCCCCGGACCGCGTCACTTTCGCGGAGCGGGCTGCCCGGGTTCGCGAAATGCTTCAGGTCGACACCGAGACGCCCGATGGCATTAAACCCCTTATATGGGAATGAGGTTACACCGTGTTAGATAAATTTCTTGATAAACGAAGCAATATCATACTGCTGGCGATCGTCGCCGTCTTCATGGAGAGCCTGACGTCCCCCTGCCTCAAGCTGGGCGGGCGGTATCCTTTCCTCTCCGCCGGCTACATCGCCTGGTTCTGCCTGGCTGTGCTGATCCTTGGGTTTTACGCCGTCTGCTGGCAGCTGATCCTGGAGAAGCTCCCCCTGACGACCGCGTACCTGCGGCGGGGCTTCAGCTATATACTCATTTTCGTCTGGGCGCGCCTGATCTTCCACGAGACCATCACCTGGAAACAGATACTTGGTATTATCGTCATTTCGATCGGAATGGTCGTCAGTATCAGCGACGAAAAAGCCAGCTAAACAGGCTTACGGAGGTAATAATGAATTCGGAACTCTTCACACCTGCGTTTTGTTACGGAGCTGCCATAATAGCCGCTTTCGTCACAGCCCTCAGCCAGATCATACTTAAAAAGCAGGCCAACATCACAGAGGCCAAAAAGAGCGGGTTCTTCAGTAAATTCCTGAATCCCCGAGTCATCATATCTTACGGCCTTCTGTTTTCCACTCTGGTCATTAACCAGATTGCCCTGATTCATGTCCCGGTATCGGTCATGCCCTGCATCACCGCGACAAGTTTTGTCTGGGTCTTTATTATGGGCGTCCTGATCCTGAAGGAGAAAGTCTCCCCCCGCAAAGCGCTGGGAGTCGGCATCATCATTTTGGGCGTCATTATTTCAAGGCTGTAATTCGGATTGTTCTACGATCCTGAAAAAACGTATAGTAAAAGACTCCGCGGGACTGATAAATCCAGTCCCAGCGGAGTCTTTTCCGTTATCTGTTATCTGTTCCCGTACATCTTCTCATAATAATTCCGATATTCCCCGGAGCGGATCGTCTCCCACCACTCCTGGTTATCAAGATACCAGCGGATCGTCTTCCGGATTCCGTCCGCGAACATTGTCTCCGGGAGCCACCCAAGCTCTGCATGGATCTTGGCCGGATCGATCGCGTAGCGCTGGTCATGCCCTTTGCGGTCTGTCACATAAGTGATCAGGCTCTCCGGCTTTCCGAGCTCCGCGCAGATCAATTTGACGATGTCTATATTTCTCATCTCGTTGTGGCCGCCGATGTTGTAGACCTCTCCGACACGTCCTCCGCGCAGGATCAGGTCAATCGCTTTGCAATGATCCTCCACATAGAGCCAATCCCTGACATTGAGTCCTTCGCCATAGACCGGCAGAGGCTGGTCGTGCAGCGCGTTGGCGATCATCAAAGGGATCAGCTTTTCCGGGAACTGGTAAGGTCCATAGTTGTTTGAGCAGCGGCTGATCGTCACAGGCAGTCCGTAGGTCCTGTGATAAGCCAGCACAAGGAGATCCGCCGAGGCCTTCGACGTGCTGTAAGGACTGCTGGTGTGAATGGGCGTCTCCTCTGTGAAGAAGAGGTCCGGTCTGTCCAGCGGCAGATCGCCATACACTTCATCGGTAGAAACCTGATGGAATCTGACGATTCCGTGTTTTCTGCAGGCGTCCATTAGCACGGCCGTTCCCATGATGTTGGTCTCCAGAAAGATCCCCGGGTTCTCGATAGAGCGGTCAACGTGCGACTCGGCGGCAAAATTCACAACAATTTCCGGCTTCTCCTCTGCAAAGAGGCGGTCGACTCCTTCGCGGTCACGGATATCCAGCTTCACAAAGCGGAAATTCGGGTTATCCATAACCGACTCCAAGGTAGACAGATTGCCCGCGTAGGTGAGGCTGTCCACACAGATGATCCGATCTTCCGGATGTTTGTCCAGCATGTAAAAAACGAAATTAGATCCGATAAAACCGGCTCCGCCGGTCACGATAATATTCATAGTGCGTTCTCCTGTATTATTGAAAACACAAGATATCCGGCACAAAATGTGCCGGATATCCGATCTTCACATCTTACTCTGCGAGTATTTTGTTATCAGTAAACAACAACCTTGGTTCCAAGCGGAACGTTGTCCCAGATCCACTCTGCATTATGAGTCTCAAGTCTGACACAGCCGTGAGAGTAACTCTGCTTCAAAGCGGGATCCATTGGCTCCTCGTCGTAAGGGTTTGTGTTGGGATAATACTGTCCGATGTATTTCTCATACAGGATGGAGTGGAAGTAATTACCCGCTGAAATGTGTGTTGCAAATGCAGCACTGGAGTAATCAAATACCGCCCAGCCGTACTTGGCGCTTCTCTTTGTCACATGGTCATCGAGTGTCCATGTGCCGTTAGGAGTATTGCTTCCGCCGTGTGTGCAGTACCACTCCTTGACCTTAACCCAGGCGTTCTTCTTTCCCTTGTAAATGCAGACCTTGTAATCGCCCTTATTGACAAGGATCAGGTAATTCGTACTACTGGAATATCCCTGCGCTTTTCTGTCCATGACAGTCATCTGGGATCTGCCCATGCTGTCCAGCTTGACGCCTTGAATAGTCGTATTGCGCGCACATGTTCCGTTTGCATAGGTGTAGTAAGTGTAACCACCTACTGTCTGCCAGCCCTGTGTGGTCGCCAAACGTCCCTCGGAATCAAAGAAGAAGAGCTTTCCATTCGGCATCAACACGGAACCTGTGGCCATCTTGCCGCCCCGAGCGGGATCCAGATAGTACATTGCTTTTGAATTGGCAGGCTTGGTCCAACCCAGTCTGGCCAAACCATTGTCCATAATGTAGTACCAGGAACTGCCTTTGGCTCGCCAGCCTTTGGTAGCCAAACCGTTCTTTTCGTTATAGTAAGCAACTCTGCCGTTAACTGTCGTCCAGCCTTTAACCAGAACTCCGTTACTATTGAAATAACGATAATACTTACCAATCTTTACAAGACCTTTTACCAATGTTCCCCTCGTCTGACTCGGGTATTGGGAATCTGCAAAGTAAAAAACGTTACCTCCGATGCCTCTGAATCCGGTCAGCATTGCACCCTGATGCATTGATGAATATCTCGAATCTGCGAAGAAATATAACTTACCGCCAACTATCTTCCATCCGGTGTATGCTGCTGCCGTAGGATAACTGCCATTGGTACCTTCTTTGAAATAATAGGTATTACCGTTAATAACCTGCCAGCCGGAAATCTGCTTACCTCTGGTCACATTGTGTGCCTTCGCATATGCAGCATCTGCCAGGTAGAACCAATAATTACCAATCTTTCTGAGTCCGACCAGCATAGCTCCTGCCGGAAGAGACGGCCACCTGCTGTCTGCGAAATAGCAAACAGTTCCCTTATCGTCAACTGTCACCCATCCAGTCTTCTTGACTCCATTCTTATCAAAGAAGAAACCATAGTTTTTGCCTTGTAAAATAAGATACTGTAATCCGGTAACTTTATTTCCGTTCCTGTAATAAACAGTGTTATTGGAGTACCAACCATCAGCTATCTTCTCGGTCTTCTTCTCCTCTACGACTGTTTTCGGATCAACTTTCACAACTGCAGGTTCCACTACAGGCGCTACTTCTGCACTTGTTGTAGCTGCTGCCGCAGATTCCTCTTCCGGTGCAGCTTCTGTATCAGCGACAGTCGTTTCCGCAGCTCCATTTTTCTCTGTGGCTTCAGCTTCCTCTGCTGCTTTTCCTTCGGATGATGCTGCTTCACCGGATGCTTCCTCAACAGCGGCTGCTTCACTACTTCCGACAGCAGCTGATTCACTGCTTCCGTCAGCAGCTGCTTCTTCATTCTCTGTGACTGTCTCGTTCTCTGCCTGTTCAGCCTCTTCCAAAGTCTGCTCAACTGCTGCAGGTGTTCCTGCTTCAGCTGCACCGGCTCCGGTGACGGGGAAGGACGCAAAGGTAAGAGAGAGAGCTAAAAGAAGAGCTAGTCTACGTTTCATCTTTTCTCCTCCAAGTTTTTGTAAGACGCTGTTACAAATTCATTACAAATATTACATTATTGCTACTGTACCTAATATACTACACCATGCCGAAAAATAAATCTACTGCTATTTTATAAAAATTTCGGTTTTGCAAAATTTAATTTGTGTAGAAATGGCACTATAAAGATACTTTGGCAGGCATCCTGTCAGCTCTTGCTGGCCTGAAGGAGCTTCTGCCTGAGCTGAGCTTCAATCCTGGCAAGATCCTTCTCCGCTGCCGCTCTCTTCTGTTTGCCCTCTGTCTGGATCTGGAGGACCTCGTCCATCGTGGAGATCAGCATCTCATTTGTGTGCTTGAGAGTCTCGATATCGACAATGCCTCTCTCTGCTTCTCTTGCTGTCTCAACCGTAGCCTGTTTGAGCTTTTCGGCGTTCTTTCTGAGCAGCGCATTCGTCATCTCGTTGACCTCTCTCTCGGCCTTGGCCGCCTGGTTAGCGTGCTCGATACCGATGGCAATGACCATCTGGTTCTTCCAGAGCGGGATCGTGTTGACGATCGTCGACTGGATCTTCTCCGCCATGACCTGGTCCGCCGCCTGGATCATGCGGATCTGAGGACCGGTCTGCATCGCGACGGCTCTGGTGAGCTGCAGATCATGAAGCTTCTTCTCAAAGCGGTCGCACTGCTCGGCCAGATCTCTTGCTGCCTGCGCATCCTCCGGAAGTCCCGAGAGCTCTGCCTTTTTCTGCAGTTCCGGGAGCTTAGTCGATCTGACCTCTTTCAGTTTCTTCTTGCCTGCCAGGATATACATGGTGAGCTCTTTGTAGTAATTGAGATTGAGCTCATACATGCGGTCGAGAAGTTCAATATCCTTGAGCAGCGTCACCTGGTGTTTCTCAAGCTCTGAGGCAATAGCCTCCACATTTTTCTCCGCGCTCGCGTACTTGGTGCGCAGTTCCTGAACCTGATTGCCTTTCTTCTTGAAGAAGCCCATGATGCCTTTTTCGTTCTCATCGATATCAAAGCTCCTGAGCTGTGTGACGAGACCGGAGATCATATCTCCCACTTCTCCCATATCCTTAGTCTTGACACTTTCCAGAGTCTTTTCGGAGAAATCCGCCATCTTCTTCTGCGTGCCGGAGCCATATGTCAGAACAGACTTTGAGTCTGTGACATCGATCTTCTTAGAAAACTCCTCCACCATGCGCAGTTCTTCGGGCGTAAGGATGCTCTCATCCGGATCCGGCGTCTCTTCCTCCTGAACCTGAGGCTGCGCGGCCTGCACCTGAGGCTCACTGCCGAATGTAAGAGTGGGAGCGCTCGCCGCCAGATCCGCAAAAGGATCCGCCTGCGCAGCCGCGCCCGTGGGCTGCGTCGAATCAGTCTGTCCAAAATTCAGATCCATATTATTGTCTGCCATAATCCTGCTTTCTCCTTCTCACTAAGGTTTTACTAAAATTGTGGTAACTATTCAGCACCCCACGTCCCAAATGCTGCGCATTCGGGACTGTGGGCGTCCAGAGACGCTGCGCGTCTTGTCCGCCCCGGAAAAAAGATCAAAAACGTTCCGGTGAGCAAGCTCCCCGGACCTTATTTTGATCTTTTTTCCGGGGTGCTGAATAATTACTAATTGTGATCGGTTTCTTTGAGATTCGCTTCAGGAGCCGCCTTGCCGCGTTCAGTCCCCTTCCGGCTTTGTCTGGGCCTGCGCCTGCGCCTGGGCCTGCCCCTGGCTCGTCACCTCTTCGTCTCCCCAGGAAAGAGTCGTTCCGTAAACCTGCTGCTCCATCTCCGGTACGCTCTGTCCGCCCTGTGCCGACATCTTCTCCCCGGTCAGTCCGTCCTGCGCGAACATCGTCTGCATGACGGAAATATCCGAAGACACGTCCCAGGCCATGCTCTGGAACAGGCTGTCCAGAAGTTTCTCGAACGCCTCGTTGATCGTGTCGAGCGCATCCTCGATCTCTTTTTTGGTCTTGTCTATATTTTCGCCGCCTACCGTCTGTTTGTCCAGTTCCTTATAAGCGCCGAGCAGCTTTACTGTCGTGGGGAGATAGTAGCTCATCAATTTGCGGAGCTCGGAAGCCGATTCCGGGTTCTGCCTCACCTGTTCCACGATCCGGTCCATGGTGCTCTCAAGCCGGTAAAGCTTTTCGGACATCTCCACGCCGGGAATCTCATCGTTCAGGTCGTGAATCGTCTGGATATACTCCCTGCCTTCTTTGATAATCTCTCTCGCGTTTTCGGGAAGTTCCTGGTCCGACGCCTGCTCTGTCTGGGCCTGCCTTCTCAGCTCTTCGCTCTGCCTGCGGATCTCCTCATACTGGTCATAGATCTCCTTCGTGAGCATGAGCGTCGTCTCCTGCTCGTCCAGCCAGGCCTGGGAGAACACATTCTTCTTCATCAGCAGCTTGATATCTGCCAGGACTTCTTCCTTGGTCCTTCCCGTCGCTCTCGCGAGCTTCTCGATATCGATATACTCCGCCGTTCCGATCACCTTTCCGTATTCGTAGTAGCGCGCCGCAAGTTCATTGTCTTTTTTCCCCGTGACGAATAAATACGCGCAGGCTCCGACAATGATCGCCATGGCAAGTACTCCGAAGATCGTACCCCCGGTGATTCCGACCGCAAACAGGTCGAACAGGTTGCCGAGCAGCATCGGTACACTGATAAAGAGTCCGAAAATACTTCCGACAATTTTCCCGAGACCGGGATTTTTGCCCACCAGTTTCTGGAAGAACGGCGTTTTCTGAGAGGTATATCTTCTCGCCGGCTGTCCCTCCTGACCGCCCATTCTCTGCGCGCCTGCGGACGCCGAAGAGTTCTGATATCTCCTGTAAGGATTGTCGCCGTAACGGCGCGGACCGCCCTGTCCCGCCGCGCTTCGGTAAGTGCGACTCCTTACATCTTCCCTTCTGTTCTTCTCATTATACTCTCTGACATCACGCGCAATTGTCTCTGAAACTTCCTTTACGGTCTTACTTATGGCCGAACTGAGCTCCGAATAGTCATTTTTTTTGACGGCGTCATTGACCGCGTCCACTATATCGCTCCCAGCCCCGTAAAAATCATTGAAATTCATAATACTACCGTCCGTGATCCTCCGTTACTATACCGGCCGCAGGCTTATCTGCGGATCGTCTGCGTCCAATGATTTGCGCCGTACATATCCGTAAATCTGTACGTTACAAGTGCGGTTCCGTTTCCAAGCGCCGTGTCGCTGATCGTGAGATCAGCTGCCGACTCCTTGATCTCCAGCGGGTTGCCCAGATAATAGGTATCCTCATAAGTCCCGTCATAATTATAGAGATCGCAGAGCGGCTCGATGACATCGCCGGACATCAGCTCGGTAATTTCCTTGCCGACAACATCGATCTCATCGTCCTTGCTGTAATCGGAGATCGCGCCCGACACATATCCGTTTTCATGTTCACTGTCAAACACCAGGATCAGATTGCTTCTCTGACCGTTGAGCATGCAGGGAACTCTTCCCGTAATCGTATAGGTGGTCCCGTCATCCAGCGTATCCATATGATAATAAGCCACCGGCTGACCGTTGATCGAGATCCAGTATTTTCCTTCATCTGCTATGAGATTGCCCTGCCCGTCAAATTCATACACGTTATCGAGGCCCATATCCGCATAGCCCTTGCCGGTATCATAGAATGTGTTCAGCTCCAGGTCTGTGACCATGCTCCACTGCTTCTCGGAGAGTTTGATCTTCTCCTTGCCGTCCTCTGTCACCCACGCAAGTGCGTTCACATCAAAGTGATTGTCCTGCAGGTAGTGAAGAGTATCTTCCTCGGAGAGCGCCCTGTCTGAGAGGAAGGAAGAGCCCGAAGAGCTCATTCCGGATACAGAACTGTAATCACCGCTCAAAAATCCTGTGAGCAGCGTGTTGATCAGGTCGTTCGTCCCCGTGCTGTCGAGGCCGCTGAAGCTTCCGCCGTAATCGCCGAACAGCGTGTCGTAAGGACTTCCCGTTCCGCCGCCGGCCGCCTGGCCGCTCACCTGGAGGCTGGCAAACTGTCTGATGCAGGTCGTATAGGCGCTGTCCAGACCGATCTCATTGTATGTCTTGGACATGCTGTCCACGAACTTCGCACTGCTCCTGTAAGGGAAGTAGATGGAGAGCCCGTACGCATTGGACATGTTTACGGAAGTCCTGTTGTACTTGACCGCTTTGCGGACCGCTTTTGCGAGCGCATCCCCTTCGCTCAGCCCCGTGTTGATCGCCAGGTGGACCAGGTCGACCTGATCGATCTTCGTGCTGGAGGCAAATTCTCTGGACTGATTTCTCGCCTGCGCGATCTGCTGGTAGTTATTGCTCGCGATCTGACTGCTGACCGCCTTGGAAAAGCCGTTGAAGAGCTCCGGCACTGTGTTAGACAGCTCCGCGAGGTCCACCAGAGAAAGCGTTGTCTTCTGTCCCCGGCACTTTCTGTCGCAGGTCTCCACAAAAGAATCTACGATCTTTTTTCCAAGCTCCACGGTTGAAATCGAAGTGTTGCCGCTCAGCGCATTCAGCCAGTCCGTATAATACCAGCCGACGCCGGGTTCCGTCTCTTCCGATGCCACAAGGTAATCCGCATAATTGCCCAGCATCAGCGCGGTCTCCGCCGTCGCCATGAGGCATGCGTCGAAGCCGACAAAGTCAAATTTCACTCCTCCCTTGTCCAGCGCATTTTTGATCCCGGAGAGCGTCATGGAGCCGCTGCTCTTGTATTTCTCGTCATACCCGTATCCGCTCACGGATCCGCCGCCGTGGTCCCACAGGATCAGTTCGTAGCGGTTTGCAGGATAATTCTTCGCGCACCACTGAATGTAGCTGCCCAGGTTGTCGGGATCTGTCATGGGCGATGACCCGGCATCCTTGACGAGGCACTTGACGCCCCCGTTAAGGACCTGGTAGATCTGGTTAACCTTGCTGCTGACGATGTTGTTGCGCCAGCTGCTGCACCCGCCCGTGTAGACCAGAACATTGACATTGCTTCCTATATTGGCAGCCGCCATCTCCTGGAGATCCGAGGTTCCCATACCGCTTCTGGATTCAAGGTCTGTTCCGCACAGATAGACCATGATCGTCACGACGTCTTCTCCGCCGCCCTTGATCTTTGTGTACTTCTCCCTCGATCCGGAGACCACCTCGCTGTCGAGGCTCGTCTGCGTGGCGTTATCGCTGACCCATCCCGTGGAGAGCGACCCGTTGCCGCCGTAGTTGCTCTGATAGTAATTGATATTACTGTTTCCGGAACTCGGCGTATAGTCCTCATCGACATTCCAGCTGTTACCCGTGGGGGAATAGCTGCCGCTGCTGCCTCCGCTGCTCCCGCCGCCTAACAGTCCGCCCAGAGAGCCGCCGCCGCCGAGAAGCGCTATAATGATCAATATGATCAGCGGAAAGCCTCCCATACCTCTGCTGCTTCTCTTCTGACCGCCTCCTCCCGAGGAACTTCCCCCGCCGGGAGCCTTCCCCGATCCTACCGGGCCTGTTCCGAGGCCGTCGCCTCTGACATGTACGCCGGTCCCCTGGCCGGTCACATTTCTTTTCCTGCCGCGCGGTCTGTTATCTGCCATGCCTTTTACCTCCCTGCATACAACATATAAGAGTAACTATTCAGCTCCCGGCTGCTGTACGTCTGTGCACTGAAGTAATTACAGTATATCATATATTACTTCGATTATGCTCATTGTAACTGTTATGTCAAAGCTCTCTGCGCCCTCAGTCAGCAAACAGAGGCGTTGAGAAATATCTCTCGGCGGTATCCGGCAGCACCGTGACGACCGTCTTTCCCTTGCCGAGTTTCCTGGCAAGCTTCAGCGCGGCGGCGACATTTGTGCCCGCGCTGATCCCGACCATAAGGCCTTCTTCCTTTGCGAGACGCCTGGACGTCTCGAGCGCCTCCTCATCTGTCACCACATAGATGTCGTCGTAGATCTGCGTATTGAGGATGTCGGGTATGATCCCGTCGCCGATCCCCATCTGCAGGTGTGTCCCCACTGTTCCTCCCGCGAGGATCGCTGCGTTTTCGGGCTCGACAGCCCAGATCTCGATGTCGGGATACTGGGCCCTGAGGACTTCACCGATCCCCGTGATCGTCCCTCCGGTACCGATTCCGGCACAGAATCCGTCCACAGGCCCGGCGACCTGCGCCATGATCTCCAGCGCCGTGTATTTTTTATGGGTCAGCGTATTATTCGGGTTCTCAAACTGCTGCGGGACAAATACCTTGGGATTCTCATCCCTCATTCTCAGCGCCGTTTGCAGGCACTCGTCGATGCACGCGCCTATATCCCCGTCGTCATGGATCAGGATCACTTCCGCGCCGTACTGGCGCACGAGCTTTCTGCGCTCTTCACTGACAGAGTCCGGCATGATGATGATCGTCTTATATCCCTTCACTGCTCCCACCAGGGCCAATCCTATCCCCTGATTTCCGCTGGTCGGCTCCACGATGATCGTGTCCTCTCCAATCAGTCCTTCCTTCTCGGCCTGCTCGATCATATTAAGCGCGGTCCTTGTCTTTATGGAGCCGCCCACGTTCAGGGCCTCCATCTTGACCAGCACCTGCGCGCTGCCTTCTTCCGGCATCCTGCTGAGCCTGATCATGGGAGTATTCCCTACTGCCTCAAGGATATTGTTATAAATCATTTCTTTTCCGTCCTCCTTTATCTCTTCGAGATCTCTCCCGCATTCTCCTTTCGAAACCCGGCCATAAGTTCTTCCGGGCTGATCCCTCTTTTGAGGACATTGAGGTCAATGCACTGCTCTCCGCCTGCATATCCCTCCAGCTGTGCCGTATCGCAATACTGCCAGATCACCCAGTTGCTGCCCGCCTCAAAGGTCACAGGATAGTAGATACTCCTGACCCATCTCGGGTATTCTCCGAAATCTTCCTCAATATATTCTTCATAGATCTCTCCGGAACAATAGATCAGCGGTCTTACCCCGTATTCTCTCTCGAGCTCCGCGATAAAGGCGCCCAGCTCCCGGATCACGTCTTCCCTGGCAGGGGGATTCTCCTTTTTATCCGCGTAATACTCCACATCGATCGCCGGGATCATTTTCCCCTCAAGGCTCCCGACGGTCGTTATATAATTCTCTGCCTGCTGCTGTCCCGGACTGTCAAAGGAAAAGAAGTGATAGGCCCCCGCGGGTATACCGCTCTCCTGCGCGTTCTTCCAGTTCTGCGCGAACCGCCCGTCCACGTGGCCGCTTCCTTCCGTTGCTTTCATATATATAAATGTGATTCCCTGCTCCCGGAGCGTATCCATATCGACGTCTGCCTGATATTCGGAAATATCAACGCCCACATGATCCGTATCGGAAACGATCCATCTGTTGATCTGAAGCCTCTTTGTCTTCACCGCGAAGAACAGAAGGACCAGAAGACCCGCCGCCGCGCCGAAAGCGGCAGCTGTCTGTATGATTCTTTTACCCATTCCTACCTCATTCGTATATTGCTGACTCCCGCGCGCGGAAAACTCTCCCGGCGCAGTTACTTTTCAGTATACACGAAGTCGGTAAAATATTAAGCGCTATTTTTTCCGCGTCTCATTTCCTTCGGAACCTCTCGCCGTTCTCGAAGCTGTCTCGTTCATGGTCATCATATCCTGCAGATTGATATACTGCTTCATCTCCTTCCTCTTGGGCACGGAATAGTGCTCGAGGATGGGAATCAGGATCAGCGCTGCGAGACCCGTCGTAAAACCGCCGTTGTAGAGCATCAGTCCGCCGTGAAGCGCCGAGGTCGCCGTACAGAGTGAGGCGCAGAGCATCCCCGCCGCGAGACCGGCGCGGACCCCGTAATGTCCCACGAGAGGACACAGCCCCGTAGCGAAGGCCACGCTGTTCAGATAGGACTGCGAGGAGATGGTCCATGTACTGGTCCCTCCCACCAGCAGATTAAATCCGGAGGAAAAGAGCGAGAGCAGGGGAAAGCCCAGAAAGATCGGCCACACATTGGTGACATGCTGCCCCATGGAGGTAAAGGTCAGCGCCGCGAATATGACCCCGAAGGTCGGTCCGGTGAACCCCGCGCCGTCTGTAAAGAGCATGGCCGCGTTGACATAGATCAGAAACAGGATCCCGTACAGTCCCGTATTCACCAGACAGATCTGCATTCCGTATTTTGACGCGAAATTACTCTGATACCCGGTATCACGGAAGAGTACGCCCAGTCCCCTGAAGCTCTTTCCGTTGAGAACCCACCCTGCCAGGATGCATGCCGCAAACAGCATGACAAAAAAGAGATTGCCGAACAGTCTGTAGGACCTGCCGAAGCGGTCGTAAACTGCATTGGCGACAATCAGCTTCTGCGGCGCCTGTATGCCCATCGTCTTGTACATGAAATTGTAGAGCAGAAAGCCCAGAATGCCGTAGGCGAGGCCGCCGTTGTAGAGATTGTATCCCTTGTGCCAGGCCTTGGCGCCCGGCAGGATCGCCGGCGCGACAAAAGCGATGATCAGCAAAAAGGTCAGGGTCAGAAATACGCCTTTCGCAGTGAGCGAGGCCTTCCCGGCAATAAAATCGTGCCCCTGCGTATAGCGGAAGAGCAGCTCACTGACAAAGGGACTGAAGCACGTGGCAAACATGCAGACATGCAGGTTTTCGTTGAGATCGAGCTTTCTCAGCCTCAGGTACATAAACGGGGCAAAAAAGCAAGGCAGCATATTTAAGAGATTGAGCCCGTAGAATCCGTGCGCTATGACGAGAAAAAAGCCCGCCAGCGTGTTGACATGGGATTGGCCCTTCAGAAAGTGCATGAACATAGCCATCGTAAGTCCGCACAGGCCGGCGTTGAGAAACGCGGCAGGCATGCTTCCGATCATAAAGTAGTCCGTGATCAGCGGACCCGGCGATGTCAGGATACGGAAAAAGTCCCCCGGAAGGGATCGGAATGTATGCGTATAAGCGGCTCCCGCTATGCAGGCCATAAGGAGCGCGGCAGAAAAGCCAAACGCCATCCCGTCGATGATCCTGCTGTTTCGTTCCTCTGAGATCTGCATAACTTCCTCCGTTTTGTCAGGCCTCGTTGACCAGTTTCCCCGTCATATGTTCCGGGACCAATGCGAACATCAAGGTCCTGGGGCCGGAGTGTTTGATCTCGCGCTCAATGTACTCCTCGTCATCCGTAAACTTATGGCTGAGCCTGCGGGCTATGTCATATATCTTCTCCCTGTCCGAGATGATCTCGATGCGTCCGAAGACGATCACGCTGCGAATATTCAGGGCCCATTCTCCCTCTTTGCGGTAACCGCCGTCATAGACGCAGTAAGAGGCCTTGTCGCATCTTTCGATCGCGTCTACCTTGTGCCCCTTCATTCCGCTGTGAAAATAGAGCCTGCCGTCCTCTTTGTTGTAGAAGTGATTGATGGGCATCCCGTAGGGATAGCCGTCGTCCCCGAGCACGGACAGGACCCCGCGCGGCTCCTCTTTCAGGATTTTTATACATTCTTCCTCTGTGATCTGCTGCTTTTTGCGAAGTATTTCCCGAAACATGATATTGTCTCCTCTTAAGTATTCCGTATGATAGGCGTTTGCGAAACGCCAGAAGCCGCATAGTTACGGCATTCTTTTAGTTACAAAATAAAACAACTCCTCACTGGTTCATGGTAAAATTGAGTTGTCTAGAAACAATCAACCATGCCCCAGAAAGGAGTTGTCACCTATATGATATCATATCATCAGATGACTTTGGCCGATGTTTTTACAGAAACTCAGGAACTTTTTGAATCTGATAAGCCCGAGTTTCTGAAGCTGCTCGAATCTTCCATTGATCTCAGTGAATTAATCTCGGTTTCCTTCATAAACCATTTCTATTCTTCCACGGGAAGACCCCGTGAATACTCATTGACTTCTTTGCTTTGGGCTCTCATTATTCAACGGATTTTCTCCATCCCAACAGACTCTCTTCTCCTGACTTTTCTTGAATACTCCAGGGATCTTCGAGAATTCTGCGGTTTTACCAAGGTCCCGGATGCATCAAAGATCACCCGTTTTAAGCAGGAGTTTATCGACGACTTACAGATGTTCTTTGATTCTCTTGTTGATCTTACCGAACCGATCCTGCAGGAGATCGATGCCGAAAAAGCATCCATGTCTGTGTTTGATACGACTGGTCTGGAAGCCTACGTTACAGAGAATAATCCGAAGTACGCCAATCAGAAGAT